>Ga0066789_10001493_pt1 | contig 10115 bp, 5 predicted proteins | sample OrgsoiDNA2013049_FD_70960 | JGI IMG/M metagenome (GOLD analysis project Ga0066789, IMG submission 70960) | Permafrost soil microbial communities from the Arctic, to analyse light accelerated degradation of dissolved organic matter (DOM) -... | ecosystem: Environmental > Terrestrial > Soil >...
CGCCAGCTTTTCCACCTGCTGCTGAACAAACACAAAGCGCCAGAATTCGTATTTGAACCAGTCGAAGTATTGTTGCGCGCCGTATTTAGTCCCGCTATCGGGCCAGCCCGTGCGCTCGAAGGGATCGAGGCGAAGATTAATTAGGTAGGGCACGTCAGGTTTGGTTTTTTCACCCAGCCAGCCTCCAGGCTGGTCGATGAAACGATACTTGTAGTCGTCGATGCGCACGGCACCCAGTTCGCTTTCCCCGAAGTACCAGATTTCGTGCCGGTTCGACGGTCCCTTGCCGGTGATCATGTCCATCTGGTTATAGCCGTCCAGATGACACTTGAAGGTCGTGTCACCGATCTGCTTGCCCTTCTTCAGTTCGTCGGCGATGTTCGGGTTGCCGGCGGCGGCCAGGAAAGTCGGGAACCAGTCGAGCCCGGATATGATGCCGTTCTCGACCTTGCCGGCCGGCACCTTGCCCGGCCACCGGATCATCGCCGGCGCGCGGAAGCCGCCTTCGAATACCGTGCCCTTGCTCTGCGCGAATGGCGTCTGTCCGCCGTCTGGCCAGGTGAATACCTCGGTGCCGTTGTCGGTGGTGAAGACTACGATAGTGTTGTCATCGACGCCCATATCCTTGAGTTTCTGCATCACGATGCCGACGTCGTCGTCGAGCTGCGCCATGCCGGCCTCATGGATGGTCCAGCCGTTCTGGGAGTTGCGCAGCGCCTCGTACTTTGGCGAAAGGTGGGTGACGATGTGCATGCGCGTCGGATTGAGCCACAGGAAGAACGGCTTGTTGTCGGCCTTGGCCTTGTCGATGAACTTCAGGGCGAGGTCACGGATTTCGTCGTCTACGGTTTCCATCCGCTTGGGATAGAGCGTTCCGGCATCCTCGATCTTCTGTTTGCCGACCTTGCCCCAGCGGGGATCCACGGTGGCGTCATCGACGCTGGTCGCATACGAATGGACCATGTTGCGCGGACCGACGGTGTTCAGCAACTCCTGAGGATAGGCGGGATGCGCGGGATCTTCCATCGCGTCGAGGTGATACAGGTAGCCGAAGAACTCGTCGAAGCCGTGCACTGTCGGTAGAAACTCGTTTTTGTCGCCAAGATGGTTCTTGCCGAACTGGCCGGTGGCGTAGCCCATTCCTTTCAGCGCAGCGGCAATAGTCACCGCCTGCGCCGGCAGACCGGTGGGCGCGCCAGCCTGGCCGACCGTGGTCATGCCGGTCCGGATCGGAAGCTCGCCGGTGATGAAGTTGGCGCGACCCGCCGTGCAACTTGCCTCGGCGTAGTAATCGGTGAACAGCATGCCTTCGGCGGCGATCTTGTCGAGGTTCGGCGTCCGCCCGGCCATCATGCCGCGGTGATACGCGCCGATATTCCAGATGCCGATGTCGTCGCCCATGATGACGACGATGTTCGGCCGTTGCCCGGCTGCCGCCGGCGCCGTTGCTGGTTGTTGCGCTTGTGCGGGGTTTGTCAGACCGACGGCCGAGAGCGCCGAAGCGGCGACGAGCGAACTGCCGCTCAATAACAGATCGCGGCGTTTCAATCCTCCGCCGGTTGGTCCCGTGCTCATCTCGGGCTTTTCCGGAATCTGATCGTTACTCATGACGTGATCCTCTTCCTAATGATGCACCTGAAGCCGACATGGCTTGCTGAGGTGTCGATCGGCTCGGCATGACGCGCGGCCGGACGATAGCGGCGGCAGTAGTTGGGAGCGCACAGATGCGAGCCGCCTTTAAGCACCTTGCGTGGAATCCTGATATTCGTCTGACATGAGTCGTAGCTCGCGGCCTCTGATCCGCCGCGCGGATTTTGCGGAATGCAGCACGCCTTTGGCGCATCGGCATTGTGCGTCGCTGAATACCAGTCGGCGGTCCACTCCCACACGTTGCCAATCATGTCGTGCAGGCCAAAGCCGTTGGCCGGAAACGCTGTCACCGGAGATGTACGCTCGAATCCGTCCGTGCCGAGATTCTGGTGTGGAAATTCGCCCTGCCAGGTATTGGCCATGTGTTTGCCGCCGGGCATGAACTCGTCGCCCCAGGCGAACTCGGCGCCGTCAAGCCCACCCCGCGCCGCGAACTCCCACTCGGCTTCCGTCGGTAACTCCTTGTCGGCCCATTTGGCGTAAGCCTCGGCGTCCCAATAGGCGACGTGCACGACCGGATGGTCGTCGAGCCCGCTGATTGAGCTGCGTGGGCCGTAGGGCCTGCGCCAGTTGGCGCCGAACTTGAAATGCCACCACTGGCTCCAGTCGCGCGCGTCGACCGCATGCTTGGGCGGCGTGAAGACGAGCGAGCCGGCCTTGAGCATGTGCGGCAGCGCGCCGGGGTAGTCCTTCGGGTCGGGCGGAATCTCGGCGAAGGTGACGTAGCCCGTGGCGTTCACAAATTTGCGAAACTCGCGGTTGGTCACCGGCGTGCGGTCGACCCAGAAACTGTCGACGGTGACGCGATGGACCGGCGCTTCTTCCGGGTAATGCTTGTCCGACCCCATGCGGAATGTACCGCCGGAAATCCAGATCATGTCCGGAAAGGCCCGTGCATGAGGCATCGGAGCCTTGGATCGCGTCACGGCTACGTCACACTCGCGCATGCGACCAACCTTGCCCCGGACAACTTATCTGCGGGACGACACCGGTCGCGCCGCCGGTTAGACTTTTGAAAGCGCTATCGAAGTCGCTCAACTTTTGCCGCCATGTCGGGAATGCGGCTTATCCTATAGGTCGCGTTGCTACACTTGAGAACCCACACTTCGTGATCTGGCTTTGAGCGCTTCGCGTCCCTTACGGCGCTGAGCGGTTTGTCACAAGCAATGCCTTGCATGCGTATCTGCGCCGCAAGCATGTCCCGCGGCGTTTCCCCTGCGGCCTGCGCAGGAGATCCGATCGGGCGACTAGCTGCCCCGTCAACAATCAGAATGAAAACGATTGACAAGAAGCCGACGACAGGATCCCGAAGAAGGGTCAGAAAAGCAAGGCTCTGGATATGTTGACGAGCTTTCATGGAACGCCCCGTACGTCGGAGGATTCAGACAAAGCGTGTCGAATAAGAGACCTTCAAAACCAAGACACATTATCAAGCGTCGTGCGAACCATATCTGAAATCCCGGACCTGTCCACCGCCGCGAACAGGCGCGCGTTGAAAGCGGACATCGTTCGATGCAGTTGGCATGTCGCAAACGTGCCAACAGCGGAAGTGAACGCATTCGCGGGGCCAGCCTGCATGTCTCAAAGGTGCCACTTCCGAACTCATGCACCGCAGCAAACAACGCTGCCGTCACTAGGTCGCCGCGCGGGTCGTTCGTGCCTTTCGACTAGCGACTTCCGCAGGACAACGGGCGCGATTGATGCTGCCAACAGGCGTGCTGTCGGGTGTCGAGTTTCCTGTGACATCGAAATATGTAGCGTCACTCTCTTCCGACGTAAGCTGCGAATTCGGCAGCAGGGTAAGCCTGGCGACGGTGTAGAAGGGTGCTTCGGTTTCATTCCACTTGATGCTGGCGTTCTCGATCCAGAAGCTGGCGTCCCGATGCTTACCCCAATATGTCATCTTGTCGGCGTCGAGAAACTGAATTCCAAAATCGAAACAGCTCATCTTGCTATCTTCCTTGAGGTGCCGGATTAGCTCATCCTGCAGGCCCTTCGGGTTACTCCTTTGCAGTGGGCGCGCCGGATTTTCCGTGGATGGTGTGGCCGAATACTTCACGACATCGATTGGTCCGTGACGAAACGGTACGTTGCTCCCATAGCGCAGTCGCTGATAAGGTTTGATGGTCTGGTGCACCTGCAATTCCGCTAACGCATAGCTCCTCAACACTCTCAACTTGTCCTTGAACGGCAACGACCACAGGCCGACGGCCGGATTCGATGCCGTAAGTACTTTGAAAAGGGCCAGAAATGCTGTTGCGTCGTTTATGGGTAGAGTCGTCGTGTTTTGCATTGAGAAATCCTGCCGGCCAACGTTCGCATCAGGAACATTCGTACCCTCCCGCTTGAGGTCGACCGCGAAAGACAACGATCTTACGTCGGGCTTGAAATCAGAATTTATGTTTTGATCTGCATTCGCAAACCGCACAATCGCTGGATATACGCCAGGCTTTGCGAAAATCCCCTTCGCAAGCCGTGCTGCCAGTACGGGCTCCCGGTTGACGGTCACGTCAAATACTTCAAATTGAGCCCGGGCACAGACGCCCTTTGCGTGGGTCCCACGACAGAGCGGACGGTGTTGCTGGACAGCAGCATTCGACTGCAGCAAGAGCGCTTTTTCGACAATCTCATCGATCTCAGGCTTTTCCAGTGCGAGGCTCCGCTCAGAGTCGCTGCCGGTCACTCCGAACCATCTGGTCAGGAACAGCATGGGGTGAACCTTCCTCGCAAATCATCCTAGTTTTGAGATAAATTTGACTGCGGTGATGCTCGGCAGGAAGCAGTAGGCGGCGGCTTTCGTCGTAACAAAACTCGAGAACCCTGTGACCTTGATGGGGGGAGCACTTTTCGCCTGCGGTATCACGAAAATGCTTTCAGCCGGATCCTGTGTGCCGATCATTGGATCCTTCGATTTGGGATGCAGCCTGACCGCTCCGGCAAATTCGCTGTCATTGACCCAGTGTCCGAGCACGAACTCGTACTGGTTTTCGATGCTTGAGTTGATGAAATAGCCGAGCAGCCCGCGTTCGATGCTGTCATAGGGTTGCGAAGGATCATAGACTGGCCCGTATGGCATGCCACGACGGATCAGCCGGTGCGTATTATTGCTGCCGCCGGGTTGACCTTGGCCCGTGACCGGTTGGCCTCGTGGATTGATGCGGCGCATGTGCGCACCGACCGGGCAGCGCAGACCCTTTGGATCGCCTGATCCGTCCGCGTTTACGTATTCGAAATTGTTCATTTGCTCGGGTGGAATTCCGTCCGAAGCGCTGTCCGTGTCAGGAGAAAGCGCAAGCGGAACGCCGTTGCGCCAGCGTCCGCAGATCTTGGCGGCAAGCAATTCGGGATCGATCTTGTCCTTATTCGACTGAAGATAATTTTCGAATCCGACAACGTCGGTCTTGATCGTCTTGAAAACGGCGAAGCTGCCATTCAAGCCGAATTCCGGAGGTTCCGGGACAAGGTAATTCTCGGCTTCGTCGCGCAGCACGAATAGCCAGGGTTCGCATGGCTGCTGGTGATCCGGCGGATAGCGTTCGGGACCGCCCCGAATGGTCGTCATGCTGATGCCATCGGTGTAACCGAAATGAACCTTGTGGGTGGGGACAGGTTCGCCGTCTTTCACTTCCATCAACGCCATCCCATCAGCACGCCAGATTTCCCGAAAGGCGCCGCCTTCGGCAAATAGAGCGGAGAGGCGGTCGCTATATGACGTCATCGCCTCGGGACAGATGGCGTGCAGCGTAACCAGGACATGATCACGTCCTGCTCCAAATCCGCCGATCCAGTGCTGCGGGTCGCTCTCACCGGTATCGCCCACCAGTTTCGCCCGTTCGGCGGCGCCGGCGACGAACGCGCCGAAGGACTTGAACGAGAGCGTCGGGACGCGATCCTTGATTTCCAGCGCAAGCAGCCCGGGCCACGTAATGCCGAGGTTAAGGCAATAGTCAGGCTTGCGATGTGGGACATCGGCGAGATTGTCTCCTGGTCCCGGCTCGAAACCGACGTGCCAGTCTTCGGCTGTAGTAACCTGCGGCGCGTCAGACTCGTTGCCGCTGACGAGTCGTCCGAGCATCTTGCGCGCCTCCCCGGGAACGCCGACCGTCAGCAGGAAATGCCGCACCATCGGCATTTTGTAACCACGGAGGATGAAGCCCTGAATGTCGCCGAGCTCGAGGGGGGCCTTGGCGCCTGATCCTGAATGGGCATCAGTGTCCACGGTCTCATGCCCGCCTAGTCCGAACACGCGCCGGAGGAGCCCTCCGCCTTCCTTTGCTTGTGGCTTGCTGTCCTGACTCACTGGGCTTCTCTCCATGATTTGTCGCAACCGCCCGACTGATGCTGGCGATCGAGGGTGCCTTGAGGCCCAGTTATCCAGCCGTCGAGGTTGACGCTGACTTGCTGTCGGCGATCAGCGCATGGATGTCCTGAACCGTCAGGCCTGGATACGCCTGGTAGAAGCCGATCGGAGCGAGGTTAATCCTCTTGCCAAAGTCAATGAACTCCTGGACGTATTTTCTGCATGGGGAGGGCGGCGGGTCCTTGGTGAATTTGAATACGAGGTCGAAGACCTCTCCGATGTATTTGGTGAAATCGGCAATGTATTTGTCGAACGAGCCGTCATACACGGTAAAGAAACCCACCTCATTGTTTCCCAGGGGCACGAACTGGGCGAAGTGGGGTGTACCGACCATGGCTAGATCTTTCTGGGTCCTGCGCGATCTCGCATGCAGAAGCAGTTGTACCTCGATGTAGGCTAGTTTTGATTTGATGGGCAGGATCAACAGGAATGGGAGCTGCTGGCCGGCACCGGTGACGTCTGCGGCGGCCGCCAAGGCCTTGATCTCCTTTGCTGTCACGTCCGGGTAGGCGCTGAAGAGCGTTGCAGCACCGAGAAGATGCCCCGCGGTCCATTCCGCGAAAGCGTCAGCGTTATTGGCGACCGGAGTGGGCGGCGGACCATCGACGTGCTGGAAGATTGCATCGAACACCGGCCCGGCGTTCTTGGCGAGATCGGCCATGAGAGGGCCGAATTCGCCGTCGAAATCGCCAAGAAACAACAGAGTTTTTTCGTTCAGAACCGTAAAGCGTGAGGAGTAAATCGTGCCGATGGCATCCTCCGCTTGGAACAGACCCGGCATCAGTGGTGGAAGCTGTTCCGCCATTACCTTTGCATCTGCAGGTGATTTCAGGGGAAAGCTGAGCGTAAAGTGGTTCTGGCTCATCCGTGTAACCTTTCGTCTGTTTCTCTAGGGCTTCGCTTCCTCGATGGGGTCAGGGTCCGGTGCTGCCATGGGGCCCAGTTCTGCCTTGGATTCCGGTGCTGCCGCTCCGAGCTTGAATGTCAGCTTGTCGATCTTGCCGGTGAACCTGAACGGAGGATCGTAGCGGTACTGCAGCATCGCCACCCCGGTGCGGGTGTCCTGGCCGACGTCGAAGGCTTCGTCTTCCTGAAATGTGATCGGCGTCCCGTGTTCAATAGACTTCCGGTCGACTTCCGTTCCGTCCACCAGCAGCACGCCCGTTCCGCCCTTGCCTAGTTCAGGCCCGTCCGATTTGAAGTCGAAGACGATGGTGTGTTTGCCGGCATCCAGCGCGGATCCCGACCATATCGTCCGCTTGAGATTAAGGAGGTTGTAGAGAAATACCGGCTTGCCTCCGCGAATGCCCGCCACCCCCTTGCTCAGGAAAAGTCCATAGCCGCCGAAGCGTCCGCCTTCCGTGACGATCATGCCATCAGCGCCGCCGCTGGGAATTTCGACCTCGGCGGTGATGGTGTAGGACTTGTTCAGAATGTTCGGCGCAGCACTGCCCGGCACGCCGCTCAGTTCGCCCGAATACGTGAAAACCGTTCGTCCCGCCGTCAGGCTCGGACGCGGCGTATTCCAGCGTGCGAGCGTCGTGTTATCGAGCGGCAGCACATTGTACTTCTTCGCCTCCACATCGAAGAGGGCCTGCAATTCCCTGACCTTGTCCGGCATCTGGGCCGCCAGATCATTGAACTGGGTCGGGTCTTCCTGAAGGTTATAGAGTTCCCATTTGTACCCAGTGAGGACATCTGGCGGCGGGGCACTGCTCAATTCCCAAGGCAGCGTGACTGGCGACGTCGACGCTATCCACCCATCGTGATAGATGGCCCGATTGCCGAGCATCTCGAAATATTGCGTCGCATGTCGGGTGGGCGCGTTGGCGTTCGCCTTATCCCACGTGTAGGCCATGCTCACCCCTTCCATGGGGCTCTGCTTGATGCCGTCGATCGTATCGGGCTGCGAAATGCCGGTCGCTTCGAGGATGGTCGGGGCGATGTCGATGACATGGGCAAACTGGCGGCGGATCCCACCCAAATCGGTGATATGGCCGGGCCACGACATGGCTACGCCCTGCGCTGTACCGCCAAAGTGCGACGGCACCTGCTTCACCCATTTGAAAGGAGTGTCCATCGCCCACGCCCACGGCGCCGCATAATGCGGGAAAGTCTTGTCCGAACCCCAGAAGGGGTACCAGAGGTACTGAGCCTTCACCGGCACAGGGACACCATTAAGCGTCGTGTACTCGTTCGGAGTGCCATTGATCATGCCTTCGGCGCTGGCGCCGTTGTCGCCACCGATGTAGATGATCAGGGTGTTGTCGAGTTCGCCGAGATCCTCGACGGCCTGGATGACCCGGCCGATTTCATTGTCGGCGTAGGCAAGGTAGGCCCCATAAACATCCGCTTGCTTGATGAAGAGCTTCTTCTCCAGCAAGCCGAGGGAGTCCCACTCCGGGAGTTCTTTCGGCCACGGTGTCAGCTTAGCGTTTTCGGGCATGATGCCGAGGCGCTTCTGGTTGGCGAAGATGGTCTCCCGCAGCTTGTTCCAGCCGTCATCGAACAAGTGCATGTCTCCAATCTTCTTGATCCACTCCGGCGTCGGATGATGGGGCGCGTGCGTCGCGCCGGGCACGTAGTAGATAAAGAACGGCTTATCGGGAGCAATCTCCTTGAGTTGCTTGATGTGCTGGATGGCCTCGTCGGCCATTGCCGTTTCCAGGTTCCAGCCTGGATTGCCTTCGAAAGGATAGATGGCCGTGGTGTTGCGGAACAGGTTCGGTTGCCACTGGTTGGTGTCGCCGCCGACAAAGCCGTAAAAATATTCGAAGCCCATGCCGTTGGGCCATTGATTGAACGGCCCCGCCTGACTCGACTGGAACGAGGGCGTGTTGTGGTCCTTGCCGAACCATGAGGTCGCGTAGCCGTTGGACTTCAGGATCGTGCCGATGGTGCCCTTGTCGATCGGGATGATTGAGTCATAGCCCGGGAATCCCGTCGATATCTCGCCTATCACTCCGTTGCCCACGGAGTGATGGTTGCGTCCCGTTATGATAGCCGCCCGAGTGGGTGAGCAGAGCGCGGTAGAATGGAAATCGGTGTAACGCAGCCCCTGTGCGGCGATGCGATCCATGGCAGGCGTCGGGATAACGCCACCGAATGTGCTCGGTGCACCGAAGCCCTGGTCGTCCGTCATGATGAGCAACACGTTGGGCGCGCCCTTCGGCGGTACGACGCGCGGAGCCCACCAACTTTTGGAGTCGCTGGCCTTCTCGTTGATTATCCCCCCGAACTGCGGAGGCGACGGCGGAAGCTGTTTTCCATTGATCGTCGTCGTAGCGCCCGGCGCCCCCGCGGTGCCGCTGATCTGCTGGGCAATGGCTGCCGACGAAAGGCCGGTGCCACACAGGATGCTTAATGATAGCGCCCGCGCAATCTTGATCATGCCGCATATCCTGTCCATGAACCGCATCAGCGCCGCTCTGGAAGAGATCGCTGAAGTTTACACCGCTTTGGCCTGAAATTCTATCGGCAGACGCGAACACCGTTGACGATGGTACACGTTGCTGCGGGCGCGACGCCGACGGGCCGCACAACCGGCGCCACGGCTACTGGCCGACGCACTGCAACTGCTCCGTTCGGTCCGGCGCAACCTGCCCGAACCACGCCGGCGGCACAAACGACCGCGTTGGCATCAGTCGCATCGACAGTAATCGTAGCAGCGAAGGCGGCGACGGCGGATGCCAGGATCAGAAACGAACGCATGAATGGCTCCCTTGAGAGATGGACGACGCCGCACTCCTAGCAACCTTCGGACCATTTGAATAACGGCGCCCTTCAAACAAAAACGTCAGACATTCAAAGCGATAGTGAAGACCCTCACTATCAAAGACGTTCTACAACTCCGATATTTTGGGGGTGCTCCAATATTTCGGAGTTGTGGGGACCGTGACAATGTCCGATAATGGGATGGTCCGGCCGTGCTCCTGCCCCGCCGGCAAGCTAAGCTGGGCAAGGGGCACCAAAGACAAGGAGCACGCCATGTCTCAGACACCCAATACCGCGATCGCCGTGATCGGCATCGATATCGGCAAGAACTCGTTCCACGTCGTAGGCCACGATGCGCGCGGCGCCATCGTGCTGCGGCAAAAGTGGTCGC
>Ga0066789_10001496_pt1 | contig 10095 bp, 11 predicted proteins | sample OrgsoiDNA2013049_FD_70960 | JGI IMG/M metagenome (GOLD analysis project Ga0066789, IMG submission 70960) | Permafrost soil microbial communities from the Arctic, to analyse light accelerated degradation of dissolved organic matter (DOM) -... | ecosystem: Environmental > Terrestrial > Soil >...
AGGCTATCCACGACGGCCTCCCTGGACGAACCCGCCTGCTTGGCGGTCGAGTCGAGGAACGCGCCCAAGGCCTCACTTCCAGTCGGCCCTGGAAGCACCGAGTTCACTGTCACGCCGCTCGCCGGGAAGCTCTCGGCGAGCCCACGCGCCACCGCCAGCTGCGCAGTCTTGGTCACTCCGTAATGCACCATCTCGGCCGGGATCTGGAGCGCTGACTCGCTCGAGATGAAGACGATGCGGCCCCACTTCTTTGCGAGCATCCCCGGCATGTACGCCCGCGCTAGACGCACGCCCGAGAGTACGTTGGCCTCGAAGATCCGCGTCCAGTCGTCGTCAGAGATTTCCAGCACGGGCTTGATTTCGAAGGTGCCGAAGTTGTTCACGAGCACATCGAGCCGCGGGATCTGCGCGACCAGCGCGTCGCATCCGGCGCGAGTGGTAACGTCGGCGGCGATCCCCTTCACGTTCGCACCGCCGATTTGCTGAACGGCGCGGTCGACCCGAGCCTGCGTTCTGCCGTTGACATAAACCGTGGCCCCTTCGCGCGCGAGCTGCCGAGCGATGGAAAAGCCGATGCCGGCGGTGGAACCGGTAACAAGTGCGAGCTTCTCAGTGAGTCCGAGGTCCATAACCGTCCTCCTAGCACGCCGGGCATAGGAGACAAGCGTTCCGCACGCTGCCGCAGGACTGCGCGAACATGGGCTTGCCGGCCTCGAGGGCACCGATGTCTACGAACCGGACGGCTAGTCACGCAAGCGGATCGTCCTCCGCGTGTTCAAGCGCAGCAGCGACGCCCCTGCATCAAAACGCGAGCTACGCGCGCCCCGATTTTTCGCGTCGCGCGTGCCGCAGCCCACCGCGATTGATCCGCTTGAATTGTCAAAGGGCGTCTGCAAGGGTTTCGACCGGTCGTGCCCAATACTACGCGGATGACCACGCCGGCGGCTCAATCGAGGCGCTAGTCGAGGTAATTGTACCGCCGCCTCATCTTTGGATATTCGGGGTCGGGCGCGACGCCGTTTCCATCCTTGCGCTGGCTCGAACGATGGGCTGGACCCTATCGATTTGCGGTAGGCGGGCGCGCTGGCAGACACGAGAACGATTTGCTTCGGCAGATCACCTCTACCTGGGTCCCCTCGAGGAAGCCGCCGCCGCGTGCGCTGCGTGCGAACAGAGTTTCGCCCTTGTGATGTCGCACGACTACGAGCAGGATCGAGAAACCCTTGGCATTCTCCTTTCGACGCAAGTCCGATACATCGAGGTGCTAGGTCCTCGTCAGCGCACTCTTCGACTGCTGTCCGATCTCAAGAGAACCGGATGGGTTCCAACCCAAGCAGATGCGCAAAGACTCCACGCCCCCGTGGGCCTGGATCTTGGAGCTGAGACATCTCAAGAAATTGCGCTCGCTGTCCTGATTCGCAGCTGGGCTACTACTCACGACGAAACCAAGTGAGCGCGAGCGCGACCATCGCCCCCGCGAATCCGAGCAGCACCGACAGATCCAGCCCAACGCCGAACACGCTCGGTTGGCCAAGCGCGTGGCGCATCAGATCCACGCCGTAGGTCACCGGGTTCACGCGCACAAGAATGGCCATCCATCCGGGCAGGCGTTCCACCGGGAAGACACCGCCCGACAAAAAGTAGAGCGGCATGATGACGAAGTTGGAAATGACCCCGAACCCCTCGAAGGTCTGCATCCGTGTCGCGAGCACCACGCCCATGGCCGACATGGCCAGCGACAGAATGACGATGACGCCGAAAAGAGCGAAGAACGCACCGAAGCCCAGGTGCAAGCCGACAAGCGGGGCAAAGATCAGTGTCAGGCAACCTTGTACGACGGTGACCACCGTCCCGGAGAGGGTCTTGCCGAGAACGATGGTCACACGCGAGATGGGCGCGACCAGAACTTCCTTGAGAAAACCGAATTCTCGATCCCAGATGATGGTGACACCTTGAAACATGCCGCCGAATAGCACGGCCATCGCGATGGCACCGGCGAAAACGAAGTGCTGGTAGTCCACGCCGCCTGCAAGGCGTACCGAGGTGCTGAGCCCCTTGCCCATGAAGATCAGCCACAACAGAGGCCGGGCAAACGCCCCCGTGATTTGTCCGCGGTCGCGCGCGAAGCGAACCAGGTCACGCCAAGTGAGCGCCCAGGCAGCCTCTAATTCGTTCATGACCGCCTCCGCGTACGCACCATCCGGCGAAGCACGTCGCGATTCGACGCCTCGTCGGGACGAATCGAATGCCCCGTGAGAGCGATGAACGCATCCTCCAGGGTTGGTTTCTGCAGGCTCAACCGTCGAAGCTCTACGGGAAAATGGCCCAGTCGCGCCAGGAACTCCTCGCCATGGGATACCGCGAACTCCAGACCGCGGTCCGTGGTCTGCGGCTCGACAGCAAAGCGCGTGCGCAGTTCCTTCGCGGCCTTCTCGTCATCCGCCGTGCTGAGAGTGACTCGTTCCTCGCCGGCCCTGCCTTTCAGCTCCTCGGGCGAGCCTTCAGCGATCAGCTTGCCGTGGTCGATGATCGCTAGGCGGTCGCAATTCTCCGCCTCTTCCATGTAGTGAGTGGTCAGAAAGATGGTCAGCTGCTCGCGTTCGCGCAACTCGTGCAGGCGCTCCCACATGGCACGGCGAGTTTGTGGATCCAGTCCGGATGTCGGCTCGTCGAGGAAGAGCACGCGCGGCCGGTGCAAGAGCGCCCGGGCGACTTCGAGCCGCCGTCGCATGCCGCCCGAGAAGGTGCGCATGCGCTGATCGGCCTCGGCAGTCAGTCCGATCCACGCCAGCGCCTCGTCCATGCGCGCGCGCCGCTCGCTCCGTGGCACGCCGTAGATCATGCAATGGATCTTCAGATTCTCGCGCGCGGTGAGGCGGTCATCTACGGACGGATCCTGGAAGATGAGCCCCAAAGAGCGGCGAACCGCCGCCGGCGCCGCGACCACGTCGTGCCCGGCGACGCGCGCCGTACCCTCGGAAGGCTGGAGCAGCGTGCAGAGAATCTTGATGGTCGTCGACTTGCCGGCGCCGTTGGGGCCAAGAAGGCCAAAGATTTGGCCTGTGGGAACCGAGAACGAAACGTCATCCACAGCCGCCAGGTCGCCGAAACGGCGAACCAGACCTCGGACCTCGACGGCGGAAGTACCTAGAGGCAAGCGAGAATCTCCTTGGAGCTGGCCAAGGTCGTCAGACTCGCCAGATTGGCCAACGAGCGGTCGTGTCTGTCCTGGTTCATCGAGGAAACGCAATCCGTGACGACGACCGGATAGAACCCTCGCGTGGCCGCATCGCGGGCCGAATGTTCCACACCCATCTCGGTAGCGATGCCGGTGAAGATCAGACTCTTCACGCCGCGATTCTTCATCACGAGCTCGAAGTTGGTGCCCAGAAAGATATTCGCCGTGGCCTTTTCAATCTGGAGATCGCCGGCCTGCGGCTGCACCTCTTCGGGAATCTCGCGCTCGGGAGAGCCAGGAGCCATGAAGTCTGGAAGCTTTGCCGGGTCGTCGACTCCAAACCTGCGCATCATGGAAAGCAGGCTCCAGCCCGATTGGTACGCTAGGGGCAATCGCGTGATGAGCGTGTAGACGATGGGCATGCGGCCTCGCACGCCTTCGAGTAGTGATCGCAATGAGCCGAGAAAGGCATCCTGGTTGAAAATGCGATTGACCAAGCCGACCTGAACGTCCCAAACCACGAGGCACGTGTGAGACGGAGCGACAATCTCCTTGAGGTTTTCGTAGATATCCACGCCGTTGACGGTCTTCATGCGTCCTCCTCTGTTCCGATTGCTGTTAGTCCGCAAAGTCGGCGGGCGCTGCCACGCCGCGTACGCGCACCTTGGACTTGGATGCGAGAAAGAGCGCCGGGATGGCGCCCGCGCCGACGATGGCGGCGCCGACGAGGAAGGCATCATTGAAGGCCAGCACCGACGCGGCCTCGGCAATCCTGCGCGCGACGAAAGATCCGGCAAGCAGCCTCGCGAGCGAGGGCGGCGAACCCAGCTCCACGGCACGTAGGACGAGGCTGTGCGTGGCGTCCGACAACGCCGGCCTGGTGGCAGCGAGACCTTGCCCCACTACCGCGAGGTGGAAAGTCGTTCTGCGCCCGAGGACGCAGGCAAGAACGGCGATACCGAGTGAACCTGAAATCTGCTGTATCAGGCTCAACATCGAAGACGCCATGCCAGCCTTTGCAGTCGGCACGGCATTGATAGCCGCGGTCATCACGGGCGTCACCAGCAGGCCCAGCCCGACACCGCGTATCAGGGTTGGGTAGAGCACGTCCCAGGTGCTCGTCGTCACGTCCAGTCTGCGGTACGTCCACATGAACCAGGCGATGAGCGCAAGGCCAACCATCGTCGGTGCGCGCGTGCCGAATCGCTCCGCAATCCGGCCAGAAACCAGCATGACCAGCCCCATGACCAGCGCACCGGGAAGCAGCAAGAGCCCCGTGTCGATCTCGCTGCGGCCCATCAAATCCTGCAAGAACAAGGGCAAAAGAAAGATGCCGCCGTAGAGCGCGACGGAGCGGGCGGCTGTCACCACCATGGCGACGGTGAACTGGGGACTGCGGAACAGTCCCAGGTCGAGAATGCGCTCGGAAACGATGCTCTCCACGGCCAGGAAGAGCACGAACGATACGCTGCTCACCAAGGCGCACGTGACCACGTAGGTCGAGCTCCAGCCTTCGCGATTGCCGTTCGAGAGACCAAGCAGCGCGGCGACGAGGAAGGCGGTGAGAAGCACGAATCCGGGAAGGTCGAAGCCGCGCGACTTTTGGGAGTGCGGCTTGTCGACGCGAAGGATGCGGGACGCGGCCAGAAGCCCGACGATGCCGATGGGCAGGTTGATGTTGAAGATGCTGCGCCAGCCGAGGGTTTCGGTGAGATACCCACCCAGCGTCGGGCCGAACGCAGGGCCGACGACCACTCCCACGCCCCAAAGCCCAAGTGCGCGCCCGCGCTCCTTGGGCGGAAAAACCTCGGCGATCATGGCCAACCCCGTCGGCGTGATGGCGCCACCGCCGAAGGCCTGAATCACGCGAGCAAGAACCAAGGTCGGCAGGTTCGGTGCGATACCACAAAGAGCGGAGCCACCAATGAACACCGCGAGGCTGGCGATGTACAGCACCCGGTAGCCCACCCGATCGCGCAGCCATGCAGTCAGGGGCATGAAGGTCGAGAAGCCGAGCATGTAGCCGGTCACCACCCACTCGATGTCGTCCACGCTGGCGCCGAAGCTCGCCATCATGTTCGGCAGCGACACGTTGACGATGCTCGAATCGAGAGCCGACATGAAGGTACCCAGCATGACCACGCCGAGCACGCGCCAGCGATACCCATGGTCCGCCGGAACTTCGACTGGGATGGCCCCTTGCCTCATCGAACCCGGATCCTGACCTCGACCGATTGGCCTGCGCGCAGGGTGTGAATCCGCGGACTGGGGTCGATAGCAACGCGGATGGGAATGCGCTGAACGACCTTGGTGTAGTTGCCCGCGGCGTTGTCCGCCGGAATGAGGGCGAAAGACGATGCGGCCGACTGGGTGATCACATCGACCCGGCCGGTGAGCTCGCCACCTTCGTCGATGGCGATCGCCACGGGCTGTCCCAGCCGAAGCAGCCCCGATGCCGTCTCCTCGACATTGGCGCCGATCCAGGCATGCGCCAGATCGACGATGGTCACGGCGCCCTGAGCCGGTGACAGGTAGTCGCCCGGATCCACGGTCACGCGCACGATCACGCCGTCCACGCTACTCGTGAGCGTCATGCGCGCGAGCGCGACTTCAGCCAGCTTGAGATCGGCGCGCGCCTGCGCAGCCTGGGCCTTCGCCGCCTCCACCTGGCGTGATCGGAAGGCAACGCGATCGGTACCGGCACTCGCATCGAGGAGACCGGCCTTGGCGGCAACGACGCCACTTTGGGCGATGGAAATGTCCTCGGGGCGGTTGCCATGTTCGAGGAGGTCGAGTGCGGCGGTCTTGGATTCAAGCGCCGCGCGCGTGGAAGCATCGGCGGTGCGCGCGGTTTCGAGCGCCACCTGGGCAATGGCGCCATCGCGCGCCAAAGTCTCGGCGCGATCGAGATCGCGATGCGCCTGAACAACGAGTGACTTGGCCGCGGCCACGTCGGCCCGCGCTTTCTCAATCTCCTCAGCGCGTGCGCCGCGCGTGGTGCGCACTTCGGACGCCTGCGCCGAGGACACGGTGGCACGCGCTCGACGCTCCGACACCTCAGACACCCGGCGCTCGATGCGAAGCTGCGCCTCGGCTTCGCCAACCCGAGCGTCCGCGAGCGCAACCAGCGCGCGTGCCTTGTCGACCTGGGAACGTTCAACGGCCGCGTCGAGCTCGACGAGCGTCTCGCCGGCTTTCACGGTTTGACCCTCGCGGACGAGGACCCGATCCACCCGCCCGCCCGAGCCCTGGGGCGCGATGACGACGATCGGCGCCGCGACGCGCGCGTCGTCGGTCGACACGAAGGGCCGGTAGTGAACCCACCACAATCCGACTAACCCAGCCAGCGCGACTGCAACGCCGGCCAACACACGACGGAAGCGTGCGTGATGCAGAACCGTGAGTCGCTGGGGACGGCGCCCTCCGGGCAAAGCCACGTCGGGCTGTGGCGGCTCGGTTTCTTCCACCGCGGGCTTAGCGCTGCCCATCGACAGCCTTCGCCATGGAGACACCTTCGACCCGCGTCGTGAGGGAGCTTCGTATCTTTTCTGCCAAGGCGACGAAGACACGCCTTTCATCCCCCGTCAGTGCGGCCGCCGTGGCATCTGCCAACCGCTTGTGCGCGACGTCCAGCGGTCCAAGCAGCTTGCGCCCCTTGGCCGTGAGCGAGACCAGCATCTCACGTCGATCCGATTCGCTCCGACGCCTGTCGACGAATTCGCGCTTCTCGAAGTCGTCGAGGATGCGAACCATCGCCGACGGGTCACACGCCGTAGCTCGCGCCAGGCCTACCTGGGTGACAGGCCCGCATGCTCCGATCTCGCGCAGAATGGCCGCCTGCCGACCGCTGATATCCCCGCTGAAGGTCAGCGCAGCAGCACGCGCCACGGCACGCCGGAGCTGGATGATGGCGTCGAGAACATTCGTTGACATGACCATTATTGTGCTGGCCATAATGGCCAAAAGCAACGGTTAAAGCACTCGACACGCCTGGGCGCTGGCGTCTGCCCTCGCGTCACCAAAGCCATTGATGCTGCTACAACCTTGGTAGCGGAGTGGCCTCATACGGAGGACGGAAAATCGTCCACGTCGAGTCGTCTTTTGATTGCCGCCCTTCGCCGCCTAAGAAGATACGAGAGGAAATCCCATGCCAGACATTCTCCATCGCGTCGGAATTGCAAGCACAGCAGACAAGGTCTACCAGGCCCTCACCACCCTGGACGGGCTATCTCATTGGTGGATGACCGGCACCACAGGCGATCCTAAGGTCGGCGGCATTCTGAAGTTCAACCCTGAAGGTGGCGGGTTCGACATGGAGGTCGTCGCAGCGAAGCCGCGCGAGCTGGTCAAGTGGCGATGCCGCGGTGGCCCGAAGAATGGATCGGCACAGAGCTGACCTTCCGCCTAGAGGCTAAGGACGACCAAATTTTGGTCCTCTTCACCCACGCCAAGTGGAAAGAACCGGTCGAGTTCATGCACCATTGCAGCACCAAGTGGGCGATCTTCCTGATGAGCCTGAAAGACTGGGTCGAGCGATGTGAATCCCATGCTCATCCCTACGATGTAAAGATCCACGTCGGCGATTGAGAATGTGGTTGAGGGAGTTGAGGAGGCACCAGTAGGGAGACCCCATCATGAATGTCCGAGGTGTTTTTTCGATCTGGTGTCTGCGGGCAATTGGGAAGAAGACGACGAGACGTGGAACCAGGTGACGCTTCCGTCATCCTACGCGCATGAGCACAATTCACTTCATTGGCGGCGAAAAGGGCGGGGTCGGCAAATCGGTCGTGGCGCGTTTGTGCGCGCAGTATCTCATCGATCGTGCGCTGCCATTCCTTGCTCTTGATGCGGATGGTTCGCACGGATCGCTCTTGCGACACTATGCGGACTACACTCGGCCGGTGGACCTCGAACGTTCGGAGAGCGTCGACGAGATTTTGACCCTCGCGACCGAGACCGAGCGTCGCGTACTGGTCGATCTGCCCTCACAAAGCGACCGTCCACTGTCAAAATGGATCGCCGAGGCTGGCGTGCTCGATCTGGCGCGCGAGTCCAATGTGGGCGTCGTATTTTGGCATGTCATGGACGACGGCAAGGATTCGGTGCTGATGCTCGACCGACTGCTCGATCGCTATGGCACCATGGCTCGAATTTGCATCGTCAAGAACTTGGGACGCGGAAAAGATTTCTCGTTCTTCGATAGTTCCGAGACTTGCGCCAAGGCGAGCAAGCTCGGGGCGGTGGTTATCGAGTTGCCGGAGCTGCAGCCCGCGGCGATGCAGAAGATGGATCGAAACGACGCCAGTTTCTGGGCCGCCGCCAACAATCAAGATTTTGCCAGCGGCTCCTTTACCCGCATGGACCGTCAGAGAATCAAGGTGTGGCTGCATTGCTCCTACGCGCAGTTCAAGTGGCTAGGCGAAGCATTCTAACCCCAGGTGGCCAGAACATGAGCGCGCGCTACCGCCCAAGTAGGGCGGTTAGCGAGGTGATAGTCGCAGAATAGGCGTTACCGTTCGGTGATCGAAATTTGGCGTCTCACTACCGAAATGGAATGGAGCGCGGTGTGGCTTGCCGTCCATCGGATCTCAATTCAGGCAACCCTGTCGTGAACCAGGCGCGATTTCGTGAACCCCCCAAGGGGAACCAACGAGCAAGAAGTGAGTTGCGTCTGCGGCATGAGCCTTGCTGTGCGTACGGTGGAACGACATTGGCAGTCTCGACTGGGGAGTCTCTTCGAGACGGGCCACCCCACTCATCCCAAGAGCAAAGCATGAACATCTACGCCACGGACCATACTCCACATTCATTCTCGACCAATCTGTCGTCGCGTGAAACGGTAACTGCGGAGGCGCTCGCCGAGCGCGAATTGCTCACCGATGAGGATTTGGTCGTGCGAGCGCAGAAGAACGACTTGACGGCACTTAAGGAGTTACTCGATCGGCACGAGGCCCGGTTGCTTCGTTTGGCGATGCGTTTTGTCCACGATGAGGACGACGCACGAGAGATCCTTCAGGACGTGTTCGTTACTGTGTGGCGGAAGCTACCCGGATTCGAGGGGCGCTGTCAGATCGGTAGCTGGCTTCATCGCGTCACCGTCAACGCTTCGCTGATGTTCCTGCGTGCACGCAGCCGAAGAGCGACGTCCACATTCTCCGAGATTTTCCCGGAAGAGCTCGCTACCGAGACCGCGAATTCGAACCATGAATTACATTTCAGCGGGGCGCCTCGCCCTGACGAGCAATTGGCCTTTGGGGAATTGCGAAAAGAGATTCAGAACGCGGTCGAGAAGTTGCCCGACATGCTCCGACAGGTCTTTCTGGCGCGCGAGATTGAAGGTCATTCCACGTCGCAGGCCGCGCGGTCGATCGGGGTGTCGGAGCAGGCAATAAAGACAAGGCTACATCGGGCACGGGCCTCTCTCCGCGAGAACATTGGAGACTATCTGGCCATCTGACTGCGGCCCGGAAGCTCTCTATGACGAGCGGCGCGCATCCGTGCATGTCTGGCTAGCGCTTCCCCATCGGTAGATCGACGACGAAGGTCGAGCCCTTACCTGGTCCCTCGCTTTCGGCCCTTACCGATCCGCCGTGTAGCTCGACGAGTCCTTTGACTACCGCGAGGCCAAGGCCCAGCCCGCTTCGGGTTCGCGCGAGTGAGGTGTCGGCCTGGACGAAGGGATGAAACAACCGATCGCGCAGAAGGCCGTCAAACCCTGCACCTGAGTCCTGCACGCGGATATGCGCCGCTTGAGCCGATTCATCCGCTTCCAGGGACAGGAGGACCCATCCGCCTGGCGGAGTGAACCTTGCCGCGTTCCGAAGCAAGTGGCCCACGATCTGCTCGACGCGAGTAGGATCGGCGGAGAGCATGAGGGGCTTGGCGGGAATCTGCGCAGTGATTTGGACCTCGCTGTT
>Ga0066789_10001497_pt1 | contig 10092 bp, 12 predicted proteins | sample OrgsoiDNA2013049_FD_70960 | JGI IMG/M metagenome (GOLD analysis project Ga0066789, IMG submission 70960) | Permafrost soil microbial communities from the Arctic, to analyse light accelerated degradation of dissolved organic matter (DOM) -... | ecosystem: Environmental > Terrestrial > Soil >...
CCGGCGACTCCGAATACCAGCTCGCGCACATTCTGGTGTTGGTGCCCGAACAGGCGAGTGCGGATCAGATCGAGGTCAAGCGACGTCGCGCCGAAGAAGCGCTGCGGGCGATCAAGAACGGCAGCGAATTTGCACAGGTCGCGGCCGGATTTTCGGACGCGAGCGATGCCCTGCGCGGCGGCAATCTGGGTTGGCGGGCCGGTGCGCGCCTGCCGACCGTATTTGCCGACCAGGTGCGGACCATGAAGGCCGGCGAAGTGTCGCCGGTGTTGCGCAGCGCGAGCGGATTTCATATCGTCAAGCTGATCGACAAGCGCGGCCGCAATGAAACCACGGTCGTGGATCAAACGCACGCGCGGCACATCCTCATCAAGGTCAACGAACTGGTCTCGGAGGCGGACGCGAAGGTGAAGATCGACCGCCTGAAGGATCGCCTCGATTCGGGGGCAAAGTTCGAGGAAATTGCCAAGCTCAACTCCGAGGATGGCTCGGCGGCCAAGGGTGGTGATCTGGGCTGGATCAATCCCGGGGACACCGTTGGCGAATTCCAGGACGCGATGAACAAGCTGGCACTCAACCAAGTGTCCGCGCCCGTGCGCACGCCGTTCGGCTGGCACATCATCCAGGTGCTCGAGCGGCGCAAGCAGGATGTGACGGCGGAACGCGAGCGCGCCGAAGCGCAATTGGCGATTCGTCAGCGCAAGGCCGACGAGCAATTCCAGGCGTGGGTGCGCGAAATCAGGGATCGCGCCTACGTCGAGATCCGCCTGGACGATAAGTAACGGGTATTTCGCACGGCGCCGCGCATCCCGATCACCGACGATGAATCCCGATCGCGTCTTCGCCGAGCCGTTGATCGACCTGGGCGCCGACAATGCGGCCTTCGCGAATTTTCACGCCGCGCAGCAGCGCAGGGCCCGCGAGTGGGCGCCGGAGGCGGCCGGACTGCTGAGAAAAGCGCCGACAGCATGAGCAGCGATAACATCCTGCAGGACCAGATCGACTACTACCGGGCTCGCGCGGGCGAGTACGACGAATGGTGGTTCCGGCATGGCCGCTACGACCGCGGCGCCGAATTTAACGCTCGGTGGCACAGCGAAACAGCTGCCGTCGAAGCAGCGCTCGACGCCTGGATCGAGCACAGAATGCCCGCCAACGTTCTCGAGCTGGCCTGTGGCACCGGGTTGTTCACTCGTCGCATTGCGCGACGCGTCGCGAGCGTCACCGCGGTCGACGCATCGCCCGAAGTGCTCGCGATCAACCGCGCCCGCGTGGCGGCGGACAACGTCAACTATATCGAAGCGGATCTGTTCGAATGGCGGCCCCCGTCCAGTGAGCGTTACGACGTGGTGTTCTTCAGTTTCTGGTTATCGCACGTGCCGGATTCGCGCTTCGCATCATTCTGGGCAAGCGTGGCCGCGGCACTTGCACCGGATGGCACGGCGTATTTGATCGATTCGGCCTTCGATCCGACGTCGACCGCGAAGAATCACGATGTGCCTGGGCGAGAGGCAGGCGTCGTCGCGCGCAAACTCAATGACGGGCGCGAGTTCCGGATCGTGAAGGTCTTCTGGGAGCCGCATTCGCTCGCGGCGAGACTCGAACAACTACGCTGGTCGGCGACGCTGGGGCAAACCCAGAATTATTTCATCCACGGCGAGGCGCGGCCGCGTTAAGCGCAGCAGCATTCAGGCGCTAGATCAGTCCTTGCCGTCATAGACATACGCAGTTTGCGCGACACGACCTTTGTCCATCGTCGTCTCGTCGGCAAGCTCGCGCGGCGTCTTGTCCCACCAGATGGCGCGGCCTTCGCGCTGCTTCTCGATCATATCCGGATGTTCGGCCAGCAGCTCGCGCATGAACCTGGTGTGATCCGACTCGTAGTGGCGGCTGGGGAGCATCATGATGGTGTTCGAACCTGATCGTGTGACGATGTGTCCCCCATTCTATCACCGCGGCGTCGGGTTGCCGCGCGCCGAACCTGCGACTACGCGATATTCATAGAGGCGGCACTCCAGTGCGCCGTTGAACAGCGGCGTGCGGCGGCTCGCCTTGAGACCGATCAATTTCGCCAATCGGGTGTCGCCACTCAGCAGATATGCCGTCCAGCCGGGGAAATGTTGCTTGAGCGCATCGCCCAGTCGCGGATAGAACTCGGCAAGTGCGCCCGACTCGGCGAGCCGGTGGCCGTACGGCGGGTTGCTCACGATGATCCCGCGGGGCGCGGGTGCGGCGCGCGCAAGCGCGTCGACATGTTCAACCTGAACCGCTTCGGCCAGACCGGCGGCGGCCAGGTTGGTATGGCACTGTCCAACGGCGATGGCGTCGATGTCGCTGGCATAGATGCCCGCGGCGGCGACGGGCCGCGCACGACGCTGCGCGGCCTGTTTGATCCGCTGCCACGTTGGGCCGTCGTACCAGCCGAGCTTCTGAAAGCCGAACGTGCGTTTCAGGCCGGGCGCAATATCGAGCGCAATCAGCGCGGCCTCGAGCGCGATCGTGCCGCCACCGCACAGCGGATCGAGCAGCGGCGTGCCGGGCTGCCAGGCAGCCAGACGCAGCAGCCCGGCGGCGAGATTTTCACGCAGCGGCGCCTCCGCGGCTTCGCGCCGCAAACCGCGCTTGAACAGCGGCTCGCCCGACGTATCGAGATAGAACGTTGCGTCGCTGGCCGTGAGGTACGCATGCACGCGTACGTCGGGGCGGTCCTTGCTCACGCTTGGTCGTGCACCACCTGCGGCGCGATGGCGATCGCACACGGCGTCCTTGATGCGCAACGTGGTGAATTCGAGGCTGTGCAGCGGTGAGCGCGTCGCGGCCACATCGACACGCAGCGTGCGGTCGGCACGAAACCAGCGCGGCCAGTCGAGCGCGTGCACCAGCGCGTAGATGTCGTTTTCATCGCGATACGCGCCGTGGCCGACCTGCCACAGGATGCGGCTCGCCAGCCGGCTTTCGAGATTGGCGCGGTAGGCAAGCTCGACAGGGCCGGCGAATGCGACACCGCCTTCCGCCGCAATGACGCCGGAGGCGTTCAGGTCTGCGAGTTCCCCGGCCAATGCCGCTTCCAGCCCGCGCGGGCACGGCGCGAAGAAGCGCTCCACGTCAGAACGGCTTCAGCACGACGAGAAGAACTGCGCCGAGCAGTACCGGCAACGCAGGAATTTCATTGAGCCAGCGGTAGTACACGTCGCTGTGACGATTGCGATCGTGTTTGAAATCGACCATCAGCTTGCCCAGCCAGACATGGTGCGCAACGAGTATGGCCACCAAGATGAGCTTGGCGGCCAGCCAGCCGCCGGTGATCCCGTATCCCAGCCACAGCCAGGTGCCGAAAACGATGGTGAGCACTGCACCGGGGGTCATGATGCCGAAATAGAGCTTGCGCTCCATCAGCTTGAACCGATCGATACTCACCGCATCGGTCGCGAGCGAGTGGTAGACGAACAGCCGCGGCAGATAGAAAAGCCCGGCGAACCACGTCACCATGAACACGATGTGCAGCGATTTGATCCAGAGCATCGCAGGGCTAGCGCAACAGGCGCCGCCGCGTGAGCACGAGCGCTGCGTAGTACGCGGCGACCGCGTACGCGAGCAGGACGGCGATGTGCAGCGCAATGTCGCCGGGGATTTTTCCGTCGAGCAGCGGCCGCGCGATGTCGATGGCGTGCGACAGGGGCAGGCACGCGGCGACGACGCGCAGCGTCGCCGGCATCTGCTCGACCGGAAAGAAAATGCCGGAAAGCAGCAGCATCGGCGTCAGCACCAGCGTGAAAAAATAGGTGAAGAAATCGTAGCTCGGCGCCATCGCGGTCATCAGCAGGCCGAACGCGCCGAAGGTGAGGCCGGTGAGAAATCCGAGCGGCAGCACCCAGACGGCGAGCCACGAATGTCCGAAGCCCAGCACCATGATCACCCCGAGGATCGCCAGCACCGATATCACGCTCTTCGATGCCGCCCAGACCCATTCGGCGAACAGGACATCGTCGAGCGACAATGGCGCATTGATGATCGCATCCCAGGTGCGCTGCACGTGCATGCGCGAGAACGCGGAGTACATCCCCTCGAAGGAGGCCGTGAACATCGCGCTTTGGCAGACCATGCCGGTGCCGATGAAGGCGATGTATTTCATGCCGCCGATCTCGGGAATGAACGCGCCGATCCCGTAACCGAGCGCCAGCATGTAGAGCAAGGGATCGGCGATGTTGCCAAGCACCGACGCGATCGCCAACTTGCGCCAGACGAGCAGATTGCGACGCCAGACCGGAATCCAGCGCAGGGAAAGCTCGGGTGGTCGCAGCAGGGTGTTGGAGGTCGACATGCGCGGGCGAGGAAGTACGCCGCGGAGTATAGCGCGCGCGGCGCGCGCTTGACACCGAGAGCGCTGCTCCCGTACCTTCGACCGGGTCCGCGCACAACCGGAAGACGCGTATGCAGCGTGCAACGTTGGTTCGATGGGTCGGGTTCGCCTTCATCGCGGGCATCGCGCTGACAGCGCGCGTCGCGTTCGCGCAAGCGACCTATCCCGACCGGCCGATCAAACTGGTCGTACCGTATCCCCCGGGCGCGCTCACCGATCTGCTGGCGCGCGCGATCGGCGAGCGGCTCGGGACAAACCTCAAGCAACCGGTGATCATCGACAACAAGCCCGGCGCGGGTACGCTCGTCGGCGCCGAGTTCGCCGCCAAGCAACCGGCCGACGGCTATACGCTGCTGATGGCGACCAGCACGACGCTGGGCATCAGTCCCGCGCTGTATCAACCCTCGCCGATCAATCCGGTGAAAGATTTCGTACCCATCTCGCAAGTGGGCACGGTCAACTTCTTTCTGATTGCGAATCTGAATTTTCCGGCGAAGAACGTGCGCGAGATGATCGATGCGATCAAGAAGAACCCGGGAAAGTACAACTACGCATCGGTGGGCAACGGCAGCCCGCACCAGTTGTTCATGGAGGCGCTCAAAACCGAATACGGGCTCGACATCCAGCACGTGCCGTACAAGGGGACGCCCGCCGCGCTGACCGATCTGCTGACCGGGTCGATACAGGTCATGTTCGCCGACGCCACCATCGCCGTGCCGAATATTCAGGCAGGCAAGGTGACCGCGCTCGGAACGTCGGTCGCGAGACAGACGACGCTGCTGCCTTCCGTGCCGCCGATCGCGGCGGTCGTCGCCGGATATGACTGGCAGGCGTGGCAGGGCATCGTCGCTCCCGCCGGCACGCCACGGGACATTGTCGCAAAGTTGTCCGCCGAGCTGCAGAAAATTCAGGCCACTCCCGAGTTCAGGGAGCAGTTGTTCAAGTTCGGCATGGAACCGATCGCGCCGCACACGCCCGAGCAGTTCGCCGCGACGATTGCGGCGGAGCAGCCACGCTGGGCGAAAGCCATAAAAGATTCTGGCGCGAAGGTGGATTGAAGTATTTCGAGGAGCTCATACGTGACAAGCCCTGTCATCGATGTCCACACCCATTGCCTCACCGAGGCATGGTTTCAGTTGCTGCAGCAGCAGGGTGCGCCGCGCTATACGGTCGAGCAGGTGCGTGGCGGCCTGCGCGCGATTCATCTCGACGGCGCACCGTTCATGACGCCGGTGCCGGCGATGTTCGACTACGGATTGCGCCTGAAGACGATGAACGAGCACGGCGTCGACGTCTGCATCGTGTCGCTGACGTGCCCGAACTGCTATTGGGGCGGCCCCGACGTGAGCCTCAATGCCGCGCGCATCATGAACGATGACATGGCGGCGGCGCGCACCGCGTACCCCGGCCGCATCGAATGGTTCGCGTCGCTGCCGTGGCAGTATCCCGGACTTGCGCTGGCCGAGCTCGAGCGCGCGATCGCGGCCGGTGCGCGTGGCGTGATGGTGCTCGCCAACATCGACGGCAAGCCGTTGACCGATGCCGGGTTCGAAACGATCTGGCGTGCGATCGACGCGAAGTCGCTGCCGGTGCTCGTGCATCCGACCGCGCCGCCGGGCGTTGCGGCGATGGACATGCAACGTTTCCAGCTCACGGCGTCGATCGGATTCACCTTCGACACGTCGCTCGCGGTCTCGCGCATGATCTACGACGGCTTTTTCGACCGTTATCCGCGGCTCAAGATCATCGCGTCACACGGCGGCGGCGCGCTGCCTTACCTGATTTCGCGCATGGATCAGTGTTTCGACAACATCCCCGCATGCCGGGAAAAAATTTCCGTACGGCCGACCGAATACCTGCAAAAGATCTACGCCGATGCGGTGGTCTTCGCGCCCGGGGTCCTCGACCTGTGTGTCAACACTTTTGGTGCGGGCAACGTGCTCTACGGTTCGGACTACCCGCACACGATCGGCGACATGCCGGGTTGCCTGAAGCGCGTCAACGACTTGGCCGGCAGTGCCCGCGACAAGGTGCGCGGAGCCAACGCGCAGCGGGTGTTCTCGCTGTAAATACTAGTCGCGCAGCTCGCGGCCCGTCAATTTGATGAAGAGGTCCTCGACATTCGCCGGCCGGTGCAGGTATCGAAGGCCGGCGGCCCGGGCGAGGTCGGCCAGCAGCGGCGCGGCATCGCGCGCGTAGCAGAACGCCGTCTCACCGGCGAGTTCGAGCCGGTCCGCCAGTGCGCGGCCCCGCGCGTCGGCCCACCCGCGCACTTCATCACCGTATACCTCGACGACTTCGGGCTCGACATGCGCCGCGATCAGCGCGCGTGGCGCGTCGCACGCGATCATCTTGCCGTGGTCGATGACCGCGAGCCGGGAGCACAGTCGCTCGGCTTCATCCATGAAATGCGTCGTCAGCAGAATCGTCTTGCCCTGCGAAAGCAACTGGCGCAGCCCGTCCCAGATCAGGTGGCGCGCCTGCGGATCGAGTCCCGTGGTCGGCTCGTCGAGAATCAGCAGCTCCGGGTCGTTGATGAGCGCTCGCGCAAGGGTGAGCCGCCGTTTCATCCCGCCGGAAAGAGTGCGGATGCTCGCTGCGCCCTTGGCGGTGAGTCCGGCGAAGTCGAGCAGACGCGGAATACGTTCCTGCACCAGCGCGTCGGGCATGCGGAAATAACGGCCGTAAATGCGTAAATTCTCGGTCACCGTGAAGTCGGGATCGAGATTGTCCATCTGCGGCACGACACCGACTCGGGCGCGTGCCTGCCGCGCGGCTTTCGGCACGGGTTCGCCGACCAGCATGATCGATCCGGCGTTGGGATCGGTCAGGCCGAGGCAGCAGCGCAGCGTGGTCGTCTTGCCCGCACCATTGGGGCCCAGCAGGCCGAAACATTCGCCGCGCTGGATAGCAAAATCGAGGCCTTTCACGACCTCGGTATCGCCATACGATTTGCGCAATCCGACGACGGACAATACGACGTTGTCGAGCGCATTCATCGCTGCGCTGGAGGCTTCCATTGGCCGACGATGACCTGCTGCAGTTGCGCCAGGCGGCCATGGAAAAAATGTCCGCAGCCGGGAAAGACGACGATGGGCAGCTGCTGGGGACGCGCCCAGTCGAGGACGTCGGCCAACGCAACGACGTCGTCCTGTTCGCCGTGAATGACGATGGTGTCGGCAGGAACGTGCTCGACCGGGAATCGCTTGACGGCCGGACCGACCAGCACCAAACGCTCCGCCGTGACCTCATGTGCGACGCGCGTCTGGACGTACGAGCCGAAAGAAAAGCCAGCAAGGACGGGGGGTGTCGCCGCGACCGCCGCGAATTCGCGTTGGGCAAATGCCAGCGCCGCGAGCGCGTCAGCGGTCTCGCCGATTCCGTCGTCGAATGTTCCTTCGCTGTTGCCTGCGCCGCGAAAGTTGAAGCGGATGCTGGCGTAACCCAGCGCGACAAAGGTCTTGGCGAGCGTCTGCGCGACCTTGTTGTCGAGCGTTCCGCCTTGCAGCGGATGCGGATGCGCGACCAGCGCGATACCGCGTGGCGCGGCGTCGGGAACGTTGAGTGCAACTTCGAGCGCGCCGGCAGGGCCCGCGATCCTCGAGCGCGTTTCGCCGCGCGTCAAATTCTCAACCTCTCGACGACGCGACCGTGCACGATGTGCGAGTCGATGATCTCATCGATGTCGTCGCGGTCGACATAGGTGTACCAGACCTCTTCCGGATAGACGACTATCACCGGGCCCTCCTCGCACCGATCGAGGCAACCGGCTTTGTTGATGCGCACGCTGCCTTTGCCGTTGAGGCCGAGCTCCTTGATTATCTGCTTGGCATACGCCTGCATCTCGGGCGCGTTGCGCGCTGCGCAGCACGCCTCGGGCGGATCGCGCTTGTTGCAGCAAAAAAAGACGTGGTGCTTGTAGTAGCTCATTCCGGACTCCGAAGCGAGCCGCGAATTATACGCGAGCGTCGTCATCTCCCATGATGGTATGTCCCCATCCGGGCTGCCCGGCTAGCCAGAGCAGATAGGCGCTTGCCAGCACCGGCCAGACGACCAGCACGGCGTGTGTCAGCCGGTTGAAGTTGAGCAATTGCCCGTACGGCCAGTCGAACAACGCAATCGGCGCTCGAGCCTGCCACATGTCGGGCGCCAGCAGCGGCGCCACCAGCGACGACAGCAACGCGATCGCGCACAATGTCGTGCGCATCGGTCTTGGCAACCAGATGGCCAAAAGCAATGCGATTGCGCCGACAATGATGCCGATCGACACGCCGGGCTTGAGCCATGTTTCCAGCACTGCTTGCCGCAACAGCAGGCTCGCGGCGCAGCCCTTGAGCACGAGTTCGAAACCGATCAGCAGCAGCACCGCCCATCCGAGGAATTGGCGCTGGCGGACGAGCAATGCCAGAAACAGACCAACGCCGACGACGTTGAACGCGCTCTGCGCCGCCTGCAGCAGCGTGCCGGCGAGGTCGCTCGTGAGCTCGAGCGACGGATCGAAGGTGGCCGCGAATAACGGGATGCCCGGGTTAACCTGTGCAATCAGCCAGATGCCGAGCAGTGCGAGTCCCAGATCGCCGCGGCGGCCCTCGAGGAAAACGCGCCGGCGCCATGCGCGGATGCCCTTGCGCAATCCGGGCAAGCCATTGAAGAGCACGGCGACGAGCGCCCCGAGCGCGGCACCGGCCGTGTTCGAGAGCAAATCGATCGTGCTGGCGTCGCGTGTCGGAAGGTACATCTGTGCGCTTTCCATGCATAGCGACAACAGCGCACCGCCGCCGGTACCGATGGCCAATCGTACCAGCGGTGCCACCCGCGTTCCGATCAGGGCCAACGCCAATCCAAATGGAGCGTACGCGACAACATTGGCCGCGATATCGAAGCGCGTAAAGCGCGGCGGCCATGGGGCGAACAGGAAAAACGGAGTTCCGGGGATGGGCGCCATCCACGCGGAGAACGGCTCGAGGCTCGCGTAGACGATCATCGCACCGTACAGCATGGCGAAATACTGCGGGAACTGCGTCGAGTGCGGGCGCGAAGGCATGTTGAGAGCGCGCGTGGCGGCACTCGCGCTCAGGACATTATAGTCGTGACCGGCGTCGCCGATGAATTCGGAACAGCATGATGGCGCGACCTTGTTCGCGCGAGGCGCCCTCGACTTACAGTAGCCTGCGCACCACCGTCAAGTCGTCTTCTTCGCGCAGGATCGTGAAACCGGCCGCAAGAAACATCGACAGCGGACCATGATAGTGATCGGTCGGCGCTTCGCTGGCGCCGGCCTTGAATGGAAACGCGTCGACGACCTTGATGCCGCGCGCAATAAGCGCCGTCAATCCGCCGGCAAGCAGCGCGTGCGCGATCCCGGAACGGCGGCGCTCCGGAGCAACGACGAAGCACACGATCGCGGCCGCCTCGAATTCGCGACAAGGCAGCTCGGTCGGAACGATGCGCATGCGATCGAAGCAATGCCGCAACTTGGATCGCAGCTGCGCGTTCATCCAGCCCACCACCGCGTCACCCTCGTAGGCAAGGAAGCCTTCCATCTCGTCGACCTCGATGCGCGCACGCATCGCCACCCGATTGTCGGTCGCCGACAGTGAGGGCCAGTCGATCACCCGCGGCACTTCGTAGAAGTGGCAATAGCACTTGGCCCACTCCGGGTTATCGGCAAAGGCGGGCCCACGCTCGTGATCGAAAAAGTGCAAGAAATCGTCGACACGCTCCTGCGCGAG
>Ga0066789_10001498_pt1 | contig 10091 bp, 6 predicted proteins | sample OrgsoiDNA2013049_FD_70960 | JGI IMG/M metagenome (GOLD analysis project Ga0066789, IMG submission 70960) | Permafrost soil microbial communities from the Arctic, to analyse light accelerated degradation of dissolved organic matter (DOM) -... | ecosystem: Environmental > Terrestrial > Soil >...
CGCGAACGAAGCGCCGATCGGTCATAGCGCCACCCTGGCCGATCGGCCCGTCGCGGCGACGCCAGAAGCGGCATCGCGCAGCAAGAGGAGACTGCGCTCGATCATGTCTTCCTCGCGATGATGCGCCTCCCACGCTCGGCGCGCGCGGTCGCTGAGGGTCGTCGCAAGTTGCGGATTGTCGGCCAAACTACGCAAGGCGTTCGCCAATGCATCGACGTCGCCATCGGGACAGAGAATCCCGGTTTCCCCGTTGCGCACCAGCTCGCGTACGCCGGGTACTGCAAAGCCGATGACCGGCCGGCGGCCGGCAAACGCCTCCAGTATGGTGAGCGGCAATCCCTCCTGCACCGACGGCAGCACGAAAACGTCGCAATCGGCGAGGACTGCGCGCACGTCGGTGACCTGGCCCAGGAAGCTGACCGCGTCGACGAGTCCGGCGCGGCGGACCATTTGCTCCAGTCGCGCGCGCTCGGGGCCTTCGCCGGCGATGGTCAGGAGAACCGGACGATCGAGCGATGCGCGAAGGCGGGCAACCGCGGCAATGAGCAAATGCACCCGCTTCACGGGATCAAGCCGACCAATGAAAGCGATGCGCCAGGCTGCCGCGGGCTGGTGCCGCGGAATGTTTTGATCAGGCACGCCGTTCCGTATCACGTCCGACTTGTTCGCAAACACCGAGGGAACGGATTTTCGAATGTCTTCTCCGACGCAGATCACGCGCTCCGCGCGCACCAATGAGGCAACGCGAAGCGCCAGCTTCGGCGGGCGCTTCCAAAGCGGCGTCGCAGGGCCGATGAGCGGCTCGTGAAGCCAGGCGATCACGGGGCCGCGTATGGTCCTGTACGTCAGATACACGGCCGGAAAACTGTTCAAAAGGACGACGCGATGCTCAATGTCGCCCGCCTGGAGAGCTTTGCTGGCGCTGACGAGTCCGCGGCGTCCGGGCGCCACTTGCGTGAGGACGGTCGCAACGTCCGCGAATTGGACGTGCGGGCTGATCACCCGAAGCGATCGTCCAGGCTCCCCTTCTTCGCGCCAGGCGCGCGCCAGACGAAGCGCCCAGCGCTGCGCGCCGCCCCATGCGTGGCCAAGATCGACGACGATCAGTTGCATCGCTTATCGTCCGCCTTTGCACAGCCGTCCGGCCGCGAATCCGAAAAACAACGCAAACTCCGGCGACTCCAGGATGGACGTCGTTATCGCATAGACAGCGGTAGCGACGAGCACGCGTGCGCTCCATCGAAGCACGCTCGTCTGCCCTCTCATCGCGAGCGCAAGCCGCGCGATCGCCATGCCAAGCAATGCGAGTCCAAGAATTCCAGCTTCCATGAAGACGAACAGCGCCGCGTTGTCGACCGGATTGTGCGACGGTCGATCGAAGTACCACTGCGCCGTTCCCGCCGATCCAAGCCCATGACCCAACCAGAGACCGTTGTCCTTCATGGTCGCAGCAATGGCTGCGGGCCATACGTCGCGCATTCGATCGACCAGCGAACCAGCAAAAGTCGAGATTGCGCTGCCGGGCAATCCCTCCGGAGCGCTGAGCTCGCTCGATACAAACGGAAGCAGGCAGGTGATCAGCGCCGGCACCAGAAACGCGAGGCGCCACAAACTCCTGCGCCATGGGCGTACCGCGTCCGCGGCTGCGACCGCAACCCAGGACAGTAGGATTCCTTTCGACGTGGTGAGCAGACCTGCGGCAAAGCCTGCGATGCGCAAGACCCATGACGGCCGCCCGGTACCCCCCAGCGCTTCCCAGGCAAGCGCGAACAGCAGCACCTGACTCGCCGCTGCATAGGAGACACGCGAAAAGCCCGCGAGCCGACGCCATCCAGGGCCAGGCTCGAGGGAGGGATGCCCCCAAACGTGCGTGGCTTCGACCGGAACGCCCGCAATGCTCGACATATGGCCCTGCCATGGCCAAGGTCCGAAAATCAACTCGGCAACAATGCCGCCGATCGCCACCACCAACAAAGCGCCGAACAATCGTCGTTGTCGCTGAAACAGTGCTGGCGGTGCAAGCAATCCGGCAAAGAGCGGGACCAATATCCATCCGCCAAACGCGATCTGCTTCCACGACAAGCCGATATACGCAGCACGGCACGCGCACAGAAGTACGAACGCCAACATCCAGCGCGCCGCGATCACGCGAGGGCGGGCGCGTTCGCCGAGCACGAGCAACGCCGCGGCGAGCGCCAGGGCGGCGCTCGGAATATAGACAAGAACAGGGGCTTGCAACAGATCCAGCACGAATCGCACTGGACCGGCGATGACTTGCAGGACCAGCCAAACGGGAAGCGCGATCGCGAACAGCCAGCGCCCCGTTCTGCGGAAGCGGGTCGAGAGCGCGCCCTGCTTCAGTTGTCGAAATCGATATCGAAGGTTGTGATAAGCGGCCTCCCCGACAACGTTGACAAGCAGCGTATGCGTCAACCCGCGCGCTTGGTAGCGCAACGTCTCAACGGTAGTGAGGCTGTTCTGCAGACGAATTTCGCCCGCGGATGTAACGAATCGGGCAAGCCGGGCATGCAGGTCGGCATCGACGGGAGTGCCCTTTTTGATCCCTACGACGTAAAGATCGCACGCAAAAATATTGGTGATGCACGCATGGAAGACCAGCTGCGGCAACGCTTCGAACGTTCGATCAAAGTCGCGCGCCGTCAGATTACGATAGTGGTCGGGGGACGCCTTGATTGTCGCGCGCGAGGCCCATCGCGCAAGCCTGTCGGTACCGTGCTCGGCGCGGCCAGTCGTTGCGCAGGTGAGCAACAACAGGCCCCCAGGCTTCAACATCCGAATCATGTTCGCGAGCGTCTCTTGCCACATTGGATTGTGTTCGAAACATTCGCAACTGAGAACGACATCGAAGTAATCGTCGGGGAATGTCAAGGCTTCCCCTGGACCGACGACATCGACGCCTGGGCCCGGCATCAGGTCCGAGCCGACGTAGTCGCAATCCTCGAACAGTGTGCGAGCGCTGCCGTTGATGTCCCAGCTGCCGACGTCGAGAACTCGGCCGTGACGGAATCGCTCGGGCAGATGCGTCTTGGCGCGACGCATGAACTCCGATTGCGAATAATGGGCCATCGGCGGCGTCTGGCCGTCAGTTGAACAATTTGCTTGGTTCGAGGGAATTTCCCACTTCTTGCTCTTTCAGTCTTGCGTAAGGCACATTTCGCCGCCAGCGCCGGCCCTGAGGCACGATGAGTCTCAAGCTTAGCGTCAATCTCCTGTTCTGTAACCTCGACGCCGCCTCTTTTGCGGAGCAAGTGCGCCGTCGCACTTGCCGGAGAGTTTCACGCCGATTTGCCCGGTCGAACTCACAGCCTCTAAACTTCGGAGACCATGCTTTTCAACTCTTTGCAGTTCGTGTTTTTCTTTCCCGTCGTCACGGTGGGCTATTTCTGGCTGCCCCACCGCGTCCGTTGGCTGTGGCTACTGGCCGCAAGCTGTGTCTTCTACATGGCTTTCGTGCCGATCTACATCCTCATCCTCGCGATCACCATTGCCATCGACTACGTCGCCGCGCTGCTAATCGACAAAGCGGGGGGTCGCGCCCGCCTGCGCTATCTCGTCATCAGCATCTTCTCGACCTGCGCGGTGCTTTTCGTATTCAAGTATTTCAATTTCTTCAACAGCAATTTCCTGGCGGCGGCGCAGTTCTTCCAACTGAACTATCCCGCACCGGTTCTCGACGTGCTGCTGCCGATCGGACTATCGTTCCATACGTTCCAGAGCCTCTCCTACGTCATCGAGGTGTATCGCGGAAACCAGCGTCCCGAAAGGCACTTCGGCATTTACGCCTTGTATGTGATGTTCTACCCGCAATTGGTCGCCGGGCCGATCGAACGCCCGCAGCATCTCCTGCACCAGTTCCGGGAAGTCCATTCGTTCGACTACCAGCGGGTCGCCAACGGTCTCAAGCTGATGGCATGGGGCATGTTCAAGAAAGTCGTGATCGCCGATCGATTGGCGCTGCTGGTCAACGCGGTCTACGGCAATCCGCAAGCACACGACGGGCCAGCGCTGGTGGTCGCTACGATTTTTTTCGCCTTCCAGATCTATTGCGACTTTTCCGGCTACTCGGACATCGCGATCGGCGCAGCTCAGGTAATGGGCTTCCGCTTGGTGGACAACTTCAACCGACCGTACTCGGCGCGTGGCATTGCCGATTTCTGGCACCGATGGCACATTTCATTGTCGACGTGGTTTCGCGACTATGTCTACATCCCGCTGGGCGGCAATCGCGTGTCCCGCCCGCGGTGGTATCTGAACCTGTTGCTCACGTTTACGATCAGCGGCCTGTGGCATGGCGCGAACTGGACTTACGTTTTCTGGGGCCTCCTGAACGGCATGTACCTTGTGGCCGAGCACGCGACGGCCGGGTTGCGCGCGCACGCGTTCAAGTACACCGGATTGGATCGTTTTCCCGCGGTGCGCAGCACTATGGCGATTTCGGCGACGTTCGGGCTGGTATGTTTCGCATGGATCTTCTTCCGGGCACGCTCGTTGTCCGACGCCTGGTACATCGTCACTCACCTCGCGGCGAATGACAGCATGGCGCTGGATCTCGCATGGTGGTCGGCGTTTCTGACAGTTGAGAAGTCCGGCATGACGATTTTCGATTTTGTCCTTGCCATTGCTGCGATCGCATTCATGGAGGTCTTTCACTTTGTTCAAGGACACTCTACTGTCCGGACAATGCTTGTCACGCGGCCCTGGCCCATTCGTTACGGGTTCTACTACCTGCTTGTCACTTCGGTCCTCGTTCTCGGCGTATTCCAAACGCCCCAGGCGTTCATCTACTTCCAGTTCTAGCGTGCCTGTGCGAGCCCTGATCTCGAAAATCTTGTTGCTGTCCTCAGCCAGCGCACTGACCGTCGTTTGGCTCGCGTTTGGTCCCGGGCCGTACCACCACAATCTCGCGCTTCTCGCCGACAAACAGGAACTGCTGGCCACCACGCCGTCCCCAAAGGTTGTATTGATGGGAGGCAGCGGTCTGGCTTACGGGATCGACTCGGGCTTCCTCGCGAGAGAATTCGGTGTACACGTGACCAACCTCGGCGTCTATGCAGGATGCGGATCGGCATTCGCCGCGGATTACATCGTGCCCTACCTCAACGAAGGGGATGTCGTCGTCCTCATCCCCGAGTACCACCAATTCAATTCCGGCCTGGAGTTCAACGATGTCGCGTGCAGACCATGGCTAGCGCGCGCACTGTTTCCGCGAATTCCGCTCGCGCTTTACCAACATCCGCGCGATCTGCTCCTCGATGTGGTCCTGCTCGCCCGCGCAAAGTGCGGTGGCGTTCTGCGTTCGTTGGTACCTGGCACCGGCGGCGTGCTCGCCGGCCGCCCATCGTATTTCCGTCAGGAATTCGACGAGTACGGCGACAAGCGATCGGGTTCTGCCGCCAGGTCGGTGCTGGGCAGCCGCGAACCACTCGATTACAACAAAACCAATATCGACCGAGCGAACGTGGTGTTGCGTGAATTCGCGCGCCGCGTGGAGGAGAGACATGCGCAATTCCGGCTCGTTCCGCCGGCCGTAGCGGCTTCTTGGTACCTCGATTGGCGCAGTGACATCGCGCGGCTTTTCGCCAGCCTCGACCCGAAGACTTTGCTAGGCCATCCCGAGGACTACGTTTACGACGATTCGCTTTTTTCGGACACGGTTTATCATCTCGGCCCGGCTGGCCGGACGCTAAGAACCGAAAGGCTGGCCAAAGCTATGCGAGATGAAGGTCTGTTTTTGCGGTGATTCGGCTGAGTCTACGTTTGAGCGTCGGCGAGGAATTCTGTATGCAACAAATTCTATCCGCTTGGTCGCTTGCTTCGCCCGTTTGTCACGTGCTTGCCCACTTCTTGCTCATTCACTTGCGGAAGGCACAAATCATCTAGTAAGCTGTAAATATGCCGTCAGCATAGCCGCAAGACGTCATTTGGCGACGATTCGCGTCGCCAGTAGGCGTTAATATCGCGAAAGCAGAATGCCATGATTGTTCACAACAAATGTCGTTTCGTCGGTCTCTTTGGCGCCGTTTTTCTGCTCGCCTTCGCCGCATTCCCGGCAACCGCCCACCAGGTCGAGTCCACGCAGCCCGTCGTCATAAACTCGACCCCGGTCACACCCACTGGCACGGTGGCCGAGTTGATTGTAAAGAATCAGGTTACGGGCGTAACGCTGAGATATCTCGGGTTGAAACTCGACCAAGGTGGGTCGTACGCGTTAAGCGGCAATGGGCTCGACACGCTCATCAATGGGTCGCGCATCAATGCTGTCGGAACCCTTGCTGGCAGCGTATTCAATGTCACGCTTTTCAGCGTTGTCGCTCAGCCGCAGAGCCTGGGCCGCATGACCGCGCTGGGTCAAAGCGAGAAGACACTCTCCGGGACGCTTGGTGTCTACCACAAGGATTTCTTTGAACAGGGTCGCGGTGAGTACGGCCTTGCGGTGCGCGACGCGTCGGACGTATCCACGCCGTTGAATGTCGCGGCAATTCCCGATTCACTCCAGATCGGCATGCTCGTCAGTGCCGACGGGAAGGTTGCCGCCGACGGATCTTCGATGGACGTGAGCACCATCACCATCCTCGCGCCGGCACCGGCCAAGTTGAACGACGTCGCCGCGGCAACCGTTACGAACAACGTCCTGGTGTTGCCGATCAAGTTCGCGGACTCACCCGCAAGCGACCCCTTCACTGTTGCCGCGATCAACACTGAATTTCAAACCAAGGTGGCGCCGTACTACCAGGAGGTTTCGTACGGGCAGCAACTGTTGAACATCACCGTCGCCAACAGCGGTGGGAATTGGCTCAACGCTGGCGCGGCAACGCCCGGAGGCTGTGACTTCACCACTATAGGAACGCTTGCCGACGCCGCGGCCACCGCCGCAGGCTATAACGTGAATAACTATCCGAATCGCTACTACGTTATGCCTTCGATCGGGTGCGGTTGGGCAGGTCTCGCCTATGTCGGGTGGGGACGGGCCTGGAGCAACGGCGTCAACGCGCTCTGGGTATACGGACACGAACTCGGCCACAACTTTGGATTGTGGCATGCGGGCTCAGTGAGCTGCGGCGCACAGGTACTCGGCGGGAGCTGCGGCGTTTCCGAATACGGCGATCCCTTCGACGTGATGGGCAACATTCGCCAGATGCATTTCAACGCGATGCAGAAGGCGGTGTTGAACTGGATCCCGTCGACTTCGGTCAAGATCCACAGTTCAGGAACACAAACGTACCAGCTGTCACCATTGGAAACCGGTGGGCAATCCACGTACGCCGTCAAGATTCCCACGAGTAATACCAAGCGGACCTATTGGGTAGAATTTCGGCAACCGATCGGCTTCGACAGTGGGCTTTCCTCGTTGCCCAACCTTGGCGCGCAGATTCGCGTGAGCGGACCGCAATTTGACTTCGTGAGCGGCAGCGACGACACCGAAATACTCGACATGACGCCTGGCACAGGCGGTGGATTCGACGACGCGGCGCTGCTCGCCGGGCAAACGTACGTCGACAGCACCACCGGCGTAACGATCAACGTCATCAGCGCAACGGCGGGGTCTTCAGGTTTGTTGACGGTTTCGGTCGCGATGGGCGGCCAGACCGCCACGAGCACGGCGCTGGCAAGTTCGGGAAGCCCGTCGCTCGTTGGCGTCAACGTGACGTTCACGGCAACCGTCGCCGGCGCATCGCCCACGGGCACCGTTGCCTTCACCGATGGCGGCAGTGCGATTTCCGGCTGTAGTGCGGTCACGCTGCCCGCCGGTGCCGCCAATTCTAAGATCGCAACGTGCACCACCAGCAGCCTGACCCAGGGGACGCACAGCATTGTCGCGACCTATTCCGGCGATGCTGGAAACAATGGCTCGACCAGCGTGACGTGGTCGCAGGTTGTAAACAATCCAGGCAAGGTGCCGAGCAGCACAGCGCTGTCGAGTTCGGGGAGCCCGTCGCTGGTTGGCGCCAACGTCACATTTACCGCGACAGTTACCGGCACGGCGCCATCGGGCAGCGTGGCCTTCACCGATGGCGGTACCCCGGTCACCGGCTGCGGCGCGCTGGCGCTACCGACCGGCGCCGCCAATTCCAAGATCGCAACGTGCAGCACCAGCAGCCTGACCCAGGGCACACATAGCATCGTTGCCACTTATGTCGGTGACAGCAATAACAACGGCTCGGCGAGTTCGGCATTATCGCAGCTCGTTGATTTCGCGTCGCTGGTCGACCACTACTACCAGGCGATCCTGGGCCGCGCGCCTGATGTCGCGGGCAAGGCCTACTGGGAAAGCGAGGTCGCCCGGACGCAGACCTTGGGGATCGATGTCAAGGAAGCCTATATGGTCTTGGGCGGCGTATTCTTCAACAGCGCTGAATACCTGAGCCGGAACACAAGCAACACCCAGTATGTCACCGATCTTTACAATGCGTTCTTCAATCGAGCACCCGACGCCGGAGGCCTGGCTTACTGGGTCGGTCAGCTTGGTTCGGGACAGTCGCGCAGCATCGTCATGTACAGCTTCATGTTCTCGTCGGAATTCAACGTGTTCATGACCGGACTATTCGGCAATACCACGAGCCGAGCCGAGGTGTACGCGGTGGTAGATTTCTACCGCGGCATCCTGAATCGGTTGCCCGACAACTCAGGATTTACCTACTGGCTCGCCCAGTTCCGTACAGCGCAGTGCTCGGGCGCCGGAGCGGTCTATAACACAGTGGCTTCGATCTCGAGCCAGTTCATCGCGAGCGGCGAATACGTTGGCCGCAACCGTAACAACACCGATTATGTGGGTGACCTCTATTACGCGTTTCTGCGACGCGGCGGTGACCTGCCCGGCGTTACGTACTGGATCAACCGCCTCAATACGGGCGCGGAGACCCGCGATCAGATGCGCACGGATTTCAGCAATTCACCCGAGTTCAGCGGGCGCATCAACGCGATCATTGCAGCGGGCTGCCTGTCCTGACCTGCGACGATCATTCCAAGGAACCGGCGCTGAGAACACGCTCCTAGTCGAAGCACGCGTCGACGCGCCTGCCCGAGTGAGCGGTCAAACGATCGCTGCTGGGCCATTGCCACTTGCGGACGGCCTGCCATACCGCTTGGCTGAAAGCGAGTGCGCGATGCCCATGCACTCCGCTTGACCCCCGCTTCTGCCTTCTGCGCTATGCCGCACAACACAGAAGCCCAAATGGCGCGATTTATCGGCTGCGCAAGCTGACATTCGCCTTGGTGTGCAGACTATGGTACTCAGGGGAGCCCCTGATAATCTTGATGACCTCTTTGCGGGTGAGCTGCGAATTGCGAAGCGCAGACATGAAAAAGTTACGCCCGCCAACATCTGGCTCACGACGCAGCAATTCTCCAAAAGCTGCGTTCACAAAAGCGTCGTCCGTACTTTCAGCAAGTAACTGCGCCTCTCTGTCGCGCCAAGATCTGTCAACCTCTGTTACCTTGATTGCAACTACGTCAAAGAGCCACTCGTCGCGAGTCTCGACTGACGTTGGTCGAAAGCCTGATTGTTTAAGATAACCATCCAGAAGGATTCGGGTAAAACTGGTCTGGTGGAAGTCGCCCGAATAAGCCTGCGTACCGAAAAGGCACTGCATGAGCTCCAGGTGATCGGCGAATCCAGCACGGAGTTGGAACAGCTTTGTGAGTCCGTCCAGAGAAGGTACCCGCAAAAGAAGTTTACCTCCGGCCTCGAGTAGCCTATTCCACTCATCAAGCGCTTCCTCAGTGGAAGTGCGAGGGAGGTGTTCCAAAACATCCTGTGCCACGATTTCCACGTAATGCCCGGATGGCAGCATGGGGAGATCGCGCACATCAGCAGCAAGGTCGGGTTCATACATACCCGCCAAGTCGACGTTGAGATAGCCTTCGCGCTTGTCCGTACCACAGCCTAGATTTAGCCGGCGCGGAAAGCGTTGCCAAGCGAATTCGTCGGGAGTTGGAGGCATTACTCAGCTGTCGGAAATATAGGAGACGGATGGAGCACGAAAGAATGACCGCACGAGTGGTCGATTGCGCTGCACAGCAAGTAGCTCTTCTGCAATGCGCTCGTGCAGCTTCTCTCCTTGCTGCAACGG
>Ga0066789_10001499_pt1 | contig 10090 bp, 6 predicted proteins | sample OrgsoiDNA2013049_FD_70960 | JGI IMG/M metagenome (GOLD analysis project Ga0066789, IMG submission 70960) | Permafrost soil microbial communities from the Arctic, to analyse light accelerated degradation of dissolved organic matter (DOM) -... | ecosystem: Environmental > Terrestrial > Soil >...
CGGGAAGCGGTAGCACGGCACTCGGTCAGACGGGAAGTGGCAGCGTAGCGCTGGGTCAAACCGGTAGCGGTAGCACGGCACTCGGTCAGACCGGCAGTGGCAAGTAGGTCCTAGGTCAGACCGGCAGCGGCTTGTAGTAAATCTTAACGACTATTTGTCCTTGAATTCGGATGTGGATCGAGGGCCGACGGGTTTAATAAATTAAATTCTGCTATCGCGCGCGGCCATTCGCCGCCGGTCCCTCGTGCCAACAGAGTCGTCATAGCAAGGATATTCGATGGCAGTTGATGGCGGCGGCTCCGGTCCTCCTTTGTAATCGCCGATGTCCCACTCCCTAGTCTGCTGGCGCTGCGGCGCATCTCTAGCCGAGCTTAGTTTGCCGCTTCGTCGGCTCGAGGTATGCAAGGCGTGTAACGCCGAGTTGCACGTGTGCAAGATGTGTGTTGAGTACGACACCTCGTACGCCAAGCACTGTAAAGAGCCCACGGCGGAGGAGGTGCGCAAAAAGGATGAGGCAAATTTCTGCGATCACTTCAAACCCAAGGCGGGCGCCTACGTGGCGAAAGACACCGCCGAGCTCGCGCGAGTGAAGTCGGCGCTCGACGATCTCTTTAAAAAATGATCGGCCTCCAATAGTCGATCATCGGCGCAAAGCGCGTCGGTACCCTTGCCGCCCTTACCCGCCATTCGTCAAGCGGCCGCTACCGCAATGCGGGATACCCTCGGTTCCGGATCAGTGTATAACCTATAGGGACGGGGATGTTTCAAATAGCGGCCGGGTATACAGGATGGCGACATCTCCGGACTATGTGAGGCTCGCGGCGAGTACGGCGCGTGCCTTGGCGGACGTGGCTTTAGATAGCCTGCGCGATGCCGTGGTCGTGGTGGATGCCCGACACAAACACTTGCCGGTGGTTTTTGCCAATGCGTTGGCACGCCGTTGCCTGAGTTCAGCGGATGCCGATGGTTTGGTCGAATCATCGCTCAATGAATGGCTGGGTGCCGCATCGGTGTCGGCGATCGAGGCCCTGGCCCTGGCGGACCGCCGCTCACCCGCAGCGCATATTCTTGAATGGCGGGGTGCCGAGGGCGAGCTTTCCGTCTTTACGGATATCAGGCCATTGTCCATGGCGCCTGGGCAGCGCCTGGTGATGCTCTCGTTTCCTCCGGCAGCACCCTCTCCGGGGGTTAGGGCGGCCGTCGGCAATCTGCCGTTCGGGCAGCTGATCCTGGACAAGGACCTGAAGGTCACCTATGCCAATGCGGTCGCCATGCGCTTGGACGCATCGCTGCCCGGCGGGCTGCTGGGCGTTTCTGCATTGGAGCTGATTCCGACCTCTGCACTGCATCCGAGCGTTTACGCGCGCGCCTTGCGGGGCAGTCAATTCCATGAAGACTCGGTCGAAATCGCGTCGGCGACGGGGCCGCGTTGGTTCGAGATCGACGTGCAACCGCTGCAGGCCGCCGCGGGGATTGTCGGCTTGGTCGTGCTGTCGATCGAGGTCACCGAGCGTCGGCGCAAGCAGCCACAGCAACCCAGCGAACGTCGCCTGCTGGCGCTCACGGAGCATGCGCGCGACATCATCTCGGTGGCATCGCCGGACGGCAGACTTCTGTACGTCAGCGGCGGCGACAAGAATTCCCTCGGCTACTCCTCCGAGGAGCGGCAGACGCATACAATATTCGAGCACGTGCACCCCGATGATCGGGCGGCCCTGTCCGCCAAGCATCAACAAATGGCCGCCGGCGAGATCGACGCCTACTCAAGGGAGTTTCGCGTCCGGCACAAGGACGGCAGCTACCGTTGGCTCGAGTCAAGCTTCACATCCGCTCTCCATAATCCGCTGATCGCGGGGGTGGTGATCAACTCGCGCGACATCACTGAAAGGAAGCTGGCGGAGGACCACCTGGCCCAACGCGAGGAAGTCTATCGATTGGCGGCGGACGCCGTGAACGGCGTCATCTATGAGTGGGATATTGCGCGCGGCGTCGTGCACCGCTCCCGGGGTGTGCTCGAGGTGCTGGGCCTCGAACCCGAGGAACTGGAACCCACCATCGATGCATGGTGCGAGCGGGTCCACCCTCAAGATTTCGAGACGGTCAAGAAGACAGTCAGCTTAGGATTGCTCAACGGCCGCGGGTGGACCACGACCTATCGCATTCGGGATGTCCGAGGCCGCTACCGTTCCATACTGGAGCGCGGGCTCATCCAGCGCAACGTCGGCGGCGATCCAGTGCGTGCGATCGGCTTTTGCGTCGATGTGTCCGAAATCAAGCGCGTCACCGACCTTCTGGCCGAAACCCAGCGTGCCGCCAAAATGGGTGGCTGGGAATACAGCTACGCGACGCGCGATCTCACCTGGACCGACGAGATGTATCGCATCTACGAGGCCGACCCGGCGGAATTCCCGGTGTCCTGGGACTCGATGCTGGCGCAATGCGTCCCGGAATCGCTGCATCGCTTCCGGGAGGCCCGCAAACGAGCCGAAGCGGCCGGTGAGCCGATCGACCTCGAGCTCGAAATCACGACGTTGAAGCAGCAGCGCATCTGGGTGCGGATCATCGGGCATCTGGAGTTGCTGGGCGGCCGCCCGTTTCGCGCCTTCGGCTCCCTGCAGAACGTGCAGGCGCAAAAGTTGGCGCAGATCCAGCTTGAGAACAGTACCGGCTGGCTCAAGCTCTCGATGAATATGGCGCACATGCATGCGTGGCGCTGGGACCGGGAGCGGGATGAATTCGAGTTCGCCATTGTCGATGGCCAAAAAGTGCACCTGCCCAGCGGCTTTCCCGGCATGAAGAAGTTGATGTCGCGGGTGCATCCCGGGGATCGGAAATCGGTGAGCGGCGCCATTGACTATGCATTTGAACATCGCAACGAAGTCCAGAGGGAATTCCGCCTCAAATCCGGCAAGGGCCCATACCGCTGGTACGAAGCGATTGCGCGGCCTTTGTTCGACGAGGCAAATCTGCCGCGCGGCTTGGTGGGTGTCATCCAGGACATCAGCGAGCGGCGCGACTCCGAGGTTCGGCTGCGGCGCTCCGAGGAGCTGCTGCGTACCACCACGGCGAACACCGCCGATACCCTGGTGCTGCTCGACACGGATCTGCGAATCCGCTTCATCAATAAAAATGTCGGCGGCGCGACCATCGAACAAATCACGGGGGGCGAAATCGGCGCTCTATTGCCGGAAGCGGGCCGCGACTGCGTCGTGAAAAAGCTGCGGCAGCTCCTTAAGACGGGGGAGACCGCGACTTACGAATTCGAGACGGGCGAAGGCGATCAGGTGCAGTATTTCGAGAATCGTGCAGTGCCGGTGCGCAACGCCGGAATCGGTGCCGGCATTTCGATTACCACCCGCGATGTCACCGAGCGCCGGCGGCTGGAGCAGGAAATCCTCGATGTTTCCGACCGCGAGCGGCAGAGCATCGGCCGCGACCTGCACGATGGGTTGGGACAGGAGCTGACCGGCGTGGCATTGATGCTGCGGGGCCTTGGAACCCGCGTGCGCGAGGGTTGTCCTGAAGCCACGGCGTCGTTCAATGAAATCGTCGGCTTGGTCAATCAATCGATCGAAAACGCGCGCTCGCTGGCGCGCGGGCTCTTGCCGGTGCGTACCGAAACCGGCGGGCTCGAGTTTGCTCTGCGGGAGCTGGCGTCGCGCAGCCACGATTTATACGGGTTGGAGGTCAATTTCCGCGCGGAAGTGTGCCCCGAGTTCAACCTCGACGAAACCGACGCAAGCCACCTGTATCGCATCGCGCAGGAGGCGCTCACCAACGCCGCACGGCACGGGCATGCCACCCTGGTGGACATATTCCTGCGTGCGATCGGCACGGCTTTTTTGTTGTGCATCACCGATAACGGTGAGGGTTTTTGCAAGCCGACGTCGCCTTACACAGGTATGGGCCTGAAGATTATGAAGTACCGTGCCGATATGATTGGCGCGAGATTCGAGATTTCTCCCAACGAGGCACGCGGCACCGTGGTTCGCGTCACGGGGGAACAACCATTGACGGTAGCCTCAACGACCGGCGCGCGTCATGTAAGGAGCAAGTAATGATGGCTGCCAGCAACACGTGGATCCGTTCTCCGGTATCCCAGTCGGTGACCAAAAACAGCAAGCGCAAGGTCCGGCGGGTGTTGATCGTCGATGATCATCCCATCGTTCGTCAGGGTCTGCGCCGCGTCATGGAGAATGAAGAGGACCTCACGGTCTGCGGCGAGGCGGAAACCGTCCGCGATGCGCGGATCGCCATCAAGGAGTTGAGCCCGGATGTCATGATCGCCGACATCAGCCTGAAGCAGGGCGACGGCATCGAGCTGGTGCGCGACGTGCGCGCCCACCATCCGCAGCTGCCGATCCTGGTGCTGTCCATGCACGACGAGACGATTTATGCCGAGCGCATGCTGTCCGCGGGCGCCAACGGCTACATCATGAAGCAGGCGGCCAGCGAGCAATTCCTGATATCTCTGCGGCGGGTCCTCGACGGCGGCATCTACGTGTCCGAGGCCGTGGGCAACAACATGATTCAGAAGTTTGCGGCCGGCGGGGCGTACATATCGGCCAACCCCATCGATCGCTTGAGCAACCGCGAACTGCAGATTCTGCACATGATCGGCAAGGGTATGAGCACTCGCGAGACCGCGCAGTCCCTGAATTTGAGCGTCAAAACGGTGGAGTCGCACCGGCAACGAATCAAGCGCAAGCTCAACCTCACCACCGGAACCCAGTTGGTGCAATACGCGGTGAATTGGTTTACGGGCCGTGAAGCCGCCCCCGGTTCCGGCGCCAAGGATTCCGCGGCACTCGCGGCCGAGAGCGGCGGCGCGGCGACGCGCACGGCTTAGGGCGCGCGGCGCATTCTGCCGGCGAGATACACGGGCTGTCCGGCGGGATTGCGCTCCGCCAAGCCCTGAACCTGCCAGCATTCGAATCGGCCGTCCGGGAGCTGTGCACGCAGCGTCACATCGAGAGGCATTTGGCGTTCCAGATGCTCGCGGATCGCCTGCAGCAGCGCTTCCCAGGCACCTTCCGGCAGGTGCGGCCGCAGATCGGCCAGCCGCTTGTGCTCGGCCCCCACCGGCCATTGCAGCCGTGTGTAGATCCAATCGCTGAACCAGGCGTGACCGTTCCACAAATTGAGGCCCCAACCGCCCTCGCCGCTCGCGGATAGGTCGTCCGCCGGTGCGGAAGGATTACAGGAGGGTGGACCCGAATCGGACATCCCTTAGTATCGGCTCGTCATCGCCCCGTCTTGACGGCGCACATCACCCCCTAGGGCAAAGCCCGAGGGTGCAGTCCACAATTCCGACAATTGCACCGTGTGAGCGCCAGTGCGGAGATCTACAATGACTCGCTCCGGTGGGGGGTCAAGTCGCCGCGCATCGCGCCGATATCCCTAAAATACTAGTAGCCGGAGAGGGTTCTCAATGGTGTCTGAGCTGGAACCTGTGACGCCGATCACAGTCGAGCCGCCGCCGCCGATCTTGCTCGCCGAAGACGACCCGGTGACGCGGATGCTCATGACTCGATTTCTCAAAAAGGCCGGATACGAAGTCGATGCGGTGTCGAACGGCAGCGAAGCCCTCGACAAGATGATGGCGCGCTACTACCCCATTTTGGTGACCGACTGGGAAATGCCGGAAATGGACGGCGCGTCGCTCTGCAAGGCCGTGCGCAATCTGCAGCTCGACGGCTACGTGTATGCGCTGCTGCTCACCGCGCGCGACTCCAAAGACAACATCATTGCAGGCTTGGAGGCGGGCGCGGATGACTACCTGGTCAAACCCGTGCATGAGGCCGAGTTGATCGCGCGTTTGAACGCGGGCCGGCGCATCCTGAACCTCGAGCATTCGCTGCGGGCCGCGAACCAGCGCAATCGAATCCTGTCGATCACCGATGCTCTGACGGGCTCCTACAATCGCCGCTATTTGATGGAGCAGCTGCCGCGCGAGCTCGAGCGCTGCCGCCGCTATGCCTATCCGCTGTCGGTGCTCATGTGCGACATCGATCATTTCAAACAGATCAACGATTCACGGGGCCACGCGGCCGGCGACGAGGTGCTGCAGCAATTCGCGGCCCGGACGCAGAAGTCCATTCGCAGCAACAGCGATTGGGTGGCACGCCATGGCGGCGAGGAATTCCTCATCGTGCTGCCGGAAACCGCGCACGAGGGCGCCGTGACGGTCGCGGAAAAGATCCGCAACCTCATCGCCGCGACTCCCTTCAGGACCCGTTCGGGCGATGCCGTGGTCACGGCGAGCTTTGGCGTCGCTTCCACCGGCCCGCACGGACCTGATATCTCGCTCACAGTCGATGCGCTGATGCGCTGCGCGGACGAATGCCTGTATCGCAGCAAACAAGCGGGCCGCGATCGCACCAGCGGCAGCGAGATACCGCACGCGCTCGCGGCGGTTGGCTGACCACGCCTAAGGTTTCAGCCCGCCAGGCGTAATTCCGCGTTGACGGCCTGCAATTTGTCGGTGAGCGCGCGCACCAAGCCTTCGATCTCATCACCTGAATTCGCGCGCGCCGCGCGCTCCAGGCTCGACGCCGCCGCCGCCAGACCCGAGGCGTGAATGTTGGCGCTCGCGCCCTTGAGCGCATGGGCGCGGCTGCCGATGGTGTCGAAGTCACCGGTGCGCAGCGCCGCGAGAATCTCGGCCAGGCATTGATCGCCGCTGCTGACGAAGGTCTCGAGCAGCTCTCGTTCAAATTCCGCGTCCCCGCCCGTGAGCTCGCGCAGGGCGGTCATATCGACCTCAGGGCGCATGTCGGACTTCAAGTACCGGCTGAGACAAAGAATCAATTGCGCGGGCTCGATGGGTTTACCCAGGTGCGCATCCATGCCGGCCGCGATGCAGTTTTCACGGTCCTCGCTCATGACATTCGCAGTCAGCGCGATGATCGGCAGACGTTTGGCGCGGCCGCTCTGACGCTCCAACTCGCGTATGCGCCGGGTTGCCGTGAATCCATCCATGACCGGCATTTGGCAATCCATCAGCACCGCGTCGTAGTTCGATTCCGCCAGGCGCTCCAAGGCCTCGGCGCCATGGTTGGCGATGGTCACCTCGGCCGCGAGCTTCTGCAGCAGACGCTGCGCCACGCGCTGGTTCACCGGATTATCCTCCACCAGCAAAACGCGATGGCCGCGGAAGGTCTGATTCGCCGGCAGCGCGGGCGGCGCCAGGGTCCTCCCCGGCTGAGTGCCCGCGAGCACCTGGCACACCAGCGTGGTGAGGGCGGAGGCGCGGACGGGTTTCAGGGCGATGGCATCCGGCCGGTGCTTCCAATCGGCTTGGGAGTGCTCGGCGCCGAACAGTGACATCAGAATGAACGGCAGCGCGGCAAAGCGAGGATCGGCGCGCAGCAGTCCTAAGAGATCGATTCCGCCTTTCATGGGCATGAGTTCATCAGCCAACACCAGGTCAAAGGTCCCATCCTGCTTGAGCTGCTCCAATGCTTCGTCGACACCTCCCACCGAGACCGTATCGAAGCGCGCCAGGGTGAGTTTTCTGGCGATGCTCGCGCGGCTGACGGGGAGGTCGTCGACGACGAGGATACGGCGGCCGAGTCCGACGGGGTCGCGCTGCGTCAGGTGCAGCACGGCCTCGGCCTTCACCGTGACCCAAAAGCACGAACCCTGGCCGGCGACGCTCTGCACCCCGGCCTCCCCGCCCATGAGTTCAGCGAGGCGCTTGACGATCGACAACCCTAAGCCGCTGCCGCCGTAGTGGCGGGTGGTGGAGGAATCGATTTGGGAAAACGCCTTGAATAGCCGGTCGATGCGGTCGGCCGGGATGCCGATGCCGGTATCGGTGACCTGGATGCGCAGGGTGAACTCACCGGTTTCACTCACCGAGCCCGTCGCATCCAAGACCACGTGGCCTTCGTGCGTGAACTTGATGGCGTTGCCCATCAAGTTCATGACGATCTGGCGCAGACGTCCCGGATCGCCGCGCGCCGTGACCGGCACGTCGATGCCGACGTTGACGATCACTTCGATGCCGTTCACGGCGGACTGCAGGGCCGTCGCAGCCACCGTCTCGTAGATCACATCGCGCAGATCGAAGTCCACGTGCTCGAGCTCCAAGCGCTCCGCCTCGATCTTGGATAGATCGAGCACGTCGTTGATCAACGAGAGCAGGGCCTTGGCGCTGCCCTGAATGATGTCGACGTATTCGCGCTGGGTGTTGTCCAACGAGGTTTCCGACAGGATCTGCGACATACCGATCACGCCATTCATGGGCGTGCGAATTTCATGGCTCAGGTTGGCGAGGAAATTGCTCTTGGCACGATTGGCGGCTTCCGCCGCGAGTTTGGCATCGAGCGTCGCCTGCTCGGCGAGCTTGCGGTCGGTGATGAGTTGCGTGGAACCGGCCACGCGCAGCGGCGTGCCGTCCGTCGCGCGTTCCGCTTGCGCGCGCGAGCGCGCCCATTCGTAGTGGCCGGCCTTGTGCAGCACACGAAATTCCACGTCATAGGCGGCATGGTGCTCGAGATGATTCTTGAGCGTCATGCGGACTTTGTCGCGATCCTCGGGGTGCATCAGCGCTTGAAAGCGCGCGCGGGACTCACTCAATTCGCCGACGCTGTAGCCGAACATTTCCTCGAAGCGCGATCCGAACCAGGGCGCATCGCTGACGAGGTCGATTTCCCACAGTCCGTCATGGCTGCCGCGGATCGCCCGCTCGAAACGGTTTTCGACGGAATCGAGCGCCGCCTTGGTGCGCTTCAAATCGCTGACATCGACGATGGCGCCGGTGATGCGCACGATCTCGCCCGACTCGCCGCGCGACACCGTGGCTTTCTCGCCGATCCAGCGTTCGCCGCCGCCGTCGAGCATCACCCGATATTCGCAGCGGTACGAGGGCTCCTCGGGCGTCGTTTCAAGCGGTGCGTTGCGGCTGCCTGCGACATCATCCGGATGCACCCGCGACAGCAAAAGGTCGAGATCGTCGAGCGGGGTCAAGGGCGGAATACCCAACAGCGCATGAAAATTATCGGAGCAAATTCGGCTGTTGCCGCCGAAATTGAAATCGAAGGTCGCGAGGCCCGCGCCGGTCTGGGCAATGTTCAGCGACTCGGTGGCGTAGCGCAGCTTTTCTTCGAGCTGCTTGCGCTCGGTGATGTCGCTGACGGTGCCGATGGCGCGGACAGGGCGGCCTTCGCCGTCCTTGAGCACCTGGGCGCGGCCGGCCAGCCAGCGCATATCGCCGCTCGGCAACAGCGCGCGGAATTCGACTTGGAAGCGGGTTCCGGAGTCGATGGCGGCGCCCAACGCCAGCACCACGGCTTCGAGATCTCCGGGGTGGATGGTCGCCACCCATTCTTCGCGCGTCAGGTTGAGGTCGCGGTGCGGAAGGCCAATCAGTTCGAAGAACAGGGCCGTGCCGCCGATGTCGCCGGTTGCGAGGTTCAAATCGAAGACCCCGAAGCCGCCCGCGGCCTGGGCAAACTCCAGAAAGTCGGAGAAACGGGAAAATTGCGGAGGCGGGGGCGAGGCCGCTGCCGCCGGCGCCACGGGCAGCACGCCATGCGCGCCCGGCGGCTTTTCCAAGCCGGCGCGCAAATTGCTGCGATTTGGCGATCGGGGCATGCGGCGTCCAACACTCGGGCTTGCCGCCCAAGGCCAGGTTATCGGCGGGATGAGCGTCCCCTTGAGCTATGATCGTGGAGGAAATTCACGAGGAAATATATGCGGACGGTCAAGGTTCTGGCAGGTCTCGCGGGTGGAATCAGCATTCTCATCATCGCGGGGCTGCTGGCCGTGTGGGTGCTGGTCAACCCCAACGACTACAAGGACCGAATTGCCGCCGCGATCAAGGAATCCACGGGGCGGGAACTGATCCTGAAAGGCGACATCAAGTTGTCGGTATTCCCCTGGGTGGCCTTGGAATTGGGGCCCGCGAGTCTCGGCAATCCGCCGGGGTTCGGTGCGGAGCCGTTCCTGAGATTCAATCATGCGGCGGTGCGCATCAGCCTGTGGCGGCTGCTGTACCAGCAAATGGACATCCAACGCGTGGAAATCGACGGGCTGGACCTGCGCTTGCGCAGGGACGCTCGAGGCACCGGTAACTGGGAGAACT
>Ga0066789_10001501_pt1 | contig 10087 bp, 3 predicted proteins | sample OrgsoiDNA2013049_FD_70960 | JGI IMG/M metagenome (GOLD analysis project Ga0066789, IMG submission 70960) | Permafrost soil microbial communities from the Arctic, to analyse light accelerated degradation of dissolved organic matter (DOM) -... | ecosystem: Environmental > Terrestrial > Soil >...
CGAGTTCGTGCTGCACCGTGTTTTCCAGACGGCCGTTGAACACCAGATTCTGCTCGCGGCCGTTGGGAATCACTTCGATTTCGCGGACGACGACGTCGGCGCGATTGGCTCCGCCTTTCATACGAGCCGAAAGCGTGAGTTTGAATTTTCCGATGCGCTTGGCTTCGAGTGTGAACTGCGCGCCTCCGACGCGAGACGACTCTACCGTGACCGCCTTCTCAGCCGAGTCGTCGACCAGCGAGAACCAGCTGTCCGCTTCGAGACGCAGGCCGACGTCTCCAGGTGAGCCCGAGTAGTTGTAGATGGCCACTGGGATCGAAACCCGATCGCCCTGCGTGAGCGTGACTGGCAAGTCGAGATCGACGAAGAAATCCTGAAAGACCTTCAGACTCGAAGTAGACGTGCCGAGCGCGCCATGTTGCGTGGAAGCAATCATCGCCATTCGCCACGTCGTGATGGAATCGGCCATCGGAATCACTATGCTGGCACGGCCGTCTTTATCCGTGATGATCTCGGGATTGATGTAGAGCGCCTCCGGAAAATAGGAGCGTACATGCGCGGCAGGCGCGCCGGAGTCGTCCTTGGCCAGAGTTGCGCTGTTGACTGCGCCTTTTTCAAGCATCGCAAGATCCGTGAAGTTGCGACCGTTGAGCGGTAAATTTCTGATGACGCCTGCCCCAGCACCAACACCCCCGCCAACACCAAAGCCCACGCCGCCTGGAACCCCAACCACCATCGCGGATTCTGTCTCAACGAGTGCGTTCGCCCCGGTGACCTCAACCACCTCGGTGGATTGTCCAACCGACAGAGTTGCGGAGAGCACTGCGCGATCGCGCGGTTGAAGAGTGAGTGCCCTTGAGGCGACCCTAAACCCAGCGCTGGACACCTGAACTGTGTAGTCACCGGCTGGCACGGCTGACAGCCTGAATTCTCCGGCGGCATTTGTTTTCGCGGTACGGGTTCCTCCAGTGGTAACGTCGCGCACCTCAACTGTGGTTCCAGGCACCACAGCGCCCGTGGGATCAGTCACGGTTCCCACAATCTCCGCCAGACCATTGAACGGTCCGCGATCATGTTCAATGTTGACGTCAATCAGGCTCCGCTCCGAAACTGGACGGCCGACGACCTTTCTGCGATTGAATAACAAGTAGGCCTGCAGGTCATCACCGGTGTTGAGTTGCCGGTCCGGGCCAGCGCTGCGCAACAGGTAATACGCCTTTGTGGAATCCCAGCGCGCGGGTTCCAACGTGAGGCTCGTGCCCCAGGCGTCACGAAACTCCAACCCGCCAGCATGCGCGATCTTCGAATAAATTCGAGACGGGTCATCCAACTTCGGATTCTCCGCGTACGCCCGGCTAAGTATTTTGGCTAGCTGATTCGCCTGTTTCTGAAAACGCACCTGATAGCGCCCCGCATATTCGCCGTATTTGGCCATCGGCACATCTTTGCCGAATTCTGTTTCAAACTTGTTCGTGACCACCATTTCCGTTGCTGAAAATAAAACCCGCGCTGCACGGTCGCGCTGTTCGGCCTGTGACTTCTCCACTGGCTCGACGATCTCCGGCATGCCGATCGAATGAATCTCATAGCGGGGCTTCATTACTTCCTGCTCGAGATAAAAAAAGACTTTGGCAAACCCCGGCTGCTTCTCCGCCAGTGCAAAGACAGCTTCATCCACCACTTGCAGGCCGAGTGCGGCATGGACGCCCTGGCCGCGCGAATTGGTCACGCGGAATTGGATTCGCGCCTCAGTCCCCGGCTTATATACCGGCGCATCCGCCACGGTTTCAATCTTCAGTTCGTCCGCGGGTTGCACGAAAATCAGGCGATGGTCCCCGACCGGGCGTGCGTCCCTACCGAAGAGATATGCACTGATATCCACCGTCCCCGCCATTGCCGGCGTGGCAGTCAGCGAAAGTTCCGCCTCGCCGTTTTCGAACTCCAGGTCACGCGTCAGTACCGTCTGTCCTTCCTTGACGATGTCTATGTACGCCGCCCCGCGCGCCTTGGTGGAAAACACTTTGAGTTGAATGCGCTCACCGGCGTGGTATACGGCGCGTTCCGTGCGCAGCAGAATTTGATCCTCGCCCTCGCGCGCTTCGAGTTGAACCTTGCTGGACGCATGGTTTCCTTCGCGATCGGCAGCCTCAATTTCCAGAGTCGCGTTACCAGATTTTGGCTTCACGCGCGCCACGCCAACGCCGCCCTCATCGGTGGTCACGTGCTGATCGACATTCCCGGCGGCGTGGACCATCAAGTCGGCCTTCGCGGGAGTTCCGTCGGGGTAAGAAGTCAGAACAAAAACCTGGTTCTCGAGATTTGGGACGAGCGTGCCACCCTCTGGAACCGCCGTAATCAGAAGCGGCGATTCGCTGACGGTGATCGGTTCACCGCGAGTTTCCGCATGACCGGCCGAGTCTTTCACCGTGGCCTCAATCAGCACGCGAGCGGCACCGTGGCTGAGCGGCCGCCCGGCAAAGTATTTCGGCAGTTGAATGTCGAAACGATAAGATCCGTCCGAGTCCGTCTTGCCGTGAGCCGACGCCACTTCAAGCACTGCGACATCCATCGCGGAAGCCTTGATGCTGATTTCGGCGTGATCCACCGGCTTTCCAAAAAAGTAGTTGGAACGCACCGTGCCGGTGACGTGATCGCCGGGCTGGTAGCCGCGCTTCTGCTTTTTGCCTTGATCGCCGAACTCCACTGCCACCTTGAATTTTGGCAGCACGTATCGTTCGACATTGAGCGCGATCTCCGCGGTATTCGTAGGCGCCTCGGCGTCGCCCATCAGCGCACGCAGGTGGTACGTGCCCAGGTTTACTTCATCGGCCAGTCCAAATTCGGCGGAGGCAACTCCGAACTGGTCGGTCTCGGTCGCTCTCTTGAATACCTTGTTGCCGCGAGAATCCTCGAGTTCGAAAGTCAGCTTGTGGTTGGCCGCCGCCTCATGATCGGAACGGTCGAGCGCTAACGCCCGCACGTGGATCATCTGGCCCGGCTGGTAGATAGGCTTCTCAGTCGTAAGAAGAATCGAGACCTTGTCTTCCAACCGCACTTCCTGATTAAACTCGGTCGCACCAATCGGAGTGTCCACAACATATCGCAACTGATAACTGCCAACCAATCCGGCAGGAAACCGGAACTGTGCCTCGGTCGTTCCCCGTCGATTCGTCTGGCCCATAAACAGAAGCTGAGCCTTCTTATCGGAAGCCAGAAGTTCAATTCGCACCGACCCTCGACCGGCAATGACTTCATTTTTTGAATCGGTCACGATCACGCGCACCGCCGCCTGGCCGCCGGTCAGGTAAGACTGCTGTCCCAGGATGTGAATCACCGGCGTGCGCAGGAGCTGCGAGATGGACTCGGTACCCTCCAACGCGGCGGTCTTTTTGTCGTCATACTCGAACCGGTAGCGGACGCGATGCCATACCAGATCGTCCAGCGGCAGCGGCTTCTCCAGCTTGATCTCGTCCTGCCACCTTCCTTGTCCCACGGCTATTTCTGAATGCCGCTGCGCGCGGCCCAGCACGTTGTCTTCTGGGTCGAGGACCTCCATCGTCAACTGTCCAGCTCCGGCGCGGGCCGCATCGTAAGCAATGGTCAGGTGCAGCAAACCATGCGAATAGGTTGCGGCGTTGGAAGGCGTGCCGCCGGACGCCTGGAACGGCTGCATGCCGACTAATGCGGCGATCGTTAGAAATACAAATACAGCGAAGATGAAAGTGACGAGTCTCGCTGGGTTTTTGTGCTGATTGACGTTATCCATGGCGCGCCCCCGTGGAGATACTTTTTCGAATACCCCTGTCTTGCTCGTTCAACCTCGTTCAAATATGAGAACGCGCGCCGGGATCGTTATTGCAGGGGAAATTCGGGGGACGTGGCGCTCTTGCTCGCGCAGAACCGCGGGGTGGCTGCCCCATGTCCATTTGGACACCGATGACAACGACACGGTTCCGGATAAATGGAAACTAGCTGGCATGGCAGCACGTGGTTATCGCTTCCGGTTGCTATTGCATTTCTTGGACGGCAGGGTTCATCTAGACTTGGAGCACATCGCCTTCACGGGCAACCATCTCATACAGCACGGGATTGACGAAGAAACCGATGAAGAGCCTGGAGATCAGGCCCGCTACGATGACAATGGCGAACGGCCTTTGCGTATCCGATCCGATGCCGGTGGAAAGGGCGGCAGGCAGCAATCCGAGGCAAGCAACCAGTGCCGTCATCATGATAGGACGAAGCCGAAGCAGCGACGCTTCCCGTGTAGCCTCGCGAATACCCATTCCCTCCTGGCGCAGCTTGTTGATGTAGGAGACGAGAATAACGGCCGTTTCCACGGAAACTCCAAGCAGCGCCAGAAGACCCAGAACCGAGGAAACGCTGAAGGGAGTGTGAGTGAGTTTCAAAGCAACCAGCGCTCCCACCGGTTCCGTCATGATTACACCGAGGGCGATGGTGACCGGGAATTTGAAATTGCCGTAGAGCGCAAACAAAATCATGAAGATCAGCACAATCGCAAGTGGGCCGATAAAGTACATCTGCGACTTGGCTTCGAGAAACTGGCTGTATTCGCCTCCCCACGACATCGTGTAACCCTGCGGTAGCGCCACGGCCTTCTCTATGGCTGCCTGACCGTCTCGTACCGCCCGCTCTAAATCGCGCCCCTCTATGCTGTACTGCACGCCGATGTAGCGGGAGTTATTTTCGCGATAGATAAAAGACGCACCGTTCCCCTGAGTAATATTAGCGAGTTGGCTGAGCGGGATCTGCTGTCCATCGGGCGTGCCCACCAATAAGTTCCCAATCTCGTGCGCGTTGCTGCGGAATTGGGGCTGCATTCGAACCACTAGATCGAACAGCTTCTCGCCTTGAATGACCTGGGTGACCGCCTGGCCGCCTACTGCGGCCGAAATCACCGCTTCCACATCCGCAACGTTGATGCCATAGCGCGCGATCTTGTCCCGATCGACATCGACAAGCAGGCTGGGCTGGCCAAGTTCGCGCACCACCGTGATCTCGGTGAAGCCAGGCACCTTAGCCAATGCATTCTTGGTCTGGATCGCTTTGTCCTGAAGGACGCTTAGGTCTTCACCATAGATCTTGACCGCCAAAGAACTCTTGAGGCCAGTGAGCGCTTCGTCCACCGCATCTTCCGCGGGCTGGGTATAGTTGAAAATGATTCCGGGAAAGGCACTGAGCTTCTTGTTGATCGATTCGATCAGTTGTTTTTTCTCACTGATCTCGCTGCTCCACGATTTGTCTTTGTACGGTTTCAATCCAACATAGAATTCGCAGTTAAAAAAGCCCGTCGGATCAGTGCCATCGTCGGGCCGGCCTAACTCTGAACCCACAACAGTAACCTGCGGATAAGACATCAGAATGTCGCGGATCTGAGGAGCAATGTTGCTCGCCTCCTCAAAAGAAATGGTGTACGGCATTGTGGCTCGGACCCAGAGCGCGCCTTCGTCCAGGTGAGGCATAAACTCGCCGCCGATGAAGGGCACCAGCAGCAGGGTCGCTCCGAAAATCAGGGTCGCGATCAACATGGTTGTCTTGGGCCGGTTGAGCGCCCAATCCAACTGAACTGCGTATTTCCGTTTCATCCATTCGAAGGCGCGATTCGGTTTCTCGTGCACGCCTTTCTTGAACCAGTAGGAGGCGAGCACGGGTATCAACGTGAGGGTCAGGATGAGCGCGCCGACCAGCGCAAAAGACATGGTCTCTGCCATGGGGTGAAACAGTTTGCCAGAGGCTCCAGTCAGCGCGTAAATCGGCAGATAGCCGGCGAGGATTACGGCCACCGAATAGAAAATCGGGCGATCGACATCTTTCGCAGCCGCGAGGATCACTTCGTTCAGGTTGTACTGCTGTCCCTCCCGTAGCGCCAGTTCGCGGTAGATATTTTCAATCATGACCACGGTGCCATCAATGACAATTCCAAAATCAATCGCGCCGATGGAGAGCAGATTCGCGGCAACGTCGTGCGCATGGAGCACGATGAAGGCAAACAGAAGCGAGAGTGGAATGGTGATAGCGACAATGACGGCAGCGCGAAAACTCACCAGGAAGAAAATCAGCACGATCAAAACCAGCACCATGCCGCGCAGCAGGTTCGCTTCCACCGTGTCCGTGGTGAGGCTCACGAGTTCACTGCGGTCGTAAAAGGGATGAATCTTCACGTCAGGCGGCAATACATGGCGGTTGAGTTCCTCGGTTTTTGCCTCAACTGCTTTCAGGACGTTCTGGGTCTGCTCGCCGCGCAGCATCAGAATGACGCCCTCCACGGCATCGTCATTCTTCTTGAAGCCGAATTCGCCCAGACGCGGTGCGTGCCCGATCTGGACGTCTCCTATATCGCGCACTCGGATCGGCACGCCCTTGTTGGCGCCAACCACGATGTTTCCAATGTCATCCGTATTGCGTACCAGTCCGATGCCGCGCACGTAGTAGAACTGTCCGCCCTGAGAATAGAATCCGCCGCCGGCATTTGAGTTGTTAGCGGCGAGCGCGGTTACCACTTGCGGAATGGTGAGGTGATATCCGTAGATGCGCGCCGGGTCGAGCAGCACCTGGTATTGCATCACGGTTCCACCAAAGCCCGAGTCGTCGGCGACGCCGGGCACGGAGCGATAAGCCCGCTGCACCACCCAGTCCTCAATCGTTTTCAACTCCTGAGGTGTGCGGTCGGGACTTTCCAGTACATAGCGATAGACCAGACCACTGGGGCTGAACAAGGGCGCCATGGTCGGGATTACTCCCGTCGGCAGAGTGGCTTGCGCCAGCCGCTGGAAGACGATTTGCCGCGCAAAATAGCTGTCCGTGCTTTCATCGAAAGTAAGGATCAGATCGGACAAACCGTAGAGTGATTTGGAGCGCATCACCACCATGCGCGGAACGCCGTTCATCTGGAGTTCAAGAGGAAGCGTGACCAGTCGTTCGACTTCCTCCGCGGCGTGGTCCGGCCACTGCGTAATGATTTCGACCTGTGGAGGCGAGAGGTCAGGATAGGCGTCCACCGGCATCCGCTCAAAAGACAGGATTCCGCCGACCGTGATAAAAGCGGTCAGCATCAGTACGAGAAACTTTTGACGCAGCGCCGCTTGGACTATTCGGTGGATCATTCGGTTGTGGTGGACACTATCCTTAAATTCTTTTCTGCTGGTCGAGAGCCGGGCGTCCCCGCCCGGCCTCCGTCACAAGGCTTCAGCCAAATCCAAGCTGGACGGGCGAGACGCGCGTCGCTCCACTAACGCTGCAACGAGTTCGCAAACTGCAGGAACAAGCTGCCGTTTCCGACAACTTGGTCCCCAGGCTTCAGCCCACTGGTAATTTGTGTCTGTCCGTCCAAGCTCTCTCCGAGAGTAACGCCGCGTCTGCCAAACTGATTCGAACCTGCGGCGGCATAAACAAAAGGCTGGTTCTCGCTATCGCGGAGCACTGCGGCATCCGGGAGCGCAATGGCATTTGGGATCGCGCCCGCGTTTACCGTCGCTGCCACGTACATATCCTTCTTCAGCTTCTCGCCGGGATTGCTCGTCTCGATGCGCGCCTGCAGTGTACGCGTGTTCGGATCGAGCGATGCCGCGACGTAGGAGATGCGTCCGTGGAAGACTTCAGGATAAGTATCGGTCTGAATTGCGACCGTATCTCCGACCCGCACATAGGGCAAATCTTTCTGATAGATATTGACCAGCACCCAGACGCTGCTGACATCAGAAATCATGAAACACTGGGTGGTGCCTGGTTGAATGAGTTGGCCGGCGGACACATTCTGCTCGACAACCAGGCCACTGATTGGCGCTCTCACGGGAACTTCGAAGGAAGGTGGACCTTTCATGAGCTCGTCAGGATCGGTAATTCCCATCACTTTCAATGCAGCTTGCGCCGAAGCCAGATCGCCGCTCGCCTGGATCTCGGCCGATTGCGCCTGCTCCAAATTTTGCTCGGCAATCGCTTTGTGCTCATACAAGTCACGGGCGCGAGCATAGGCCCTTTCTGCCAGAGCATAGGCAGCCTTGGCTTTTAGATAATTCGTGCGGAGTTGCGAATAGTCCGGGCTCGCCACAAACAGCATGGGCTCGCCTTTGTGTACCTTCTGACCGGGCACGACCGCCACCCGGCTGACCGGCCCGCTCACCTGCGAGATGACAGGCGTCGTGCGAAAACTGTTGTAAGCGACAGCTCCCGTCAGCCGGAGCGTTCGACTAAGCGTCAGGGGCTGAACCGTCAGCACCTGCACGTGCGCCATCTGCTCTTGCGGGATGGTGAACAGTACCGCATTATCCGAGCTCTTGGCGCTATTCGAATCAGCGGAGGCTTTCGGTCCGGACCCTCCGCAGCCGGCACTCACCAGCATGATCGCCGACGCGGTAGCGAATGCAGCCAACCAGCGGGCCGCGCGCATCTTCATGCGCATCTTCCTCATGGCAGGTTCCTCGTTCCTTCGGCTTCCTTCAATTGCTCCAGCGCCGTTCTATAAGATGCCAAGGCCTGGCGATAGGCCAGTTGCACCGATCGGTAGCTCCGCTCCGCATCCAGATAGTCCAGCAGACTTGCGGCGCCGCGCTTGTAAGCATACTCACTGATGTCGCGCGAGTCCTGCGCTTGTTTAAGGTAGCCGGAAGTATAAAGTTGCACCACTTCTTCGTTGCTCCGGACCGCCTCATAGGCATTGGCCACGTCGGAAAGCACCGTGTCACTGGCGGATTGCTGCTGCTCCTGTGCTTGGGCGAGGGCATGGCCGGTACGTGCGATCTCGCCCTGATTGCGGTTGAAAATCGGCAACTCAAAACTAGCGAAGAGCGAAGCCGTGCTCTCTCCCGAGACGTGGGAGAAATCATAGGTACCATTTACATCGACCTTGGCGTTGGCTTTGGCCAGAAGGACTTGGCTTTGCGCGGCGGTGATGCCCAATTCAGCGGCACGAAAGTCGGGCCGCTCGCGCAGCGCCCGCGACTGCAAGTCTTCCAGATTTCCTTTGAGCGGCTGAAACTCCAGTTCTCCAACCACGTCGTAGTCGGCCGGCACCGCGTTGTAGCCCAGGAACCCGCGCAGGCCGACAAGCGCCTGCTTCTTTGCCAGGCGGGCAGAAGAGACGTCGGTCTGAAACTGCAGCAACTGGAGTTTGATCTTCAGATAATCGCCTTCACCAATGTATCCCGCTTTGAGTTGCGCCTCGCCGATATCGACCGTCTGCTGAAAACCTTTCAGATTCTCGAGCGCAAACTGCAGCGTCGATTCCGCCAGTAAAACGCTGACGAACTGCTGCCCTACATTAAACGCCAGTGTGCGCTCAGCGTCGGCAACCTGTGCGCGCGTCACGGCGGTCACATCTCTCGCGGCCTGCAACCGCCGCTGCCGCTTGTGGCCGCGTTCGAAGAGGTAAGAAAGCCCAATATCGAACTGCTGAACGTTGTTCAGATTGTCGCCAGAAAAATCTTGTGGACTAAAAAATGGAAGAAACTGCGTATCCAAGCCCAACGTCGGATTGGGGCGCAGGTTCGCGGTGATCTCCTGAGCCTGATTCTGAAGGATCAGGGTTCGCGTAGCCTTGAGCGAATGATTGTGCGCCAGCGCCAGATCAATGGCCTGGTCAAGCGTGATCCGCGCCGTATTCTGCCCAATACCTGCTCCAACCAGCAGGAATAGCATCGCCGCCGGGGCGAACGTTCGGCAGAACATCCGAGAGTACATGGCCCGCATAATGGTTGAGATCAAAGTGCGCTGGCGCTGGGCGCCCGGCCCGCCCGGCAAGCTCGAACCTGCCAGGCCCAACGCCGAGAATCCGTCGTCCGTATCCTTAACTCCTCTCTCTAAGACTGCAACTGAGGATCGAATGGATGTATTGTAATTTACCGCATCCACGATTCCCGCCATACTTAACCCACAAGACCCTGAAACCACCAAGGCCACGAGCTATCACGAAGGCTTTGGTCTCAGGCGCTTCATTCGCGGCCTTTGTGGTTAGCGGTTTCGCAAATTGATCCGCGACCCAGAACACGCGGTGACTGGATGCTTAGCCGGATCCTCGCAAGCAATCGCCACCTTCTCCGGCCGGTTTGAAAGCCAGATCTGCGGAGTTGCGGCG
>Ga0066789_10001502_pt1 | contig 10086 bp, 8 predicted proteins | sample OrgsoiDNA2013049_FD_70960 | JGI IMG/M metagenome (GOLD analysis project Ga0066789, IMG submission 70960) | Permafrost soil microbial communities from the Arctic, to analyse light accelerated degradation of dissolved organic matter (DOM) -... | ecosystem: Environmental > Terrestrial > Soil >...
CATTTCCCGGGAATCGCTGCGTTCAGTAAAAAGGACAACATCCCTAAACCTGTCGGCTTAGAGATGGACCCGAATCAAGGAACGACGAACGACCCTCGAACAAATCTCGAATGGTGTTCGAGATGCGTCCGATGATTGTTCGACTAGCGGACTCAGATGGCCACGATAGGGCGACGATTAGCCCAAGGCATCCGTATCAGGGAATTGGAAAATGAAAGTACCAGTGAGTCTTTTGTCGCGGCGATTGAATTTCAAGAGTGAACACGCTTTGATATCTTGAAGTGTTGAAGGCCAAACACCAGTCTCAAGAATCGCGGTAACCGTGACATCACAAACACCTGAGATGTCCCATCCCACGTTTCATCAGGGCCTGGGGCTATTTGATTCGGTAATGATGGTCATCGGCGTCATGATCGGGTCAGGCATTTTCATTGTCTCGGCCGAGATGTCGCGCCAGATTGGCAGCGCAGGTTGGCTCTTGGCCGCATGGGCTCTGACTGGAGCGCTCACAGTCAGCGGCGCTCTGACATATGGCGAACTTGCGGCAATGATGCCACAGGCCGGTGGCATGTATATCTACTTGAGAGAAGCATTCTCCCCGTTGTGGGGGTTTCTCTATGGCTGGACGTTTTGGACGGTGATTCAGACGGGGACGATTGCTGCCGTGGCCATAGCGTTTGCTCGATTCGCTGGCGTACTGTTCCCTTCAATCTCCGAGTCCCGATACCTGCTCGGGCCAATGCATTTTTCAAGTCACTATGCTGTGTCGTTGTCGACAGCGCAGGCGCTTGCCATTGCGGTAATCGCTCTTCTGACGCTAGCCAACAGCCGCGGCCTGGAGTATGGCAAAGTCGTTCAGAACACGTTCACGGTCGCCAAAGTGGGAGCTCTGATTTTGCTCATAGTTCTAGGAGTCACGGTCGGAGCAAACTCGGCCGCGATTCATGTGAACTTTCACCATGCCTGGTCGGCGCAGCCGTCAATCTCAATGGCAACAGGACTGACGGCGGCGACGACAGCGGGCTTATTCGTGGCGATCTGCATTTCGCAGACAGGATCGCTGTTCTCGGCTGATTCCTGGCACGACATCACATTTGTTGCAGGTGAAGTGAAGCAACCTCACCGCAACTTGCCTCTGTCCCTTCTCATCGGAACCTCGTCCGTAATTCTTCTTTACCTGCTTGCCAATGTCGCTTATCTCTTTACGCTCCCGTTGACGGCGATGCAGCATGTCCCGGACGATCGCGTCGGTACTGCCGTGTTGCGCGTAATCTTCCCGCGCTTTGGCGCCCACGTCATGGCCTTGGCGATCATGGTGTCGACCTTTGGAACGGTGAATGCACTTACGCTGGCGGGGGCCAGGGCCTCGTATGCAATGGCCAGGGACGGATTGTTTTTCCCAATTGCACAGCGGTTGAATACAGCTCGCGTTCCCGGGTGGGCCCTGCTTCTTCAGGGAAGCTGGTCAGTTCTACTCGTGATTCCACGCACTTACAACCCAAACTCCGGGCAGTACGGCAACCTCTACAGCAATCTACTCGACTATGTGATTTCCGCGGCTCTTCTGTTTTACATCCTCACAATTGCCGGTTTCTTTCGATTGCGAAAGACGCGCCCGAACGCGGAGCGTCCCTATCGGACATGGGGTTACCCACTTGTGCCAGCGTCCTATATTCTGGGAGCTTCAATCATCCTTGTAGTTTTATTCCTCTATCGCCCCACGACAACCTGGCCCGGCCTTGGCATCGTAGCTCTCGGCGTGCCGGTCTACTTCCTGGTTCGTGCGCGTAAGAAAAAGAATGAAGATCCGGCCAGCACTTAAGGTCAGCTCCTCCTCTCCCTATCGCGCAGAAAACGCCGTGCTTTGTACTGTTGCTGGACTGCGCATCGCCTTTATGACAATCGCGCGCGTCTCTTCCAGTTCCACACCGGTTACCTGCAGCCGGGGCGGACGCACGCGTGCATTGCCGGTCCCAGTCTCCTGTTGCACCTGATGGATGAGCTGAACGAACTTCGGCACCGTATCCATTCGCAGCAACGGCAGAAACCAACGATACAGCGCAAACGCTTCCTCCCGCTTTCCCGAGATGGCCAAGTTGAACAGCGCCACCGACTCGGCAGGAAAGGCGTTCACCAGACCAGCCACCCATCCCACAGCTCCAGAGGCGACGCCTTCTACGATGGCATCATCGACACCGACAAAGACCTGAAGACGGTCTCCTGTCAGGGCGCGAATGGCCGTAACGCGGCGCACATCGGTACTGGATTCCTTTACCGCCGCGAAATTCTCATACTCCTGGGCAAGCTCGGCGATCTGCGCCGGCAGAAAGTCCGTCCCGTAGGCAACGGGATTGTTATAGAGCATGCACGAGAGAGGCGTGGCGCGAAATGCCGCGGTCAAGTATGCCTTCATCTCCCGCCAGTCCCCGCAATACACGTAGGGCGGCAGAACCATCAGGCCAGAGCATCCCGCTTGCTCCGCCGCCTTCGCGAGCGCGACAGCCTCGTCCGTCGAAAGCGCAGAGATTGCAGCGACCACCGGAGCACGATCGCCAGCCGCCGCCGTCATGTTCTGAAGAACCGCTTCCTTCTCTGCGAAGGTAAGCGTCGCGGCCTGGCCAAGAGAGCCGAGCGATATGATGCCAGTGCAGCCGTTGTCGAGCAGCCACTGGCAGTGTTGAGTCATAAACGCAGCATCAACCTGGAGGCGCTCATCCAAACAAGTTGTCATTGCAGGCATTACGCCGTACCACTTCATGGTGTCTCCTTCGTATTGCCAATAGAGTTAGCTGCCGGGGTGAGACTATCGTCGGGGCTAGTGTACTCGTGAGGTATCCCTAGGCTGGACACCATTGCAGGAAACACGGGTGGCCGGACGTTGGATTCGGCAAGGGCCGAACTCCAACCAAAGAGAAACTCAGTTGCCGCGCCGCAGATGCGTCCCTGGCACGGTCCCATTCCGCAGCGCGTTTGCAGTTTGGCGTCGCGCCAGCAAGCGTGCTCACGCAAAGCGCTGAACGAAACATCTTCACAGCGACAGACAAGGGTAGCCTCGGTTGCCAACTTCCTTAGTTGTGGATCCAGAGCGGAAGCATCCTTCAGTGCACGAACAAATCCCAGGTGTCGCCTTCGACGCTGCGCCAACTTCTTCGCTTCTGCTTTACTGCCTGCGGCCGCCAGTCCGGCTATCTGCCCCTCGAGCAAGGCCAGATCCACCCCGCCGATCACGGTTGGTTCTCCCGCGCAGAACACATGGGCAGAGGAGGTTCGCTGCAGATCGTCGGTAGCGACGAAGCCATCTTCGATGCGGCACCCGAGCAGCACTGCCAGTTCCAGATTGGGCACCAAATGAAATCCGCACGCCAGATAGTCGCAGCCTACGTCCCAGCTCTTCCCGTCCCGCTGAAGAGTCACCGATTCGAGCTTCTCGTTGCCAGTCGCCGCGACCGGCCAGCAGCCGGTATAGAACCGGGAGCCACGCGTGGCCACCGAGTAGGCGGCCGCCTGCAGCAGTTTGGCCGGCTCTTTCAGCAGATGTGCGGCAAAGGGAACGAATCGACGCAGTCGAGCTTGCTCGCAAATGGCAACGATCTTCGCGCCACGGCGCGATAGATGCGCCGCAACCGCAAGCAGCAGCGGACCCGTTCCGGCGACCACTACGCGCTTTCCAGCGATGTGGAGCCCGCCCCGAACCATCGCGTCCAGGGCGCCTGCGCCCATCACATTCGGCAGAGTCCATCCTGGAAACGGCAGGAAGCGCTCGCGTGCGCCGGTCGCTAGAATAAGTTGTCCGAATCGTAAGTCGCGGCAATCCTGATTACATTCTGCACGCAGTGTGCCGTGCTCGGGATGGCCAAAGACTCGCCAGCCCTGAAGTCGAAGCGCCGGTGTGGCGTCGAGTCTTGCAAGCCACTTGCGAGCTCCCGCTCCCAGAGAAGCCCCGCTTCGCCAGATCTGCCCGCCCGGCGCCGGATTGTCGTCCACCAGGCCCACCCGCTTTCCCGAAGCCGATGCACTGACCGCTGCAGCGATGCCTGCGGGCCCTGCGCCCACCACCAGAATGTCGAAGTGCTCGCTCATGACGTGAGCACCTCCATACCCTGAGCGCAATTGATCTGGCAGGCCCGCAGATGCGGTATTCCGTCAATAGTGGCCCGGCATTCGAAGCAAATGCCCATCCCGCACAGTGGCCCGCGGGGTTCGCCGGTCACCGATCGTCGTGTAGGCGCTCCGGTCATCAGGATTGCGACCGCAACCGTTGTGCCCGAGGCCACCGTCACCGGGACGCCGTTCACCTTGAGGACGAGGGAACGTGCCTGCTCAGGCATGGGCCTCGCTCCTCGCAAACCTTGCCGGTAGATAGGGCTCAATAGGAATCTTCGTCGCAATGCCTTGCAGATGGTCTGCCAAAAGGCACGCGGTTCCAAGCGACGTGGTGATGCCCAGTCCCTCGTGACCCGTCGCCAGAAACAGCGATTCGTCATCTGGACAGGGGCCAATCAGCGGGAGTTTATCCGGGGTAGCCGCCCGAAATCCCGTCCAGACGCGAATCGCGGAGAGCGCACCGATGTCCGGCATATACCACTTTGCACGTTCGATCATATTGTGCAGGATTTGGGTGTCTACCGCAGGATCATCCGCGTTGTACTGTCGTGAGGAACCTATTAGGACCTGTCCGGTTCTGCGTGGCTGCACGTTGAACGCAACTGAATCGGAGGTCACCGAGTGTGCGCTTTTCAGGTATCCGAGTTCTACCAACTGATGGCGCACAAATCCTGGGTAGCGATCCGTGATCACTAAATGTCCCTTGCGTTTTTTTATCGGCAGTCCCGAACGGAGTACCCCCGCGTCCGCGCCGCCCGCGTTCACGATGCACGCCGCCTGAAGTTCGGTTCCATCGTCGAGCCTCACTTTGCCTGCCTGCGCCAACAGTGCCTTTCGCGAGTAGAGTCGCGCGCCCAGGCGTATAGCTTCACCGAGCAGATATGCGGCCGCACACGGCGGATAGAGCACCGCGTCTGACGGGGCCAGCAGCGCACCCGCGAGCGGCTGACGTAAGTGTGGCTCGGCTTCCGCCAGCATCTGGCTATCCAGTATTTCGGTAGAAATACCGGCAGAAGCATACTGGGGGCTCTTGCGCCGAACCTCTTGCATCTCCTCCTCGTCGCTTGCCACCCACAGCGTTCCGCATGCCTCGTATTCGACGTTGGCCGGAAGGCGGTCGGCGAGACCCTGCCATAGCGTCTGCGAATAATGGGTGAGAGCCATCTGCGCCGGAGAATCATCCATGACCACGATGTGGCCCATGCCTGCTGCCGTGGCTCCGCTCCCGATGCCCTTGCTTTCGACGACTGCTGTGCGCAGCCCGCGGTTTGCGCACTCCAGCGCGCAGGCCGAGCCCACAATGCCCGCCCCGACGATGACCACATCCCAGTGGTCGCTCATACCCGAATGCCTGCCAGGAACGGATCGCCGGGACTCAAGATGAGCCGGCTCTCTGCTGTAATAAACGCGGTGCCGGTAATGCTGGGGATGAGTTCGCCCTCACATAGTTGATAAGACCCCTCAAACACCGTGCCGAGAATGCCTGCCTGCCGCCAAATCTTGCCGGGAGCAAGTTTGCCTTCGGCTGCCAGGCAAGCCAGCTTCGCACTGGTCCCGGTTCCGCATGGCGAACGGTCATAGGCCTTGCCGGGGCATAGGACAAAATTCTGGCTGTCTACTCCCTGGGCCCGCGAGGAGCAAGAAAGCTCAATGTGGTCGATCTCTTCTCCTCTTGCGCCAGTGATGCCACCTTCTCGCAGCGCATGGCGAACAGCCCACGCGAATTCGGTCAGCTGCCCCACATTATCGAGATCTAAACGAAGCGGAGGATCGTCCACGAGGAAAAACCAATTGCCTCCCCAGGCAATATCTCCACTCACAGTCCCGAAATTATCGACTGTTACGGATACGCCGGCCCGGTGAAGGTAACTAGGCACATTTTCAACCGTCACGCTGCCGTCATTGTGGCGCGTTGCACGGACGACGCCCACAGGCGTTTCGAGGCGGTGCTCTCCCGTACTGATTCGACCAAGATGGGCCAGTGTCGTGACCACTCCAATCGTGCCATGACCGCACATGCCTAGGTAACCGACATTGTTAAAAAAGATGACTCCCGTTGCGCAGCTTTTGTCCACCGGCTCGCAGAGCAGTGCGCCCACCAGTACATCCGAGCCCCGCGGCTCATTTACCACCGCCGACCGGAATTCGTCATTCTCCGCAGCAAAACGCCGCAGACGTAAAGCGAGAGTATCGTCGCCTAACTCCGGTCCCCCGGTAACGACCACCCGCGTTGGCTCACCGGCCGTATGCGAATCGACAACGTGAATGGACGAGAAGGCCATATCGGTGAAAGGCATGCGAAGAATTCTATCCGAGGCAAGAGGCCTTCTTATCACACATTGCTTGAATACCGCTTTAGACGGGAGATGAGCCTCATTATTCTGCAGCGGCGGCAATTGTATGCCCTGCTAAAACTGGGCCAATTGGAATGCTAACCTTCGCGATCGCTACCGGGAAATGCTCAGTGTTGACTAACCTCTCTTCAGGCGCCCTTGTTGCTAAATCGCGAAACGCTTCGCGAGCGGTCCCGATCCATAGGGTGGCCAAACTGATAAGGTCGCAGTTATGCTGATTCCGATGCATACGATGTTCACCCGGGCAAAAGGAATCACCCACCTTGCGATAGTGTTTCTGCTGCTGAACATTTCGGCAATCGCTCAATCGGGGAAAGATCTTGTTCAACCGATTATGTCGGCTTTGCAGAACAACGAGTTTGCGAAGGCCCTCGCGTTGCTTCAGCCTGCGCTTCAGGCGTATCCGGGAAATCCGCAGTTGTGGATGCTGCAGGGACTAGCCTATGCGGGGACCGGAGATCGCAGGCTAGCGCTTGCGTCTTACGAGCATGTGCTGAAGATTGCTCCGGAGTACCTACCAGCTCTGGAAGGGGCTGCGCAGTTGGAGTATGAAGCGGCGAGTCCCGAAGCCATCCCGCTCCTGGAGCGAGTGCTTCGATTGCGCTCACAAGACACCACCGCTCATGCGATGCTGGCCACTTTGGCAGCCAGGAAAGGCGACTGTGAGACTGCGGTTACACATTTCGCTCTGAGTGGACAAGCGCTGATCTCGCAGCCTGCGGCTTTACGGGAATACGGTGTGTGTCTGATGAAGTTGAAGCGGCCTGAAAAAGCAGCTCAAGTTTTTCAGGAGCTTCTAGCCTCCCATCCAGACGACGTTAGTGCCAGACGGAGCCTGGCCGCACTCCAGTTGAACGCGAATCAGCCGAAGGATGCACTCGCGACATTGCAGCCTCTACTGGATTCGACGCCCGATACCAGCACACTGCGATTGGCTGCGGCAATCTATGAGGCTAACAACGACACCCCAAACGCGGTCAGGATGCTGCGTGATGCGATCGTCAAAGCCCCGTTGGAAGTGCCGTTATATGTTGACTTCGCGGAGATCGCGATGAATCACCAATCGTTTCAGGCCGGAATTGAGATGATCAATTCGGGGCTGAAGCTCCAGCCCAATGCCGCGGAACTCTACGTTGCTCGCGGTGTTTTATATGTGCAGCTTGCAGACTACGAGCGAGCGGAGGAAGACTTCGAACGGGCCGAACAACTCGATCCGAATCGAGGTTTGAGCGCAGCCGCCCAGGGAATGCTCGCTGAAGAAAAAGACCAAAATGATCCGGATCGAGCACTCGCGACGATCAAGGCCAAATTGGTGAAGAACCCCGGAGATCCTTTCCTCTGGTATCTCCAGGCTGCAGTTATCTCGCAGAAATCTCCGGAGCCCGGTTCGGCTGAATTTGAGCAGGGAATGGACTCCGCAAAGAGAGCTGTGACACTAAACCCTTCTCTCACTGCTGCGCACAACGTTCTGGCGAAGTTCTATCTTGACTCCGGTCAAACCGAATTGGCAGTAAGGGAATGCCGGCTCGCGCTCCAACAGAGTCCGGAAGATCAGACCGCGTTATACCGCTTGGTACTTGCACTGCGGAAATCGAAAGACCAAACTGAAATTCCCGATTTGCTGAAGAGATTAGCGAAAGCGCGACAAAATGCGGCTCGAGAAGAAGCCGAACGCAACAGGTATAAGCTGGTCGTGGTCCCCGCAGAGATTAACCAGTAAGCTACGCAGGGTAGAACGGGCATGAGGTGCGATAGACATTTTACGACCTAATCGATGGCACCCTACAATTGAAGAAGGAAGATGGTCCAAAACTTCAAATGAACCTCACTCGTCGATCTTTCACCCTACTTTCCCTGGGTACGCTGGCCCAAAGCATGTTTGGTCAAGCCCCGGGAATTGCAACCCGTGAAGTAAAGGCGCAGCCGAAACCAGCGCCTTCCGGTCGTCCATTCAACGCCCATTTCACAGACATCGCGAAGGAAGCGGGTCTGCATGCTCCCACCATTTACGGAGGAGTTGAGACGAAGAAGTACATCATGGAGGCGAATGGATGTGGATGTGCATTTATCGACTACGACAATGACGGATGGATGGACATTTTTTTGCTTTCCGGAACGCGGCTAGAAGGCAATCCAGCAGGAGCAACGAACCGCCTTTATAAGAACAATCGCGATGGCACATTCACTGATGTCACCGAAGAGGCTGGATTGACTGCGGTCGGCTGGGCCAACGGAGTCTGCATTGGCGACTACAACAACGATGGTTTCGACGACATATTCTGTACAAATTTTGGGCAAAATCGGCTCTACAGAAATAACGGTGACCGAACTTTCACGGATGTGACCAAGCAAGCCGGCTTATGGGATCCGGGTCCCGCAAGGTGGGGAGCGGGGTGTGCATTCCTGGACTACAATCGCGATGGTCATCTCGATCTTTTTGTCTCGAATTACATTCGTTTCTCGTTCGAACATGCTCCGGTACCGGGTGAGTTCTCGACCTGCAATTGGAAAGGTGTTCCCGTCAACTGTGGACCGCGGGGTCTGCCTACCGGTAGGCACTTGCTGTACCGCAATAATGGTGACGGTACATTCACCGATGTCACAAAGCAGGCCGGAATTGATGTTGCCACTGAGAGCTACGGAATGACAGTTGTTACGGCCGACTTCGATGAAGACGGCTGGCCAGATATCTACGTGGCGTGCGACTCAACACCAAGTCTTCTCTTCATGAACAATCATGACGGGACCTTTCGAGAGGAAGGAATAACCCGCGGCGTTGCTCTGAGCGAAGATGGTATGGAACAGGCTGGAATGGGGGTTGGAATCGGAGATTACAACCTGGACGGACATCTCGACCTATTTACAACACACTTCATCGGCGATACGTGTGGCTTCTATCGGAACGATGGAAAGGGCAATTTCGATGAAGTAACCCGCGCCTCCAGGGTCGGGGTTGAGACTCACTACACAAGTTGGGGTGCCGGAATCGCCGACCTGGACAACGACGGCTATCCGGACGTGCTGTTTGTTACTGGAAGCGTGTACCCGGAAGTCGAACGAAAACTGCCTCAATATCCGCACAAGACTCCTCGGGTCCTGTTCCGTAATCTCGGGAATGGCACCTTTGAGGAAATTGAATCACAGGGTGGGGAAGGCATTTCAACACCGCATAGCAGCAGGGGCTGCGCATTCGGCGATTTCGACAATGATGGCGATATTGACGTGCTTGTCGTTAACATGAATGAGCCCCCCTCCCTTCTACGGAACGACCTAAAGGTCAAACAGAACTGGTTCAAGGTGAAGCTGGAGGGCGTGAAATCGAATCGGAGCGCGATTGGAGGCCGCGTGTTGGCGCACTATGGAGGCAATGTCCAGGCGCAAGCGGTTTTAAGTCAATCCAGCTACTATTCGTGCAATGATTCTCGACTCCACTTTGGCGTTGGTGCAGCTACGGAGGTAGACGTAGACGTTTACTGGCCGAATGGGCTGCTGGAGAGATACAAGAAAATCCCCGTTAATCAACTCGTTACAATCCGAGAGGGGATCGGGTTCGTACCTAACAAGGGCTGGGCGCGCTAAAGTAAGCGCTTTATAGTCAATCCTTTAAAAGTTCGCAAAAAGTTCTTGA
>Ga0066789_10001503_pt1 | contig 10083 bp, 9 predicted proteins | sample OrgsoiDNA2013049_FD_70960 | JGI IMG/M metagenome (GOLD analysis project Ga0066789, IMG submission 70960) | Permafrost soil microbial communities from the Arctic, to analyse light accelerated degradation of dissolved organic matter (DOM) -... | ecosystem: Environmental > Terrestrial > Soil >...
CGTGGACGCGGTCGGCCAGATCGACGAACTCGTCATGGACGTGGCCGGTCTTGAAATTGAGGCTGGTGGTGAGGCGCTCGCTGGCGTCGAGCACCGCGCGCGTGGTCTCGGCGCTGGCTTCCTCGAGACGGTCGAGCAGGTCGCCGCCGCGCTCGCCGAGGGCGAGGATCATATTGTCGCCGGCGTTGCTCAGGGCGCTCGTGATGTGAGCGCCGCGTTCCTCCAGGGCGCCGGTGATGCTTTTTGCAACCTCATCGACCCGCGATGCGATCGCGTCCGAGATCAGTGCGATGTCGTGGCGCAGGTCGATCTGCACGCCGGAGATCGCGCTGCGAACCTGTTCGGCCTGTCCGACCAGATTGTCGCGCTGATGGGCGATATCCTGCAGCAAGGCGCGGATTCGCACCTCGTTGTCGCTGTAGGCGCGTTCGAGCGCCGAGACTTCATTGGCAACCAGGGTTTCAAGCTCACCGGCGCGCGCAATGGCGCGTTCGACGCCGTCGCCCATGGCCGCGACTTCGCGGCGGATCGCCTGACCGACCGTGACCATCGAGTCGCTTGTCGCGCCCTCAGGTTCCGAAAAACGGATCGCGACCTGCGCCATCGACTGGGCGATCATCTGCAATTCCTGGCCGCGCCAGGAAAGGCTCGCCAGGAAATAGAACAGCGCCACCGGTGCAAAGAACATGGCGGCCAGGCCGGCCAGCACCAGGGCGCCGCTGCCCTGTCCGACCGCAGCCTGCAGCGACGAAAGAAAGCTGACGGTCAGCAGTACGGCGCCGAGCACCCAGATCGCGGCGAAGATCGAGGCGAGCGTATAAACGTTGCGGGCGGGCCGGCCCTTCTGAATGGCCTGCAGAATCTGTCCGATGGTTTCGCGGTCGTCGTTGGCGGCGCGGCGGGCCGGGCGCGGCTCCTCGCCGGATTCAAAAATCGGCCGATCGTCGCTCGGCCGGGTGTCGAAATGGCTATGGCTGTAATCCTGCGCCGGGGAAGCGATCGTCGAGGTCGCATCGCTGCGAACTGAACCCCTGTTGCTGTCGATCGGCACGTCGCTGATGTTGAGGGCTTCCTGAATGGCAGAAAGCGCGACTTCGGTGGGGTCTTTGACCTTCTTTGGGTTGTTCGCCATATTTAGTTCAAGCCCCTCGTTTTACGTCACGCGTCCGGAGAGCCTGGCGAACGTCCCCTCGCAAGCTCGAACCGGTCCCAACGCCCCGCGAACATCCTATTGGCTGGGCGGTCCGAATGAAATGGCTGCTATTCATACAATCTTAATCATCGTTAACAGCGCCACGGCGTAAGGTCTTGCCAGTCCACGAAATTCTTTGGCAGAATCAATCAATTGGGCAACTCTTCGCCAAAAACAAGGCGAACTTGCGGCAACGAGGCGGAACCCTCCCTTAACCAGTTGCGTGTTTGGCTGTCGCAAAAGCCCGTCGTCGAATCGATGGGGCAGGGGATTTGGGCTATCGCCATGGCGCACCATCTGGAACGGATTGAATGGATGCCATCGCCGCCGCTCGCTCCCGATGACGGTCCGATCGATATCGAACACCTCCGGCGCATGACGCTTGGCGATGCCGGCCTCGAGCACGAGGTGCTTGCGATGTTCTCGGCCCAGGCTGTCGGCCTGATTGGCGCTCTCGCCATGCTGCCGGGCGATGCCGGCGTGCTGGCGCATAAGCTGAAAGGCTCGGCGCGCGCGATCGGCGCATTTCAGGTGGCCGATGCCGCCGGACGTCTGGAATCCGCAATACGTACCGGCGACGATCGGTCCGAGGTGCTCGCCGAACTCGACGATGCCGTCGCGCAGGCGCGCACGGCCATTGACGCGATCCTGCGCCGGTCCTGATCCCGGGCCTCGAAAGCCACCGCAGAACAGCGCCGCAGGTTTTCGTCCCGACCGCTGGCGCGGAGTGGATCGACCCGTTATAGGACTGCCCGGACCTCTCTCTTATCCGGCAGCACGAGCAATCATGGCCAAGATCAGCTTTGTCGACCATAGCGGCGAAACCCGTACCATTGACGTCGAAAACGGCGCGACCGTGATGGAGGCCGCGATCCGCAACGCCATTCCGGGCATCGAAGCCGAATGCGGCGGCGCCTGCGCCTGTGCGACGTGCCACGTTTATGTCGATGAGGCCTGGCGCGAGAAGGTCGGCGCACCGTCCCCGATGGAAGAGGACATGCTGGATTTCGGCTTCGACGTGCGGCCGAATTCGCGGCTGTCGTGCCAGATCAAGGTGAGCGACGCGCTCGACGGTCTCGTGGTGACGACGCCGGAGCGGCAGGCCTGAACAACAGCGAAGCGAATTCCACGATCGCCTGCATCATGCCCGCGCGCTACGTTCCGTCGGTGCCGCGGCGAAAAAACGGCCGAAGCTTTTCGATGATCTCGGCTGTCAGCGGCGTCGGTTTGCGCGTGGCCTCGTCGATCAGCACCGACACCGATTGCGCCGATGCCACGCATGCGCCTTCGGAAAATACCACCTGATCGAAAGTCACGGAGGTGCGACCGAGTTTCGCGACGCCGAGTCCGGTTTCAATGGTGCCGGGCCAGCGCAGCTCGGCGCGGAAATGAATGTCGAGCCGTACCATGATCCAGGTGAGGCCCTCGGGCATCAGCCCGAAACTGCGGTCTTTCATCAGCGTGACGCGGCCGGTCTCGAAATAGGTCGCATAGACCGCGTTGTTGACGTGCTGATTGGGATCGAGATCGGCATAACGAACATTGTCGGACAGCCGGTAGGGGAAATCTTCCAGGCGCGGGGTTGAACCGAGACGGGCTGGTGGATTCACGGGTCGATCTCCGGAGTTTCATACCGTTACAGCGCAGTTAGCGAATGTCGGCAAGGGGTTGCGGCTATCGGGGGTGGCCATTTATGCCCTTTCCTCAAGCGGCTGCGTTGGCTAGACAGGCGCAGCCAAAGGGCACCGGCTCTGCCGGCATGGGTCAACCGAAAAAGAAGCTGAGATGAGCGAAGCGATCAAAACCGACGTGCTGATTATTGGCGCGGGTCCATGCGGACTGTTTGCCGTTTTCGAACTGGGCCTGCTCGACATGAAGGCGCATCTTGTCGACATTCTCGACAAGCTCGGCGGCCAGTGCGCCGAGCTCTATCCGGAAAAACCGATCTACGACATTCCCGGCATTCCGTACGTCACCGGCCAGGGACTGACCGAGGCGCTGATGGAGCAGATCAAGCCGTTCAATCCGACCTTCCACCTCAACGAAATGGTGGAGACGATCGAGAAAATCGGCGATCCCGGCTTTCGCGTCACCACCGATGCCGGCCAGGTGTTCGAATGCAAGGTGGTGGTGATCTCCGCCGGCGGCGGATCATTCCAGCCGAAGCGGCCGCCGGTGCCGGGTATCGAAGCCTATGAGGGCACCTCGGTGTTCTACTCCGTGCGCAAGATGGAGCAGTTCCGCGACAAGGACTTGCTGATCGTCGGCGGCGGCGACTCCGCGCTCGACTGGACGCTCAATCTGCACCCGATCGCCAAGCGCGTGACCCTGCTGCACCGGCGCGACGATTTTCGCGCGGCGCCTCACAGCGTCGAGCAGATGCGCGCGCTGGTGGCTGCCGGAAAACTGGATTTGAAAATAGGCCAGGTCACGGGACTTGAAGGCGAGCGCGGTATGCTGTCCGGCGCCACCCTCAAGGGCAGCGACAACGCCATCTCAAAGGTCGCGTGCGATACGATACTACCGTTCTTCGGCCTGACCATGAAGTTGGGGCCCGTCGCGAACTGGGGCATTGCGCTGGAGAACAATCTGGTGCCGGTCGAGACCGCGGCTTTCGAGACCAGCGTGCCCGGAATTTTTGCGATCGGCGACATCAACACCTATCCAGGCAAGCTGAAGCTGATCCTGTGCGGCTTCCATGAAGGAGCGCTGATGGCGCAGAAGGCGCACCGTTATGTCTATCCGGACAAACGGCTGGTGTTCCAGTACACGACGTCGTCGTCCAGCCTGCAGAAGAAGCTCGGGGTCAATTGACCCCGATTCGGAAAATGCGATCCCGAAGGATTGCCGCGCATTTGTGACGGTATCCGACCGCTCCGGAACACCGCTCGAAAGCGCAATGGTGCACTGGAACGATCCGTCAAATAGCGGTATTCTCTGGCCATCTCTCGAGGGGCTGGTCAGGTGATGAAGATGTGGACTTTCAAATCCAAGCTTGCCAAATCCAGGCTTGCCCAATCCAGATTTGGGCTGGCGCTGCCGGTCACGGCTGTTCTGGTCATGCTGCTCGCCTTGATGCTTCCGGCGCAGGCGGCTGAGCCGTCGGCTGCCGGGCTATGGCAGAAGATCGAGGACGGCAAGCCGGTGGTGTGGGTTCTCGTGGTCGATCACGACGGTATCTTCGAGGGCGCGATCGCCAAGACGTTCCCGGCGCCCGGCGAAGATATCCATGAGATTTGCGCGAAATGCACCGACGACCGCAAGAACGCGCCGCTGCTCGGAATTTCCTTTATCCGGAACATGAAGCGCGACGGCCTGAAATATGAGGACGGCAACGTTCTCGATCCCCGCGACGGCAAGATCTATAAAGCCAAGATGAGCGTCAGCCCCGACGGTCAGTCGCTCACGATGCGCGGCTATTGGGGAATCTCGCTGCTCGGCAAGGATGAAACCTGGTTCCGGTTGCCGGATACAGAATTGGCCGCGCTCGATCCCGCCGTCGTGGCGAAATATCTGCCGGCGCTAGTACCCGCGCCGGCGCAGGCCGCGGCGATCAAGCCCCCGGCCGCGATGGTCAAGCCGGCCGTTGCCGCAAAGAAGACCGCGTCCCCGCAAGTGCCGAAGTAATCGGCCCCGCGGAGGCGGCGCCGAGCGGTCAGCGCTTCCGCCGGTTCGGCTCTCGTCCGGCAAGTCCGCCGCGTGGCCCGCGCGGGGGCTTGACGTGAGATTGCTGTCACGCATATGCTACTGTTTGTAGCATTACACGAGGTGGCGCGTCGATGAATGAGATGAATGACAGGGCTCCCGATCTTGGTGAACTCGAGCGCGAGGTCATGCAGTTGGTGTGGGCAGCGGGAGAAACTACCGCCGATGCCATCCGCGAGCAATTAGCCCGCAAGCCGAAGGAATCGACCGTACGCACCGTGCTGCGGCGACTGGAGGAAAAAGGATACGTCACCCACACGGTCGATGGCCGCACCTACGTTTTCAGGGCTGCGGCGGCGCGACCGCAGGTCGCGGCCCGCGCGGTGAAGGCAATCGTCGACTGGCTCTGCAATGGATCGGTCGAGGAGGTGCTGGTGGGCATGGCGGATGCGCGCATGCTCGACAGCCGCACGTTGCAACGACTTGCAAAGCGCATCGAGCAGGCAAAAGGAGGAAAATGATGTTGGAGGTCGTCGTTCGGGCGGCGCTCTGCACGTTACTCTTGGCTCTCGTGGTTCAACTTTGCCTATGGACGCTGCGCGTGCGTCATTCGAAGTTGCTGCTCTCCGCCTGGACCGCGGTGCTGGTCGCTTCCGTGGCGATGCCGGCTTTGCAGCGCACGATCCCATCGGCAGTTCCAACGTTGCTGTCCCGGCCATTTTCTCTTGCCGGTTCTCTTACCGGTTCTCCTGCCGCCATCGTGAATCCCGGCATGCGGAAACCGCTGTTGCCTTTGTCGATATTTTCGTCGCCGATTTCCCGCTCGGGCGCGACCACGGCGCGCGCATCGGAACCGCAGACGTTCGCCTGGAGAAAGTGGTTGACCGGAGCTTATGTCCTGGTGGCCTCTCTCCTTCTGCTTCGCCTGTTGCTGGGCCTCGCTTTGTCCTGGAGAATGCTGCGCGCCACGCAGCCGGTTGGGGCCGACTGGGCCGCTGGCAAAAGGCTGCGGACAAGCACCTGGATTTGCGCGCCCGTCACTGTCGGCAGCAATGTGTTGTTGCCGGCGGAGTGTGTCAACTGGGATGCACGCAGGCGCCAGGCCGTCCTCGCGCATGAAGAGGCGCATGTCGCGCGTGGCGACTTCTATATCCAGCTTTTGTCGCAGGTGAACCGGTCGGTGTTCTGGTTCAATCGTCTGGTCTGGTGGTTGCACCGGCGGTTGACTGCGCTGGCGGAACTGGCGAGCGACGATGCCGCAATCGAAGCGCTGGGCGATCGTCCGGGCTATGCAGCGATCCTGCTCGACGTCGCACGCCTGCCGCGCAATCTATCCATCGGTGTGGCGATGGCGCGCCCGGCTACGGTCTGTCACCGCATCGAGCGCATCCTGTCTGAAGAGACCACGCCCGCTCCGGTCAGCAGGCTGCTGCAAACCGCGTTCGCGGCCGCAGTGGGGCCGCTGGCGTTGCTGACGGCGGTGTTATTCGCCGAAGCGGCGCCGGCGGAGGCATCCAGGGAACAAGCGGCGCCGCACACGCGGATCACCATCGATCCCAAATTGCTGGACGCCTATGCCGGCTTCTACCTGAATGCCGCCACCGACTCGCTGATGATCGTGACCCGCGAGGATGATCATCTGCTCACCCGCCGGGGCGGCGAACAGCCTGTGGCTGAATACCCCTACACCGATCACGACTTTTTTCTTACCGTCGTCCCCAAGCAGAACAGCTTCATCACCGACGCCTCGGGCGCGGTGCTGCGGGTGGTGCATCATCAATGGGGGCGCGACGAAACGCTGGAGCGGATCAGCGCGGAGGCCGCGCAGCGCCATGAGGAGGCGCGCCTGAAGCGCGTCGCGGAAGAGCGGACGCCGCGTACCGCGATCAGCATCGATCCGCAGCTTCTGAACAATTATGTGGGCGCCTATCAGCTCAAGCCCCAGATGGTGTTCACGGTCACGCGTGAAGGTGACCGCCTGCTGGCTAAGCTCACGGGCCAGCCGACCTTCGAAGTCCATCCTTTTACCGAGCGGGATTTCTTCTATACCATCGTTGCCGCGCAACTGTCGTTCCTGCTCGGTCCCGACGGAAAGGCCAGCGCTGTCGTGCTGCACCAGAATGGCAAGGACCAAACGGCGCCGCGTGTCGATTTGAGCGCGGCGCAGGCCCTGGACGTCAAGCTGGCCGAGCAGTCGGCGCCGCGCACCGCCGTCAAGATCGACACGAGGCTGCTCGACGGCTATGTCGGCCGCTACAGCAATGCAGAGCTGGAAATCACCGCGACTCGCGAGGGCGAGCAGCTGTTCGTTCAGGTCACCGGTTACGGCCGATACGCCATTTTCCCTTACACCGAGCGCGACTTCTTCGCGACCATCCAGCCAACCCAGTACACCTTTGCGACGGATAACACCGGCAAGGCGACCCAGATGGTCCGGCATCGGCGTGGCAAAGACGAGGTGTTCATTCGGGAGGACTGATCCGAATGCGTCCTTCGTCAACCGGGTATTCAAGCACCAAGCTTTAGGTTGTTACTTGATGAGCAAAATAGGGAGATCTACCATGAAGCCATTGACCGTTATCTTGTCGCTCGCAATATCCGGCATCGCCTTACTGTCGGATTTCACACCGGCGTCCGCTTACAAAATGGACGGCCACTATGGTAGCTCCGATGGCGGGCGCTCCTACAGATACAGGATGGCAATGAGGAGGGCTGCAATCCCTCACACTTGCAGCGCGTATGCAGCCTCGTGTATTCGCGATTCCAGCTCCCGGCCGGACAGGTTCCAGATGTGCATGGCAGCGAAAGCGCAATGTATGCAGACGGGCGTTCATGTCGGCCCTTACAGCGGCAGGCAATACGCTGGGATGCAAAAGATGTAGTGGATCCGGTGTATCTTCGGGGCTCCCTGCTGATGGCGCGGAATAGCTGCCGGATTCCCGCGAGATTCCAACCGGTCGGTTCGCACCGTTGGACGGCGATCAGGAGCGAGTCCCGATTCCGTTCAAGTTGACCCGACAGGATCCTCGACGTTGGACGATCCCTCGCTCGGCCATGTGCAAATACGGCATCTATTCAAAATGTCAGTTCGCTCCCTCATCCCCCGGCGCAAGCTGTTCGATAATCCAACCTTCTTCGGCGCGAAATTGTCGCCGGACGGTCGTTTATTGTCGTGGCTTGCGCCGGTTGACGGCGTCCTGAATGTCTGGGTCTCGCCGGTTGACAGCATTGCCGCCGGCTTGCCGGTCACGCGGACCCGGGGCCGGCCGATCAACTGGCAGGACTGGAGCCCGGACGGTCGCTACATCATGTTTCTCAACGATGAGAACGGGGATGAAAATCTGCACCTGTTCGTGGTGGATCCCCGCAATTGCGAACTCCGCGATCTTACTCCGTTCGCCAACATCCGCGCATTGCCGACCTATTGGTCGCACGTTATTCCCGACAAGATCGCGATAAACCTCAACGACCGTGACCCGCGCTGGCGTGATGTTTTTCTGCTTGATCTCGCAACCGGCGAACGCTCGCTGATCTGGGAAAATCGGCAGGAGTTCGATTTTGTCGGGCTCGATTGGCGCTTGCAGCCGCGCCATGCCCGCAGCAATGCCCCGGACGGCGGCGCCCGGCTTTGGCGCCTCGATGGCGAAAAGGTCACGCATTGGCGTGATGTTGCCTTCGATGCCAGCTGGACCACGCAGGTCTGGTCGTTCGACACCGCGTGCCAGCATCTCCACATGATCTCGAGCATGGAGCAGGACAAATCAGCCCTGATCCGGATCGACTGGTCGACCGGCGAACAGAAAGTCCTGTTCGAAAGCCAGCGCGCCGACGTCGTCAGCGGGATATTCGATGCCCGGACGTTCGAACCGCATGCCGTCCACATCGATCCGGTGCGACAGCAATGGACCGCCTTGACGCCTGCGGTGGCCCCGGAACTTGCCTTGATCGAAGCGCGGCTGCCCGGCCATGACTTCCACGTGCAGAGCCAGACCGATGATGACCGTCGCTGGATCGTCGTGAGCTACACGGCAGACCAGCCCGCCACCTATCATCTGCTCGATCGGAACAAGCAGACCCTGACCGAGCTCTTCACGGCTCGACCGGAACTGAAGCCGTACCGTCTTGCGCCGATGCACGCCATCGAGGGCAGGTCGCGCGATGGGCTCACGCTCGTTTCATATTTGACGCTGCCGGCCGGCATTGAAGGCGATCGCCCGGCCGCGCCGCTGCCGATGGTGCTGATCGTGCACGGCGGTCCGTGGGCGCGCGATGTCTTCGGTTATCGGGGCGATCATCAATGGCTGGCCGACCGGGGCTATGCCGTGCTCTCGGTCAATTACCGGGGTTCGACGGGGTTCGGCAAAGCCTTCGTCGCGGCGAGCGAAAAACAACACGCCCGCAAGATGCATGACGACCTGATCGACATGGTCGACTGGGCGGTCGGCGAGGGGATCGCGCAAAAGGACAAGATCGCAATCTTCGGCGTGTCCTATGGCGGGCTGGCCTCGTTCATCGGCGCGACATTCACGCCGGAGGTTTTCTGCTGCGCGGTTCCGGTGGTCGGTATCTCCAACCTGCAAACTCTGCTGGAGTCGATGCCGCCCTATTGGGCCGGCTTTGCCGAATACATGTATCGCAGCTACGGCGATCCGCGCACCGAGGAAGGCCGCAAGCTGCTCGCCGAACGCTCTCCCATCAACAAGGTCGAGAATATCAGGAAGCCGATGCTGATCTTCCACGGCGTCAACGACGTGCGCTGCAAGGTCGCGGAAAGCGATACCATCGTCGCCGCGATGCAGGCCAGGAACATCCCCGTCACCTACGTGGTCTACCCGGATGAAGGACACGGCTTCCAGAAACCGCCGAACCGGCTTTCCTACATCGTCATGGCGGAGGCGTTTTTTGCCCGGCATCTCGGCGGCGCCTTCGAACCGGTCGGTTCCGATCTCGAAGGCTCAAGCCACGAGATTCGCGCAGGCGCCGAGATCCTGGCGGATCTGGGCGTGACCTGACGATTCGGGCTTCGGCCCACACGGCCCGGCCGCAGCCGCATGGCCGCGCGGATGGCCGGTGCGATGCCGCAAGCGCAGCTAAGCGACGGCGGCTTCGCTGGCTTCGCGTGCGCTGGCTTCGCGTTCGCGAACTTACTTGGACGAACCTTGGCCCAGTTGCTGGCAATCAGATAGGTCAGATAAAAGCACGCCGCGAGGCAGGCGATATATCCGTAGGTTTGAACCGGCGGATAA
>Ga0066789_10001504_pt1 | contig 10075 bp, 6 predicted proteins | sample OrgsoiDNA2013049_FD_70960 | JGI IMG/M metagenome (GOLD analysis project Ga0066789, IMG submission 70960) | Permafrost soil microbial communities from the Arctic, to analyse light accelerated degradation of dissolved organic matter (DOM) -... | ecosystem: Environmental > Terrestrial > Soil >...
CCTGTCCGTCGTTGCGCCTGCGACCGCGGTATCCGCTTCGATCGCATGAATCGCGGCCATGGCGTTCGCCGCCGCGCCCAGACCGACGTCCCACACCACCAGGGGCGCGGCGTCCGGCGTTTGATCCGCAGCTCGTAGTCGTTCAATCAACCGTGCCTGCTCCACGTACAGCAGGCGCGCTTCCTGCGACGGGTCGCACACCGGGTGCATCACTTCACCCGATATCTTGTCGCGAATGTGGCCGACGCCGTCGCGCACCGTGACCTCGTAGCGGCCGAGCTGCATCGAGAGCGTCGCGCGTTGCGCCTTGGTGATGTGCGTGGGAGCCCGCCCATAACAATCGCGCGCATCGAGCACAGCGCGCTGCGAGCGATAGAACTCGAGCCAGGTGCCGGCCAGGATCTGTTCGCGCATGCTTCGCATGAGCTGCATGTAGAAATGTATGTTGTGCATTCCGAGCAGCTGCCAACCGAGTGTTTCGCGCACCCGGTTGAGATGAAACAGATAAGCGATGGAGAAGGTCCTGCAGGTGTAGCATTCGCAGGCAGGGTCGATCGGCCCGTCCATGACGCGATAGGCGGCGCGGCGCAGGTCGCGCCGGCCCATGCTGGTGAAGGCGACTCCTTGTTTGGCGAGTGCGGTCGGCAGGATGCAATCGAACATGTCGACACCGCGATGCACCGCCTCGAGCAAGTCGCGCGTGGTGCCGACGCCCATCAGGTATCGCGGCCGCCCCTCGGGCAAATGCTCGGTGACGAGCGCCGTGCAATCCTCGCGCTGCGCGGCGCTCTCGCCGACCGCGAGACCACCAATGGCAAAGCCGTCGAACGGCATTTGCGCGATGACGCGCGTACTCTCCACGCGCAGATCATCGTAGCTCGCGCCCTGCACGATGCCGAACAACGCCTGCGGCGAGTCGCCGCGCGCAGTCAGGCTGCGATGCGCCCACCGGTGCGTGAGCTCCATCGCTTCGCGGGCGACGTTGTGATCGACCGTCGACGGCACGCATTGATCGAGCACCATCATGATGTCGGCGCCGATCGCCTTCTGGGTCGCGATGCTGCGCTCGGGGCTCAGGTGAACGATGCACTGATCGACGTAGCTCCTGAATTCGGCGCCGTCCTCGCGCAGGGTGCGGCTGCCGGGCAGCGAGAAGATCTGAAAGCCGCCGGAGTCGGTGAGCACCGCGCGCGGCCAGCTCATGAACCGATGGATCCCGCCGAATTTCTCGAAGATCTCGACCCCGGGACGCAACAGCAGATGATAGGTGTTGGCGAGGAGCACTTGCGCGCCGCTCGAGAGCAGATCCTCGCGGCTCTGCGCCCGCACCGCCGCGTGCGTGCCCACCGGCATGAATGTCGGCGTCAACACCTCGGTGTGCAGGGTGCGAAAACGCGCGGCGCGGGCCCGCGATCCCTCCGCCGTCGCCTCGAGTTCAAATTCCAAACGCGTCACGAACTTCGCTGTCCGCCGCGATAGACGACGCCCGCCAAAGGATTCGCGCCGAGCGCGTAGCAAAGCTCCGCGGGCTGCCCGATGTCCCACAACGCAAAATCGGCGCGCTTTCCCACCGCGAGCGTACCAACCTCCTCCTGCAGCCCCAAGGCTCGCGCCGCATGCCGGGTCGCACCGCTGAGAGACTCTTCGGGCGTCAATCCAAACAGCGTACAGGCCATGTTGAGCATGAGCAGGAGCGAGGTGCAGGGCGAGGTCCCGGGATTGCAGTCGGTGGCGACCGCCATCGGCACGCCCGCCTCGCGCAGCAGCGCCACCGGCGGCGGGATGGTCTGCCGCAGGGTGAAGTAGGCTCCCGGCAGCAAGGTCGCGACCGTGCCCGCGGCGCCGAGTGCACGCGCGCCGCGCTCGCTCAAATACTCGAGGTGATCGGCGGACAGCGCCGCGTAATGCGCCGCCAATTCGGCCGCTCCCATGTCGCTCAATTGACCGGCGTGCAGGTGCGCGGGCAATCCCAGGTTCCGTGCCGCGCGCAGGAATTGCCCGGTCTCCTCGAGCGAGAATGCGATGTTCTCGCAGAACGCGTCGACCGCATCCACCAACCCCGCGGCAGCGAGTTCCTCGAGCCAGGGGCCGCTCGCCAGATGCACGTACTCTTGCCGGGACTCGCGAAATTCCTTGGGCAGCGCGTGCAAGCCGAGATAGGTCGTCTTGATCGACACCGGCAGTTCGCGCCCGAGCGAGCGCGCCACCTCGAGCATTCGCCGCTCGGTCGCGAGCTCGAGCCCGTAGCCGGACTTCACTTCGATGGTGGTCACTCCCTCAGACATCAGGCGGCGCGCGCGAACCACCGTCGCATCCGCCAGCGAGTCCGAGTCCAAGGCACGGGTGGCCTTGACGGTGGATTGAATGCCGCCGCCCGCCCGCGCGATCTCCTCGTAGGACACACCGCACAGGCGCTTTTCGAATTCCTCCACCCGGTCGCCGCCGTACACCAGGTGCGTGTGGCAATCGATCATCCCCGGCGTGATCCACAGGCCCTGGCAGTCCTCGACCGCGATATCCTCCGCGGCGGCTCTGCGCCGGGCCTCTGCGGCCGGGCCGATCCAGGCGATGCGCTCGCCCTTCACCGCGAGGGCGGCGTTTTTCAGCTTGCCATACGGCTCGCCACCCGCGACCATCGTGGCGATGTCCGCGCCGATCCACACCCGGTCCCACTCTTTTATAGACACGCCGCACCCGATGGTTTGCTGTGGGTCGAATGATACGGCAAGCTAGGCTGCCTATACAGGTATAGGCAATGACCCGACGGTATCATTTGGAATCCGCTCTGCTGCCGCAAGGCTGGGTGCGCGATGCGCTCGTGACCGTGGCGGACGACGGACATATCAGCAACATCAACGTCGAGGCCGGTCAAGCCGCCGCGCACCCCGATGCGCAGCGCGTTGCCGGGTTCGTGGTACCCGGCATGGCCAACGCGCACAGCCACGCCTTTCAGCGCGGCATGGCCGGCAATACCGAGTACCGGCTGTCGGCGCGCGACAGTTTCTGGACCTGGCGCCGCGCCATGTACGCCTTGGCGAATCGGATCACGCCCGATGACCTTCAGGTGCTGGCGACCCAGTTGTTCGTGGAGATGCTGAAAGCCGGTTACACCTCGGTCGCCGAATTTCATTACCTGCACCGCCAGCCGGGCGGCGAGATTTACGCCGGCCCGAACGGACTATGGGAGGCCGTCGGTGCCGCGGCTGAGGCCACCGGCATCGGCTTGACGTTCCTGCCGACGCTCTACCAGACCAGCGATTTCGGAGCGCAGCCCCTCAAACCCGAGCAGGCGCGCTTTGCGGCTGAGACGCAATGGTTCCTGCGGCAGATCGAAGATCGCTGCGGCGCCGAGCGGCGCGCCGTCTCGGCGACGCGGCGCACCGGCGCGGCGTTCCACAGTCTGCGCGCCGTGCCGCTCGACAGCTTGCGCGAGGTGATGCACGGCCTGCGCCACATCGATGCCGACATGCCGGTGCACATCCATGTCGCCGAGCAGACCAAGGAAGTCGAGGCCTGCAAGCAATACACCGGCCGGCGGCCGATCGAACTGCTGCTCGACACAGGATTAATCGACCGGCATTGGTGCCTGGTGCACGCAACTCACGCCACCGCCGCGGAACTGCAAGGCATCGTCGCGGCCGGCGCCTCCGTCTGCGTCTCCATCAGCACCGAGGCGAATCTGGGCGACGGCTTTTTTGACGCCGTCCGATTCCTGAAATTCGGCGGACGAATCTGCATCGGCTCCGACAGCCAAGCGACCGTTTGCCCGGCCGAGGAACTGCGCTGGATGGAGTACCAGCAGCGGCTGCGCAAACGGCGCCGCGGCGTGCTCGCCGACAAGAGCGAGCCGCACCCGGGTACTCTGCTGTGGCGCGAGGCGGCGGAGCACGGCGCATCCGCGATCGGCCAGCCGGCCGGAGCGCTTGCAGTCGGAAGGCGCGCGGATTGGCTGGTGCTCGATGCCTCGCACCCTTCCATGGCGGGCGCGAGCGCCGCTACCGCCCTCGACCATCTCTTGTTCGCGGGCGGCAGCGCCGCGATCCGCGATGTCATGGTGGCGGGCCGGTGGGTCGTCGAAGGCCGGCGGCACCGCGCCGAAGAGCCTCTGCGGGGCCGCTTTCTCGAGTTGATGGCCACGCTCGCCGGACCGGCGCAGGGTTGACGAGGTCAACTCAGGATTTGGTTGGTATCAGCCCGTACCGGATCCGACGGTTGATGTCTGATTTCGGCCGCATCGGAGTGTATAGCTGCGTACTGATCACCGCACCCGAACCGGAAGCGTCTCGGCCGACAGCTGCACCTCATCACCCAGCCCGTAATAGTAAAATGCGGGCCGCGAAACGAGCCGCAAGAACATGAACAGCCGGAAGCGGAATCGCTGGATCGGGCCCATTGACTGCGCGGGCAATAGATTCTCGTGCGAGACGTGGATGATCCACTTCCGGCGATCGGGTGGCAGGTCAATCTCCCTCAGGCGGGCCATGCCTTCGAGCGCGCGCTCCACATTGGGCTGCTCCATGAAGCCGAAACTCAACTCGACGCCGATGATGCTGCCGCCGTTTCTGTCCTTGTCGAAGACTGTGACCACATACCGATCATCGTGGATATATGGGACCTTGCGATGCGTGACTTGGACGAAGATCAAGTTCCGCGCCAGCACCCCGTACCGGTCCCACAGCAGTTGCAGCAGCGCCGGGGTGCGATCCGATGCGTCGTGCAGCGGCGTGGGACTCATCAGCACCGCCGTTCGCTCCATGAAGAACCGGCTGCGTCGATGCAATTGAATCAGCTCCGCGATGGTCATGGTCTCCTTTCTTGTGTATGCGGCAAACGTCGCCTTGCGGCCCCACCGCCATGTCGCCATGACCAGGAACACCGCGATGCCGATCGACAAGGGAACAAATCCACCCTCCAGGAACTTGAGCGAGTTCGCCAGGAGAAAGGATCCATTGATCGTGGTCAGGGTCCCCCACAGAACACCGGTCGCAACACTGCCCCAACCCCAGCACAGCCTGGACACTGGGAACATCGACAGCGAAGTAATCACCATCACCCCCGATACCGCAAGTCCATAGGCTGCGCCAAGCGCGGAGCTGGACCCGAACGAGATGACCAGAGCGACGCATCCGGCATACAGCGCCCAGTTGACGAAGGGAATATAGATCTGGCCGGCGTGAGCGTGATGGGTGTGCAGCTCCTGCAATCGCGGCAACAGCCCCAGTCCCGTGGCCTGCGAGGCGAGCGAGAAGGCACCGGAAATAAGCGCCTGCGATGCGATGATGGTCGCAGCCGTCGCCAACAGAATCATGGGGTAAAGCAACCCTGGCGGGACGAGGCTGTAGAAGATCTTGCCGCCGACGATCGGCGCGCCGCTCAGCAGGTAGGCGCCTTGACCCAAGTAGTTGAGCAACAGAGTCGGATACACCAGCGCAAACCAGCTGATCCGGATCGGACGCGTTCCAAAGTGCCCCAGGTTGGCATACATCGCTTCGCTGCCGGTCACCACCAGCACCAAGGCGCCGAGCACCAGGAGCGCGTGGTACGTCCCGACGTGCGCTAGAAATCTAAGACCGTGCACCGGATTGAATGCTTGCAGAATCTCCGTGTGATGCGCGATTTGATGGGCGCCGAGTACGGCCAGCACGATGAACCAGACGGTCAGAATCGGACCGAATACTCTGCCGATTCTGGAGGTGCCCTTGACCTGCACCGCGAACAGCGCCGTGAGCAGCAGTATCGTCACGGGAATCACGGCGCGGCCGAGTGCCGGCGCCGCGACCCCAAGCCCCTCCACGGCCGCCAGAACGCTGATCGCGGGCGTAATGATGCCGTCGCCGAAAAGCAGGCCCGCCCCGAGCATCAGCGACCACAAGAAAATTACGATACCGCGGCGCTTGTAGCCATGAAGCAGCCCGTAAAGCGCGAACACGCCGCCCTCGCCATCATTCTGCGCCCGCAACACGAAGATGGCGTACTTGATCGCGACGATGACCGTAATCGTCCAGATCACGAGGGAAATGCCGCCGAGCACGCTCTCCTGGGTCAGCGGCACACCGCCGTGCCCCAGAAAAAGCTGATCCAAGGCGTACAGCGGTGAAGTGCCGATGGCGCCGTACACGATTCCCGCCGCTGCGATCGACAATGCCGCGACGCTGCCGTGGGGCGCATGGGAAGCGGGATTATCATGGGTGTGACCGGTGCCGCGACTGGTCATGATGGAAGCACTGCGCAACACCTTCTAATTCCTGGCTGCCACAACTATATCAGTCCGCGTACCTCGATACGTTCGGCGTTTAGGGTCCGGTCATAAGGTCCGAAAATCCGCGGATTCGTGGCTCAGCTCTTTGAGAAACCTCTCCAGTTCCGATTTGCGCTGCCCCACCATCGCTCGACCAGCGGGTGAAACCACCCGTGAAGGGACCTGGCGCAAGTTGTCCTCCAGCATTTTGACGGCTTTCGGACCATCCGGATCGCCGCCATTGGGGTCAACCAGCGCGATGATTCGCGCCACTCCAATCGCGCCAAGCCAATCGAGCGCATCTGCATCGTGCAGATAGACGGCCTCCGGTGCACGCGGATCACGGTAGTACATATGAGTGCGAATCGCAGCGCGAACGGCGTCCAATTTACTCATTGGAAATCCTGTGCCCATGAGAACTTTTTCGACCGCATCCGCCCCAACGTCCGAATGATCCGGAGGCTCATCACCTCCCCACGGCGGAAATGCGGCAATGTCATGCAGGTAGCATGCGGCGAACAGCACATCGTCATCGAGTGCGACGTGGTCCGATGCAGCCAGTGAGCGCGCCAGCCCGTAGTCGCGTTCCGAGTGAGAGTAGCCCCAGGCTGGATTTTTGAAGTGCTGCTTGGCAATTTGGCGAACAGCCGCTCGCCAGTCCGCGGTTAACGGGACGGCTCCGGGTTCCGCGGCGACTCCGCCAGCGATTGATAAGCAGCCGCAAACCAGAAGATTCATCCAAGTCCGCCCGCGCATGGTTTCCCTCTCCCTTCAATTTCAGAGTCCGTCCGGTAATCCGCGTCCGGCAATGTCGATTTATGGACGAGCACCTTACCGTATATGGGTAGCCTAACAGTCCCGTAAAATGTTGGCGATCAGTCTGCTACGACCGAGTTGGGCGGCGATCTATCTCGGTTGGCGCACCGCTGCGATCCTTGACGGAGCATTCCGCATCGTTGGCTGCGGTACCATGGCTGCAATTTGCCGGACCGGCAACTGCATCTACAATGGTTGCGCGGAGCCGGTGATTCATGCGCCATGCGGAGGCCAGAAGGGAATATTCATGAAATCAAATCTCACGCGGCGTGATTTCTTGACGATGGCGGCGGGCGCGTCGGTGATCGACTTGGCGGGCGGCAGCGCGGCCGCCGAAACCCATGCGCCGGGGTCAGCCGCAGCCGCGACGCCCGCGGCAACTATCCATCCGAGCGAGGCGCCGTTCGATACCGTGGTGGTCTTGATGATGGAGAACCGATCATTCGACCACGTGCTGGGCTGGCTGCCCGGCGCCAACGGACGACAGCAGGGGCTGCGCTACATCGACAAGAATGGACAAGCGCATCAGACCTGGCTGCTAGCGCCGGAGTGGCAGGGCTGCCACTTCAGCGATCCCGATCACTCGTGGCAGGGCGCCGCAGTCCAATATGCCGGCGGACGCTGCGACGGCTTCATGCAGACCGCGCCGCTGGGCGACCGCTTCCCGATCGGCTACTACACCAAGCAAGATTTACCGATCTTGAGCGCTTTGGCCAGCGGATATACGACGTTCGACAACTACTTCTGCTCCATGCTGGGGCCGACCTGGGAAAACCGGCTCTACCAACTATCCGGGACCACCCAAGTCGATATGCCGGACGGTTTTCCAAAGACAGACGCGGATCGGCCGTGCGTCATCTCGACCACGATCTTCGACCGCGTGACCGCGGCCGGACTTCGAGCAGCTTATTACCATCATGGCGAACCGATGACCGGACTCTTCAAGAGCAAGCGTTACGACAGTCTTTCGCATTCGATCGGGCAATTTTGGGCCGATGCGCGCAACGGCTCGCTGGCCAACGTCGTGTTCGTCGACCCCGACTACACCGATGCCGCCGAAGACAATGGAACCTCGAACGACTATCACCCCAAAGGCAGCGTGTTGGTTGCGGAGCAGTTCGTGGCGCGCGTGCACAACGCGCTCAAGGACGGTCCGCAATGGGAGCGAATGGTGTTCGTGCTCAATTTCGACGAGCACGGCGGTTTCTTCGACCATGTTCCCCCGCCCGCGTGCCGGGACGACACGGTCCAGATCGGGCCCGGTCCGTTCCCGGACTTGAAGCGGCTGGGGTTTCGGGTTCCCGCGATCGCGATGGGGCCGTTCGCGCCGCGCAAGATCGAGTCGGCCGGTCCTTATGAGCATTGCTCGATCCTCCGAATGATCGAGTGGCGCTGGGGGCTTGAGCCCATGAGAATGCGCGATCGATATGCAAAAAATCTTGCGGATGCACTCGACTTCAAGGCGCGGCGCACGCCCGTTGTTCTCCCGGAATTCACAGCACCGCAACCCCTGATGTGCTGAACCGCGGATGAGGATTACCGCATCGAGTTGACTGTACCTGTCTATACAGCTTAGACTGCCGCCATGGACAAGTCGCCCCCCGCGCTGCAGCCACTCTATTTAAAGGTAAAGCGGCACATTCTCGAAAACATCGGCTCGGGCAGGTGGACCGCCTCGAGCCGTGTGCCTTCCGAGAACGAGCTGGTGAAATCCTTCGGCGTGTCGCGCATGACGGCCAATCGCGCCCTCAAGGAATTGAGCGACGAAGGGATTTTGGTGCGCATCGCCGGTGTCGGCAGCTTTGTCGCGGATCGGCACGCGCGCGCGCACCCGCTCGAGATCCGCAGCATCGCCGATGAGATCCGCGAGCGCGGCCACGTGCATCGCGCCGAGACCGTGTCGCTGGAGCGGATTCGCGCCCCCGCCGACCTCGCCGAGGATTTCGGCATCGCACCGCGCAACGATTTGTACTGCTCCGTGATCGTGCATTTCGAGAACGATCGTCCCATGCAGCTGGAAGAGCGCTACGTGCGGCCAAGCCTCGCGCCCGACTACCTCAAGGTGGACTTCAGCCGCACCACGCCGCATGACTATTTGATCGGCGTCGCGCCGCTGCAGGAAGCCGAGCATCTGTTGCGCGCGGCGATGCCCGACGAGCGCATCCGCAAGCTGCTCGCCATGAAGCGCGACGAACCCTGTTTGCTGGTGATCCGCCGCACCTGGAGCGCGGGTCAAATCGCCTCGGTGGCGCGTTTATACTATCCCGGTTCCCGCTACGAAATGTCCGGGCGCTTCCGCCCTTAATTCCGCTCTAGAGGATAACCCCATGCTCGCTCCCGCAAAGCCCCGCATCATCCGCGCAGCGCGCGGCAGCGCCTTGAGCGCCCGATCCTGGATGACCGAAGCGCCGCTGCGCATGTTGATGAACAATCTCGATCCGGAAGTCGCGGAGAACCCGGGGGAACTCGTGGTGTACGGCGGCATCGGCCGCGCCGCGCGCGATTGGAACTGCTACGACCGCATCGTCGAGACGCTCAAGCGCCTGACCGAAGAGGAGACCTTGCTGGTGCAGTCCGGCAAGCCGGTCGGCGTGTTCCCGACCCACCCGGACGCGCCGCGTGTGCTCATCGCCAATTCCAACCTGGTGCCGCACTGGGCGACCTGGGAACACTTTCATGAGCTCGACCGCAAAGGGCTCGCCATGTATGGGCAAATGACCGCCGGCTCCTGGATCTACATCGGCAGCCAAGGCATCGTGCAGGGGACTTACGAGACCTTCGCCGAGATGGGCCGCCGCGATTTCGGCAACGCGCTTGCCGGCAAATGGATATTGACCGCGGGCTTGGGCGGCATGGGCGGCGCGCAGCCTCTGGCCGCGACCATGGCCAACATGAGCATGCTGGCGGTCGAATGCCGGCCGAGCCGCATCGCCAAGCGGCTGGAAACCGGCTACGTCGATGCGCAGGCGCACTCGCTCGACGAGGCGCTGGCGCTGCTCGATGCCGCCAAGAAAAATGCCA
>Ga0066789_10001505_pt1 | contig 10068 bp, 7 predicted proteins | sample OrgsoiDNA2013049_FD_70960 | JGI IMG/M metagenome (GOLD analysis project Ga0066789, IMG submission 70960) | Permafrost soil microbial communities from the Arctic, to analyse light accelerated degradation of dissolved organic matter (DOM) -... | ecosystem: Environmental > Terrestrial > Soil >...
ACCAACTCGTCCTTGTGGACAAGGACTGCAGTCAGACGAGTGTCAGTAATCGGCATCGAAACCACGCCGAAGTCGACAGAATTATCAATCACCGATTCCAGGACTTTCGAATAGTCCGCGCGCTTGATGGAAACCGAAACGTCGGGATACAACTTCTTGAAATTCGCAAACACCTCGGGGAGGATGTGCAGGCACGTTCCCTCATTGGCGCCGACCACAATTTCTCCGCGCGGCACCCGCTCGGTTTCGGCAATGTTCGTCGTCACCGACTTGCGAGCGTCAAGCGTGTCTTCCGCGAATCTGAGAAACAGCTTGCCCGAAGCCGTCAGCGACACTTTGCCGCCGGAACGGTCGAGCAGTTTGGCGCCGACTTCTTCCTCCAGCGATCGAATCTGCGAGGAAATAGCCGGCTGCGTGCGGAAACGTTTTTCCGCCGCCCGCGAGAAGCTCGACAGCCGCGCAACTTCAATGAATGTATCTAGCTGATCGAAATCCATAAGGAATCGGGCTTCGGGCTTCAGGAGAGCCAGGCTTCGGGCTTCAAGCCTCAGGAAAGCCAGCGTCACCCACGACAGTCGGCCAGCACCTGTATTTCCTGAAGCCTAAAGCCCAGAGCCCGAAGCCTGGTTTTTTTATCCGGCTCATAAAAACAATCAATTTCCACGCCTGCGCCGCGCGAACTACACTGTGTGCGCCTGCACCGCTCCACAGATTGTAGCAGGTGTACAATTCTCCAGATTCCCCAAGTGAAAGCTTGAAATCCGCTGTCGGATGACGGTTGTGTGTCCGAAATTTATTCCCGGGTGTCGCCCGATCTCTCATAAGGAGCATTCACAATGGCAGACGCAAAAGCCGTCTTAGAGTTTGCAAAGAAAAACGGAGTCAAGATGCTTGACCTCCGTTTCGTGGATTTGCCGGGCCTCTGGCAACACGTTTCCTATCCCATCAATCAGTTGACTGAGGACTCGTTTGAAGAAGGCTTCGGCATGGACGGCTCGTCCATCCGCGGCTGGGCGGCGATCAACGAAAGCGACATGCTGCTGATTCCCGACCCCTCCACCCACATGCTCGACGCTTTCACCGAGGTGCCGACCATGGTCATGGTCTGCGACGTGATCGATCCCGTGACCAAGCAGCGTTACGACCGCGATCCGCGTTACATCGCAAAGAAAGCCGAACTTTATCTGGGCTCGACCGGCCTTGCCGATACCGCTTACTTCGGCGCCGAAGCTGAATTCTTTATCTTCGATAACATCCGCTTCGATCAGCGCGAGCAGCACGGCTTCTATTTCATTGACGCCGAGGAAGGCCGCTGGAATTCCGGCCGCGAACACAACAATCTCGGCTACCGCCCGCGCTACAAAGAAGGATATTTCCCCGTCCCGCCCACCGACCACTATCAGGACCTGCGCAGCGAAATGGTCATGACCATGATCAACTGCGGCCTGGACGTGGAATGCCATCACCACGAAGTCGCGACCGGTGGCCAGACGGAAATCGACTTGAAATACGATTCACTGGTCAAGTCCGCCGACCACATGCTGCTCTACAAGTACATCGTCAAAAATGTCGCCAACCAGTACGGCAAGACCGTCACTTTCATGCCCAAGCCCATCTTCCAGGACAACGGTAGCGGCATGCACACCCACCAATCGCTGTGGAAGGGCGGCAAGCCGCTCTTTGCCGGAGACGGCTATGCTGGCCTGTCGCAGATGGCGCTGTGGTACATCGGAGGCCTGATCAAGCATGGCCCGGCACTGGCAGCGATCATCGCTCCGACGACGAACTCCTATAAACGTCTGGTGCCCGGCTTTGAAGCGCCAGTCAACTTGGCTTACTCCCGGCGTAATCGGTCTGCGGCGTGCCGTATCCCGATGTACTCGGCCTCGCCAAAGGCCAAGCGCGTCGAGTTCCGTCCGCCCGACCCCAGCTGCAATCCTTATTTGGCCTTCGCAGCCATGCTGATGGCCGGCTTGGACGGCGTCGAGAACAAAATCGATCCCGGCCAGCCGCTGGACAAAGACATCTACGATCTGGGTCCAGAGGAGTTGGCCAAAGTCCCCTCGATGCCCGGCTCGCTCGAAGATGCCCTGGAATCGCTCGAAAAGGACCACGCCTTCCTGCTCAAAGGCGACGTCTTCACCGAGGAGCTCCTCAACACCTACATTGACTACAAGAAGTCGAAGGAAGTGGACGCGATCAGGCTGCGCCCGCATCCATACGAGTTTGCTCTGTACTACGACATCTAGACCTGTTGTACGCAAATTAAAAGGGCCCGGCATTTTGCCGGGCCTTTTTCGCGAAGGAACAGGAAGACAGGTTTAGAGCGAAGCTTTCATCCGTTGAGAAGGCTCCGTAGGAATCGTATGCAGCCGGGGCAGACCCTCGGTCGGCATCTGGCGGACTTCGAAGTCCTTCAGGTCGGGAAGCCCGCCGCAAATTGCCTCGAGCGTAGCATTCGACTTGGCTAGAACCAGGAGCAGGTGCTTGCGGGCAATCGGCCGGTCCGCCGGGTGAATCAGCTTCCACCAGCGCTTGATCGACTCCTGCACGTCGCCGGTGTTCTTGGCGTCTTCGACCAGTCCGTCAATGAGACGGTAGACCTTGCTCTTCACCGCTTGATACGAAACTGAAATCTCTTGTCCCATTGTGTTTGGATTACTCCTGCCAGACATAGTGCAATAGCCTCGCCAAACTCTTTCTATGATTCAGCGGCACTTAGCGTTCTCTTCGGCTCGCAACTCTCCAACTTGTTGGAGAAACCGCAGCCCGCACTATGGTTTTTCGTAGGAGTCTCCAACCCAGAATAACGATTCTCAAGACTTCACGGATGTACAGGGATGTACACTGGCGAACGCTGAATCCGACGTGTTGAATGAAAACCAGAACGCGGAAAACTCAGCAGGGGAGGAACGATGAAACTGTTTTATGCATTGTTACTAACGATTCTTTTGATCGAAGGTTTACGAGCCCAGGAGCCCAAAACCACGGCACCAGAGAAAACCACGGCAGAGAACCGAATGTTTTTCCCGTCGGATACGTTCTACGGCTTTGCTCAATTCGATCTCGCGCCGCCGCACAACGAGATCGATCCCAACCTCTGCGCCTCCAACGCTGGCGACTACGGAGGCGCCAACGCCCCATGCAGCGAATTTGCCCGGTATATGCTTTCCGGCTTGCTCGAAGTGCGACCGTTTGGGCGCGGCCAGTTTCGCCGCTTCATGGTGTTTGGCGAGCCGGCTTTCCTGTTCGGCAAGACTGTCCCGCAGAATCTCTATACCTGGTCCCCTGACGCCATTGGGATCGAACATTCATGGGGCGCCGCAATTTATCTCGGCAAAGGCTTCGAAATGCGCATCACCCAGCATTTCCTCTTCGACCGCCTGGGTTCCCGCAACCGCTACCTGGGACCCGCTGATCTGGGTTCCAACGGCCCCTGGGGCCGCTACAACGCCATTGGCGTCCGCAAAACCTTCGGCCACCGCAGATGGTGAAGTAAGCTATCAGCCGTCAGCCATCAGCTGTCAGTAAAATACCTTGGCCTCTGCTTTCGCGGAATTAACGGACCGCGACTCAAGAGCCGAGAGCCTAGAGCCAATATCCTAGATCCTAGACCCAAGATGTCATCCCCCGAACACTCCGACAAGCCCTGGATGTACCGGCTCGAAGCCGTCTCTTTTCATGACCCGGAGACGGCTCACAAGAACTTTGAGCGGGTTTCGCTCAAATTGTCTCCTGCTCTGGCGCAGGCGCTTCCGGCATTGCTTTCCGATTCACCTGACCCCGATTCCGCTCTCCTGCTTCTGGACCGACTGGTGGACGAGGCGTCGCCGGAAACCCTGCGGCTGATTGAGAACCATCCGGTTCTAGCGCACTATGCAGTCGCCGTTTTCGGAAACAGTTGGTATCTGGGCGAGACCCTGATCCGGAATCTCGACCTGCTGCAGATTTTCCAGCGCGAGAAGCACCTCGACCGCAGTTTCTCCCGGGAGGATTTCTCCGAAGCCCTCGCCCGTTTCCGCTCTCGTTCCTTCGATCGCGACGCTTCGCTTCTGCTGGCCCGCTTTAAGAGGCGCGAGTACGTTCGCATCCTGCTGCGCGATGTGCTGCGGATCGCCCCACTGGCTGAAACCACGGCAGAAATTTCCGCGCTCAGTGACGTGCTGATGGAAGCAGCCCTGCGCGATGCCGAGAGCGCGATGGAACACCGCTTCGGACTGCCCCGGCATCTCGACGACCAAGGCCGCACCGTCAATACGCCGCTGGCTGTGCTTTCGCTAGGGAAACTTGGCGGCAATGAGTTGAACTACAGCTCGGACATTGACCTGCTCTTCCTCTACGGCGATGGCGAGGAGCCGTCCTCCGCACCGATTTCCAATCGCGAATACTTCGTCCGCCTGGCCCAGCAGGTCACCGAGATTCTCTCGCGGCCCACGTCGGAAGGCGCCGTGTTTCGCATTGACCTCCGGCTGCGCCCGCAGGGAAACGAAGGCGAGCTGGCGATTAATCTCTCTCACGCCCTGCATTATTACGCTGTCGTGGCCCATGACTGGGAGCGGCAGGCGCTGATCAAGGTTCGCTACTCAGCAGGAAGCGAGGTGCTGGCGCGCGAGTTCATCCGCCAGATTCAGCCTCAGGTTTATGGTGAGAAGGTCAATTTCGCCGCCGTCAAAACCGCTCTGGTCTCCCGCGAGAAAATTGACCGCAAACGCCGTGACCAGATCAAAGCTGAAGGGAGGGCCAGTCTGGACGTCAAGATTGATCGCGGCGGCATTCGCGACATCGAGTTTCTAGTGCAATGCCTGCAACGGGTGTATGGCGGCGCAGAACCCTGGCTGCGGTCCGGCGGGACTCTCTTCAGTTTGCAGAAACTCCACGACAAGCGCCACATCTCGAGCCGCGATTTTCACGAACTGACGTCCGCCTACACCTTTCTCAGGCATCTTGAGCATCGGCTGCAACTGCGTCAGGGCCAGCAGCTGCATCGCCTGCCCAAGTCCTTGTCCGAAATGCAGGTGTTGCGGCGCGCCATGGAAAGCCTGGCTCCCGGCGACTACCGCCTACCCGACCTCGCTGCAGCCGTGCGCCAGCGGATGGCCGCAGTCGCGGAAATTTATCAGCGCATTATCTACAACCAGGAAGTGCATCGACCGCGAGAGCCGGAGACGGGCGAGTTCCAGTTGCGAAGCTTCCCTGAAGCGGCGGCTACAGACCAATCCAACCAGCAGTTAGTGGAACGCCTCGCCGAGGATGCCCCTGAGCTTTCCCAGGCGCTTAAAAGCGCGGCATCTGGCTCGGCCGAGCGCAAAAACTTGCTCCGTTTTCTGAGCGCAGCATTCGGCAGTTCAGAACGCTACGCCACTGTCCTGCGCCATCAGGAGGAAATCGTCCTCTCCCTCCCGTTATTCGAGCTGAGCGAATATCTGACGGAGACCCTGGTCCGCTATCCCGAGGAAATCACCGCGCTCGCGGAAGTACAATCCGCTTCGCCACGAATGTCGGGAGGAAATCTGTTCAACATGCCTCCCGATGACAGTTTCGCGGGCGGCGATCCGGTATTCGCCTACGTTGCCAACTCGGTCGCCAGTCAGCGCGAAAAGACCGCCCTATTGCGACGCCATTTCCGTCATTGCATGTTCGCCAGCGGCGCCCGCGATCTTTCCGAGTTGCGACCGATCTATTCCTCGCTCGCAGAAACTACCGGCGCGGCCGAGGAAGCCATCACCGCCGCATTCGGCATCGCCGGAGCGCCAAAGGGCCTGGCGGTGCTCGCGCTCGGACGCATCGGCAGCAGGGAATTCGACTTGCTCTCCGACGCCGACCTGTTATTCGTCTGCGATGAAAAGCAAGACCGCCGCTCTCTCACCAAGTCCGCCGAACAGATGATGCAGGCGCTCTCGGCCTACACTCAGGAAGGCATGGTTTTCCCCGTGGACACCCGCCTGCGTCCGCGTGGTGCAGAAGGCGAACTGCTCGTGACTCCGGCGCACCTGGGAAAATATCTGGCCTCCGAGGCCCAGCCCTGGGAAGCGCTCATGTACACCAAACTGCGCCCGATTTGCGGCGATGCAGAACTTGGCCGCCGCGCCTGTGCTGCCGCTGAAACCGTGTTCACCAGATTTGCTGGCGACGCCACCTTCGCCGCCGCCGTCCGCCAGATGCGCCAGCGGCTTGAAGATGCCAGCGCCCCCGACAAAAGTATTCGCACCTCGCCCGGCGCGCTTTATGACGCCGACTTTCTTTCCAGCTTCCTGCTGGTTAAACATGGAGTCCGCCCCAAGCTCGGGACTCTGCGCGATCGACTCTGGCGCTGCTCCGCCGCTGGAGTGCTGGATAAAAAAGACGCCGCCATTCTCGACCACGCCGCCGAACTCTGCCGCACCGTTGAACATGTTCTCCGCCTCGTCGTCGGCAGAAACACTCGCTGGCTTCCCGCCGCCGAACAAGCCCGCCACGCCATCGAAAAACTGACCTCGCAAATCTTGCATCGCGATTCCCCCGAAGGGTTGGAACAAGATTTGCTTCTCAGCTTCGCGCAAGTGCGGGATATCTATGACCGCGTCATCTGCTGACCGGCCTACTTACCAGAACGGCGGTTGACTTGAGAACTTGCTTCCTGTACGTTTCCTGCCAACAATCGTTGCGTGCCGATCGCGAGCACGAAGAGTTTTCGACGAAGTGGCGCGACCACTCCCTTCCCCTGGTTTCGCCCAAAGTGAGGAGAGGACATATGAAGCAGAACGCCTTGCGGGTTTTAGCTAACGCGTGTGTTTTTCTGCCTTTGTCCCTGGCCCTGGCTGGATGTGGTGGCGGCAGCAATTCGATCACAGGATGCGGCAGCAACTGCCCTCCGTTGTCCAAGCCAGAATTTCTCTACGCCGGAAGCCTCAATCAGATCGTGATCTTTTCCGTCAATCCCACCACGGGCGCGCTGGGATCCCCGACGGCGATCGCCGGACCTAACGTCCTCGACGGCATCGTGGCGACCCCAGCGGCAACGTTCTTATACGTTTCCGATTTCCAAGCCGACGCGATTGACGCCTTTTCGATCAACGCCAGCACCGGTGCGCTCACTCCGGTCGGCTCCCCCACTCCCATCGGGCCCGGACCAAACGGCGGCGGTGGTCTTGCAACGGATCCTGCAGGCAAGTTCCTCTACGCCACCGATCTCAATGCCAACGTCATCGCGGTGTTTACCATCAACAGCTCGACCGGAGCATTGACGGCCGTAGGATCTCCCGTCCCGACCGGTGCGGAGCCAGTGCAACCCGTAGTCGATCTTTCTGGCAAGTTCTTGTACGTGACTGACAACAACGACCCAAACGGCGGCATTTCAGCCTACACCATCAATTCCGCGAGTGGTGCACTCACCCCCGTTCTGGGTTCCCCATTCCCGACGCAGATCGCGACTTCCCCTGGGCCCGCTGTGCCCGTCGTCAGTCCCGACGGCAAGTTCTTGTTCGTGACCCTTCTAGGCAGGGTAAACTACAATCAGTTCGTGGCGTCGCTTGCGATTGATCCGAATACCGGCGCCCTCAGCAGTGTTGCAGGTTCGCCCTTTCCGTCGGGCATTGGACCCTTGGGTGCAGCCGTTGATCCGGCAGGAAAGTTCCTCTACACCGCCAACGACGGGGACGGTACGCTTTCCTCCTTTGCCATTAACGGAACTTCCGGGGCGTTGGCGCCGGTGAATGGATCTCCATTTCCCGCTGGCACCAATCTATCGGGCCTGGTGATCGATCCTACCGGCAAATTCCTTTACACGACGAATCCACTGTCGAACGACATTCTGATACTAAGTACCGACTCGACAGGCTCGATCTCTCCCGTAGGTCAGCCCGTTACCGCGGGACAACAGCCACACTTGTTGGCTCTGGTGAAAGTACCGTAGGTCGAAGTTGCTTCCGGAGGGGTCAATCCAGCAAGTAATTTCGCACATCGCCGAACCCGGCCACACAGATGTGACCAACCGACATCCATCGCTCCAGCTTGTGGTGCCCGGTGCGATGAAGAATGTAGGAAATCCCCACCGAAGTCGCCGCTCCCGCCGCTTCCAGCGCAGCAAATCCCGCCGAGTTGTTCACCACATCATCGGGGATCAGTGCTTCGCCGTGTCCGCGTGCCTGAAAGTGCCGGGTTGAAGTGTAGTCCAGCGCCCGAGACGCGGCCACGCTGGAAAAAAGCAGAAGATTCGTGCGATCCCAGAAACAATGCTCGGGGGCACGAGTCGGAGTCGGCGCGGCGGGCGGCTCAGGTTTAGGCGCCGCCTCTTGCGCGGCTAGCGGGAGCAAAAACAAGATCGAGATCGCGAACAGCTTCAGCGCATCTGACATGCAACGATTGTACCGACACGACGCCCCGTCCTTGTCAACGTTTATAATCTTCTTTCCATTCCAAAGGGAGGTTGTTAATGCCGGACTCATACAATGGCGTGCCTGTGCCCAAAGACGGCGCACGTATTACCTATAAAGATGGCCGCATCCAGGTTCCGTCCAATCCCATTATTCCTTTCATCGAGGGAGATGGTACCGGCCGCGACATCTGGAAGGCGTCAGTGCGGGTGTTCGACGCCGCCGTCGAAAAAGCTTACGCCGGGAAGCGCCGGGTGGTCTGGTATGAGATTTTCGCCGGCGAAAAAGCCAAGGCTAAGTTCAACGACTGGCTTCCGCAGGAATCCATCAATGCGCTTCTGGAGTTTCGTGTAGGCATCAAAGGGCCTCTGACCACGCCCGTCGGCGGCGGCATTCGGTCGCTCAACGTCACGCTCCGCCAAGTGCTCGATCTCTACTCCTGCATTCGCCCGGTGAAGTATTACAAAGGGACGCCGTCGCCGGTGAAGAATCCCGAACGCATGGACATCGTCATCTTCCGCGAGAATACCGAAGACGTGTACGCAGGAATCGAGTGGGAGCAGGGAACTCCCGAAGTCGCCAAGCTGATCGAATTCCTCAACAAAGAAATGCTCAAGGGCGGCAAGAAGCAGGTCCGCACGGACTCCGGCGTCGGCATCAAACCGATTTCGATCTTCGCCACCAAGCGCCTCGTCAAAATGGCGATTCAGCACGCGCTGGAAAAGAAATTGAAAAGCGTGACTCTGGTCCACAAAGGCAACATCCAGAAGTTCACCGAAGGCGCGTTCCGCAAATGGGGCTACGAAATCGCCACCGAAGAATTCCGCGATCAGGTGGTGACCGAGCGCGAAAGTTGGATCATCGACAACAACGATAAGAATCCGAACATTTCCGCCGAAGAAAACGCCGCGCTGGTCGAGCCCGGCCTCGAGTACGCTCCGCCCGAATTCGGCAAAGCCGTCGCCGACGAAGTTGGTTCAGTCCTCGCCGCCATCTATTCCACTCATGGCCACGGAGCCTGGAAAAAGAAGCTGATGATCAACGACCGCATCGCTGATTCGATCTTTCAGCAGGTAGTCACGCGCGCCGACGAATATTCCGTCCTCGCTACGCCGAACCTGAACGGCGACTATATTTCCGACGCCTGCGCCGCGCAGGTCGGCGGCCTCGGCATCGCCCCCGGGGCAAATATCGGTGACGGATACGCCGTCTTCGAAGCCACTCACGGCACTGCGCCCAAGTACGCTGACAAAGACGTAATCAATCCCGGCTCGGTCATGCTCAGCGGCGTAATGATGTTCCGCTACCTGGGATGGAACGAAGCCGCCGACCTCATCGAAGGCGGCCTCGAACGCACCATCGAACAGAAAAAAGTCACATACGACTTCGAGCGCCTCATGCAAGGCGCAACCAAAGTAAGTACCAGCAAATTCGCCGACAGCATTATTGAAAACATGGCGGCAGAGGTTGTGAGTTCCGTGTAAGCCGCAGCTCAGAAATTTGGTAATTGGGTAATTTGGTAATCGGGTAATTGTGTAATTTGAGCCCCGATTCCCCGAATTCTGTCGAGACGCGATTTTCAATTACCAAATTATAAAATTACCCAATTACTAAATTTGAGGTTCTCATTCATGCGTAAGAAAGTAAGCATCGTAGGTTCCGGCAACGTAGGCGCGACCGCCGCCCACTGGATCGCCTCCAAAGAACTCGCCGACGT
>Ga0066789_10001507_pt1 | contig 10065 bp, 5 predicted proteins | sample OrgsoiDNA2013049_FD_70960 | JGI IMG/M metagenome (GOLD analysis project Ga0066789, IMG submission 70960) | Permafrost soil microbial communities from the Arctic, to analyse light accelerated degradation of dissolved organic matter (DOM) -... | ecosystem: Environmental > Terrestrial > Soil >...
TGGCTGCAGCGAAACGCAATCGCAATGCTGCATCCCGCGGCGACGCGGGGGCCGGCATGCCCTCGTCGCGTGCAGGCGGCCTCGCTCGACGCGGAACTCGCCGCCATCGCCGAGTGGGTGCGCGACAGTCTGCGGTCGGCGTCCGATTTCCGCGCGTGGATCTGCATTCCGGATTTGAATTTGCGGCGGGCGAATGTGTTGGATGCGTTCGATGCAGTTTTGAGGCCTCAAAGGTTCTCCCTGACCGCGGCCGAGACGGCGGCCCCGTATGCCGTGGCCGGCGGCATACTGCTCAGTCGTTATGCACCCGTGCGTGCCGCGCTCGATTCACTGGCGGCGACCGCCGGGTGCGTGTCCTTCGAAGCGTTCAGTTCCTTGCTGCGCTCCCCGGAACTGCAATCGTCGTCGGCCGACGCCGCCGCTGCCGCAGCCCTGGACATGAATCTCCGCCGCCGCGGGCCACATGAGGCGGATTTGACGGAATGGATCCGCATTGCGGAATCGGTGTCGCGCGCAAAACTCTCGCGTCCCGTTGCCGCGATATTGCGGCTGAACGATTTTTTGCGCGCCATCGAGTCGGTGCAAGGCCATCATCCCTTGAGCCGCTGGGTGTCGCACTGGGTGGGTGCTTTCGAAATCGGACCGTGGGCACACAGATCTCGTTGGTCCAGCGCGGAGTTTCAAGCGGCGGAACGATTCCGTGAGCTGTTGGCAACGCTGGCCACCGCCGATGCGTCGTTCGGCGTTCTCCCGGGAGTCGCCGCCGGGCGGATTCTCGCGCGCGCGGCCCGCGATACCGCCTTCCAGCCGCAGACGGGCATTCCTCCGATCTGGGTGACGGGGCAACTAACGGACCCTTGGCTCGCCTACGACGGACTTTGGATCTCCGGCGCGAGCCTGGACCGCTGGCCGCCGCCGCTCGATCCCATACCGCTGCTGCCCCTCCGATTGCAGCGGGACTACGGGGTAGTGGCCGCGAGCGCCGAACGTCAAATGCAGCTTGCCGAGGACCTGCAGCGCCGCTGGAGCCTCAGAGCATCGATGAACGTATTCAGCTGCGCGGATCGTACAGAAGGCCGACCCGTCGTCTTCAGCCCGCTGCTGTCCGCCGCATCCCTCCCCGAGGACGCCGCATCCGCGACGCACCCGCATTGGCGTGCGTCGGCGGCACGCGCGCCTCGCCTCGAGCCCTGTGTCGACGAACGGGGTCCGCCCTTTGCGGCGCCCGAACGCATGCGGGGCATAGCAACCATCCGCGCGCAATCGCGTTGTGCATTCCGCGGCTTTGCCGAGACGAGATTGATGGCGGAGAAGCCTGAGAAACCCGTGCCCGGATTCAGCATGCGTGAACGCGGAGAGATGCTGCATCACGCGCTCGAACACATCTGGTCCGACCTGTGCTCGTCGGTGCGGCTCCAGGCGATGGCACCCGATGCGCTGGACGAATTGGTGAAGGAGGGCGTCGACCGCGCCGTAGTCAGGCAGTGCCGCCGCCGGGACCCCGGCCTTCGCTGGCAACGGCGTGAAATCCCGCGTATGTCGGCGCTCCTCCGCAAGTGGCTGGCAATGGAGCGGATGCGGGAACCCTTCGACGTCGAACGCCTGGAAGAGGCCGTGCACACGGCGCGCTACGGCGGACTCGAGTTCGACGTGCGAATCGATCGCATCGATCGGTTGAGCGATGGCGGACGGGTGCTGATCGACTACAAAAGCGGCATGGCGGCCACGGACTGGCGCGGTGACCGGCCGGACAATCCCCAGCTGCCCGTCTATGCGGTGTTGCAACCGCATGGTCTGGTGGCTGTGGCCTACGGCAGGGTCAATGCAAGCGAATGTGGTTTCGTGGCGGAAGCGGCGCGCGGCGGAATATTCAAGCCGCGGTCCGGGCCGACGGCTCTGGAAGGCATGACGGACTTCGGCGCACTGGTGGCTCTTTGGTCCCAGCGCATCGAGAAAATCGCGAGAGAGTTCGCAGCCGGACATGCCGAGGTTGCGCCGACGCTGCGGGCATGTGCGTCGTGCGATCTGCAGACATTATGCCGAGTTCCCGCCGCATTCGAGGACGGCGAACCTCGCAATGATTAATGAGCCCGTCGATCAGGCCGCCCGTGGGCACGCGATCGAGACACCCGGGTCGGTCCTGGTGCAGGCGCCCGCGGGTTCCGGGAAGACTACGCTGCTGGCACAGCGATATCTCCGACTGCTCGCGACCGTCGACGCCCCTGAGCGCATCCTGGCGCTGACGTTCACGCGCCGCGCGGCGCAAGAAATGCGCGAGCGCGTGCTGCAAGCCCTGCACGCGGCGGGCTCCCCTACGCGTCCCGCTCAGATGAACGCGCAAACGTGGGAGCTGGGGCTTGCGGCACGACGCCGCATGAGTGAGTTGGGATTCGATCTTGGACGGCATCCATCGCGACTGCGTATCGAGACCATCGACGCCTTCAATACCTGGCTCGCGGGGCAACTGCCCGTCATGGCCGGAGCGGGCTCGCGTTTGAATCTCACCGATGATCCCAAGGCGTTGTACGAAGAAGCGGCGCGCCGCGCAATCGCACATGAAGAACCCGATCAGTTTGGTCGTGCAGTCGAACGGGTACTCGCGCAGGACGACCAACGCTGGGCGAGTCTGGTGAACCTGATTTCGGGCATGCTGGCGAGCCGGGATCGTTGGCTGCCTTTGCTGGCTGGGCATCTTCATGCGACCCGAACGCTCGATGAGGTTCAACTGCGCAACATCCGGCGGCACCTGGATGAGGATTTGCGGCTTCTGGTGTCGCGCTCATTAGCGGCTGCGCACCAGGCGCTCGGACCGGAAAGGCTTCAGGCCCTGTCGCAGTTGATGCACGCGGCGGCGTTGCGTCTGGAAGGCCCGCTCGCGGCGGCGGCGGCGTGGCGCCTCGATGATTCCGCCTTGTGCGCGGACGCCGGCGACCTGGCACGGTGGCGCGCCGTCGCGGCGCTGCTCATTACGAACGAAGCGGCGTATCGCAAACGGCTCACCAAGCAGGAGGGTTTCCCGCCGCTTTGCACCGACAAGCCGGCGATGGCGGATCTCATCGCGGAGTTGGAACGGGTACCCGCCATCTTGCGCGCCCTGGTCAAGATTCGCGGGCTCCCCGCACCCGCCTACGACGACCAACAATGGGACCGCGTCCGCGAGGTCGCATTGGTGTTGGTGCTCGCGGCGGCCCAATTGGAACACGTATTTCGCGATCGGGGGACGGTCGACTTCCCCGCCGTGTCCATGGCGGCGATACGCGCGCTCGGAACGGCCGGTGCACCGACCGACCTGAATTTGCGGCTCGATTACCAGCTGCGGCATATCTTGGTGGATGAATTTCAGGATACCTCCAGCGCGCAGCTCGAATTGGTGAAGCTGCTGACCGCGGGATGGGAACGCGGCGACGGGCGTAGCGTCTTTTGCGTCGGCGATCCCATGCAGTCAATTTACGGATTTCGCCAAGCGGAGGTGAGGGCGTTCCTGGAACTGGCCGAGGAGGGGATCGGGGACGTGCGCTTCGATGCCCTGCGCCTACGCAGCAATTTTCGGTCCGCAAAGCCGCTGGTCGATTGGATCAACCGCTGCTTTTCAGCCATCTTGCCGCGCGCCGACGATCGGGATCGCGGCGCAATCGCCTATCGACCCAGTGAGTCGGCGATGGGGCCGGAGGCGGGGAGCGAGGGTGCCGTCACGCTGAGGGGCTATGCGAGCCGCCGTGAAGAAGCGGATGCGATCGCCGGCTTGATCGGCGAGCAATCGGCCGCCCACCCCGGATGGCGCATCGTCGTCCTGGTGCGCGCCAGAAATCACGCGCGCGACATTGCCGCGGGTTTGCGATCCCGGTCGATTTCGTTTCGAGCAGTGGACATTGAACCGCTGCAAGACCGTCCCGCCGTGCGCGATCTCGTTGCGCTCATTCGTGCGCTGCTGCACTTGGGCGACCGAACCGCGTGGCTTGCGCTGCTGCGGGCGCCGTGGACCGGTCTCGCCTTGGCCGATTTGCTGCACGTAGCGCGAGCCGCACCGATCCTATGGGATGCGCTGAGCGACGAAATGGTGATGTCCGGGTTGACCGCCGACGGCCGGATACGGTGCGAGCGGCTGCGCAGGACGCTCGATGCCGCGTTTCGCATCCGAACCCACGGCCCGATTTCGCGCTGGGTGGAACAGACTTGGTTGGCGCTCGGTGGCCCGGCCTGCGCCACGGGTGCGGAGGACCTCGATCAGGTACGGACCGTCTTCACGAGACTCGCGCTGCTCGAGGAGCGCGGCCTCCCGGACCCAGCGGACCTGGAATCGAGTTTCAGCGATTTGTTTGCCTCGACCTCAGCGCCGTCGGCGGTCGAGATCATGACCATCCACAAGGCGAAGGGGCTCGAGTTCGACATGGTCGTCGTGCCCGCTCTGGACCGGCACATCCCGCTGCACCGCGATCAGTTGTTGCTGTCGCATGAGTTCTCGCGGGCCGCTCGCGATGGCTTGGTGCTGGCTGCCCGGCCGGGAATTGGTGCGGAGCCGGATGATCTGTTCGAGTTCCTGCGCCGCCAGACCCGCGATGCGGCCGCACTCGAGGCCGAGCGACTGCTGTATGTGGCATGCACGCGCGCAAAATGGCGCCTGCATTTGTCGGCGATGGTCGGGCGGCCGGAAGACAACCAGGGAGACAGCCGGGGAGCCGGCGAAGCGGGCAGCGGCGGATCAAAACCGCGCGCTCCGTGGAAGCCGCGAACCGGAAGTCTGCTTGCGGTTCTGTGGCCCGTTGCGGGCGCGGAATTTGCACTGGACGCTACGAGCCTGCATCTGCTCGACCGGATGACCACGCAGCTCGAAGCCACGGGCGATGCTCCGCCTCGCGGCGGCCCGCTATTCCGTCTGCCGCGTGACTGGTCCTTCCAGGCGGACGACGTCCTTCCGCGCGGCGAGCAGGTTTCGGCTTCCACCGCGCTTCGCGAGGAAACGCCTGTCTTCGATTGGGCCGGCGAGACCGCCAGGCGAGTTGGCAGCCTGGTTCACGCCGAACTGCAAGTGATGGATCTAGGCAGCGATGAGGGCGCCATCCTGAGCCGTGGAGCGCATTTTAGACGTTGGTTGGGGCTGCATGGTGTGCCGTCGGATCGATTGCAGGACGCAAGCGCGCGCGTGGTGTCCGCGCTCATCGCGGTCCACCGCGACGAGCGCGCGCACTGGATATTGAAGAAACGGACGCGCGACGATTTCCGCGAATACGCGCTGTCGGGACGATGGCAGGGCGACGTGGTGCGCGTGGTGTTCGATCGTAGTTTCATCGACGAGGACGGGGTGCGATGGGTGATCGACTACAAGACCAGCCAGCATGCCGGGAGTCGCCTCGATGAATTCCTGGACCGGGAAGTCGACCGCTACCGCCCGCAGCTACACCGATACGCACAGTTGGCCCGCAAACTCGGACCCGAACGCGTCCGCGTGGGGCTGTATTTTCCGCTGATGCGCGCCTGGCGCGAGTGGGAGCCTTGAGATCGGCATGGCAGGGTGAGATGGGGCTCCGCAGCCGGTACGAGTCCGCTTGAGAGATCACTCGTAAATCCATGAAAAATAACCATAAATACGTGTGATTTCCACGTGCGATTTGAATACTATATATCCCACCAGCATTCTGGAGAGACGTATGGATGGATCAACATCGGGTCCGGCGGCGCACTATTCGGACCTGTCACGCGACGAACTCGAAGCGCAGATCACCGAACTCGCCGGACAACTCAACGCCGCAAATTACCGATGGCTCACTCTGATCGCGGAGTTCGACCGCCGGCAAGCGTGGGCCGATGGGAGCCTGCACTCCTGCGCGCATTGGCTCAATTTCAAAGTTGGTTTGAATCTGGGAGCGGCGCGAGAAAAGGTTCGGGTGGCCCATGCGCTTGCGGGGGTGCCGAAGATCGCCGCTGCCATGGCGCGCGGTGAATTGAGCTGCTCCAAAGTGCGTGCATTGACTCGCGTCGCGACCGATGCCACGGAGGACAGCCTATTGATGATCGCTCTGCACGGCACGGCTTTTCACGTGGAGACCGTGGTACGCCATTTCCGTCGAGCGCAGGAGGCCGAAGAGTTGTCGCGCGAGGCGCAGCAGCAGTGCGGCCGGACGGTCGATTACTGGTATGACAACGACGGCAGTCTGGTGCTCAAAGCGCGATTGCCTGCGCTCGCGGGATCCCTGTTCGTCAAGGCGCTGGAGGCGGCGATGACGAAGGTCCCGGCAACGGCAGTGAACGTCGAATTGGCCGAGGAACACCAAGTATCGTATCAAGCGCGTCGCGCCGATGCATTCGCGCTGGTTGCGGAGAGCTACCTGGAGCGGAGCTCACCCTCAGCGAGCACGGCCGACCGCTTTCAAGTGGTAGTGCATGTCGATGCCGAAACTCTGAAGGCTCGGACTGCGGGACGCTGCCACCTCGAGCACGGCCCCTCATTGCCGGCCGAGACCGTGCGCCGACTTGCCTGCGACGCAAGCATGATTCGGATCGTCGAGACCGAGCGCGGCGAACCGCTCGATGTGGGCCGCAAGACCCGCACCATTCCGCCGGCGATCCGGCGTGCACTCAAAGCCAGCGATCCCGGGTGCTGCTTCCCCGGCTGTACCTTTAAGCGCCATCTGGACGCTCACCACATCGAGCACTGGGTCGACGGTGGCGAGACCAAGCTGTCCAATCTCGTGACGCTATGCCGTGTCCATCATCGCTTGGTACATGAGGGCGGGATCGGGATCGAGGCCCGCCGAGGCGGGGGGTGGTGTTTTCTAAGGCTCGACGGGCGTGAGTTCGAAACACCTAACCGCGAACCGGCACCGACCTATGAATGGACCGCATTGCGAGAGACGCACGCCGCTCAGGAGATCCACATCGATAGTGACACCGCGGCCACCCGCTGGCGGGGTGAGCGCATGGATTTCGAACTCGGTGTCTGGACGCTCTGCGCTCAGGAAGAGCGAGCCCGGCGCTTGGCCGGGGTCCCGAGTGAATCCTGCGACGTTTCCGCGGAAACGTTTGAAGCAGACGCGCCGCAGTCTCCAGCCGGGGCCAAGAGCGGAACTACGGGATGTTCAAAATTGTGATGAATTGTTACTTGCGTCTCCTGTTGCTGATTTTTCTTTCCACTCTGGGCATGTCGCGTATCCTGGCCGCGGATTTGGAAGACCGGCGCGCCCAACTGAAGGCCGCGATTGAGACCGAGTGGCAATACGAACTGCGAGTTCATCCCGACATGGCAACTCATGCAGGCGACTCGCGCTACAACGACCGTCTCGGCGACTACTCGCCGAAATTCTTCGCCGACAATGCGCAGCACGCTCGCAAGATGCTTGACCAGTTGCAGCCTATTGACACCTCAGGCTTTCCCGAGCAGGAGTTGTTGAACAAACTATTGATGGTACGCGGCCTTCAAGACGAAGTGGACGGCGCAAAGTTCAAGGACTGGGAAATGCCAGTCAGCCAGTTGGAAGGTATTCACATGCAACTGGCGACTTTGGTATCCGATACCCCGTTCCGCTCGAACAAGGATTACCAGGACTACCTGGCGCGTCTGCACCAGATACCGCGGGTACTCGATCAGGTGACTTCCGACATGCGTATTGGCATGCGGGATCACCTCATTCAGCCTCGCTATTTGTTGGAAAAAGTCGTCAGTCAGACGCAGTACATTGCGGATGCCTCTGCAGACAGCAGTCCATTTACCCAGCCTCTCAAAAAAATACCGGCGGGTGTTTCAGGGGCAGATCGTGAGCGGGTGAGCGAAGCCATTTTGGCGGCAGTAAAAAATGAAGTGGCTCCGGCTTACGCCGAGTTTGCGCGTTTCATGCGCGACGAGTATGCGCGGAAGGGTCGGACCGGTCTTGGGATCTGGGCGCTGCCTGATGGCGGCGAGCGCTATCGTTATGCCATCCGCATCATGACTACTGCCAGCATGGAACCGGACGAGATCCACGCGCTCGGATTGAGGAACGTGGCGGAAATCGAGCGCGAGATGCTCAACGTTGCTCGTCATGAGGGGTTCAGCGATCTGAAAACCTTCAATGAGCATATTCGCATCGACAGAAAAAACTATGCCGTCTCGGGTCAGCAGCTATTGGAACTCTACCAGCACTACGCCGATCAAATGTACACCAAGCTTCCGCAACTGTTCGGCAATTTGCCAAAGAACAAGCTGGTGGTGGTACCCATGGAATCTTTTCGCGAGGCCGATGCGGTGCCAGCCGATTACACGATCGGTGCCGGCGACAACTCGCTTCCTGGCCGCATCAACGTGAATGAATTCAGCCCACAGACTCGGCTTTTGCTGAATGTGGAAGCCATTGCCTACCACGAGGGCGTGCCCGGACATCATCTGCAGTTTTCCATCGAGAATGAACTGACAGAGTTGCCGGCCTTTCGCAAATTCGGTGTCAGCTACAATGCGTACTCGGAGGGCTGGGCCTTTTATTCGGAACAGCTTGGAAAGGAAGTTGGTTTTTATCAGGATCCGTACAGCGACTACGGCCGCCTGGAGAATGAGATGTGGCGTGCCGTGAGACTGGTGGTGGACACCGGCGTTCATTATAAACACTGGTCTCGCGATCAGATGGTCGACTACTTCCGACAGCACACGGCGATGGACGAGCCCAACATTCAATCAGAGGTCGATCGCTATATCGCCTGGCCGGCGCAAGCACTCTGTTACAAGATCGGTCAGATGAAAATTCTCGAGCTGCGCGAAAAGGCAAAGCGCGAGCTGGGAGACAACTTCGACATTCGTGAGTTTCACGACACGGTGCTCGATGAGGGCGCCCTGCCGCTGGATGCCTTGGAAGCCAAGATCGACGGTTGGATTCGCAGTGTAAGGGCAAGGGGCTTGCCCAAGCTCCCAGGACTCCCCAATGCTGCTCTAAGGTGACTCGCCGCTCTGCGCGCTCAATCCGCCGAAGCGCCGCTGCCGCCCCGCGTAGTCGGACAATGCGTGTCGAAAGCGCGCTTCGTCGAATTCGGGCCAAAGGCACTCGGAAAAATGGAGTTCCGCATAGGCGCATTCCCACAGCAGGAAATCACTGAGCCGCCGCTCGTTCCCGGTGCGGATCAGCAGATCGACCGGTCCTGCGGCGCGTGCCGAATGATCCACCTCGTGCAGCGATCGCTCGATGTCGTCGACGGTCAGCTCCGTGTTCGCGGCGCCGGCGCTTTTTGCGGCTATCTCAGCCGCCTTCGTGAGGCTGTACTGCGAGGAGTAGTCGACCGCAACCCGCAGGTGCATGCCGGTGCATGATGCGCTCAGACGTTCGCTTTGTTCGATCGAACGCAGCAGGTTCTCGCTCAAGCGATCGCGTCGGCCGATCACGTTAAGGCAGATGGACTGTTCGACGCACCGGCGTGTCTCCGTGAAGAGGTACTGGCCGAAAAGCCTCATGAGCGCCGCAATCTCCGCCGGAGGACGCGCCCAGTTGGCCGCGGAAAATGCGTACAGGGTGAGGGTGTCGATTCCCTCCTTGGCGGCCGTTTCGACGGCGGTCCGCACGGATTTTGCACCCTCGGCGTGACCCACAGCCCGAGGCAAACCTCGACGGGTGGCCCAGCGCCCGTTTCCATCCATGATGATTGCAACGTGCATGTCAGCTCCGCCGGGTCGCCTTGATGACCGCTTCGATATGCTCGAGATACCGCAGCAGCGCCTTTCGTCCGATGTGGGTGATGCGGTAGCGCGACTTCGGGCGTCGCGATTCGAACGACTTCGCGCAGGCGATGTACCCGGCTTCCTCGAGTTTGCGGGCGTGAGCGCCCAAGTTGCCGTCGCTGACATCGAACAGGGCTTTCAATTCGTTGAAGGTGAGTTCTTCGTTCGTCGCGAGAGCGCTCATGATGCCGAGGCGCACGCGCTCATAGATCAAGCGGTCGAAACCGCCGTCCTCGTTCATTCTCTGCGGTCGGGAAACGGATTCAGGCTTCAATTTGGGTTTTACCGCAAGCTGTTCCGGCGCATCCTCGCGCTTGCCTGCATCCTCGCGTTTTGCCACCGTGGACCTAGTCGCCATGACTCACCTGTCCGATCAGGATGCCGAAAATGGTGTG
>Ga0066789_10001509_pt1 | contig 10063 bp, 8 predicted proteins | sample OrgsoiDNA2013049_FD_70960 | JGI IMG/M metagenome (GOLD analysis project Ga0066789, IMG submission 70960) | Permafrost soil microbial communities from the Arctic, to analyse light accelerated degradation of dissolved organic matter (DOM) -... | ecosystem: Environmental > Terrestrial > Soil >...
TACGGGTTGCACGCCGAGTCCAGTGACCGCACCTCGACCCGGGTGCTCTGAGGCTTGTTGGGCTTGTGCATCGGGACCCGAACCAGCGCGCTGCGGTTGTTGTGGCCCCAGCAGACGTGGGCGGGCGCCTCTCCCCCGCCCCACAGTCGCTTGTACGAGTTGACCCACTGGTTGGTGATCGCGCTGATCTCGGCGCCGTGATGGAGCAGGCCCGCGATGAACTGTCTGCCAACCTGGCTGAGCTGGTAGGGAGCCCCAGCCTCATGAAAGGCGTTGCGGTCGCCCTCGAACAGCGAGAGGTGGGTGTGCATGCCGGAGCCGGGGTGGTCGCTGAACGGCTTGGGCATGAAGGAGGCAAAAACTCCCTGCTCCAGGGCAACCTCCTTGATGACCGTGCGAAAGGTCATGATGTTGTCCGCCGTCGACAGACCGTCGGCATAGCGAAGGTCTATCTCGTTCTGGCCCGGCGCCATCTCGTGGTGGCTGAACTCCACCGAGATCCCCATGCTCTCCAGCATCGCGATGGCAGCTCGACGGAAGTCATGCCCCGTCCCGTGCGGCACGTGATCGAAGTAGCCGGCCTGGTCCACCGGAATCGGAGGCTCTCCGGCCTTGATCGGCTGCTCGAAGAGGAAGAACTCGACCTCTGGGTGCGTATAGAAGGTGAACCCGAGGTCGGCAGCCTTGGCCAAGGTCCTCTTGAGGACGAACCTGGAGTCCGCAAAGCTCGGAGAGCCGTCGGGCAGCATGATGTCACCGAACATCCGGGCTGTACCCGGGTTCTCGCCACGCCAGGGCAGCACCTGGAATGTCCCTGGGTCGGGCTTGACCAGCATGTCAGCCTCGTAGACCCGGGTGAAGCCCTCGATGGCGCTGCCGTCGAAGCCAATGCCCTCGGCGAAGGCCCCCTCGAGCTCCGCGGGGGCCACGGCCACCGACTTCAGCTGACCCAGCACGTCGGTGAACCAGAGCCGCACGAAGCGGATGTCGCGTTCTTCGATGGTGCGTAGGACGAACTCCTGCTGACGATCCATAGCGCGATCCTGCCCTAACAGTGTTTCGTGCGGGTTAAGAAGGGTCCCGGCACTGCTGACATCTCGAGCAGGCGCTGTGCCGCGTTGTGACCTGGTATCCCGCTCACACCACCCCCACGTCGTGCGCCCGCCCCGCACACCAGGACCCGGTCGTACTCCGTCTCGACCCCCAGGTTCCGACCTCGGCCTCTCGTTGAGCCCAGGGCCACTGCAGCGACCGGTGGAAGATGTTGCCGCCCGGCAGCCCGAGATCGACCTCGAGGTCAAGTGGCGTCCGCGCCTCAGGCACAGGCCCCCGTTGCCGTCCCTCAGAATGACGTCCTCGATCGGTTCGGCCAGAACGGTGTTCAGCGATCTCAGCGTCGCGGCCAGCCCCACCTCACGCTGGGCGTCGTTGTCAGGCCAGATAGGCGGCCGCGGTGAGCCCGTTGTGCCCGCCCCCGACGATGGTGTCGTCGTCGTTGATCACCTCCCCGACCTTAGGGGAAGCCGCCATATCCGCAAGAACAACGCGAGGGTATGTCGAGGTGGAGGGATGTCGAAACACGGTTCGACGAAACCGGACGTCGAAACCCCCGGGAGAACATCCCCCGGGGGTTTCGCTCTTGTGCAGGTGAGGCTACTTCTTGAAGCTCACGAGGATCGTCATCAGGTCACCGTTCCTGCTGGTGTCCAGGACGCTGATCTTGGTGCCAGAACCGGCGACCTTGGTCGAGGCCTTCGGGTTGAGCGCCGACCAGTAGCGGTCCGGGTTCGTGTCATCGAACGTCGGGATCGCACGCTGTGAAGGTATGACGGCCGCTACCCCGTTGCGGTGGAAGGTCACCGCGTCGGTGGCCTCCTGGCCGAACGTGGCGTCGAACGGCTGCCGCCGGTTGCCGAGCATGACACCGTCAGGAAACGTGACCGGCGCGGGACGTGCGTCGACCGGCAGGGTCTGGCCACAACCAGGGTGGTTGATGGTGTTGTTGTCGGTGCACGCGCCATCGGAGTACCAGACCAGCAGCCCGTTCTGGTAGGGGAACCGGTCCACCCAGTCGGGCTTGCTGTTGGCGAAGCCGAAGTTGTACGGGCCCGTCTTCAGTGTGGTGTCATAACCCGCGTAGACGCGGTTCTCGGCCAGGTAGAAGTTCGCGACGTCGACGCTGGTCGAGCCCCCCATCCGGGTGAATCCCTTGGCGACCCATCCGTTGTCACCAGACTCGACGTTGTCGCTCCATGTAGAGGCGCCGTCAACTGTCAGGGCGAGATCGTCGAGGAACGGCCCGTCATAGTGCAGACCACCATCGGTGGCGTAGCGGAAGCGGAACTGCACGTTCTGGCCTTTGTACGCGGACAGGTCGTAGCTGACCTGCGTCCAGACCGAGCTGCCGTAGCTCGGATCGACGCCCGCGACGGGAGTCTCACCCGAGACGCCGTCGTACAACTTGCCGACCTGGTTCCAGGTGACACCACCGTCGGTGGTCACCTCACCGTAGAGCGCGTCGTAGTCCGCCTCGATGTCGTACTTGGCCCAGGCGGACAACGTCGCCGACGTCGTGGCGCCAGTCAGGTCAACCGGACGGGTGAGCGTGGTGTTGAGGTCGTCAGCCGAGCCGCCCCACCACTCGAACGCCGGGGAGTGCGGCGTGTTGTAGGCGGTGGTTATGGTCTTGTTGGGCAGGTTGACCAGGATCGCCTGGGGCAGGGTTCCCGTGCGATCGGCAGGGCCGAGCTTCACGACGGCGCTCTTGCCGTAGTTGACCTGCTTGTAGTCCAGCCAGCTGAGCTGCAGCTTCTCCCACGGGCCGAGGTAGCCCGGCGTGGTGCCGATCGAGTCGGTGCCGTGGTTCAACCACGATCCGCCGCTCATCAGCGTCCAGAATCCGGTGCCGTTGTCGCCACCGGCCGTGTCGTAGAGGTCCGGCAGTCCGAGGTCGTGGCCGAATTCGTGGGTGAAGACGCCAAGCCCGCCGTTCTCGGGCTCGGTGGTGTAGTCACCGATCCACATCCCGGTATCACCGATCTGGGTGCCGCCCGCGAGGTTGCCCGCCGGGCCGGTCTTGCCGGCCAGGTTGGAGTCGACGTACCAGCGGTGGGACCAGATCGCGTCCGCACCCTGAGCACCGCCGCCGGCCTCTTCACCCTCACCGGCGTGAATCGCCTGGAAGTGGTCGATGTACCCGTCCGGCTCGTTGAAGTTGCCGTCGTTGTCGTAGTCGTACCGGTCGACCTTGTCGAACTGCGCGAGGTAGGTCTTGATCTCCGCTGGGGTCTTTCCGAGCGCCACCTGAGAGGCGTACCAGGCCGTCGCCGTGTCCTCGATGAAGGGCCAGGCGCCCTTCGAGTCGGAGATGGCGTTGCTGCCATAGCTGGCCTCGTTGTACGGCACCGAGACCCAGCCGCTGACGTCGCCGGTCGCCTGGAACCTGCCGTTGGACTGCTTGAGGTAGAAGTCGGCGAAGGACTCCCCCGTTCCGAACATCAGGTTCTGGAAGTGGGCTTGGTCGAAGTTCTTGGTCCAGAAGGTCGAGTTGTCATCGGTGGCGTTGCCGTCCCAGAGGCGATCCGGCGCAGCGATCTGGTTGTTCAGCGGGCCGGGCGTTCCAGCGGTGACTGGTGACTTCACCGCCGTGCCGAAGTCGGACAGGATGGTGAAGACCGACTCCTGGCGGTTGACCGCGTACTGGACGTACTTGTTGTCCCCGTGCTTGTCCTTGCCGACGTTGATGACCCGCTGGCCACCCTTCGTCTCGACCTTGGCAGTGCCCTTGATGAGCTGCTGGGTGGCCGTCTCTCGAAGGGCACGCTGCTTCTCACCGAGCGGGCTCTTCAGGTCATCTACCTTCTTTGCCTGTGCGGCGGCCGGGTCTCGGTCGCTTGGTGCCGTGGCGGCTTGGGCATGAATCTGCATGGTCGAGATGGCGAGTGCGGTAGCAGCCACACCGGTCAGGACGCGCAGGTTGCGTCGTTTCACGAATTTCTCCTGTTTTCTGGGTCACGCGCCTTGTTCGGCGTGGGGGCACTGTCACAGAAATATGACGACTTACACCGAAGATTCACGATCTATACCCTTTTGATGTCAAAAATTTATACATCGGCCCTCGAATCCGGGGATGCCGGGACGGTGGCTAGGCTTGCCGTCATGGCGCAGATGCGACTGGCCCTGGCCCAGATCAACCCGACAGTCGGCGATCTGAGCGGCAACGCACGCGCGGTCCGGGAGTGGACCGGCGAGGCGGCCGTTGCCGGCGCGCACCTGGTGGCATTCCCCGAGATGATGCTCACCGGGTATCCCGTGGAGGACCTGGCGCTGCACTCATCCTTCGTGGAAGCCTCACGGGCCGCGCTGACCGAGCTGGCCCTTGCCCTGGACTCGGACGGTCACGGCGACCTGCCGGTCGTGGTCGGCTACCTCGACCGGGCGCCATACAGCCTGGGTGAGACCACCACGCCACTACCCCAGAACTGCGCCGCGGTACTTCACCAGGGCCGGGTCATGGCTCGCTACGCCAAGCATCACCTGCCCAACTACGGTGTCTTCGACGAGTTCCGGATCTTCGCCCCCGGCAGAGACCTCACCGTGGTGCGGATCAACGCGGTGGACGTGGCCATCGCGATCTGTGAGGACCTCTGGCAGGAGGGCGGCCCGGTCGCCCAGACCCGTCAGGCGGGGGCGCAGCTCCTGCTGGTGATCAACGGGTCGCCCTACGAGGAGGACAAGGACGACGTCCGCTACGAGCTGGTGGCACGGCGTGCCGCCGAGGCCGGATGCACGCTCGCCTACCTGAACCTCGTCGGTGGTCAGGACGAGCTCGTCTTCGACGGTGACTCGCTGGTGGTCGATGCCGCCGGCAACGTGCTGGCCCGCGGGCCACAGTTCGACGAGGACCTGCTCATCGTCGACCTTGATCTGGAGCCGAGCACCGTCAAGGCGACCGACTCGACCGCTGAAGGCATCGTCCACGTCACCATCAGTGACACCCCGACCCCCACGTATGCCGCAGCGCCCGCGGTGCTGGCGGCTCGCCTCGACCCGGTCGGCGAGGTCTACCGCGCGGTGCAGCTGGGACTGCACGACTACGTCCGCAAGAACGGCTTCCGGTCGGTGCTGCTCGGGGTCTCCGGTGGCATCGACTCAACCCTGGTGGCCACCATCGCCGCGGACGCCCTCGGCGGCCAGAACGTCGTGGCAATCAGCAACCCCAGCAAGTACTCCAGCCAGGGTTCACAGGACGACGCCGCCGAGCTCGCCGCGAACCTCGGTCTGGACTACCGCGTCATCCCCATCGAGCCCATGGTCAGCGCGTTCCTGGACGCGGTGAAGCTGACCGGGGTGGCCGAGGAGAACCTGCAGGCCCGGGTGCGCGCAGTGATCTGGATGGGCCTGGGCAACCAGGAGGGACACCTCGTCCTGAACAACAGCAACAAGAGCGAGGTCTCGGTCGGCTACTCGACCCTGTACGGCGACAGTGTCGGCGGGTACTCGCCGCTCAAGGACGTGCCCAAGACGATGGTGTGGGAGCTGGCACGGTGGCGCAACGCCGAAGCCAGGCGTCGTGGTGAGAAGCCACCGATCCCCCTGGCCTCCATCAGCAAGCCGCCCTCGGCTGAGCTGCGCCCGGGCCAGGTGGACCAGGACTCACTGCCGCCGTACGCGCTGCTCGACGGGATCCTCCGCCGCTATGTCGGAGGAAACCAGGACCGGGCCGAGCTGGTGGCGGCCGGGTTCGACGCCGCAGTCGTCGAGCGGGTGATCGGGCTCGTCGACGGCGCGGAGTGGAAGCGGCGTCAGTTCGCCCCGGGTCCCAAGATCTCGTCCCTGGCGTTCGGGCGTGACCGTCGCCTGCCGGTCACGAATCGCTGGCGCGAGCACTATTGACCCACCCCAAGACATGACCCACCCACACCGCCAAACCTAGGGACCATGTGCACAAAGACACCTCAAACCTAGGGACCCTGCCCCGCACGACCCCTAGGTTTGGCGCGGATCCCCAACACGGTCCCTAGGTTTGGCCCATGTAGTCCACCCGAGGAGCCACATCGATGAGTGAACAACCAGCCCCCTATGGCACTGGCGCCGGCAAGTCCGAACCGGTCACGTCGCCGCTCAAACGCATCCGCATCCCGCACCTTCAGGCCATGAAGGACCGGGGAGAGCGCTGGGCCATGCTCACGGCCTATGACCAGTACGCGGCCGAGATCTTCGACGAAGCCGGCATTCCCGTTCTCCTGATCGGCGACTCGGCTGCCAACAACGTCTACGGATACGAGACGACGGTCCCTGTCACGGTCGACGACCTGGTGCCCCTGGTCCGGGCCGTCAGCCGCTCCGCCAAACACGCTCTGGTCGTCGCCGATCTGCCGTTCGGCTCCTACCAGGCCAGCCCGGCCCAGGCACTGGCCACGGCGACCCGGTTCATGAAGGAGGGCCGGGCCCACGCGGTCAAGCTCGAGGGCGGACGAACAATGGTCCCCGAGGTCGAGCTTCTCGTGCGGGCCGGCATCCCGGTCATGGGACACATCGGCTTCACGCCTCAGAGCGAGCACGTCCTGGGCGGCTACCGCATTCAGGGCCGCGGGGACTCAGCCGACGCCCTGGTCGAGGACGCCCTCGCCCTGGAGCGGGCCGGAGCCTTCTCGGTCGTCATGGAGATGGTGCCCGCATCGGTCGCCGCCCGGGTCACCGAGGTCCTGCACATCCCGACGATCGGGATCGGCGCCGGCCCGAGCTGTGACGCGCAGGTGCTGGTCTGGCAGGACATGGCCGGGCTGCGTGGCGGCAAGGCGCCACGCTTCGTCAAGCGGTATGCCGACCTCCGCACCAGCCTGGGTGACGCTGCCCGTGCTTACGCCTCCGACGTTGCGCGCGGGTCGTTCCCCGCGGCGGAGCACTCGTTCGAGGACTAGGACTAACGGCTTCGGACATGAGCCATGATTTGCCCCATGACCCACAAGACGCCCAAAATCACCCGGCACGGGGATTGTGCAATCGTCGCCGTCTTGGTGTGCTGGGTGTCTGGACATTTCCCCTAGCCGTCCGACCCCTCCGGACGGGAACGGATCGAGGTCGCTATGACAGCAGCAACGGAATCCAGCGAGGTTCCCACCGAAGGCGCACAGGGCGCCCCCGTCATTGAGGTGAGTCGGGTGGTGCCCTTTCCCATCGACCAGGTCTGGCAGCTCCTGACCACTTCTGCCGGGGCCGAGGCCCTGCTCGGCAAGGGCGCGAAGCTCGGCACCAAGGGTGAGCCCTGGCACAGCGTGGACGGGAGCTACGGAGTGGTACGCAGCTACCACCCCATGGAGCAGGTTCGCCTGTCGTGGCACGCCAACGAGCATGCGAGCGCGACATTGGTCGACCTACGGCTCACCTCGCAGGGCAGCGACACCCGGCTCGATCTGCGGCACGAGAACATTGACGACGCTGCGCTCGGCCTGGTTCTGCCGCAACGCTGGGATGCGGCCCTCGGCCGGATCGGCCAGACAACATCCTGAGAGGGCACGTCTCGAGAGGGCTCAGTCCTTGAGCCCCTTGTCGTCCCACGCCTTGTCCTCGGCGTCCCAACGCTCTGTGTTCTCCTTGGCATGCGACAACGCCTGCTCCGCCGCCGCGTAGCTGTCGAAGGGCCCCATCAACCGATCCACGGGACTCTTGTTGGTGTCATCCTCGACCGCTCCGGTATTCACGTTGAACCAGTACGCCATGGCTACCTCTCGTTGGGGTCAATCGTGGGCGTCATCCGTGTAAGTGCACTGCGCATGCCTTGCCTAGACTCCAATGTATGTCGATCACCTACGCAAGCGTGGCGCCGGGAGCCCTCAGCGGACGTCGCCACGTGCCTGCGTCCATTGCCCGCCCGGAGTATGTCGATCGGCCGGCGCCCGCGAAGTACACCGGGCCAGAGGTCAAGGACGCCGAGACGATCGAGAGGATGCGGGTCGCCGGACGCATCGCGGCCCAGGCAATGGAAGCCGCAGCCGCAGCGATTGCGCCGGGAGTCACCACCGACGAGCTCGACCGTGTCGGACATGAGTACATGCTCGACCATGGCGCCTACCCTTCACCGCTGGGGTATCGCCGTTTCCCGAAGTCGCTGTGCACGAGCGTCAACGAAGTGATCTGCCATGGAATCCCGGATGACCGCCCGCTCCAGGACGGTGACATCGTCAATATCGACATCACCGCATACATCGGGGGGGTCCACGGAGACACAGATGCCACCTACCTGTGTGGCAACGTCGACGAGGAGTCCCGGCTCCTCGTCGAACGCACCCACGAGGCCTTGATGCGTGGCATCAAGGCCTCAAAGCCCGGCCGTGAGATCAACGTCATCGGACGGGTGATCCAGAGCTATGCCAAGCGGTTCGGCTATGGAGTCGTCCGCGACTTCACCGGCCACGGCATCGGCACCGCCTTTCACTCGGGACTGGTGGTCCCCCACTATGACGCGGCCCCGCAGTACAGCACGATGATCGAGCCCGGGATGACCTTCACCATCGAGCCGATGCTCAACCTGGGCACGGTGGAATGGGACATGTGGGACGACGACTGGACCGTCGTCACCAAGGATCGCAAACGCTCCGCGCAGTTCGAGCACACACTGCTGATCACCGACACAGGGGCGGAGATCCTGACCCTGCCCTGATCACCCCACTCCAGGCAGCTTTCGCCTGCTCCCACGACGCGGCATCAACATCACGACGTCAACAACACCGCCGACATCACCGCACCGACATCACCGCAACGGAAGGCGTCTCATGCCCACCACGCATCACCCGCTCGGCATCGACATCGGCGGCAGTGGCATCAAGGGCGCGCCCGTGGACCTGGCCATCGGTCAGTTCGCCAGGGATCGGCTGCGCTATGAGAGCCCCAAGCCGTCAACACCGGACGCGGTGGTCGACATCGTCGTGAAGATTGCCGGCCACTTCACCGATGACACCGGGGACTCGCCTATCGGTGTGACGCTGCCGGCCGTGGTGACCAACGGCGTGGTGCGTACCGCTGCCAATATTGACTCCGCCTGGATCGGCACCGACGCACGCAAGCTGTTGAGCGACAGACTCGGTCGACCTGTCACCATCCTCAACGACGCTGACGCCGCCGGCCTCGGCGAGCTCCACTTCGGGGCTGCACGCAACGCTCACGGCCTCGTCCTGATGAGCACCCTGGGCACCGGCATCGGGTCGGCGCTGTTCTACGACGGAGTGCTGATCCCCAACTCTGAGCTGGGCCATCTCGAGATCGACGGCCGTGACGCCGAGCACCGCGCGGCCTCGAGCGTCAAGGAAGACAAGGACCTGTCCTGGCAGGAGTGGGCCGAGCGCCTTCAGCGCTACTACTCCCACGTGGAGGACCTCCTCTGGCCCGACCTGATCGTCGTGGGCGGCGGCGTGTCCCGAAAGGCAGAGAAGTTCCTTCCGCTGCTGCATCTGCGGGCACCCATCGTGGCCGCTCAGCTGCAGAACTCGGCCGGCATCGTCGGGGCGGCGTGGCTGGCCTGGAACGAGACAAAGCCGCCCACCCTGGCCTGACCGCCAGCCCCCAGCCCCCGGGCCCCCAGCCAGCTCGGCTACCGGATACGGGTCAGGTCCGCGAGCAGCTCCGGGGTCCGACGCTCATAGATTCGCGCGCCCCACCACGTCCCGAGGACCAGCGCCGCCGACCCGAGGCAGAGAGCCAGCCCCAAACCCAGCCAGCCCATCCAGGTGTGCCCCATCAGGGCACCTGACGCGATGACGAGCAGGGGAAGATTGAGCAGGAAGACCGCGGTACCGGCGATGGCCTGCACGACCACCGTCAAAGCCGATGAGCCGGGCGGCGCAGCGAAAGGGTTCTCACCGGGACCCGGCACAGGGTACGGCTTCAACGCGCTCATCACACTGGCGACGCCGAAGCCGGTGAGCAGGAAGCCCAGCCCGACCCCGAACAGCGCCGGCCACAGGCTCCACCGACCCGTGAGCGCGCAACCAAGGGACGCGTAGCCGGGCAGCAGGACCGAGGCCGCCATGGCTGTCGGGGCCAGCCGGCCCAGGCGGTCGGCTCG
>Ga0066789_10001510_pt1 | contig 10057 bp, 5 predicted proteins | sample OrgsoiDNA2013049_FD_70960 | JGI IMG/M metagenome (GOLD analysis project Ga0066789, IMG submission 70960) | Permafrost soil microbial communities from the Arctic, to analyse light accelerated degradation of dissolved organic matter (DOM) -... | ecosystem: Environmental > Terrestrial > Soil >...
CCGCAGCCGCAGTCTGCATCGCTTCCAGCTCGCTCCCGGCCTCCAACACTGCCTTTGTCATCTCTTCGACGAACAGTGGGATGCCGTCGGTGCGCTCGATGATGTCCTTTCTGACGTTCGCCGGCAGCAGCTTATTGCCGACGACGCGGTCGATCATGGTGCCGACGTCGCGATGTCCCAGCCGATTGAGGGTAAGAGCTGTGACGTGCGGTTGCCCAACCCAGGGCGCCTCGAATTCCGGCCGAAACGTCACGATCAAGAGCACGCGAAGGCTCGCGATCCGGTCCATCGTGCGACCGAACGATTCCAGGCTCGTGGGATCGCTCCAGTGCCCATCCTCCAAGATCATCAGCACGGGGCTGGAGCGCGCCAGGGCTTCAACCTGTACGCCGAGTGCCTCCAGCGTTTTCTGCCGGCGCTGTTCGGGAGCAGGCTCCACAGCCGGATAGCGTCCGTCGTTAGGAAGCAACAACATCTCGGCCAACAGCGCCGCGTCCTGCCTGGACGTCGAGGTCCGCGCCAACAGCGCATCGAGCTTATCGAGCTTTGTTTGCGGGGTGTCGCCGTGCGCAAATCCGGCGGCACGTTCGACCTGCCCGATAATCGGATAAAAAGCGCTGTCCGTGTGCTGGGGCGAGCAGAAATAACGCATGCGCGTGTGTGGTTCGGCCGCAAGCCCGTCCATGAGCGCGGCGTGGAGCCTGGATTTGCCGATCCCGGCCTCACCGGATAGCAGCACCACCTGGCCTTCGCCGGTCTTGGCTTTCACCCAGCGCCGCAACAGCAGGTCAAGCTCCTCTTCTCGTCCGACGAGTGCCGTCAGGCCGCCGGGGTGCATCGCCTCGAAGCGGCTCTCGGCAGAACTTGCCCGCAGCGCTGCGAAAGCTCGCACTGGACTTGTGATCCCCTTGAGCTCCCTTGGCCCGAGGTCCCGCAGCTCGAAGAGATTGCCCAGCAGCTTGCGCGTGGCCTCGGCAATGACGACCGTGTTCGGCTCGGCGATGCCTTGAAGGCGTGACGCGAGGTTCGGCGTCTCCCCGACAATACCGCGCTCTTGCGCTTCGCCGGATCCGACAAGGTCTCCCACTACCACCATCCCGGTGGCCGCTCCAATCCGCACCTGTAGGGGGGCAGTCGCGGGGAGCGTAGCAACCGCATCGATCAGCGCGAGGCCGGCCCGAACTGCACGCTCGGCGTCATCCTCATGCGCCGCCGGATAGCCGAAATAAATCAGCACGCCGTCGCCCAGATATCTGGCGACGAAGCCGCCGAAGCGAACCACAGTATCGGCGACGCACGTCTGATAGGCCGAAATGACCTCGCGCAGGTCCTCTGGGTCTAGACGGGCGGAGAGCGCCGTCGAACCGACAAGGTCTGAGAACATCACGGTAACCTGGCGGCGCTCGGCGCTGTCCTTGGCGGCTTTGTCGGTTGCCAGAGGAGCGTCGGATAGCGGCGTTGGTGCGCTTGCTGGAGCACGCAGAGCCGCAATAGCGTCGAGAAGAATGCGGCGGTGCCCAACCATGCCGACGCCCATGTCCTTCAAGTCCTCCGCCGTCAGGTTGGGCAGGACCTTCTCGCTGATCGCATTCTCGCGGAATGTCGCCTCATATTGTTCGAGGCCAAGCCTCCGCAGCCAACCTCCGACATCCATGGCGCCGCCCCGGTTCGCGTAGCGCTACATGATCCGTCAGGCGAGACAGCCTGTCTAGGGGAATGATCGGTTTGGGTCTTGGTTGTGTGGAAACGGGTAGCTCGGAAGCGGCCGTCTTCGACGATCGGCGCAAGCCGCCGATGTTTTCGCGTCGGATCGACTGGCCGGCCAAGGTGGTGATAGCGACGCGCTGTCCAGCGTTTGGACGCACTTTCCGGCCTTCAGGTGGCGCGGATGGCTGCAATCAGGGTCGGTTTGCCAACGATGTTCATCACCCGTGTGAGGTTATGTCCGGATCTTCAGTTTGAAACGCATCCCCCGCAGCGATTCTCTGAAAAGTCGGCACGATGCGTATCGGGCAAGCCCGGGAAAGCGCTAGGCCGAAGTGCTTGAGGCGTAGTGGACCCGCTCATCGGAGCCAGCATTTCGGAATTCGACAGTTTCCCTGAGATTGTTCAGCGCGATTGTCGCATCGAGCATGTGTGAGTCGTCCGGCGCGACGCCTACGATCACGACCCGTCCCGGGAAAACGAAATCTTCCTTCCGCCACAGTGATGCGTTCTCGACCACAAACTGGTTGCCGTAGATGTTACCGCCGGGCACCCTGAAGTACTCGAGCGGAGGTGCTCCGAGGAGCGCTTCAAGTGCTGGCACCGTAGCCTGCATTTCTATCTCGTCGATCGTCCTGCTCTCTGGATCGATCACGACTGTCCGCACCTTGCTGGGTCGCGCCGGTGAGGGCGGTTCAATGTTCCTCTCGACCGAGGTCCAGCGGACCATCGATCTCAGGTCGTGCAGCGAAGTGCGCGCCGCCGCGTGCTCGCTGAACGCATTGCGACGGCCGACCAGAAGTGCGGACCCGACGATCGGCTTCGACCCGCCGACGGTGAACGCCTCCGTCGCGTCGGTCGGCGCGGCGAACAAAACGTCGCCATTCGGAAAGCGAGCGACCACGCGGGGATGCGATGCGAAGGATTGACGTCTCTCGCCAATTGAATCACGCTCGATTTAGATGAAGAGATCGCGAGCGTATGCGATGAGAGCGTCGTGCTCCGATAGGAAGTCTCATTTCACTACAATCGGCGCGCGCGAGAAAATTAGACTGTGCGTGCTGGAGCAGTTGGAGATCGCGCAGCTCAAGCGCGAGGCGCCAGACTGAACTCCTGCTCCATAAAACACCTAACTCGGTGTCTTCGGAACGTGCCTGGCTGACACGGCGGCGGAGTCAACGCAGCCGGAGCAATGAGGACGTTGTAAACGCCGACACTCGACGATCGGATATTTAAGCCCTATGGAGTTCGAAAGGCAGGCTGGACTAGCTTAAGCGGGTGTCAACAGAACCGGGTGCAGCTCAAGGTGTCTGGCTCAAAGCCAGAGTTTTTTCGTGATCTTGATTGAACAGAACTAAAGACGAGCGCTGCCGCAGCGTTTCGTTAGCCGACGCTGATCGTTCCTTGCTCTACGGTCACGCCGGCGAACGGCTTCATGGCTGTTTCGAGCGCCTTCAGCGCGTTGGCTTGCTGGGCGAGGGGACCGCGAACTGAAATCCAGAACTCGTCATCGACCGGACCGGTCTCGATCTCCTTAACCTGTGCTGGGATGGAAGAAGCTCAGGCTGGAGCAGCGCCTCGGCAGTCGTATCGTGACTTATGCCGATGATCTTGTGATCCTGTGCAAGAATGGCAAAGCCGATAAGGCATTGCAACAACTGCGCAAGATCATGAGTAAGCTGAAGCTCACGGTCATGAGCTCGTCCGGCTCGCCAAGGATCTTACTTAGCTCGCCAGGCGAGAGCGCCCAGCTGACAAACTGGTCATTCGGTCAGGTCGCGGAGAGGGCTAAGGCGCCGGCATCCTACCTCAAGACCTTGCCCGCATCGATCGCAGCGGACTGCATCAACACTGGCTTGATGCGCGCGGATCGGAGACCGCCGTTGGCGCGAGCTGCTCAATTCACACGACCGTTTGGCAAGACAAGTGGTCGAGCAGCATCGCGGAAAGATCGTGAAGAGCACTGGAGACGGCATCTTGGCGACGTTCGACGGTCCCGGACGTGGGGTTCGTTGCGCGCTTGCGTTTGGCGTCGCGGCGAACCAGATCGGGTTGCCCCTCCGCGCCGGCCTTCACACTGGCGAAATCGAGATGCGCGCACGGCCGTGACGGGTTTTCTCTCGAAATCCGGATCGGCATTCCAGAATGCTCTGCGGAAATAGGAAAGCCAAAATATGTGCTATACATGTAATGCGACTACAAGTTTAAGTTGGGGGCGACCGTGCTTAAAAATAAAGGGGACGCGTTCAGAGATACCGTTGCAGAGCTTCTTCGGGCCGCCGGGTTTGGACCGGTCGAGACTGAGCAAAAAATGAAGTTCAAGAAGGCAAACATATCTGCCATCTGGAGACGACAAACGATCGACGGACCTGTCACCTACGCCATTGAAGCAAAGAATCACGCCCGAACGATCAGTTTAAAGGAGTGCTCGCTATTTGTTGCACAGTATGGAGAACTCGTGCGAGCCGGAGCGATCGACCGCGCTTGGCTCGTTTCTAAGGGACCAGTAAGCGCCGAGCGACAAAAGAAGATTCGCAGGGCGTTGGGCCGCAACCTCGATTGTCTCACATGTTCCGAACTTCAACGACGATTGCTCGTGCTTGATTCTTACCTGGCTGATCTCGCCACACAGTTCCGCGATGGTGGAATCAACAGCTACTACGTTGCAGCAGGCTTAGCGGCCAGACAGAACAAGCAGGGGAACGAGGATGAAGCTGCGGGAGTATTTCGACAGGAGCAGTCAGATGACTGCGAACACTGGCTGGTTCTATGGCCTCATCTTTACGGTAGCCGGAGTGCTGTTGCTGAACATCTGGGTCTTCCTATTTGGTGCTTTCTTGATGATTTCAGGCAAGATCACAGAGAGGAACAACAGGAAGTGGAAAGATCGAGCGGCGAAAGGCAGCTCGACGCAAAGACGGTCCAAACGATCTCGGGCTTAGCGAGGGTTCGATGACACAGAGCTTCGGAACTAACGGAATCGACGGCACCCCGGCGAGTGCTTCCAAGCGCTCAAAAGCCTTCTCTTTAGCTTGCGTGCTTCGAAGCGAATTTTGTGCACTCCACAGGTTCGATCCCAAAAGGACGATGCGTCCCGCGCGTGGTCAACCGGTCGCGGACCCAAGCCTCCCACCTGCCGCCAACGGCGAAGAAACCACTAAGCAAGCCGACACAGACAAAACTCCTTCGCAGCAGCCGAAGACCTCTCCCGAGGCAAAGGCGCTAGAGAGGCTGTGGCAGAACATACATAGTCTCTCGGGTGATGGCCGCACCGCACTCTGCCTCTCCGGGGGCGGGGTACGAAGCGCCGCTTTCAACTTGGGCGTCCTGCAGGGCTTGGCACGCCTGGAACTCCTGGACCGCTTTCACTACCTCTCGACTGTCTCGGGTGGTGGCTACATTGGATGCTGGCTGTCCGCCTGGCGTTATCGATGTGAGAAAGGCATTTCGGACGTATCGCGCGACTTGTCCTGGCCCGATCGCATTGGCAATGCCGAGGTCTTTCCGCAAGTACCACATGCAATAGGCAACCTACGCCGTTCAACCAACTATCTGACTCCCGTTACGGGACTTTTATCTCCTGATACTTGGACAACGATTCTTATCGTCGGTCGCAACCTTATGCTGAACCATCTCGTCATCGTTCCGCTGGTTGCGGCGCTGCTTCTGTCCGCGAAGCTCGTCGGCGCCGTCGCTCATGGTATTGATTGGTGGAAAAGTTGGAACGATCTTTTAATCGGCATCAGATTCGATTCTCTTGCGTTTCGATATATGAGCACTCTTCTGCTTCCAGGCGTTTTCGCAACACTTGGCTGGATCATTTTTTCGATTGCCCGTCCATCCTGGGACGTCCGGTGGGTCCCCAAAACCATGGTCGAGCACGAAAGCTCCGCACAAAGTTTGGCACCCAAATGGGGCATCGCGTTAGTACTGTTGGGAGCATTCAGCTTCGCTTTCCTTGTAGGCAAAGGCATTCCACAAGGAGAGGCTCATTTCTCGTGGAGTTTTGAGCGATTCGTGGCATTTCCGATCGGTGGCTCGGTAGGTGCCCTTGTCGCCTTTGTGCTTGCTGTCGTTCTGGCGACCGTTAACCGCGCACGATGCAAAATGCCGGAAGGTGCCGAGCAAACAGTACGCGTGGTGACGGTTCCAACCGCGGGTGTTTATGCCGTCTCTTTTCTTGCGGTTGCAGCGTTTGTAGCTGGTGCAGCGGGAGGAGTGGTGCTTGGTGTAGGTGAAGAACTTGCTGCGCATCTCCCAACGGGTCCGTACAGCACCGCTCTCCTTATGTCGATTGCACCTCTCTGGTTTGTGCTCAGCTACAACGCAGGAGATGCCGTCTTTCTCGGAATGACCGTACGCAGGCCAAACCCAAAGGGGCAGCTAGAATGGAGCGATCGCTGGGGCGACGAGGAACGGGAATGGGTAGCGCGTACCGCCGGCTTTCTTTCGGTCATTGCGCTGGGCGTTAGCATTCTTTTTCTCTTGAGCCTCTTCGGTCCCACCCTTATCAAATTCGTCGTGAATAGCTGGACAGGTCCATTTGGTCTCGCAACAATTGGCATACTGTCTGCTCTTGCTTCGGTAGGCCTTGCGGCAAGTCCTTTTAGTACTCATTCTGGAACGGCTTCAGAGGGAGCTCGCCTCCCTGTGCGAAAGATCATTGCATTAGCTACCCCAATTTTTGCCGGACTGCTGGCCGCACTTCTTTCGACGGCCCTTGATGCAATCCTATTCGGAAAGCCGCTTCTGAAGCTTCTGTCGATGTCGGAGCAGGACTATGTGGTCGGCTGGTTCGACCCTCGAACCTGCCAAGGTCTAAGAGAGCTCTTTCTTCTAGCCTGTTTTCTGGCCGTCTTCAGCTTTCTCGCGGCAGGCTTTGTGAACATCAATCGGTTTTCGCTGTACGACCTCTATCGGATGCGGCTTACGCGGGAGTTTCTTGGAGCATCCAACGGGAGCCGCAGGCCTGAGGTTTGGACCGGGTTTGATGAATCTGACGACATCCCGCTGGCAGGTCTTTGGCCACCGAACGACAAGCGGAAACGGCTTTACCCGGTGATCAACGTGGCCCTCAATATGGCAGCCACGGCAAGAGTGGAGTGGCAAGAGCGCAAGGCGGTTTCCTTTGTATTCACGCCGCTTTGCTCCGGTAGCGGTGCAACGTCTGATCTGGGATTTCGTAAAACCAAAGAATACGCAAGCGGAATCATGCTCGGCTGGGCGATGAGCGTGTCCGGAGCCGCCGTTTCACCAAATGCCGGATATTCCACCATGCCAGGCCTTGCGCTTCTTATGACGCTGTTCAACCTGCGTCTTGGCATCTGGGCGGGAAACCCGGGAAAGGCCGGTGAAGAAATCTATAAGCGACGCGGCCCAAATAACGCTTTGATACCTCTTTTGCGAGAGGCCCTTACACGAACCAACGATCGGGCAAAAAATGTCTTCCTCTCTGATGGAGGACATTTCGACAATCTGGGCGTCTATGAAATGCTTCGGCGTCGTTGCCGCTTCATTGTGATCAGCGATGCAACTGCTGATCCTGACTACGTCTATGCCGACCTTGGAAACGTCGTACGCAAGGCCGCAATAGATTTTGGCATTCGCATTACGTTCAGGCACCTCGACATGCCTCGGCGCGGTGAAACCGCCGTGAAGGGCGCCTACAGCGCCTACGCAGTCATCGAGTACCCTGAGACGCAATCCAGCGGTCGACGCCAGCGTGGCCAATTGCTCTATATCAAGGCCTACTGTGGAGGCTTAGAGGAGCCAGCCGACGTCCGGGCCTACTCGCTCGCGAACCCCGCTTTTCCGCATGACTCGACGTTGAATCAGTTTTTTGGCGAGGCACAGTTCGAAAGTTATCGCGCCCTTGGCGCCTACACCGTGAGGGAACTGGCTCGGCACGCGGGCTTTGCTGCGACTAGGGAAGCTGCAAATCCGAAAAGCTTATCTCAATTCTTCAGAGGCGCACGAAAGGGGCTCGCGAAATCACCTGCTGCGGGAAGGATCTAATTCGCCCCGTGTCGAGTTTTGATTAGCCTTGCGAGACGGAGAGGTAGTTCGCTGGATGCAACGTTTCCTAGGCTATCAATTGCTGTTTCACGGCCTAACTCGCTTTGCATCGCGTCAATTTCGCTTTCTTGGCCGGTCGTGCCTTGCTCGAGGCTTCCTTGCCAGAACCTTTGATGCTTGCGCGCAAGGCCGACATCAGATCGACCACATTATCCGCGTGCTTCGGCTATCCGATTTGAATCTCAAGAGGATCCGAGCCTCACGCCCGGGGGGCACTTGGCGCGATTGGCCAAAACGCCTGATTGCGGATTGCCATCGTCGTGAGACGGGCCATACCTACCCGGGGGTCTATGGACGTATGATCTGGGATGAGCCGGCTCCTGTTAATCGGCGTGGGGTCCGGACGCCGATCAGCGAGCTAAGCTATTGATATACCGAGCGGTGGAGGGGTTACTGTTGGAAGCTTATTCACACTCTTGACCAGCCCGACGACCTTGAGGGGATCGTGCCGGGAGAGCACAACGACTGGATCATCGGTACCGGTCCCGGCCGAAAGGCGGTCTGCAAACCACGCCGACAGCACTGCCTCGAACATCGCATCCGAACTCGGCGCGTCCATGACGCGTGATCCGGGGTCCAGACCGGTTTCGATCGCGTAGCTGCGCATGATCTCCTGGCAGAAACCGTGGATGGTCGAGGCGTTGATTTCGTCGAGGTGTTCGGCGGCGGCCGCTAGATTTGATTTCTGTTGCTCGGTCAAACCTTCGGGCAGCGCGCTTCTCAGCACGTCTGGAGGGTTGCCGGTAAGGAGCGCGCCGACGTATCCGCGGATGCGAAGCGACAATTCACCTGCGGCGAGTTCGGTGAAGGTGATGGCCGCGATCTGAGAAGGAGCTGCGCCGTTTGCCAGGAGCATGGCCACCCGACCCGCGATCAGGGAGGTTTTCCCCGTGCCCGCCGCGGCCTCGACCAGAAGCGTCGTATTGAAATCAGTCAACACCCGCCGGCGCTGTTCGAGGTCGGCGAGCTTCATGGCGCTCTCCAGAGCGGGTCGAGTTCTTGGGTTAGCGTTCCGAAAGCTGTCTTTTTGAGCTTGAAATAAGCCTCGAGATCAGCGGGCAGCGCCAGGCGCAGGTCGTTATAGGGATCTTTCGCGTCCGGCCCCGGACATGACTTGCCCTGACGCAGCAGTTCGCAGGCCTTATCCAGAAAGCGCGCGACGTCTGCGGCGGCCGCATTCAGCGTCTCCTGGTTCAACGCAAAAGGCTGGGAGGTGCCGTCGAGATAGACGAGCCGCGCGATGACCCGTCCGGCGTCGGGAAGGAGTTGGCTGACGGCTGCCGCATAAAGCACGCGCTGCAGTTCTCTCCCCTCGTCAACGATTACTCGTTCGGGACGCCGGGGCGCAGCGCCGGTCTTGTAGTCGGAAATTCGCACCGCGCGACCGCCTGCGGCCATATCGACTCGGTCGATCCGCCCTCCCAATCTCAGCTTCTCCTTTCCGATGACGATCTCACCGTCGAGCGGCCATGGCGCGCGCGCACCTTGCGGCGCGACCGGCAGCCCAAATTCCACCTCGCTCCAGCTTGTCGTGTCCGGCTCGAAGCTCTCGTCGATTGTGAGCCCTCTCAGTCCTCGTCTTGCGGCTTCGTCCAGCGAGTATTGCCACAACAGCGCCGGAGGCACTGGACGCTCCAGCGGCCATTGCTGGGCCACTTGAGCGACCGCGCCGGCGAGGGCGGTTTCGATCTCATCGCGCGACGCTCGAACAAATCCGGGGGTGGGTTCGAGCGCGTCTATGGCGCGTCCAAGAAGTTCGTGAACGAGTTCGCCGAATGTAAGCGCATCCAGTGCCAGCGGCAGTTGCTCGAGCCGGATCGATCTCATTCCCAGGGCATATCGCCACAGGAACCCCAGCGGATCGCGGACCATCAGTTTCAACGATGTGGCCGAGTGCAGGCGTGCCAGGGCCCGCGTTACCGCAGGATGATCGGCGCGCAGCGTGCCGTCGTGAGGCGTGACCTCCTCCCGATTCCAGTTTCGCCAGCACGCCAGTGTCGCCTTGATACGGTCCGACCGTCCTGCTTCCGCTGCTCTTGCGAGAAGTCGATCGGATTCACTGAAAGCATGTTCGCAAATACGCGTCCGCGCATTTGTGTGGACGGCGATCGTCGCCGGCCAGAACGCGCTGTTGCATTGAAGGGCCCCCTCGGTCGAGCGCTGGCTCCGCGACAGCACGATTTCCTCTGCCTGCCCTCGATGCAGGATATCAAAGGATCGGCGGTCGCGTTGCGCCACCGGGACCGGAATGAGCGAGCGACGCGACAGGATGTGATCG
>Ga0066789_10001511_pt1 | contig 10053 bp, 9 predicted proteins | sample OrgsoiDNA2013049_FD_70960 | JGI IMG/M metagenome (GOLD analysis project Ga0066789, IMG submission 70960) | Permafrost soil microbial communities from the Arctic, to analyse light accelerated degradation of dissolved organic matter (DOM) -... | ecosystem: Environmental > Terrestrial > Soil >...
TTCTCGTTGCCTTGGATATCCGTCCAGCCGCCCGCGGGGAACTGGTCGCTGATCGTTTCGGCGTACTCATGACCCTCCACAATGGTCACGCCGTCGGCCACGCCTCCGGGGCCGGCGTTGACAAAGTTCCCACCGCAGCTGGACCCGGCGTCGGTGACGTAAGGCTCGTTGGTGAATGCCAGGGGGCCGTAGGGGGAGCTCGGCGCGCCCCCGGACAACGAAGTGTCACCGGTGTAGTCATGCCACGCGCAGAACTGGCTACCGGTGGTGTTGAAGCCGTCCGGATGGGTGCTGGGCGGCGACAAGACGACGTACTGCACATTCCGGTTGGACGCTGTGGTGGTGTTGCCGAAATGTCCGGCCGCCTTGATGGCCTCGGCACCGATCTGGTTACCGGTGGCTTGCGCCGGGGCGGCCGCCGACCGGTCCAGCCAGATCCCCGCGAGCGCACCGCCGGTGGGGTAGCCCACGTGCGAGGCACCCGACGTACAGGACTTCGCACCAGAGGCAATGCCCTGGCAGTACTGGGTCATGACCCCTGACCACGACTCGGCTCCGGTGCCCAGACCTTTGAAGAACCCTTGGAGCCGGGTCGCGCTGGCCTGAGGGTCCCCGGTCAGGGAGGTGTTGCCGTTGGCGTCGGTACTGGGGGAGCCCCACTGGGACCCCCAGAACACCAGGACGACCCGTGGCGGGCCGGTGGTCACTCCCACCCCGGAGGTGCCTCCGCCGTAGCTGAGGTTGGTCAGACCCATCAGACCGGGCAGGTTTGTCCCCAGGGTCTGTACGAGGCCGTGACGGTACGGGTGGCTGAGAACCTCGCCGACGGAGGTGCCGGCGACGATTGTTGAAGCCTGCGCATTGCCGGCCGGCACCGATCCGAGGAGCATCGCCGCACCGATCGTTGTGAGCGCTAGGGCGCGGAAGCGGCGGGTGCGGCCCCTGCCTGGTCTGAGGTGGTCCTGATGCACGATGTGCGACCCTTCGTTGGTAGAACCAGTTGACGCTGACTCAACGAGGAGACGGGGCAGAAGTTACGACCCGATTCGACTCCGAACACTGGATGAACGCGACCGCCGGGGTGCTGTTCACGGGACTTCGGTTCTCTCCTTGAGGCCAGTCGCTGCAGCCGCGCGGGCTAGACCCCCAGACAGGCACAGATATCGCAGCGCGCGAGGCGAGCGGGGGCCCGATGTTGGTTGTTCCGCAGGCACGCGGACGGGCCTGTGACCATCGTGGCGTTTTTGGCGGTTCCTACCCCCAGGAGTTGGGCTGACTTCGGTCCTTGCCTCCAACGCGATGGCCCAACTCAAGGTCGCCGCGAGTGTGGGCGGCTCAACCCTGCAGAGCGCAGTGCTGCGTCCAGAAGCAGTCCCAGGCCGTGGCCATGGCCCTACCTGCCCACGGTGAACGTAGGGCTCTGGCGGGTGGTTGGTTGAACCGGCAAGGAATCGGCCCAGGAGCCGTGTCACTTCAGCGATCTGGCGCAGATCGGACATAGCGTGCTATATGGGCACCAGCTAGTGCAAAACGGCGGGGCCCCTGGCATATCGAGCTCAACCGGAGGCGAGCGATCATGAGTGCGTCGATGCAGGCAGACACGTCAACGTCGTCCCCTGTCCCGGTTCCGGTCTGGGCCGCGTCATCAGAGGGGGGCAGCGACGTCGGCCCCATCCGCGTCCTGCCGTCACCGGCTGCGATCACCTGTCAGCCGTGGTGCCAGACCAACGACGGCCACCCCAATCAGCGGTCGCGTGAGGACCAGTGCTGCTACGGCCTCGAGCACCGAGTTCCACTCCTGAAGGAGCCGATGGAACTCATTGGCAACGGGAGTACACAGCAGCAGTACCTCAGCACCTACTTGATGCGCACGGCCGACGACACGCAGTCTCAAGTCTTTATCGGCTACAACGAGGCGCCTGGCAGGTCAGCGACCCTTGACGAGGCGCGGGCGTTCGCCCTGGAGATTCTGGCGCTGGTCAACGGGCTACAGCTCTGAGCTCGGGTAGGACGCGGCTGCCCCTGACCATGGCCAGGTGTGAGGGCGCCGAAGCGAGAGGCATCTCATGACCGACACGTTCGCAACAATCGACGACTACATCGGCTCGTTTCCTGCGCAGGTGCAGATCATCCTCCATGAGGTGCGGCGCACGATCCTGGACGCCGTTCCCGGGGCCGAAGAGACGATCAGCTATCACATCCCCACGATCACCTTGGGCGGTCGAAACGTCGTGCATTTCGCTGCCTGGAAGCACCACATCGCCCTCTACCCGACTCCCACAGGATCCCAGGCATTCGAGCGGGAGATCGCGCCTTACAGAGCGGCCAGAAGCACAGTGAGGTTCTCGCTCCGAAAGCCCATTCCGTACGGCCTCATCGAACAAATGGTGGCGCTCCTGGTCGCCCGGGGAACCGGCGCTGTGTCCTGACTGAGCCCGGGCAGATATTGGCGGCCAGCAGGAAGGACGTCGGTTGCAGACCTGTCCCAAGGCCCTGGCGGCCTACCTCGCCAAGACCGGGACAGGGCCAGGCACCACCTGGCGGACGCCTTCTCGTCTCTTGCCTGCGCCAGGCGACCACATCGATAGGCGGCGTTCCCGGAACGCTGCCTCCCACCATCGGCGGTCTCTGCTTTCTAGAAGACGAAGCCACTGGCTGCCCTGTCTCGAGCAGGGCGATGATCTCAGGGGCCCAAACGTGTCAGCCCGTCGCGGTTACGGCCGGGTGTAGGCGTCCATCGCAGCTTTGAGGTTCTTGCCCATACGGGTGGTCCCGGTCAATTCAACGCCCAGTGCCTCCCGCAACTGAGCACCCGGGGTGGTGTTGGCACGGATGGCAGCAATGAGGGTCGTGGCGACCTCTGGTGCGTGGTCCGCGAGTCCCTCGGTGAGTCCACCATGGGCTTGACTGGCGCTAATCAATGCTGCGGCGAGTACCTGCGCGGGGTCAGTCTGGTTCTGGGTCATTGGTCATCCTTTGGTTGCTTTGTGTCGGATCCTAAAGCCTGCGCAGCTCGATGATGCCACGACCTTCTGGGCGAAACGGGTGCTCACCGCGTGAATCCGACTGCGCGGCCGACAATGTGTGACGAGGGTCATGGTCGAGTACGTCCTCAGGGCAGGCCCGGGAGTCCTGTCGGAACCGAAGGCAGAACGGGGGTAACGGTCAGTGGGGGCAGCACGGGCAGCGGGGGCAGCCGGAGCAGGGACGGGGTCGCCAACGGAGAGGGAGTCACGATCCTGGGCCAAGCGGTCACTGGCGGCAGGATCGGCACACCGGCGCCGGCGCCAGTGTTCGGAAGCGGCGGGGCACCAGGAGCCACGACCACCGCTCCTGGCCCGGTGATCGCCGGCTTCAGGCCCGCGGCGGGTATCCCGCCAGTGGGCAGGCCAGCTTCGGGCAGCATGAACGGCAGGCCGGTGAAGGGAGTCGAGGACTGCGGGCTTCCGAGTCGAAGGCTCCCGAGGGAAGCACAACGCTGGCCGCACAGCGCGATCTCCTGGGCCAGTTCGAGCCGGCTTTGGTGGAGCTGGGAGATCAGCGCGTCGACATCGGGCCGTGACGCGGCCGGGACCATCGGGCGCAGAGCGATGAGCTGAGGCAGTGCGCGAACGGTGAAGTCCTGGACTGCGAGCAGTGCGGCAGTGTTTGGGCTGCGGTCGAACTCACCCAGCAGTGCCGCCTGGCCGGTGCTGATCGCATCGGTGGCGCTGAGCAGCGCCTGGTTCACCGAAGCCGGGTCTGTGAGCCTCTTGTCGCGGTCGACCAGCGCTCGCGCGTCGCCGATGTCCGTCTGGGCCTGGGACAGCAGGGTCACTCCACGGTCGAAGTCTGAGCCGGCGAGGTGAACCGCAGCCGAGTCAAGCACCTGCTTCACGGGGTAGAGCAGACCCCCAGGCAGCGCAGATCGTGAGGTGACGCCCAGGACGGCGCCGATCAGCAGCAGGGACGCGGTAACCCCGGCCAGGACCCGCATCCCCTTTCCGATCACCAAGATCACGGGCTTGGCGGCGGAGCGCCGTACCGCCGGTGTCGATGGGCTGCGGACCTGGCGGGCGGTCATGGTCAGCGCCTCGGCGTGTAGCTGGAGCCCGAGCGTCCTGACGAAATCATCTCGTGGACCACACGCGGGGGAGGTGAGGACGGGGATCCGACTCGCGGTCGCGACCAGCCTTGCGACCTCCAGATCAGCGGAGGGCAGGCCTTGAACTGAGCGCTCAAGGAGGTTTGCGCGCTTGCTGACGAACGGCATTGGACAAGACCTCCTTTCTTCGGTGAGTCAGTGTTCGAGTCCCGGGCTGCCACGACGTCTTGACTTGGTGGACCTGATCGCGTGATGACCTGTTGGTGTGAGAACGAACGTGCGGGCTTGAAGTTACGTAGGTGACTGGGTGTGGAATCTCACGGCTTCTCTCCCTCGAGGGCACCATGAAGTGCACGCATCGCACGCAGCTGGAGCTGCTTGACAGCACCCTGAGACTTACCGATGACCAGCGCGGTCTCCGCAAGGGACAGGCCCTGCATGAACCGCAGGACCACGCACTCGGCCTGCTCGGGCTTGAGGGTCTTGACCGCCTCGAACAAGCGGGAGTCACGCAGCTGGGTGAGCACCTCGTTCTCCGGACCGTCCACCTGCCGGTCGGCGTCGAGCATATCGGCGGTGCTGACCTCCATGCGAAAGCGCGCGGACTTGACGTTGTCGGTAACCAGGTTGCGCGCGATGGTGACGAACCATGCCGCGATGTCTTTGCCCTGCCAGCTGAAGGAGTCGATCCGGCGCAGAGCTCGGATGAAGGTCTCGGAGGTGAGGTCCTCAGCGAGGTGGGATGATCCCACTCGCACGTAGATGTAGCGGTAGACGAGGTCGACATATCGTTCGTAGAGCAGTCCGAAGGCGTCTGCGTCCCCGCCCTGGGCGAGCGTGACAAGGGCGGCCACGCGTTCCATGTCGGCTGGCGGCCCCCCAGGGGCCTGAACTGAGGCGCGTGAACCCTGCGATGTGGCGGTGTCGTCGCTGACCGACAATGCGGCCCAGAGACTGTCCAGGAACGCCCGGGTCGCCAAGGGCAGACCGTGATCGGCCAGTGCCGAACCGGAGGCGGCGCGCCCGCTCAGGCTACCCATGGCCGCAGTCGCGCCATCACCAAAAGGCGTTGGCAAGCTAGCCCCGCCGGTGCGTCCATGCCAACCGATACTGACCTCCTTGTCGGCACAGTCTCCCCGAGATTTGGGGTTTTGTCAGCGTCTGGGCCTGAGTTTGTCCCGGACCGTAACCTGCCGGCCCTTGGCTCGTTCTTCTCTACAACACGACGAGCAACACGGGAGGTGTACCAGTGGGTGTCGAGATCAGGGTCGAGGGTCTGACCAAGTCGTTCGGGTCCCAGGTGATCTGGAAAGACGTCACGTTGACGCTGCCTGCCGGCGAGATCTCGGTCATGCTCGGCCCTTCCGGGACCGGTAAGTCAGTGTTCCTCAAGACGTTGGTCGGACTGCTCAAGCCCGAAGAGGGCTCGATCTGGATCAACGACAGGGACCTGACCAGGCTGCGCGAACGTGACCTCTATGCGGTCCGCAAGCTCTTCGGGGTGCTGTTCCAGGACGGCGCGCTCTTCGGGTCGATGAACCTGTACGACAACATCGCCTTTCCACTGCGCGAGCACACGAAGAAGACTGAGGCGGCGATCCGGTCGATCGTCGGGCAGAAAATCGAACTGGTTGGCCTGCAGGGCGCAGAGTTGAAGCTCCCAGGGGAGATCTCAGGCGGTATGCGTAAGCGGGCCGGATTGGCCCGCGCTCTGGTGCTCGACCCCGAGATCATCCTCTTCGACGAACCTGACTCCGGGCTCGACCCGGTTCGGACCAGCTATCTCAACCAGCTGATCGTGGATCTCAACGCCCAGATCGAGGCGACGTTCCTGATCGTCACCCACGACATCAACACGGCGCGCACCGTGCCCGACAACATTGGTCTGCTGTACCACAAGCACCTGGCGATGTTCGGGCCCCGCGAGATGCTCCTGTCCAGCGAAGAGCCCGTCGTCCGTCAGTTTCTCAACGCCCAGCGGATCGGGCCGATCGGCATGTCAGAGGAGAAGGACGCCGACGAGCTTGCCGCCGAGTCAGGCCAGGAGCTGCCGCCGTTGCCGCCCATCCCGCTGCAGCTGGAGACCAGCAACGGCGTAGTGCGCCCCTCGGCACGCCCGGCAGGGCAGTGGGGGCTAGCCAACGGCGTGACCCCACCTCCGGGGTCCTTCCAGTCCTCGAACACCGCAGCCAACCGGGGGCCCAAATGAGCCTCGTCGCAGGTGCCACGGGCGGACTTAAGCAGGCAGGCTCCCTGTTCGCCTTTGCCCTTGACGTCCTGCGAGCACTTCCGCGGCGACCGTTTCAGCGCAAGGAGTTCATCCAGCAGTCATGGTTCGTCGCCAGCGTCACGATCCTGCCAACCACTCTGGTCTCTATCCCGTTCGGGGCAGTCATCGCCCTGCAGCTCGGCACGCTGACCCGCCAGCTGGGCGCCCAGTCTTATACCGGTGCCGCAAGCGTCCTGGCCGTCATCCGCGAAGCATCTCCGATCGTCACGGCCCTGCTCATCGCCGGGGCCGGCGGCTCCGCGATCTGCGCAGACCTCGGCTCGCGCAAGATCCGCGAGGAGATCGACGCCCTGGAGGTCCTGGGAATCAGCGCTATCCAGCGCCTGGTGGTTCCACGCGTGCTGGCCATGATGCTGGTCGCTGTCCTGCTGAACGGCCTGGTCTCTGTGGTCGGCGTGTGCGGCGGCTACTTCTTCAACGTGATCATCCAGGGCGGCACGCCAGGGGCATACATAGCCTCGTTCACCGCACTGGCCCAGGTTCCGGACCTATGGGCCGGTGAGATCAAGGCCCTGATCTTCGGGGTCATCGCGGCCGTGGTCGCGGCGTACAAGGGCCTGCGGGCCGGCGGCGGTCCCAAAGGCGTCGGCGACGCGGTCAACCAGGCCGTCGTGATCACGTTCATGTTGCTGTTCGTCGTCAACTTCGTGGCTACCGCCGTGTACTTCCAAGTCGTTCCGCAAAAGATCTGACCCTGACCTGTCCGTTTATCTGTCTGCATCCCGACCCAAGGAGGTGAAGCCATGACCAGTCTCAAGACCCTGGCCGGCCGGCCGATCACGGCTCTGGACGACCTTGGCGGTCAACTGCGTTTCTACGTAACCTCCCTCGCCTGGAGTGGGCGGACACTGCGCCGATACAAGAAGGAGGTCATCCGCCTCCTGGCCGAGGTGAGTCTGGGAACCGGCGCCCTCTCGGTGATCGGCGGCACCGTCGGAGTGATCGCCTTCCTGGCCTTCTTCACCGGAACCGAAGTCGGGCTGCAGGGCTACTCCTCTCTCAACCAGCTCGGCACGGGAGCCTTCACCGGCTTCATCTCCGCCTATCTCAACACCCGCGAGATCGCGCCACTGGTCGCCGGCCTGGCACTGGCCGCGACGGTCGGTTGTGGGTTCACGGCGCAGCTGGGTGCCATGCGCATCAGCGAGGAGGTGGACGCCCTCGAGGTTATGGGTATTCCCAGTCTTCCGTTCCTGGTGACCACGCGGATGATCGCCGGGTTCGTCGCGGCCATGCCGCTGTACGTCCTGGGCCTGCTGTCCTCCTATGCTGCAACGCGGTTCATCACCACCAGCTACTTCGGTCAGTCGGCAGGGACCTACGACCACTACTTCCACCTGTTCCTGCCGCCCATCGACATCTTCTGGTCCTTCGTCAAGGTGATGGTCTTCGCGGTCGTGATCATCGCGATCCACTGCTACTACGGCTACACAGCCTCCGGCGGTCCAGCCGGGGTGGGCGTGGCAGTCGGCAGGGCGATCCGCACCTCGATCGTGGCCATCAACATCATCGACTTCTTCTTCAGCCTGGCGGTCTGGGGCGCCACGACCACCGTCCGGATTGCCGGTTAGCGCCATGCGTACCGCGAACACGCCAATCGGTGGTGCCCTGTCCCGGGTCAGCAACCATGCCTTCGGCCTGGCCTTCCTGCTCAGCCTTGCGCTCCTGATCGGGCTTTCCGTTGCGGCCTTCCAGAAGAAGTTCACCCCAGTGGTGATGGTCACCCTTTTGAGCGAACGGATCGGAAACCAGCTGCAGAGCGACTCCGACGTCAAGATCCGCGGCCTCATTGTTGGCGAGGTCAGGTCTATCTCCAGCACCGGGAACGGGGCCAGGATCGAGCTCGCACTTCAGCCCGACCAGGTGGCCAGCATCCCGGTCAACGTGTCGGCCCGGATCCTACCCAAGACGCTGTTCGGAGAGCGTTTCGTCGATCTGGTCATCCCTACGAACCCGTCGGCCCGGACCATCGCCGAAGGCGACACCATCGGCCAGGACCACTCCAGCGTGGCGATCGAGCTCGAACAGGTCTTTGACAACCTGCTTCCCCTGCTTCGCACGGTCAAACCCGAGAAGCTCGCGGCAACCCTGAATGGGCTGGCCACTGCCCTGGACGGCCGCGGCACGCAGCTGGGCAACAACCTCGTCCGAGCTGACAAGTACTTTGCCGCGCTCAACCCACAGATGCCCACCATCGCGGCCGACATCAGCCGGCTGGCGGACGTGGCGACAACCTACGCCGATGCGGCACCAGACATCCTGGCGATGCTGAAGGCTTTGACCACCACGAGCAACACCGTTGTGACCAAGCAGAATGCCCTGGCCGGGTTCCTTGCAGGAACAGCGGGATTCGCCAACACCGCAACGGCGTTCCTTAATGCCAACGGCGATCGCATCATTACCGTCGGGAGCGTGCAACGCCCCACGCTGGCACTCGCGGCCCGCTACGCACCGGAGTACCCCTGCTTTGCACAGGGACTGGCCGACTGGATTCCCAGGGCAACCCAGATCTTCCGCGACCATTACTTCCACATCACCCTTGAGGTGGTCAAGCCGCGCGCGCCATACCGGCCCGGGGAAGAGCCGGTCTGGAATGAGCACCGCGGCCCCAGCTGCCGAGGTCTGCCCAGTCCGCCGTACAGCCAGGCCAACCCCGCACCGGGATGGAACCTCGCCGACGGCGCCAACGGCTCCGGCAACCAGTCTCCCAGCGACTTTCCGGGTGCGGCCTCTGGGCTGCCGTCCTACTTCGCCGCGCCAAGCGCCTACAACATTCCCAGCGCTGACTCGGGTCTGGCCGGCACCGCGGGCGAACAGCAAGTGATCGCCCAGTTGCTGTCCCAGGACGCCAGTGGCGCCCACCCATCGGCCATCACCACTTTGCTGGCCGGTCCCATCCTGCGCGGGACGACGGTGAACCAGACATGAAGACCACCTCGAGCCTGGTCAAGCTGATCATCTTCGCCCTCGTCACCCTGGTCACCTTTGGGACGCTGGCGGCCACCATAGCCAACATCTCCTTGGGTGACCGTTTCACCTACCGGGCTGTGTTCAGTGACGTCACCGGTCTGGCGACGGGCCAAGACGTACGAATCGCGGGCGTACGCGTGGGAGAGATCTCCGACATCGGCATCTACAAGGACCGCACCAGCGCCGTGGTGGAATTCACCGTCGACAGGAGCAGCGTGTTGACGCGAGGCACCATTGCCACCATCAAGTACCGCAACCTGATCGGCGAGCGCTACCTGGCCCTGGACCAAGGGGCGGGCCCGGCCACCGCCTTACGTGACGGCGACATGCTGGCCAGAGATCACGCCCAGTCGGCGCTCGACCTGACTGTCCTGTTCAACGGTTTCAAGCCCCTCTTCGCGGCGCTGGCACCCAACGACGTCAACGAGCTCTCCGGCGAGATCATCTCTGTCCTGCAAGGTGAAGGCGGCAACATCAACTCGCTGTTGGCCCACACCGCTTCACTGACGTCCACGCTCGCAGATCGTGACCAGGTCATTGGTGCCACCATCACCAACCTGAACGCCGTCCTCGGGACGGTTGATGCCCACGACAAGGCCTTCGGGGACCTGTTGGACCAGCTACAGCGGTTCGTCTCCGGCCTGGCCGGGGACCGCACAGCTATCGGCGCCTCGTTGACCAACATCAACAATGTGGCAGGACAGACCGC
>Ga0066789_10001513_pt1 | contig 10050 bp, 11 predicted proteins | sample OrgsoiDNA2013049_FD_70960 | JGI IMG/M metagenome (GOLD analysis project Ga0066789, IMG submission 70960) | Permafrost soil microbial communities from the Arctic, to analyse light accelerated degradation of dissolved organic matter (DOM) -... | ecosystem: Environmental > Terrestrial > Soil >...
CGTGAACCTGCCAGGGAAGAATCGGTATTCCGCAAGAAGCTTGATACTCTTTTTCGACAGGCGCATGCGGTCAAGGGAGAGGCGGCGGCCCTGGGCTTGTCTTCGATCGAGAGTCGCGCTCATTCGTTCGAGGAAGACCTGAAGTCGCTGAAAGATAAGCCCGATTTATCCGGTAACGATTTCCTGCCGCTCGTCATCAAACTCGACGACCTGTTGACTCACCTGCAATCCGTCGGCGAATTGGTATCACGTCTCTCGCGCTTCCAGCCGGCGCCGACCGAGGTGGCTCATACGAGCACGGATGTGATGGCGGGCGGCGGCCGGGCAGCCGACAAATCCGACTTCGGCCTGACGTCGGCGCTGCAGCAACTCGCCGTGCGCGTCGCATCGGACAACCACAAAGAGGCGGTTCTACAATGCGTGGGATTTGATACGGTGCCAGCGGATTATCGCCGCGTAATCAAGGACATAGCGATCCAAGCTGTGCGCAATGCCATTGTTCACGGCATTGAACCGGCAACGGCCAGATCGGCATCCGGTAAGTTGGCACAGGGTCAAGTGCGGCTTGCATTTCAATCTCTAGGCGATGCTGGCTACAAATTCACCGTCGAGGATGATGGCCAAGGTCTGGCAATCGAACGAATCAAAGAGGTCGCGATTCGAAAGGGATTCATAACGCCGCAGCAAGCCAAAACTTTCGATGCAAAGAAGACGTACTCGCTATTGTTCAAGGCCGGGTTCTCCACGGTTGAGCATGCTACGAAGGATGCAGGTCGCGGCGTGGGAATGAATTTGGTCGCTGATCTCGTGCAGCAGGTTGGAGGGCGAGTCGGGGTGGCTACGGCACCCGGACGATTTATGCGCCTTACGGTCACGTTACCCGCTTCTGCGGTCAAGCGCACGGACGATGCGGCGGTAGCGTAATGGAAAACGGCGCGCCGAATATCATGAAACTGATGATCGTGGATGACTCCAATATCATCCGCCGCCGCATCGAGCGCTCTCAGCAGATAGCTCGGCTCCAAGTGGTGGGTGCGGCCAGCAACGGACGCGAGGCCGTGGACTTGTTTCGCCGTACGCGACCTGACGTAGTGACCATGGATCTGACCATGCCCGAGATGGATGGCATCGAATGTGTGGGAGAATTGGTAGCGCTCAATCCGAATGTGCTGATCTTGGTGGTCTCTGCGCTTGCCGACAAAGCGACCGCCGTGGAAGCCATCGAGAAAGGCGCAAATGGATTCTTATGCAAGCCTTTTAGCGATCGACAGCTCAATGAGGCGTTAGAAGAGCTGTTGTCGGAGGCATGAGATGTTAAGGGAAACGGAACTTCGCACTTTTGTCGACGGCACGATCAATTACTTTGAGACATCGGTACAACAGGCAGCCACCGTCGGATCTCCGTACCTCGTGACCGACGGCAAGCCCGGTGCCTATGAATACACCGGAGTAATCTGCATTTCCGGCGCACGCAGGGGTATCGTCTATTTTACGGCGCCGCGCGGCATGCTTACCGTCCTGCTGATGCGCATGCAGGAAACCGATTCCAGCGACGCAAATATCAAGGATCTTGTGGGCGAAGTCGCCAATACCATTTCCGGCAATGCGCGCCGCGACTTCGGGAAGAATTTTCTGATTTCAATTCCGACAGTCATTGCGCACGAACCGGAACAAGTGCCGGCGGCGCATGTGCGCGCCTACGTCATTCCCATCAATTGGCGCTCGCATTCCGCCAAGTTGGTCGTCTGCCTGGAATAAGCGATCGGGGAGCCGACTTAACGCTCACCGGAAATCGAGTTTCAAGGCTGTAGCCGAGTGGCAGACCAGTTCACAGGGGGGGCGGCATCGCCCGACTGGCCGGACAAACGGGTCCAGCGGGCCCGCTCGTGTATGCGAAACTCGCCTTCCACCCACAATTCGATGGCGTTCACGACGAGCCGAAAGCCACCCCAGTGGAGCGGGCGCATGATGTCGGCCGCTACCGATTCGGGTTCTTGAGAACCAGGTCCATCGTACGGAATTCCAAAACGCCTAGCCGCCATTGCGATCGCCTTCGCCAGGACACCGCGTGATTCTAGCGGCTCGCTTTGGCGGCTGGCCCAGGCGCCCAGCCGGCTTTGCCAGGGGCGGCTCTGAAAATACGCATCGTTTTCGGAGGCCGACAGCCGTTCCACTCGGCCCTCGGCGCGAACCTGCCGATGTCGATGGTCCCAATGAAACACGACGGCAGCCCGCGGATTTGCCTCGAGTTCGCGGCCCTTGCGGGATTGATAATTGGTGTAAAAGGTAATGAACCCGGCTTCCGCGGCGATATCCTTGCAGAGCAACACCCGCGCCGAAGGTTGGCCGCCGGCGTCCACGGTGGCCAGTACCATGGCATTTGGATTCGGCTGCGCCGCATCGATCCGAGCCTGGGCCAGCCAATCCGCCGCTACCTGCAAAGGATTGGCCGGTAGCGGGTCAGGAAGGGTTTCGGTCCAATCAGTCTGCGTATTCGCGCTCATGTGCGAATGGTAACCGTGCCGTTGCGCTTGCGATAGCCGTGGCCCGCCAGTAAAAGGGGAGCCGGCACAAAATGGGAATTGAAATTACATGACCCTGGACGAATTGCGAACCGCATTGACCGAGCTCGACGAGCAACTCATTCATCTCGTCGCGCGCCGCCAGGCTCTCAGCGAGCAGGTGGCGTCCGTAAAACGTGCGACCGGACGCGCCACGCGCGACTTCGGTCGGGAGCGGGAGGTCATCTTACGCGGCCGGATCACGGCCGACGCTCTGGGGGTTTCCCCGGATCTCGCCGAATCGCTGCTGCGGCAGTTGATTCAGTCGTCGTTGGCGACTCAGGAACAAGCGCGCGTCGCCGCACACGCGCACGGCAGCGGCAAACGCGCGTTGGTGATCGGCGGTTGCGGCAAGATGGGCGGGTGGTTCTCGGAGTTTTTGGCTTCGCAGGGGTTCAGGGTCACGATTGCTGATCCGTCGGGCTCCCTGCCAGGCTTCGCTCGGCTGGCCGACTGGGAAAACGATGCCCTCGACTTCGATCTCATCGTTCTGGCAACTCCCTTGAGCGCCACCCCGAGCCTGCTGCTGGCACTGGCTGAACGTGCGCCGCGCGGCCTGATCTTCGATTTAGGTTCACTCAAGACTCCTTTGCGCGCCGGACTCGACGCGTTGGTCAAGGCGGGTTGCCGCGTCACATCGCTGCATCCCATGTTTGGGCCGGATACGGAGTTACTTTCCGGGCGGCATGTCATTTTCATCGATCTGGGCAACGCCGCGGCGTTGCAGGAAGCGCAAGAGCTGTTCGCGCCAACCATGGCGGAGCGCGTGGTCATGGGCCTGGACGAGCACGATCGCTTGATCGCCTACGTGCTCGGACTTTCCCATGCGCTCAACATCGCATTCTTCACCGCTCTTGCGGATAGCGGTGAAGCGGCCACGCGCTTAGGCCGGCTTTCGAGCACTACGTTCGATTCACAGCTGGAGGTGGCGAGCCGAGTGGCCGCCGAAAGCCCCGAGCTGTACTTTGAGATTCAAAGCCTGAATGACTATGGCGGCGAGTCATTGCTGGCGCTCTCCCAAGCGGTCGAGCGCTTGGTGCACGCGGTGAAAACGAAGGACGCCCATGCATTCACGGCCCTCATGAATCGAGGTCGAGCCTATCTGGACGTGCGGGCTGCCGCCCGCGCCGGCTAAAATTCCGTCCAAGGATTTCGACAATGGATGCAACGATTCAAGAGAACGAAGACCTTAAACAGCGTTTGAAGGAGATGACCGCCGAGGCCGCCAACAATGAAAATATTTTGAAACGAACACAGGCGCGCGAATTGACCTTGCTGCGCGCCGAGACCCTCTCGCAACTGCTGCGAACCATGGTGGACGGCCTACGTGAGTCGTACGCGCTCGACGCTGTCAGCGTCGTGCTTCTCGACCCACAGCACGAGATTCGCCATTTGCTGATTGCGGGCGGCGACCGGCCCGACGAATTCAAGGAGATTTTCTTCGTCGATTCGTTGGTCGGTCTGGCGCCGCAGCTCGCGGCTTTGCACAAACCGTGGCTGGGTCCGTTCATCGGTGCCGATCATCACCTGCTGTTCCCGGGAAGTGTCAACTTGAAGAGTGCCGCCCTGGTGCCGCTGCCTCGCATGGACCGACCCATCGGCGCATTGTGCTTCGGAAGTGGCGAGCCCACTCGCTTCACTCGCCACCATGGAACTGATTTTCTCGCCCATTTGGGCGCGGTCGCCGCGGTTTGCATCGAGAATGCCATGAACCGCTCGCGGTTGCTGCGCGCCGGGATCACCGATTTCCTGACCGGTTGGCACAACCGTCGCTATCTGCAGCAACGCTTGAAGGAAGAGTTGGCGCGGGCACAGCGGCGCGCCGGCACTATTGCCTGTCTGATGATCGACGTCGACCATTTCAAAGGCATCAACGACGGCTACGGACACTTGGCCGGCGATAAGGCATTGAAAGAAATTGCGCTTCGAGTCGAGGAGCAAATTCGCAGCATGGATACGGCTGCGCGTTTCGGCGGCGATGAATTGGCAATTCTATTGCCCGACGCCAGCTCGGCCGAGGCAGCCAAATTGGCCGAGCGCATCCGCAAAGCCATTGCCGCCAAGCCGTTTTCCCTCACTCCACAGATCAAACGCAGTTTGACGGTATCCGTGGGTGTCGCATCGGTCTTGCCCGGACGGGATGAAACGGATCTGAAGACGCTCGCGGATCGATTGCTGGCGGATGCGGATGCGGCGTTGTATCGAGCGAAGGCACTGGGCCGCAATCGTGTGCAACTGGGAGCCGGTTGAGCGGTAGCCGGATGTCGGTCCGGCGGGGGGTTGGGATCAAAACGTGATGCGACGCTCACGGCGCAGCAGAATCAAAAACAACGGTACGCCGATGAGAGCGGTCAAAGCGCCCACGGGCAACTCACGTGGCGCCGCGACGATACGGGCCAAGGTATCCGCAAGAGTCAACAAGCTGCCTCCCAGCAAAATGGACGCTGGCACGACGACACGGTGATTGCTGCCGGCTACAAGGCGTACCAAATGCGGTGTGACCAGCCCGATGAACCCGATTCCGCCTGCGGTGGTGACTGCCGTGGCGGTGAGCGCGGCGGTCGCAAAGAACAGCGCGATGCGTGCGGGCCGCAGCGCCAGGCCCAACGATTGCGATTCGATTTCGCCGCGCGCCAGCACGTTCAAACTGCGAGCTCCGACCATGGCAAAGAGGCCGATGATGAGCAAAATCGCGAGCGCCGCCGGGGAAAACTCCGAGAACGACAGATCGCCCATCAGCCAGAACAACATTCCGCGAAGACGGCTCTCATCGCCGAGCGCTAGCATGAGACTGACGATCGCGGTGCAGCCTGAGGCGACCACGACGCCGTTGAGCAACAAACGCTGTGGAGTCCAGCCTCCGCGGGCGTGTGCCAGTGCGAATACCAGCCAGGTAGCGCCCAAGGCCCCCATGCCGGCCGACCAATTGATGAATAGACCGCCGAATCCCAACAACATGGCGCCCAGCGCCGCCACGGCGGCACCGCCGGAGATGCCCAGCACATAAGGGTCGGCCAGGGGATTTCGCAGCAATACCTGCATCAGAACGCCGGCGAGTGCTAACAGTCCGCCAGTACTGAACGCGTTGAGCGCCCGCGGCAGCCGCAGGTCGAGGATGACCTCCCGGACGAGTTGCGGGCTATCTCTGGCGGCGCCTTGCCTGAGGCCGGCGTTGCCGGGCGCGATGGCGTCGACGCCCGCGCCGCCGAGTCCGAGAAGCCCCGTCAGGAGGGTCTTCGCGCTGAAATTCGTGCTACCGACGGATACGGCCAAAGTTAGGCTGCATATCCCGATGAGCGCTAGTAACAAGAGCAGTCGGCTGGCTTTCATGTGGCGGGTACCATACGGACCACGCGGAGTCGCCACAAGCCGAGCGCGGCCAACTCCGGAGCGGCGGGGGTGGAATCGCGGTCACAGCTGTGCCGCGAGGCGACCCCAAGCGCTCGGCGATATGGAACAATTGGGCAATGTCCGCTGCGCCAGCCATCGATTACATAGACAAGGACGGTTTCCGTGCAAATGTGGGTATTGTTCTGACCAGAGGGGCGGGGCAGGTGTTCTTGGGCGGCCGTGTGGGGGGCCGTGGCTGGCAGTTTCCGCAGGGCGGCGTCAACCGAGGCGAGCGGGTTGAAGATGCGCTATTCCGCGAATTGAAGGAAGAAATCGGCCTGGAACGCCACGATGTCGAGCTTTTGGGCTCGACACGCGGGTGGCTGCGCTACCGGTTGCCCCGGCAATATGTAAGGGACCGCTGCATCGGCCAAAAGCAGCGGTGGTTTCTCCTAAAGCTCCTTGCCGACGAAGCAAGACTGCGTTTCGATAGCACCAACGCGCCCGAGTTCGATCGGTGGCGATGGGCCGACTATTGGACGCCGGTGCGAGAGGTCGTGTATTTCAAGCGCCAGGTCTACGTCCGCGCTCTGCATGATTTGGGCCGGCTGATGTTCCCCGAGGGGCTGCCGCCTTATCCGGAGTGGTGGTCGGAGGTGAGCACCGTGCGCCGGCTGGAGATTTGATGTTCGCGCAGCGAGCAACTGTCTGATAGGTGCGACGCATGCGTCGCACGGGTGACCATGGATGGTCACCCAGGGCTTGCGCGTAGCAGGGATAGCGCAGCGCAATGCGCCCCGACCCCGTAGATTCAGCGCGAAGCGCTTAACTAGGCTTGACTATGGCTAGAGCGACGATACCGAGCAACAGTAGCGAAGGCACCTCATTGAAAGCGCGAAACCACTTGGCACTGTGAGTGCGGCGATCATGGGCGAAATCGCGCAGAAACTTGAAGCACAGCAAGTGGTAGACGATGAGCAGGAGCACGAGCGTCAGCTTGACCTGCAGCCATCCCATCTTAAGGTAAGCAGGCGCGGCCACAATCATCGCGATACCCAGCACTACGGTGGCCATGGCACCGATGCTCATGATCGCGAACAGTCGGCGTTCCATGATTCGGAACCGCTCCACGCTGATCCGGTCCGAGGCATCCGCGTGATAAACGAACAGCCGCGGCAGATAAAACAGGCCTGCGAACCAAGTCACCATTGCCACCACGTGAAAAGCCTTCAACCAGAGCAAGTTCCGTTCCTTGAGCATCGAGGGGCTTTAGGATCATACCGCGGGGGTCCCGGCTTCGTGTAATGTCTCGTAGCCTCGCGAACTTAAGGCATGAATCACACTTCATGGCGGACTTGTTCGGCAAACTGGTGGTCCGATCGTATGCGCCCAAGCGGCGAGCCGTGCTGCTCGCAGCGGCGGCGTTGCTCGCCGTCGTCGTGTTCTACGGGGCGTTCGAACTCGGCCGATACGATGCGGGCTTTCGGGTCGTGGACTCGGTCCGTGGGGCGTTGTCGGCGAGTGCGCGTATCCGCGCATTGGATGCGGAAATCGAACGGCAGCGCGAGCAGTTGGCGGCGGCAGATGTGGCACGGCGCGTCGATCATGAGGGGTACAAACAAGTGGAACGGAGTCTGGGCGACATGCAGAGTCAAATCGCGCGACTTACTCAGGATTTGTCGTTCTATCGCGGCTTGGTGCAGCCGGATTCGCTGGTGCACGTCAAGGTACAACAGATGCAAATCGTGCCGGAGCCGGCGCCCGGCCAGTATCGGTTGAAGTTCGTTCTGATGCAGACGGGCAAGCCGGACAATGTGGTGGGAGGCAGCGCTGCCATCTCGATCGACGGGTTGCTGCGCGGCAAGCCGATGACTGTGAGTTTCACCCAAGTGTCGAGCAACCAGCGCAGCGGCCTCACCTACTCTTTTCGCTACTTTCAGGACTACGACGAGTCTGTACGGTTGCCACCTGGATTCGAGCCGACCCGCATCGGGATCGAGATCCACTCGGGCAGAGATGCCAGCCATGGCTTTCGCCAGGCGTTTGTCTGGAAGGCGCAGGGGATGTCGATGGAAACCGAGGCAGGCGGCGGTCCGGCAAATGCGGAGGCGCAGCCAAAGGGTAGTGCAGATGTTCAAACGGAAACCGAGTAAAAACCCCAACATCGACACGTTGATCGGCGCCAAGACGCGCATCAACGGGGACGTTGAGTTTTCGGGTGGTCTTCATCTGGACGGATACATCAACGGCAACGTGAGCAGCAAGTTGGATGGGGGGGCGAGCTTGTCCGTCGGCGAGCAAGGCGGAATCGAGGGATCGGTCATCGTGCCCAATATCGTCCTCAATGGCATCGTCAAGGGCGATATCGACGCCACCGAGCGAGTGAAGCTCGGTGAGAAAGCGCGGGTGATGGGCAATGTGCGTTACTCGGTCATTGAAAGCGCGGTAGGCGCCCAAATCAGTGGTAAGTTGATCCATAGGGCGAACGGCGGGGACAGTGCGGGTGATGCCGGTCCTACGGGCGACTCTCAACTTTGATTGGCCACTGGCCGGCGAGTACACTAGCGACATGCACACTACTTCAGAATCCACACTTCAGCCGGAACTTGCTCCTCCGCCCCCCGATGTATTGGTGTTCACCGATGCCGCGGCCGGAAAGGTGGGCGAATTGATCCGCGAGGAGGCGAACCCGAACCTGAAATTGCGGGTGTTCGTTTCAGGCGGCGGCTGTTCTGGCTTTCAGTACGGATTTACTTTCGACGAGAAAGTGGAAGAGGGCGATTTCTGTATCGAAAATGCGGGTGTGCAATTACTGGTGGATCCGATGAGCGCGCAGTATCTGATGGGCGCGGAAATCGACTACAAAGAAGATCTACAGGGCGCTCAATTCGTGATTCGTAACCCGAACGCCAAGACCACCTGCGGCTGCGGCTCGTCGTTCTCAGCTTAAATCAATGGCTGCGGGTAGCGGCGGTCGTGTCGTGCCCGATGTGCTCGCCGCGGTCGATTTGGGCTCCAACAGTTTTCATATGGTCGTCGCGCGGCATTCGCATGGCCAACTCGTCATTCTCGATCGCTTGCGGGAAATGGTCCGTCTGGCCGGGGGCTTGAGCGACAGCGGCCGGCTGGATGATGCCGCCGCGGACCGTGCCTTGCGATGTCTAGAGCGTTTCGGCCAGCGGCTGCGTGCCATGCACGCTGACAGCGTGCGGGTCGTGGGCACCAACGCCCTACGCCGCGCGAGACGCAAGCGATGGTTTCTGGAGCGGGCGCGCGCCGCGCTGGGGCATCCCATTGAAATCATCTCCGGTCTCGAGGAGGCGCGGCTGATTTATTCGGGCGTGGTGCATACCAGCCCGTTGAGTCCAGACAAGCGTTTGGTCATCGATATCGGCGGCGGGTCTACCGAGGTCGTGATCGGGGAGGGTTTTACTCCTTTGCTGCTCGATAGTTTGTCGGTGGGCTGCGTGGGCCTGAGTTCGAGTTATTTCGACGATGGCAGAATCTCGGAAAAGCGATTCGAGCGCGCTCGCACGGCGGTGAGATTGGAACTCGAACCCATCCAGGAAGCCTACAAGAAGTTGGGTTGGCTGCAGGCGTTCGGCAGTTCGGGCACGGTGCGCGTGCTTGCCGACGTCGTGCGCCGCCTGAACCCAGATTCGCCGCGCATCACCGTGGACAATCTGCGCAGCCTCGCCGACCGGGTAATAGCTGCCGGCCACGTCGATGATCTCGACCTGCCCGACGTGGACGCCGAGCGCGCGCCGGTATTTCCCAGCGGCCTAGCCATCTTGTTGGAAATCGTCGAGAACCTCGGCATCGATCGAATCCGGGTCGCCGAGGGCGCGATGCGCGAGGGGTTGTTGTACGACCTCATGGGCCGCTTCACCGACGAAGATGCACGCGTACGCAGCGTGCGCGCCATGGAGAAGCGCTACCACGTCGATTCGCTGCAGGCAGACCGCGTCGAAGCAACCACCGTGGGGTTGCTGGAACAAGTCGAATCCGACTGGGGACTCGGAGACCCTCTGGCGGAGTCCGTGCTGCGCTGGGCGGCCCGCTTGCACGAGACGGGCCTCGATATCGCTCATTCGAAATACCATCGGCACAGCGCCTATCTGTTGCAGCATGCCGACATGCCGGGATTTCCGCGTGAAGA
>Ga0066789_10001517_pt1 | contig 10040 bp, 9 predicted proteins | sample OrgsoiDNA2013049_FD_70960 | JGI IMG/M metagenome (GOLD analysis project Ga0066789, IMG submission 70960) | Permafrost soil microbial communities from the Arctic, to analyse light accelerated degradation of dissolved organic matter (DOM) -... | ecosystem: Environmental > Terrestrial > Soil >...
TCCGACCACGAGGTCAACATCAAGATCCTGCTGGGCCTGCCGATCGCCGATGGCGAATTGACCGTCAAGCAGCGCAACGCGCTGCTGGCGGAAATGACCGACGATGTCGCCGCGCTGGTACTGCGCGACAACACCTTTCAGACGCAGGCGCTGTCGGTCAGAGGGCGGGTCGCGGCGCAGGGTCTCGACGCGAACCAGCGCTTCATCCAGTTCCTCGAGAAAGGCGGGCGCCTCAATCGCGCGATCGAATTCCTGCCGTCGGACGAAACGATTGGCGAGCGCCGGGCGGCAGGCATCGGGCTCACCAGCCCCGAGCTGGCGGTGGTCTTGGCGTACAGCAAGATCTGGCTCTACGACGAGTTGCTCGCATCGTCGCTCCCCGACGATCCGTGGGTGGCGACCGCGCTGGCGCGCTACTTTCCGAAGGCGCTGCGCGAGCGCTACGCGGCGTACATGCAACGCCATCCGCTGAAGCGCGAGATCATTGCGACACACGTCACCAACAGCATGGTCAACCGCGTGGGCGGCACGTTCGTGCATAGCCTGCTGGAATCGACGGGCGCGAAGCCTGCGGAGATCGTGCGTGCGTACCTGCTCAATCGCGAGGTTTTTGGGTTCGTCGAGTTGTGGATGGCGGTCGAATCCTTGGACAACAGGGTCAACGACGCCGTGCAGTCGGCGATGCTGATCGAGACCAGCCGCCTGATCACGCGCGGGACGACATGGTTCCTGCGTTCGCGCCGGTTGACCGAGGACATGGCGGCCACCATCGCGCATTTCACGCCCAAGGTTGCCGCGCTCGCGAAGCTTCTGGCGCAGATGCAGGACGATGGCGAGCGTGCGCGCATCGGCGCCGCCGTCGCGAAGTACGCGGATCAGGGCGTGCCGCAGGAGTTGGCAACCGCCGTCGTCAGTGTCGATACGCTATACGCGGCGCTGGACATCATCGAAGTTGCCGATGGCGCCAGGCGCGCGCCGGAATCCGTCGCCCAGCTTTATTTCGAGCTTTCGAACAAGCTTGGGTTGCCGTGGCTGCGCGACAGGATGGCCGCGCTGCCCGATGGCGCGCACTGGCAGATGCTCGCGAAAGAGGCGATGCAGGACGATCTTTCGGGCCTGCAGCGGACGATCACTGGCGACGTGCTCGCCGGCAGCCCCGAGAACGCCGCGCGTGAGGCGCTTATCGCGGCATGGCAGGACCGCAACCGGCGCGGCATCGAGCGCGCCGCGCAGTTGCTTGGCGAGTTGCGCGCCGCGGGCCCCGTCGATTCGGCAATGCTGTCGGTGGCGCTGCGCGAGTTGCGCGGTCTCGCGTAGCGGCGATTCCGGCTAGTACGTGCCGACCGGCGCGTTCGGGCGATCGGGCGGTAGCGTGCGGAAGATGCAGTCGAAAGACTTGTCGTTGGGCGTTCCGGCGCCGAAGAAACCAACCAGCGCCTGGCGGTAGCTCGCCGGGCTCATCCGGTTGTAGTACAGCTTCGACGTCACGTCGAGGAAGTACGAATAGTCGTTGTTTGTCATGTCGTTGCTCAGGATCTGCTCGCCGAGATCCTGATTGCCGATCTGCAGCGGCCGGCACGATGTCGGGAGCTGCTTGATGTAGGCGTTGAAGCCCGTCGCCTGCACGCTGCGCACCGAGTCCGGCGCGCATCCGACGGCGAATGTCGCGGCTGCCAGCACGAGCGCCGCGCGTGCCAAGGCGAATTGCGACCGGCGCGTCTGATTGCCTGATTGAACGTTGTCCATTGCAGGTGTCCTTTCGTTGGTTTGACGTGAATTGGGCGCGCTGTGCGCACAAGTCATGACTTGTGCTTGTCCTTCTTCTTCTTGTCGGGTGTCGTTGCCAGAACCAGTTTGTCGGCGCCGACGCCTTCGCTGTGCCGCTTTTCGAGATCGGTCATCAATCCCTTGTCGCTCAGGTCGAGCGCGTCGGAATGCTCCCAGTCGTGGCGGGCGACCTTGTCGAGGCGGTGGACCACGTGCTTGTCGAAGACCTCGATGCCGAGTTCACGCCGGGCATCGAAGCTGCCAGGCGCGAGATTGATCGAGCCGATGATTGCCGCCTTCTCGTCCGCGAGCAGCATCTTGGCGTGCAGCTTCAGGTGCTTGAGCTTGTGCACCTTGATGCCGACGTCGTGCATGATGCGCAGCCCGCTGACGCCCTCCAGCAGCTTGTCCCGCTTGAGCGTGTGCGGCGGGCGCGCCATCACGTGGACCTTGACGCCGCGTTCACGGGCGCGGACAAGTCGCTCGATGATCACCGGATCCTGGTAGCGCTCGTTTTGCACGAAGACCGTGTGCTTGGCCTGGTCGATGAAATGCGCGATCCGCTCGCGGCCGTTGTTGTTGCACCAGATGAGATGCGCGTCCTCTCCCGGATCGAAGGCCTTGCGCGACCAGTCGGCCTCGAAGCATTCGATGATCTCGGCGACTTCGGCGGGATCGTCGGTGACGACCGCATAGTCGCGCGTTGCCGTCAGGTTCTCCGGGTCCCAGTTCAGCGATTTCACGAATGCGCTCACGTCATCGACGACCATCGATTTTTCGTGCGTCAGGTCGAAGGCCGGATTGCTGTCTTCGACCGCGACCTTGCCCTTGAGCAGCTCGCTGCGCGAAGCCTCGTTCTCGGCTTCGCCGCTGCGCCGCGCGGGATTGAGCATGACGCGGACCTTGACGCCGCGCTTTTGCGCAGCGATGACCGCGGCGATCAACGATGGATCCGAAAAGACGAACATCTTGATGCGCAGCGATTTCTTCGCCGCGGCGATGGCGTCGAGGATCGGGCGGGCGGAGTCGTCGGGTAAAACGATCAGGGAGCGGGACATGGGGTAGGGGCCTCAGTGCGGGTTGGGGTGCGCCGGCGGCGGAGCCGTCGCGGCGGGCGGCTGCTCATACTGAATTCGATGAAGCTCGGCGTACACACCGCCCAGCGCAATCAGTTCGTCGTGTGTCCCCTGCTCGGCGACCACGCCGTCCTTGAGCACGAGGATCTTGTTGGCGTCGCGGATCGTCGACAGGCGGTGCGCGATGGTAATCGTGGTGCGTCCTTTCATCAACCGCTCCAGGCCCTCGATGACCAGGCGCTCGGATTCGGTGTCCAGCGCCGCGGTCGGTTCGTCGAGGATCAGGATGGGCGCATTGCGGATGATGGCGCGGGCGATGCCGATCCGCTGCCGCTGGCCGCCGGAAAGCGTGAGCCCGCGCTCGCCGACGGCCGAGTCATAGCCATGCTTCATGGCCGAGATGAACTCGTGCGCATTGGCAAGCTTCGCGGCTTCGGTGATCTGTTCTTCGGTGGCGTCCGCGCGTCCGTAGGCGATGTTCTCGCGGATGGTGCCGCGGAACAGTACCGTGTCCTGCAGCACGAACCCGATCTGGCTGCGCAGCGAGTTCTTCGTGTAGTCGCGCACGTCGACGCCGTCGACGAGCACGCGTCCTGCCTGGGCGTCGTAGAAGCGCGGGATCAGTCCGACGACCGTCGATTTGCCGCCGCCGGTGGTGCCGACGACGCCGACCATCTGGCCCGGTGCGATGTTGAAGCTCACGTCGCGCAGGATCGGCGTCTTGGGGTCGTAGCCGAAAGCGACGTGTTCGAGCGTAATCTCTCCCCGCGCGGACTTCAACTCGCGCGCGTTCTCGCGTTCGGGAATGATGTCGTCGGTGTCGAGGATACCCTGAATTCGCTCCAGAGCCACCGCCGCCGCGGCGATCGAGTTGGTCATCTTGGCCAGATCCTGCACCGGCTTGAAGAACTTGCTGAGGTACGCGAGGAATACGGTCAACGCTCCAACGGTCATCACGTCGGTAACGATCAGCGCCGCGCCCCGCCAGAGGACGAAGGCGGTACAAAGGGACACGACGACCGTCACGACGGGCGAAAGAAGCGACTTCACCTTGCGCGCCTTGAGCGCCGCGTCGACGGTCGCCTGACTCACCTCGGCGAGCCGCGATTCCTCGAGGTCCTGCCGGCCATAGGCCTTCACCACGCGCACCGACTCCAGGCCCTGCTGCACGACAGTGACGATGTCGGCCTGATGCAGGCGCACCTGGTGCTGCGCTTTCTTCACCGCCTTCTTGAACCGCATGACAAAGAGCAGCAGAAACGGCGTAACGCCAACCGCGACCAGCGCGAAGTCCCAGTTGAGCCAGAACATCAGGCCGACGATGCCAACGATCGTGAGCAGGTCGACGAGTATGCCCAGCGTCGCCGACGAGGCGAAATTCTGCACCGTGGCCACGTCGTTGGTGATCGTCGACAACAGGACGCCGGTCTGCTGGTGATCGTAGTAACCCAGCGACATGCGTTGCAGGTGATCGTAGATCTTGATGCGCAAGTCGTTCGCGACCCATTGGCCCACGCTTTCGGTGTAGTAATTGTCGATGTAGGTCGCGATCGCGCCAATGATGGCGATCAGGATTACGCCGCCCGCGGCGAATGCCGCCAGGCCCATCTTGCTCCGGCCAAACGGCAAGTCGTGGATCCAGCGCAACCACTCCGGCAGCGGATGCGAGCCCAGGACGTTGTCGATGACCACTTTGAGCGGCCATGGGCCGGCCATGCTCATCGCCGTTTCGACCAGCATGGCGATGAACACGATTGCAAGCCAGCCGTGATACGGGCGAACGAGATCGAGCACGAGCTTGCGCATCGTGCTGCGCCCGATCGCGTTGGAGCCGCCGGGCGTGCCCGGCGCTTCCGGCGTTCCGTCCTTCGCGCCGATGCGCGCTGATGTCGTGTCGTTTGCCACGTTGTGCCGTCCCCGGAACGATCAGACGTGAAACCAGGCCAGGGCGCCGACGGCGATGGCGGCCGTGGCGACACCGTAGGCGGTGTACTGCAGCCCCTTATTGCGGGTAAGAATGGTGATGGCCGCCAGCGCGATCGCGATCTGGATCAGCGTAGTTGCCTGTGCCCAGCGATGATGGACGTGCATCGACGCCTCGCTCGCGAGCTCGGCTGCCTTCGATTCGTCCTCGAGCTGCTTCGCCTTGGGAATGATCTCTTCCTTCTCCTTCTTGTAGCGCTCGACTTCTTTCGCGTACTTGGCCTGCAGTTCGCCCGTGGTCAAGGTGGCACCGAGTTCAGCGATGTTCTGCTTGCTGCTCTTGGCCTGGTAGAAGTTCCACTGGTCGGAGGCTTCGCCTTGCCTGATTGCCGCTTCGTTCTTGAACAGCAGCGCCGCGTTTTGCGTGGCGCCGCCCATGTACCCGAACATTGCGCCGATCGTCGCGAAGATCGCGGTCATCACCGCGATGCGACCCGCAAACGGGTCGCCGTGCTGGCCCTGGTGCTCGACCTCGTGATCGTGCGGCCCGTGGACGTGAAATCCTTCTGACATGAAATGCCCCCTGAACTATGAAATGTTATTCAAGACCAACGCCGATTCTTGTTAGTGACGATCGGCAATCCTTTCGTAGGCGGTAAACGCAAACCCGAAGCCGCCCGGGCTTTCCGCTCGCCGCGATTCACGCATGGTCTCCCGCCATGCACTGCGAGCGTAACCGGGAAAGTGCGCATCGCCCAGGAAATCCTGATGGATCTCGGTGAGGTACAGTCGGCTCGCGAGCGGCAGCGCCTCGCGATAGAGCGCTTCGCCGCCGATCACGAATACCGGCTCGGGCATGATGACAGCGGCAAGTGCCGCGTCGAGCGATGCGACAACGCTCGCCCCCGGCGCCTGGAAGTCGCGCTGGCGCGTCACCACGATGTTCTGCCGGTCGGGCAACGGTCTGCCGATGGATTCCCATGTCTTGCGGCCCATGATGATCGAGTGCCCGGAGGTCAGTGCACGAAAGCGCCGCATGTCGTCGGGAAGGCGCCACGGCAGCCGATTGTCGACGCCGATGACGCCGTTTTGCGCGACCGCCGCAATCAGCGCGAGGATTGGGCGCTGGCGCACATCCGGCATCTCCCTTGGCGGGGCCGCTGGCGGTAGTGTATCGTTCACGCGGGATTCGCAGGTTGGGAAACCAACGAAACATTATAGCGGCCGCCCTGACCCCACGTGTATTACCCGCGTTCATTCCTCAAATTCATCCTGCTCGGATTCCTGCTGGTCAGCCTGCCGTTGCTCTACGCGCTGGTTGAACTGATCGTCAGTCTGGACCGGCTCGGCACGCAGGGTCAGCAGGCCGTGTTGCAGGCCGCGCAGGCGGGCCGCGCCAGCCGGCAACTCTACGAGCAGGCGACGACGCTCGAGCGCCTCGTGCGCCAGCACCTGATTCTGGAAGACCCGCAACTGGTCGAAGACTACGGGCGCCTGCGCCAGGACTTCCGCGTGACGGCACAGCAATTGCAGCAGCTTCCGCTCGATCGCACGCAACTCGTGCAGCTCGAATCGATCATCGACCGCGAGAGTCACCTTTACACGCTGCTCAAGTCACCGCACCGGCCACCGGACGGTAACGCAGTGCTAGCGGAGGGCTATGCGGGACTTGCCGAAGGCGCGCAGGCGATGCTGACCGCGAGCAATGGCCTCACCGAGCGGGAGATCGAACGCCTGCAGGAGACCGCCGCCGAAGGCCGCAAGACGTGGGGCTATCTGGCGTTGGCGGCGGGAGCGATCGCGCTCGTACTGGCGATACTGTTCTCGGTGTTGATCGCGCGGCCGATCCGCCAGCTCGACCAGGCGATCCGGCAAATGGCCACGGCCGACTTCACGCACGCGATCGAAGTCGACGGTCCGCAGGACATGCGCTATCTGGGCCAGCGCCTCGAATGGTTGCGTTCGCGCCTGCACGATCTCGAGCAGCAGCAGACGCGCTTTCTGCGCCACGTGTCGCATGAATTGAAGACGCCGCTGACGGCGGTGCGCGAAGGCGTCGAATTATTGCGCGACCGCGTGGGTGGCGCGCTGTCGGCCGAACAGCAGGATATCGTGCGCATCGTGCGCGAAAACACGCTGTCGCTGCAGAAGCTGATCGAGGATCTGCTGACCTATCACCAGACCCGCAACATGGAACCGCAAACGCTGGGTCCGGTGGCGTTGGGGGATATCGTCCGCGTCGTCCTGCGCGAGCACAAGCTTGCCGCGCTCGCCCGCCTGGTGACGTTCGACGCGAAACTGCGGCCCGCGATCATCGTCGGCGACAGCTCGAAGCTCCGGGCGATCGTCGACAATCTGCTGTCGAACGCGATCAAGTATTCGCCGCGCTCGGGCGTGGTCAGGATCGACCTCTCGATCCAGAAGCAGTTTGTGTTGCTCGACGTCATCGACCAGGGCCCGGGCATCGACCCGGCCGATCGTCCGCGCATCTTCGACTCCTTTTATCAGGGAAAAACTGCACCGGGCGGCCGTATCAAGGGCTCGGGTCTGGGACTCGCCATCGCGCAGGAGTACGCGTTGGCGCACGGCGGTCGCGTCGAGCTGGTCGATCGCACGGACGGCGGGCGGGGAGCGCACTTCCGGCTATGGATCCCGGTGGCTGTCGGCGGCGAACCCGATCGGGCGCCTTTGCCCAAGTCACCCATCACGATTGTTGGTGAGGGATGAGAGTCGGGCGCCAGTCTGCGCGCAGAACGGCCTTTGCCGCACTCGTCCTGATCGCCGGTTGCGCCACGCCGCCACCGCCGCGCGCGGAGCCGGCGCCCGCGCCGCCGCCGGTCGTCGCCGAGGTCAAGCCCGAGCCGATACCGGTGGTCGTGGAACCGCCGCCGCCGGTGGTGATCATTCAGCAGGCGCCGGCGGTCGCGCCGCCACCGGTGAATGAGGAGGAGCAGCAAGCGATCGCGCTGCTGTCCGACCTCCAGCGCTACGCAGGCGAATCGCCCGAGGATCTGCGGCGCGAACTCGCCGCGGCAAACCAGGCCGTCAATCGTGCGCGCACCGAAGCAAACCGGATCCGCCTCGCGGTGCTCACGACGTTGCCGGCGGCGGGTCCTGCCGACGATGCGCGTGCGCTTGCGCTGCTCGAATCCGTATTTGGCAAGAGCGCCGGAACGTCGCCGGTGAAACAGCTCGCGGTCGTGCTCTATCTGCAGATCGCGGAGCGCACGCGCGGCGTTGCCGAGGAACGAAAGAAGACCGCCGCCGCACAGGAAAAGCTCGATCAGCTGCGGGCGGTCGAGCGCAGCCTCCTGCTCGAGCGCAGCCGCAACGCCGGCGGCGCGGGCGGTGGCGGCGGTGGAGGGACCGGCCGATGAAAACCGAAACGATGCAAGCCGCCGACGTTTTGCTCGTCGATGACGACCCGGATCTGCTGCGACTGATCAGCTTGCGCCTGACGTCGGCGGGGTATCGCGTGCGCACCGCGGACAGCGGCGAGACGGCACTCGCGGCGCTGGCTGTCGCGCGCCCGGCGGCGGTCGTAACCGATCTCAAGATGCCGGGCATCGACGGACTGGCGCTGTTCGACGCGATTCATCGCCAGCATCCGACGCTGCCGGTGATCATACTGACCGCGCACGGCACGATTCCCGAGGCCGTGTCGGCGACGGAACGAGGCGTGTTCGGCTTCCTGACCAAGCCTTTTGACAGCCAGGAACTGCTGCAGAAGGTTGCGTCAGCCGTGAGCCTGAGCGGCGGCGAACCCAACGCGACCCGTCAGTCGGCCGGAGAGTGGCGCGCGGGCATCATCACCCGCAGTCCGCGCATGGAAGATCTGTTGCGGCAGGCGCGGCTCGTCGCCGATTCCGACGCGAGCGTGTTGATTTTCGGCGAGTCGGGCACGGGCAAGGAGTTGCTCGCGCGGGCGATCCATCGCGCCAGCCGGCGCGCGGCCAAGGCTTTTGTTGCCGTGAACTGCGGCGCCATTCCCGAGCCGCTGCTGGAGTCCGAGCTATTTGGCCATGCCCGTGGCGCGTTCAGCGGCGCGGTCCAGGCGCACAAGGGACTGTTTCAGGCGGCGGACGGCGGCGCGATTTTCCTCGACGAAATCGGCGACATGCCGCTGGCGCTGCAAGTAAAGCTGCTGCGCGTGCTGCAGGAAGGGGAGGTGCGCCCGGTCGGAGCGACGGCGTCGATTCCGGTCGACGTTCGCGTGATATCGGCAACCCATCGCGATCTGGACGCGCAAAAGGCGGCGGGTGAATTTCGGGAGGATCTGTATTACCGCCTCAACGTCGTGTCGCTGAAATTGCCCTCGCTTGCCGAACGGCGCGAAGACATCCCGCTGCTGGCGACACATTTTCTGCGCAAGCTTGCGGAACGTTACCGCAAGAGCGTGCCGACGCTCGCGCCCGACGCGATGGCGCTGCTGATCAGTGCGCCGTGGCCCGGGAACGTCCGCCAGCTCCTGAATCTGCTGGAGCAGGCGGTTGCGCTGACGACGACCAGCATGATTCCGGCGACGCTCGTCCAGGGCGCATTGCGTGAGGACGCGGGCGTGCTCGCGCCATTTGAAGAGGCGCGCAAGCAGTTCGAGCGCGACTACCTGGTGCGGCTGCTCAAGATCACGGGTGGCAACGTTACGCAGGCGGCGACGCTGGCCAAGCGCAACCGGACCGAGTTCTACAAGCTCCTGCAAAGGCATCGGCTCGAGCCCGCGATGTTCAAGGAAGGGAAGCTCTAGCACCTCCTGGACGCCCGCTGGCATGCTGGCGTCATCGTTGTCGCTGATTGGCGACAATCTTTTGACAATACAATCAATAGCTTTGGAGGAACTGCGTCCGGAGTTGTCGGGTGAATGCGACAGCTTTGAGGTAAGTTGGTAAGCATTTGCCAACCTGCGGCTGTTTTTTGCGATGCATGCAAAATCAAATCATTGAAATATCTATGAAACTTAATCGTGGCACATTCGTTGCTAAGCGTAAGTTAGGACGCACAAGGGCGACCAACGCAGTAAGAACGAATAGGTTAAATCATGGACGCATTTTCACCCGAGTTCACTGCGTATTGGCTTGCGGAGCCGGCGGAAGCGCCTTCGCGCCAGACGGATAGCGCTTCGAATGACAACACCCTTTCGACATCGCAGCAGGTCGCGCTGGAAGAGTTGGCCGAGCGCATCAATGCTGCCAGGCGGGTCGTGTAGCGAATAACGCGAATGCCCGCAGGCGGCTTGGGGCGATTTGCCCGACTTGCCTGCCCCGTTGGAGCCGGGTA
>Ga0066789_10001520_pt1 | contig 10037 bp, 7 predicted proteins | sample OrgsoiDNA2013049_FD_70960 | JGI IMG/M metagenome (GOLD analysis project Ga0066789, IMG submission 70960) | Permafrost soil microbial communities from the Arctic, to analyse light accelerated degradation of dissolved organic matter (DOM) -... | ecosystem: Environmental > Terrestrial > Soil >...
ATTGTCGTCGCCCAGCCCATACCGTCACGTGGCGACGCCAGCAAGGGCGACGACACCGGCCTCAGCGCTCGCCTCAAGACCTACGGCGACGCCATTCCCGCTGTGGTCAAATCGTGGGCGGACAAGGGCAAGCACATTTCGATCGTCGACATGTACACGCCCTTCAACTCCACCAAGGCATCTCTTATCGAAGATCAGTGGCACCCGAATTCGGCGGGATACGTCGTGCTTGGCGACCAGTGGTATTCGGTGCTCAAGCCGTTGCTGTGAGCTGAAGCCGATGCGCTGACAGCGACCCTTTCCCGATTCCCTGTCCGGGGCTACGACGGTGCCAAGGATTTCCCGCCCTCACTCGGCTTCCACCGGTCCATCATGACCAGCTTCTGCCAAATCTTGCCGATCAGGCCGGCGGTCAGATCTTCGAGGTCGTCGACGGCGTCGAGGACGACTGGATCGGCGAGGCCCTCGGCATAAAGGGCCGCGACTTTGCCGACCAGCGCGAGCAGCTCGCACGAATAGTCGAGGTAGCGGCGCAGCTCGAATTCACTGAGCGTCCGCTCGGGAGACGAGGCGGTAGGCGGCAGCCCCATGAGGACCGCCTCGGGATCCTTGGTGAGCTGATGCATGTCGACGATGTGCGCGACGGTCCGCAGATTGTGAACCACGCGAAGGGTGCGGCCGCGCTTGAGCCGATCTTCAAGCTTCACGAAAAAGAAGACGCCGGTGCCGAGAAAGAAGAGGATGCCGAGCGTCGCCTCGATGGTCTGCATGAGATCTGAGATGGCGTTGACTCGGTAATTGACGTGCAATTGAGGTACGGCGATGACGAGCACCGCAAGACCGACCGCCAGGAGCGCGCCAACCCCGATGCGAAGCAAGACGTTCGGACGCTGAAGTCGTGCCACCTCGGTGATGGAGTTGCGAGTGATTTCCACCAGTCGCGCCGCCAGTTTGCTCAGGCTGGCGGTCGGGAATCTCTCGGTGATTCGCTGTCCGAGGCGCTCGGCCGTTCTCAGGATCTCCAGTGCATCTAGCCGTTCATACATTTCGCGGCTCCATCTCGATCATGACTCTTGCCAGGTGGGCACCATCGTAATGCAAAATGGCGATGTCCGCGCCGGAGTTGGTCGTCGGGACGGTCGAGGCTTCCACCAGTCGCCGCGATCCTGACGTGCGTGTCCTAGTTGCGGGCTCGTTCGCGGCATAGTCTGGCGAATCTCGCAGCTTTCGCTGGGGTTTCTGTCGGCACGAGGCTTGCTGTTTCAAGCGCCCATGAAGAAAGAACAATCTCGCCTGGATTCAGTTCTTTGGGCTACCGCTTGCCTCTCTTGCCTCAGCATCGCGGCTTGCGGTGCGGCCTCCGAGTCAGCAACCAGCGGCGGCACCTATTCGCCTAGCAGCCCCGCGACCTTGGGCCCCTCGGCCTCCGCAGGTTCCTCGGGCGCCGCGGGCTCTTCGGGAAGCTCTGCGAGCCCCACCGCCACGATGGATCCCACGGCGGCGCCCTCGAAGTCGTCCGAGACTGGGACCGGCGCCGCATCCAATAATGCCTCCCAGACGGGACAACTGACCGCGGGCACCTGGGACGACAACGCCAATTTCGATTTCTACTCGAGCTATCTGACCACGACCCAGTCCAGCCAACTGCCGGGACTTCCCATCATCGACCGCTCCGCACGCATGGCGATCTTGGCGACTACCACTGCCGGAGAGCCGGTCGCCGGGGCGCAAATCCGGGTTGCGGACGCTGCCAACCACGTCTTCACGTCGACCACGGGCGCGGAAGGGCGCGTGCTCTTCTTCCCTGGTTGGGGTGATATCACCAAAGGCTCTGCGGTGACCATTACGGCGAGCACGGGAAACGATTCTGCAGAGCAGACGACCGTCGCCGCGGCGGGCACCGTCACGCTGGTCCTCGGCCAAACCGCCCGCAGCAACGTCAATGCTCTCGACCTCGCCTTCGTCATCGATACCACGGGCAGCATGGGCGACGAGCTTTCCTACGTGCAAAGGGAGCTCAACTCCATCGTGGGCGGAGTCGCCGCTCAGTTCCCCACGCTCGTCCAGCGCTTCGCCCTCATCGCCTATCGCGATACCGGCGACCAGTACGTGGTGCGCAGCTTCGATTTCACGACGGATCTGGCGACTTTCCGGAGCAACCTGTCGGCTCAGTCGGCAGATGGTGGCGGCGATACGCCCGAAGCGGTCGACCAGGGCTTGGCCGCTGCCGCAAAGCTGAGCTGGCAACCTGGCGCCACGGCGCGGGTGGCCTTCTGGATCGCGGACGCGCCTCATCACGTCGGCCGCGAGAGCGGCGTCGTCGCCGCGCTGCAAGCAGCAGTCAGCAAAGCGGTCCACGTCTATCCGGTAGCAGCGAGTGGCATCGACGATCTTGGCGAGTTCAGCATGCGCACGGCCGCCGAGGTGACTGGTGGACGCTATCTGTTTCTCACCGACGACTCAGGGATCGGCAACTCGCACGCCGAGCCGCACATTCCCTGCTACTACGTGACGACCCTTGAATCGGCCATCCGCCGCATGGTTCTGACCGAGGTCACTGGTTACTACGCCGCGCCTTCAGCATCCGAGATCATTCGCACCAGCGGGAATCCCGAAGGCCAGCAGTGCAACCAGTCGGGCACGGTCTTCACCGTTTGGTAAGCGAACCATAGGGTCCGCCGCCTGACTTGGTTGACTTGGTTGACACGAAGGAGAATGTTCGGGCACCCTGAATTGCGATGCAGGAAGACGAGCAGAACATTGAAAGCGCGATAGCACCGCCCCCCGCGGCCGCGACCGAGCCTGGTTTGCAGGCACCTTTGCCGAGCGGCGGACGGAGCCTCCGCCTGCGAAAGATCGTGTTCGTCCTCTGCGCGCTTGCCTTTGTGCCCGTCTTCGCCGCGCTCCGCACGGTTCTAACCGCGTCTCCGGTTTGGCGCAGTCTGATCGGCAGCGCGGTGTACTCGGCGCCGGCCGTGGCAGCGCTGTGGTTCCTCGGCCGCGAGAAAAATCGGACGCTCTACGTCTGGCGGATCGTTTTTGTCGTATGGAGTTTGCTTCTTCTGCCATTGCTCCTCAGCGTCGCCGACGGCCTCGCGGCGGAAGGATGGCCGCGCGGTAGATTCAACAAAGCCATCGCGCGCATGCTGATTTCGATTCTTATTCTGACGGTGCCCGCGTTCCTCACTAGCCTTTGCGCGTTGGTCAGGACCTATCGCTTGGCGAGCACGCTGGCGCTCGTCACAGGACTGGCTTACCTGGTCAACGGTGTCCTTCTGATCCGCGAAACGGCGCCAGCGAAAGGTTTGCGGCTCCGCTTCGAGAGCGTGCTCGATCTCATCCTGTTCGGCGCTCAAATGGGAAGCTACCTGTCGATACCGATGGGGGTAGCACTTACCGTCGGCGGGATCATGACTTTTCGAGCTGCTAGGGCCCGAGCAAGCTGAAACGACATCTCGGTTAGGCAAGGGTTCGAGACCGTAGTGGTAAGCAGGGCACTGAGCTCGCAGGGCAACCTTCCCCAACGCATCGCTTCTCAGCCACGTCACAAGTCTTCCCACCGTGTCTATGACCGCTAGTCTAGAAATGTGAACTGAAGTAAGCCGACGAGGACACTTTACACGTGGGTGCTGCGACTGTTGTCGCTGCGCCCGTGGGTGCCGGGTCGCACTAGCCAACCGAACTGATCGTCAGCATTGCCATTGGGGAGGCCGCGATGAAGCGTTTCGAACAAGCTTTGTCTTCTGTAGCTAGCGCATTTTGTGGGTGCTTCGTAGTGGCCTGCAGCGTCACGCCATCGGTCGGTAACGGAGGTGGTGCGGCAGGAAGCTCGGTCGCTGGCGGGGGAGGATCTCCGTCGAGTGCAGGCGGGAACGGCGCTGCGAACCAGGGCGGCGCAGCGGGAGGTCCAGTCTTCGTGCTACCCGACGCATCGACGGTCCATTCCGACGACGCGGCGGCGGCCACAGACGACGCCTCGGCCCCCGCATCGGGAGATGCGAACTGCGGATCCACGCAAAGCAAGTTGGAGAAGAAGCCCGCCGATCTTCTCTTGGTGCTCGATCGCTCTAGCTCGATGGGTGAAGCGATGGATTCTGCGAGCACTTGCCGGGCTGGCTCGACGACCTGCTCGCAGCGATGGGCCACGATCATTTCCTCGCTGGGCAAGGTACTGACCTCTTCATCCAAGGACTTGAATTGGGGCCTTAAATTCTTCTCGTCGCCCTCGACAACCGGAGCGGGCGGAAGAGGCGGCTTTGGTGTGGACAATTGCGGCGTCTCAAGCGGCGTGGAGGTGTCCATCGGCCCTGGGAAGACGGACGCGATACAAACGCAAATCAGCGCCGCGGGGAATGCAGGCTACACACCGACCCGTGCAGCCATCGATGCCGTGGTTGCCTATTTGAAGACCGTCAACGACGGCAACAACAAGTTCATCCTGCTTGCGACCGACGGCGAGCCCAACTGTGGCTCGGGCGGTCTTGGCAGCACGTCGTCGGATCTGGACGCGACCTTGACGGCGGTACAAAACGCGGCCGCCGCTGGCTACAAGGTCTACGTCATCGGCGTGGGCACGGAGACAGGCAACCTTACGGGCCTGGCGCAGGCTGGCGGCACCGACAAATTCTACTCGGCCCTTACGCCGGATGACCTGACCACGGCGCTTTCCACCATCGTGAGCACCGTCGCCGCGGGCTGCACCTACGAGCTTCCATCGCAGCCGGTAACACCCGATGCCGTCGGCGTCTATGTCGACAAGTCGCAAATTCCAGAAAGCGACACCGACGGCTGGAGCTACGCGCCGGGTAGCAGCACGACCATCAACATCCACGGCAGCACCTGTGACGACCTGAAGAGCGGGAAGAAGACGCAAGTGGAAATCTTCCTGCCTTGCAAAGCATCGGATCCCATTCCGACGATCATCCGTTAGGGACCGGCCGTCTCTCCCCACGCGATCGCAGGGAGAGACGCGGTCCTATCACTTAGGAGCCGCGAAAAGATCACTTGTGCAAAGAGCGCAGCCGAGGCGCCCGGATGGCAAGGACCGAGGAGCGCGCATACCCGTCGGTATGTAAGCGACGAGCGACGCAGCCAGCCGGGATGCATCGGCCGCGCACCTGCTAAAGTGATCTTTGAGCGGCGACTTAGTACCGGTAGTGATCCGGCTTGTAGGGTCCTTCGACGGGCACGCCGAGGTAGTCGGCTTGGGCTTGGGTCAAGGTGCTGAGGCGCACGCCGACTTTCTTGAGGTGAAGGCGCGCGACCTTCTCGTCGAGCTTCTTGGGCAGCACGTAGACCTTGCCGCTGGCGAAGCGCATGCCGGTGGTCTCGTCCTTGCCCTTGGTGGCGTTTTCCCACAGCGCCATCTGGGCGATGGTTTGGTTGGTGAACGAGTTCGACATGACGAAGCTCGGGTGGCCAGTGGCGCATCCGAGGTTCACTAAGCGACCGCGCGCGAGCACGGTTAGGCGCTTGCCGCTCGGCAAGATGAACTGGTCGACTTGCGGCTTGATGTTCTCTTCGCGAATCTCGGGATTCGTTTCAAGCCAGCTGACTTGGATCTCGCTATCGAAGTGGCCGATGTTGCACAAGATCGCTTCGTCCTTCATGACGGCCATGTGCTCGCCGCGAATGATGTCCAAGCAGCCGGTGGCGGTGACGAAGATATCGCCCAGCGGAGCCGCGTCTTCCATGGTGACGACCTCGTAGCCTTCCATGGCCGCCTGCAAAGCGCAGATGGGGTCGACTTCCGTGATGAGCACCCGTGCGCCGAGGCCGCGGGCCGCATGCGAGCAGCCCTTGCCCACGTCGCCGTAGCCGGCAACCACGACCACCTTGCCGGCCACCATCACGTCGGTGGCGCGCTTGATGCCGTCGAAGAGCGACTCGCGGCAGCCGTAGAGGTTGTCGAACTTCGACTTGGTGACCGAGTCGTTGACGTTGATGGCCGGGAAGAGAAGCTGGTTGTTCTTCGCCATTTCGTACAGGCGATGCACGCCGGTCGTGGTTTCTTCGGACACACCTTTGATTTCCTTGGCCAGCTTCGTGAAGCGCTGTCCGTCGGTCTTCAAGCTCTTGCCGAGCAAGGTTAGGATGACCTTCATTTCCTCGACGTTCGTCGTCGACGGATCCGGCACTTTGCCGGCCTTCTCGAACTCGGCGCCTTTGTGCACGAGCAACGTCAGATCGCCGCCGTCGTCGAGGATGAGGTTGGGCCCCTTGCCGCCCTTGAAGGCGACAATCTGCCGCTCGATGTTGGCCCAGTAGTCGGGCAGTGTCTCGCCCTTCCAAGCGAACACGGGCACGCCGGCCTTGGCGATGGCGGCGGCGGCTTCGTCTTGCGTCGAGTAAATGTTGCACGAGGTCCACGTCACCTCGGCGCCGAGAGCAACCAGCGTCTCGATCAGAATCGCGGTTTCAATGGTCATGTGCAGACAGCCGGCGATGCGGGCGCCTTGCAGTGGCTTCTTGGCGCCGAATTCTTCGCGCAGGGCCATAAGGCCGGGCATTTCCTTTTCGGACATGCGCATCTTCTTGCGACCAAGCTCGGCCAGCGAGAGGTCTTTCACGATATAGGCAGGGAATTCTGTTCGCGTATCCATGGGGTTCTCCTTTTAGGATTTTCGGTTCTTTGGTTTTTGGAAATTGCTCGGTAGGCAGCCGATAGCGAGCTGAAGGGCGGGATGCTCAGGGCTACGCAGAGGCACCGGAGCGAGCTCGACAAGACCGGCGTCGGTCAAGAACTGGCGCAACGTCGCCGGCTCGAAGCCCAGCCAAACGTGGCCGCGTTCCCGCAGCCGTTCATCGTTGTGAGGGAGGTAGTCGATCAGGGCAAGATGTCCACCGGGACGAAGCAAACGCTTGGCCGAGACGACCACGTCTTGCGGCTTTGCTGCATGGTGAAGCACGCGAACGAGCGTCACGAGATCAGCGCCACCCACGCGGGCCACTTCTTGCGCGACGTCGGTGTCTTCGACAGATGCCTCGCGTAGTCGAATATTGGGCAAGCCAAGGGCGCTGATTCGTTCCGCGGCGCGCGCCAGACGTGCGGCGCTGCGATCCAGCGCAATGACCCGGTCGTAGAGGGGCGAAAGCAACGGCAAGAGCGCACCTTCGCCCGTGCCGACGTCCACCGCCAAGGCATGGCCAGGAAGTAGCGGCGCGAGGAGCGACATGAAGGGCACAAGGGCGCGCAGCGCCTCGTCGTTGGCAAGGGTGGGCGAGGTGGATCGCGCCTGCACTTCGGCAAAAAGCCGGCGCGACGTATCCTCCCGTTGCGCGACGATGGCTGGCACCTTGGCGAGCTGCCCCTCGGCCAGACACAACGATCGGCCCGCGTCGAGTGCCGCCGCCACGACCGCATCACGACTGGCCTCGGCCCGAAGCAGAATGCGCGTTCCATCGCGACGCTCGTGCAAAAGGCCGGCATCACGCAAAGGCTGCGTCTTGCGCGTCACCTGCGGCTGGCTCTCGCCGAGAAGTGACGCCAGTTCGCCGACGGTCAGCTCCTCGGAGTCACACAGCGCGAGCAGGCGCAACCTGTCCTCGTCGCCCAGCAGGCGAAAGAGGTCGGCACGCGCAAAGGCCGATGCAGCAGGCATCCTCCATATATATGCAATATTGCGCATAAACGCAACCTTGGCAGTGGGTCAGGGCGCATCAGGTGTTGTCCCTGCTGCACGATTTCCTGGTACGCTTTGGGGACGAAAGAAGCCATGGCCCTTCCGGCAAAGCGCAGAGCCAGCTACGACGACCTGCTGGCGGTTCCCGACCACAAAGTGGCCGAGATTGTCGACGGCGATCTGGTGGTGAGCCCACGCCCCGCGATCCCGCACGCCAATGCATCATCAGCGCTGGGAGCGGTGGTCGGCGGCCCCTTCGGGTTCGGAACCGGTGGACCGGGTGGCTGGGTGATCCTCGACGAGCCCGAGCTTCACTTTCGCGACGACGTGCTCGTGCCCGATCTTGCGGGCTGGCGCCGCGAGCGCATGCCTGCCGCGCCTTCCGCCCCCTACATCAGCCTGGCGCCCGATTGGATTTGTGAAGTGCTTTCGCCTTCGACCGAAAAACTCGACCGCGCTGACAAACTCCCCATCTACGCCCGCGAGCGAGTGGCGCACGCCTGGCTCGTCAATCCGCTGTCACGTACGCTCGAGATCCTCGCGCTCGAGGGCTCGCGCTGGACCCTGATTGCTACCTTCGCGGGCGACACCAAGGTGCGCGCGGTTCCGTTCGACGCCGTCGAGATCGACCTGAAGGTGCTCTGGCCGGAAGCGTAGCAGCGCCGCCGAGGAGCCACGCGGCCGTGTTAGAACCGGCATGGAGGGCTGGTTCCCGACCGCCCTTCAATGAGCACGAACACTGAGCATGAACACCAGCGGCGATCCCGGCGCAACCTATGCGCGTTGTCTTGACGAAGAAAAATCGCAGCGTGCACGGGAGCAGCGGTGGCTGGCGTGGCTCGTGCGCGTGCGCATTGCCGACCTCGTCCTTGCCGTCGTCCTGGCGGGGCAGGCGTGCTCGCACGGCGGACACTTCGGCCTTCCTGCGGGGGTCAGCGCGCTGGTCTTCGTCGCGCTCACCGTCGTCATCGCCGTGGTCGAGCAACGAAGCAAGCGCACAGAAGCGCGCGTCCGCTACTACGAAGACGGTGTGTCCCGCGTTCACGGGGTCCCGGTAAAGGACGCACCCGACGGACAGCGCTTTGCCGATCCCGCGCATCCCTTTGCGCTCGACCTGGACATCTTTGGGCCGGGCTCGATCTTTGCGCTTCTGTGCATGGCACGGACCGCCTCCGGACAGGCTCGGCTTTCGCAGTGGCTGCTGCAGGCCTCGCCGGTCGATACGATCCAGGCCCGGCAGCGCGCGGTCGCCGAGCTGCGGGCGAATTTGTCGCTCCGCCGCGACCTTTGGCTCAGCGGCGGTACGTTGCGCGAGCAGGTTCGGCAAGACGCCTTGGAGGACTGGCTGTCAGCGCCAGCCACGCCGGTTTCGACTTGGCAGCGCGCACTGACGGGCTTGGTCGGCGCCTTCGGCCTCGTCGTGCTGTACGCGTTGGCCAACCCGGAAGTCATACCCGTCGCTGTGGGCATCGTGCTGGTGCAGCGCCTGTGGGCGCAGCGCTACCGCCGCCTGACCAAGGCGGTCGAGGCGCAGGTTTCTCGTCGAGCGTATGAATTGAAGGTGATCGCCGCGGTGGCCGAGCGGCTTGCCCAAGAGAGATTCGCAGATTCGCGCCTCGCTGAGCTGGTGAGGTCGCTAGACGACGGTGGACAGCCGGCGAGCCGCACCATCGCTCGCCTCGAACGTTTGGTGAACTGGCTTGAGTCCCGACGTAACCAACTATTCGCCATTCCCGCAGTCGTATTACTTCTGCCCGAGCAATTGAGTTTTGCCATCGAAGCTTGGCGCGCACGGCATGCTGCCGCAGCCTTGCGTTGGCTTTCGACCATCGCCGAGATGGAGGCGCTGGCGTCGCTTGGCACCTTCGCGTTCGAACATCCCGACTATGCGTTCCCCGAAATCATCGAGAAAGCCAAACCGACGTTCGTCGCCCAGGGCCTCGGCCATCCTTTGATCCCAGCCAGCACGCGCGTCGCGAACGACGTGCGTCTGGACGCAAGTTGCCGCTTGATGGTGGTGACGGGTTCGAACATGTCCGGCAAGAGCACGCTCTTGCGCTCCATCGGAGTGAACGCCGTCCTGGCCCACGCGGGCGCGCCTGTATGTGCGACCAGCCTCACCCTGACATCGCTTCACGTCGGCGCCTCGCTGCGCGCTCAGGATTCGCTGGAAGCAGGCGTCTCGCGCTTCTTTGCCGAGATCAAACGCCTGCATGCGATCCTGTCGATGGCGGCACAGACACCGCCGGTGCTTTTCCTGCTCGACGAAATCCTGAACGGCACCAATTCTCAAGATCGCCGGGAAGGCGCCGAGGCGGTCATTCGCTCGCTGCTCGACCGCGGCGCTATCGGCCTGGTCACGACGCACGACCTGTCCCTAAGCGAGCTTGCCGACCGGCCGGATAGCGCAGGCAG
>Ga0066789_10001523_pt1 | contig 10026 bp, 8 predicted proteins | sample OrgsoiDNA2013049_FD_70960 | JGI IMG/M metagenome (GOLD analysis project Ga0066789, IMG submission 70960) | Permafrost soil microbial communities from the Arctic, to analyse light accelerated degradation of dissolved organic matter (DOM) -... | ecosystem: Environmental > Terrestrial > Soil >...
CAGACTCGCTCGAAAGCGAATCCAACCCGCACATATCATCGCATGGTCACTCTGGCGTAGAGCTCACCAGGCCGCCGCCCAGCGCGCGCACTTCAAAACAAAAAAGCAACTGTAATGTTATTAGCATCGATTACTTCCTTTATTTTACCGAAATCATTTTGACTTAGGTGTAAAATACGAACTCCGGCAAAATCAGTTATCTCGCGAAAGCAATTCGTAGATGTTATTTCACGGCCTTCGCCCTGCTTTCGTTGGATCTTGTCCAACAAATGGTCATTTGACTTGATTCTCGATTTTACCGAATGGACTACCGGAAACGGTCCTACAGATATTTTCGGATGCTTTCTAAACAGTCCTGATATTCCCTCCATGAATATTTCGAATTCGTGTTGGCTGGCGCCAAATGCTTCAATAATTTTCTGCGCGTGATCGGTCATGCGTCGAGCGTCTCTAGGCGCTCCAACACGTTCTTCGCGAATGTGTGATACTTCTCTTTCGTTCCTTCGTAAGTTGCTCTGTTTCCGGCGATCGTGCTCTTGTCCGCCGATTCAAGATGGAACCTGCCAAATCGGAAGGTGATATTTTTGCGCCATACTAGGCAACGTAGCGTGCGAATGCATTACAGACATGCCGCCGATTGGCTTAGCAAGCTGCGCTTCGGATAGATGAGACCGTATTTCCTTCTTAATGTAAGATTTTACGGTCGTGGGGATTTGCTGCGCAAAATTGTAGTGCGCAGTTGCAAGGTCCCAGTCGTTGTTTCCCGAATATCTTCGGGCATTGTAAATGGTAAAACCTAGGAAGCGAACGAAGTCGTCCGGGAAGTACGATCGTTTTTCACTCGATAGCAGATGGAAAATAGTTTCGAACTGCTTCTTCCAGATGGATAGAGAGTTCCCAATATTCCGAATGCCATAAACCGAGAACATATCTGGATTACATGGAATAACGAATCCATCGACGAGCGAAATAACGGCCTTATTCAAGGCCCCCAAGCTTGGGGAGGTGTCAAATATTACCACATCATACTTGTACAATCTTGCATATTCTTCTGCGATCGAGCGAGCACGTGTAACGGTGCGAATAGCAAGAGGATCGCCCTGATAGACGTCGCTCCATCGTGAAGCGATTTTGTCTTCATAAAGATGAAGCGTCAGCCGGCCGGGCAAAATATGCAGGTCTTTTGCTAGTTCGAACGGCGGCGGCAGGTGAGGAATTTCCGCCGTGCCATCCTCCGAGGGTTTCAAAATGAAATGAACCGATCGCGACTCCCTCAGCATCTCCTCGAAAGCTGCGGGACTTTTTTTGCGCGCACTATTAAAGTCGTCGATGTAATTGTCTCTGCGGCCCACATTTTCCAAATTGTCTCATCGGGCAGCGCAAAGATGGTCAGATTGCACTGGGGGTCTAAGTCAACGACGAGCGTCCGTTTTCCAAGTTCGGCTAACGCGTGGGCTAAATGAAAAGTTAGAGTCGTTTTCCCGACACCACCCTTGTTGTTGAATACCGAAATCGACTGCAAAAGCGCCCCCTAAAATACTCAACCAATAGGAGAGATATATTCTTAGGTGCTACTTCTGACAAGCAATCAATGCGCGTCGTCCCAATTATCGGCGGGGATGCCAACCAGCGCGAATAGAGGCCAAAACAAGCCAACGCGGCATCACATCAAAGCCTTTTTCAAATCTCCTCCAATACCAACCCCTCTAATTCTATTGCCGCAAACAGGCCAGAAAGAACGTTGCCAAGGGCTGGCCCTTGGCGGTCGCGCCGCGTTGCTCACGGCGCTTCAACCATTCGATAATCTCGTCGTCAACGCAATGGATCTTGGAGGCGAGGCGGTTGTCGGTGGGCTTGGCTCCGCCGTAGCAAACGATGACATCGCAATCGGCAGTGTAGCTGACCGATGTCTGCTTTCGGGCGTAAGACAGACATCCCATTTCAAGGGCGTCAGGACGGTTTTTGACCCAAAGCGGACGCCGCGCGGCTATTTTCTGTCTGGCTGATCTGAACTTGCGGTCTGGGCGCGGTGGTGTTTCCACATTCCGTAAGGCGCAAAAATATAACCAAGCGACGCCCAACTAATCATCCAGGTTATCGCCGCCCATTCCGGCAACTGCACGAATGCTCTTGCTCCGAGAGGAACAAACATTCCGGCAAGCCAGATAAGAGCAAACCGTAGGGCTTTGCCCCAACCAAGATTGGTCGAGACGTAAGCCCGATAGGCCCGTAAATACTCGCCAAGATCGCTCATTTTTGGATGCTACCATAAAACACACTGCTGCGGCGCCAGTTTGGCGCGGCATGCTTCGGATGCGTGCATTAAAGAAATGGCCGAATGGCAAGGTCGAGACCGAGAAGGAAAAGGCAGATCAGGAACCAACGGCGAAAAGTTACCGCGCTGATACGCTGACGGATTAACTGGCCGAACCACATACCGAGTAGAGCGGGGGCAATCGCAAGTGTAGAGAGAGCAATGTCACCGAGATGGAATGCTCCGCCGATGGCTAGTCCAACGGCAAGCGCAATTGTCGAGATCGTGAACGATAGCCCAAGCGCTTGGATCAGATCGTCCTTGCCCAAGCTAAGTGCCTGAAGAAAGGGAACGGCAGGAATTGTGAACACCCCCGTTGCTCCCGAGATCACCCCTGTTGTCAGGCCGACGACAGGCGATAGCCGGCGCTCCAAATGCGCCGGGACCAACAATGGCGGCCCCAGAAGGCTATATCCGGCATAGAGTGCCAACGCGGCACCTAGCCCAATGGTTGTCCATTCAGTGTTGGCGCTCGTCAGGAGCCGTGAACCTGCGACGGTGCCCAGCAATATGCCGAGCATCATGAGCCACAGCCGCGACATCAGGGCAGTAAAGTTTGGCCCGGTGAACAATTGCCAGAAATTGGTGACGAAGGACGGAATGACCAGAAGCGAAGCTGCCGCAACGGGCGGCATGATCGCTCCGAGGACACCCATCGCAACAGTAGGCAAGCCCATCCCAGTCACGCCTTTGACGATGCCAGCCACGAAGAAAGTCAGAGCGATAACCAAGGCGCGAGACGAAAATAAATCGATCATTTTACCCATCCAGAAGCCGGGGACCAGTGCCGTGACCCGCATGCCCGATCGAGAGGTCCGATCCATGTTGTGCAGGGGACTCAAATCGCCTGCCGCTCGATACGGATAGACGGCGTTCGCGACAGCTCCGTCTCAAACCAGATTATAGGCGACGTCGATGTTGCCGCGCGTGGCTTTGGAATAGGGACAAAGGTGCTCCGCCTCATCCACAAGCGTCTGGGCAACCTCGCGCTCGATTCCCGGCAGGCTGACATTGAGGCGCGCGCTCAGGAAATAGCCGCCGTCCACCAAATGCAGGTCCACTTCGGCATCGATGATGAGGTCCGGAATCGCTATCTTCCGCTCGCGGGCCGCCAGTCCGATTGCGCTCTCGAAACAGGCCGACCAGCCGGCAGCGAATAGCTGCTCCGGATTGGTGCCGATGCGGGCAGAACCCGGCAGCGAAAGCTTGACGTCCAGGCGGCCATCGGAGCTGCGGGAGAGGCCATTCTCCCGCCCTCCAGTGGTGTGAGTTTTGGCCGTATAAACGACTCTTCCGTTCAGGGGCGCCACGGGATTGTCTTGAAGCGGGGTCATCGTTTTCCTGTCTGTTATTTCTTGTTGCGTGAGCGACGATCGATCAGCTTTCGGCGACGTCGATGATAGCCTCCGCAAAGGCCTGCGGCGCTTCCTGCGGCAGATTGTGCCCGATACCGCCCTTGATGACCCGGTACTCATATTTGCCCGAGAATTTTCCGCGATAGGGCGTGTCGTTGGGAAAATGCGGAGCGCCATTGGCGTCCCCTTCCATGGAGATGGTGGGCACGGTGACGACCGGAGCCATCGCGATCTTCTTTTCCAGATCGTCGTACTTCGACTCGCCTTCGGCCAACGAAAGCCGCCAACGATAATTGTGGATCACAATGGCCACATGATCTGGATTATCGAAAGCAGCCGCGCTGCGGTCGAATGTGGCATCGTCGAATTTCCACTTCGGTGACGCGATCTGCCAGATCAACTTCGAGAACTCGCGCCGATATTTCTCGTAACCGGCCCGGCCACGCTCGGTGGCAAAGTAATACTGGTACCACCATTGCAACTCGGCGGCGGGCGGCAACGGCCCCTTGTTGGCTTGCCGGTTGGGGACCGCATAGCCGCTCACCGTCACCAAGGCCTTACAACGTTCCGGCCACAGCGCCGCAACGATGTTAGCCGAGCGCGCACCCCAATCGAACCCGGCCAAGGTGGCCTTCTCGATCTTGAGGGCATCCATCAAGTCGATGACATCGACAGCTACTGCGGCTTGCTGGCCGTTGCGCGGCGTGTCGGCGGAAAGAAACTGCGTCGTGCCGTAGCCGCGCACATAGGGAACGATCACCCTGTAACCCGCCGACGCCAGCAGTGGGGCGACATCGACAAAGCTGTGGATGTCGTAGGGCCAGCCGTGCAGCAGAATGACGGGCGGACCGTCGGCGGGGCCGGCTTCGGCATATCCGACATTGAGCAAGCCGGCATTGATCTGCTTCAACGGGCCGAACGAGGTATGCGCGCTTCGCTTGATCACGGGCAGGATCGCCGGTTTTACGGCGTCGGTTTCTGCACTGGCGGAGCCGGTCAAGGCCAGGTGCGTGGCCGCGATCGTCAGGGCCGCGGTGCCGAAAAACCGACGGCGGTGCTGGTCGATGGCCTCTCGGTTGTTGATGTCATTCATGGCTGATCTCCACGTTGCTGGGTTAGCGTTGGTCCGTTAGAAAAGTGGCGCGCTGGCAAAGCGCGCCAGCCGTCTCAGGTCGATTGGCGCAGCGGCTTGAACGCTTCCCGCAATTCGTTGCTGAACAGCACCGGCTGTTCCCAAGCCGCGAAGTGGCCGCCCTTGTCGAGCTTGTTGTAATAGATGAGCTTGGGATACGCCTTCTCGGTCCAACTCCGCGGAGCTGCATAGATCTCGTCTGGAAAGACGCTCACGGCCGACGGAATCGGAACGCCTTTCGGAGCGAAGAAAGGAAGCTTGCTTTCCCAATACAGACGCGCGGAAGAGACCGCCGTCTTCGTCAACCAATAGAGCGTGACGTTGTCGAGCACGTCATCGCGCGTCAGGCCTTCAGGCTGGCCGTCGAAGACGCGCGCAATCAGCGCCAGGCTGCTCGCGTCGTGATCGAGCATCCAGGCCGCGAGGCCGACAGGGGAATCCTCGATCCCGTACAGCGTCTGCGGACGGCCCGCCATCTCCTGGGCGTAGCCAAGGCCATGTTTGTAGAAAAAGTCGAGTTGATCCCAAGCGTTCTTCTCGTCGGCCGAGAGGCCGGCAGGAGGCGCTTCGCCGAACTGCAGCGCCTTGGCAACATCGTCCGGGACCGTGGCCGGCATGTTGGTGTGGATGCCGACCAATCCCGGCAGCGTCAGCAGGGCCATCTGCTCGGTGACGGCATTGCCCCAATCGCCGCCTTGCGCCACATATCGGGTGTATCCGAGGCGCTTCATCAACACGGTCCAGGCGCGTGCGATATGGATGGGGTCCCACCCGGTCGCGGTCGGCTTGCCCGAGAAGCCGTGTCCGGGCAACGACGGAATCACGACGTCGAATGCGTCCGATGCGCTCCCGCCATGGGCGGTCGGGTTGGTCAGGGGATCGACGATCTTCAACTGCTCGATGATCGATCCGGGCCACCCGTGCGTGACAATGACGGGCAACGCGTTGGGAAGCTTCGAGCGAACGTGGATGAAGTGGATATCCACCCCGTCGATATTGGTCATGAACTGCGGCAAGGCGTTCAGCCTCGCTTCGACCTTGCGCCAGTCATAATCTGTTTCCCAATAGCGCGCCAATTTCTCAATTGTCGCGAGTTGCACGCCCTGGGACCGATCAGTGACCGTTTCCCGCTCGGGCCATCGGGTCGCGGCGATGCGCCGGCGGAGATCAACGAGATCGGCTTCCGGAATTTTGATGCGGAACGGGCGGATGCCGTCGTCGCCAGTCGCAGCGAGCAACTCCACCGGGAGCAGGCCAAGGGCAGCCACTGCAGCCGAACTGGCAAGAAGACTACGCCTGCTGGGCGATAATGAATTTGGGGACATGATCATTCTCCTTGGTTGAGCGAGCTGGTCGGTTAGGCGACTTTGGCGTACGGGCGACTGCTCGGTACTTAACCAGAACCGCGAGAAACCGCCCGTTAGGGTTTGTGAGCGGCTGTGAGCAGTTGCTGCGGCAGATCACGGAGGCGTGACGTCCATGGAAAACTGCGGACAGAGCCTCAAGGACGGGCTCCGAAGGTTCTGCCGACCGTATTCTCTATGGTGCGGCTTTGGTCCTTGGCCTAAAAATGCGAGCCAAGTCCGGCAGCTACGGATGATGACGCCATGATCGAGCGGGCGGTGCAGACCAAAGACGTCATATCGTTCGGTCCCTTTACCCTGATGGCGAGCGAGAGACTCCTCACCAAACAGGGCGCCACGCTGCATTTGGGCGCGCGAACCCTCGATACCCTGATTGCTCTTGCCTCTCGCCCCAACGAGGTCGTCAGCAAGCGGGACTTGATGGCCGAGGTCTGGCCCGATGTCACCGTGGAAGAAGGCAGTCTGCGGTTTCACATCGCCGAACTGCGCAAGGCGCTGGGCGACGGCAAGGCAGGCGCACGCTACATCAGCACGCTGGCCGGGCGGGGCTATTGCTTCGTGGCGCCGGTCACTCGGTCGAGCAATCGCGCCAACGTGCTGCCGGCAGCGGCCGCCAGTTTTCCGCACACCAACCTGCCAAACCCGCTGCTGCGAATGGTCGGGCGCGGCGACGACGTATTCAGGCTGTCGGCTCAACTGAACGCTTCGCGCTTTGTCACGATCGTCGGCACGGGAGGCGTCGGCAAAACCACGGTTGCGGTGGCGGTCGGGCATCATCTGATCGAGGCCTTTATCGGCGCCGTGCTATTCGTCGATCTCAGCATGCTGAGCGATCCCGGCCTCGTGGCCACCACCGCGGCATCGATGCTGGGGCTATCGGTTCAGTCCAATGATGCGACGCCCAGTCTGATCGCCTATCTGCGCGACAAGCGAATTTTACTAATCCTCGATAATTGCGAACACCTTGTGGAGGCTGTCGCGGCATTGGCATCGCGCATCTTCGTGGCGGCGCCGCACGTACACATCCTGGCCACCAGCCGCGAGGCTCTACAGGTCGAGCATGAACACGTCTACCGGCTGGATCCGCTGGCCTGTCCACCCGATGACTCCGGCCTCACGGCGGCGGCTGTTCAGAATTTTCCCGCCGTCCAGCTATTCATCGAGCGCGCCGCGGCGAGTGGCGTTCGGCTGGACTTCGGTGACGCCGAAGCGGCCATCGTCGTCGGCATCTGCCGAAAGCTTGACGGCGTGGCGCTGGCGATTGAACTCGCCGCCCGACGCGTCGATGCCTACGGCCTGGCGCAGACCGCGGCCCTTCTCGATCAGCGCCTGACATTGCTTTGGCTGGGACCGCGCACCGCACCGGCCCGTCAACGAACCCTTCAGGCTACGCTGGACTGGAGTTACGGGCTGCTTTCCGAACTCGAACGCGTCGTGCTTCGGCAGCTAGCGGTATTTGTCGGGCATTTTACCCTCGATGCGGCACTGGCCGTCACGACGACCACGGCCCTCGACCAGTCGCTGGTTCTTGCCGCCATCGACAGTCTGGTGGCCAAGTCGATGGTCGCGACCCGCCCAATAGGGGCCATGATGCGCTACCGGCTGCTGGAGACGACGCGCGCTTACGCCCTCGACATCAGCGTCTCCGATACCGAAGTAGCTGAACTGGCCGTGTGCCACGCCACTTACTATCGGCGATGGCTAGAGCAGACCGGGACCGAATGGTCGACCCTGACGATTGGGACGGAGCGGGTACCCTACTTCGCCAATCTCAACAATGTCCGCGCCGCCCTGGAATGGTGCTTCGGCGTCGGCGGCAATATTGAAATCGGCATTGGACTGGCCGCAGCGGCCGCGCCCGTTTTCCTCGCGATGTCCCTGCTCCCTGAATGTCATCGCTGGTCGAAGTTTGCCCTTCTTGCTCTCGACGATGCTGCTCGGGGTGGGCGCGAGGAGATGCATCTTCAGGCGGGTCTCGGAATATCGTCTATGTTCACAATGGGGAACAGCGAGCACTCCCATGCCGCCCTCATGAGAGGTCTGGAGCTTGCAGAGAAAATTCTCGATCCCGCCGAGCAGTTTCGCCTCATGGGCCAATTGAACATGTTTCACAGGCGGACAGGCAGTTTTGATCAAATGCTCGCGGTCGCTCTGCGGAGTGAAGCCGCCGCGAAGGAAACGGCCGATCCAGTCGCAACAACGGTCGCGCATGTGCTGCTTGGCGTCTCGCATCATTTGATCGGAAGCCAGGCCGAGGCCCGCACCAACCTGGAGGCGGCGCTGGCGCTAGCTACCGCGGTCGACTCCGCCAAAGCCCGCCGCTTCGGTTTCAACTACGAACGCACGCGCATCGTATTGGCTCGCACTCTTTGGCTTGTGGGTTGTCCGGACCAGGCGGTTCGGGTCGCACGTCAGACCGTCAACGAATTGGCCACTGCCGAGCCGGTGACGGTCTGCATCGCGCTGATATGGGGCGCTTGCGTTTTCCGCTGGACCGGCGATTTCACGAGTGCGGAAGAATGCGTCGAGCGTCTCATCCCGCACGCCGACCGGCATTCCTTGACGCCATACCGGGCCGTCGGTTCTGGGCTCAGAGGCGAGGTGTTGATTCAGCGGGGTGAGATCGAGACCGGTGTGGATCTGTTGCGCGGCTCACTGGCGACCCTCTACGCAGAACGATACGAGCTGTACACGACCGGGTTCAACAGCTCGTTGGCACAAGGTCTTGCGATGATGGATCGTCCCGACGAGGCGCTCCTGACCATCGATAAAGCGATTGCACAGGTGATGCGGCACGGCGATCTGTCAATGCCGGAACTACAGCGCATCCGGGGGGAGTTCCTGGAGAAGACCGCGGATGAGCTGGGGGCCGACGAGGCTTTCTGTCGCTCGATAGAACTGGCCGACCAGCAATCGGCGCTATCCTGGCGATTGCGCGCGTCAACAAGCCTCGCTCGGTTGCAACTTCGCCAAGGTCGCCGCGAGAAGGCCCGAAAGGGACTTAATGAAATCTATGCCCGTTTCCGCGAAGGTTTTGATACGGTCGATCTCAAGGCAGCCAAGCTACTACTGAGCGACATAGGTTGACCAATCGTGGCGAGGGGGGCTTCAAAGGCTTAGCGCACGCAATTGCTTGGATTTGGCCAGCCGCCATTTGAAATGGTCAATCAATCCCACAAGACGGCAATTAACATTTTACGGAACCCAAGTTATACCGGGCCTTTGCAACGCTGAAAGCCCTTGCGGCAGCCAACCTTGCTTCTGATCCGAAAACCCTATCAGTGCCCTTCTCATAAACGGCAATCGGGCGCCGATGCTGGCGGTCTGCTGTTCTATGGCCCGAACGTCCCCGACCTCTCCAGACGTGCAGCGGGCTACGTCGATCGTATCCTAAAAGGCTCAAAGGCTGGTGATCTGCCGGTGGAGCAGCCGACGCGTTTTGAACTGGTGATCAATCTCAAGACGGCGAAGGCGCTCGACATTACGATCCCGCCGACATTGCTCACCCGCGCAGACGAGGTGATCGAATAAGCCATTTAGCTGCTGCGGTGCATGAGTCTGCTTTTGGCACTTTTCGGACGTGACGGCCGCGTTAGCGAATGTCGGCTGTTGAGGGAAGAACGGAAGTCAGGATTGCGAAGCCCGATTTCCGTTTTTGGACCCAACTCGGACAACGTCTGAATTTCACGTACCGCGCTTTCGCGGGCTCGCGCGCATGTGAATTGACTGAGATCAATGTGATCTGTCTGTTTCGATGCGTTCATGCTGTGCCGTAATCCCGAGGGAGATTCTGATGCGCATTCTGGCCTTGGCGATTTTGGCGATCGGGACGGTCTCGATAGGGCCGGCGGCGGCCCAGAA
>Ga0066789_10001524_pt1 | contig 10023 bp, 7 predicted proteins | sample OrgsoiDNA2013049_FD_70960 | JGI IMG/M metagenome (GOLD analysis project Ga0066789, IMG submission 70960) | Permafrost soil microbial communities from the Arctic, to analyse light accelerated degradation of dissolved organic matter (DOM) -... | ecosystem: Environmental > Terrestrial > Soil >...
CCGCCGAACACCGGGCGTTCGCGCGCCTCGACAGCCCGCAGAAAATTCAGACCTATATCGAGAAGCTGCCGCCCAATTTCGAGCTCAAGGGCGAAACCTGCATGTCGCCGCGCAGCGTGTTGAAGACGCGCACTGCGCATTGCGCTGAAGCCGCGGTGCTCGCGGTCGCGGCACTCATCTATCACGGCAAGCCGGCATGGCTGATGGATATCCAGGCGCTGCCGAGCGACCAGGATCACATCGTTACGTTGTTTCGAGAGCGCGGCTTGTGGGGCGCGATCAGCAAGACCAACCACGCCGTGTTGCGCTGGCGCGATCCGATCTACCGCAGTGTGCGCGAACTGATGATGACTTACGCCCACGAATACAATCTGAATGGCGGCAAGAAATCGATGGTGGCTTATTCGAAGCCGTTCTCGCTCGCGCGTTACGCGCCCGCGCGCTGGCTGATCGCGCCCGACGATCTCGATTGGCTGATGGAGGCAATCGACGACTCGCCGCATCTGCCGCTGGCGCCAAAACACGCCTTAGCTCGGCGCCGGCGCATGACCCGGGTCGAATTGAAATCGCAGGACGTCACGGAATGGCCGGTGCCACCTGAGCGCAGGGTCAAGCTCACGAAGTAATGCTAGTATGATGCGCGACAACGGGCCGGAGGCATTTCGCGTGGCGTCATTCACATTCCACAGGCAGTTAACCGTCGAATGGGGCCAGTGCGACCCTGCCGGCATCGTGTTCAACAGCCGCTTTTTCGAGATGTTCGACATCAGCACCTGGATGCTGTTCGAAGCCGCGCTCGGCGTGACGGCGCATCAGCTCGGGGAAACCTTCGACATCATCGGCATTCCGCTGGTGGACGCGCGCGCCAATTTCCTGAAACCCGCGAAATTCGGCGACGTGGTGGATATCTCCTCGCGGGTGACCGAGTTCCGCCGCTCCAGTTTCGACGTCGAGCACCGGCTCACCATCGGCGGCGAACTGGCGGTGGACGGGGCCGAGACCCGGGTCTGGACGGCGCGCGACAAGGACAATCCGGACAAGATTGGCGGCGTCGCCATTCCGGCCGATGTCGTTGCCCAATTTGGGTAATCGCCCGCGGGCAATCGTCCCAGCCATTCCCGATAATAGGTCTGGAGGGGGTCGACGCGCTGGTGTGTCGTAACGGCATAATCAAACGAAGCGCGAATCGCTCAACACGCGCCGCACAGGGAAGAAACCTTTGACCCGTCTACTTGAGTTCACGCTCAATGGGCGTGACCGCGCCGACGCGGTCGCCGACAACATCCTGTTGCTCGATTTCCTGCGCGAACAAATAGGCCTCACCGGCACCAAGACCGGCTGCGACGGCGGCGAATGCGGCGCCTGCACCGTGCTGATCGACGACAAGCCGGCGCTGTCCTGCCTCACGATTGCCGCGACCGTCGCGGGCAAGCGCGTCGATACCATCGAGTCGCTGGGCACTGACGGACAGCTCTCCGCCGTGCAGCGCGGCTTCCACGAGAAACTCGGTTCGCAATGCGGCTATTGCACGCCCGGCTTCATCATGGCCTCGGCCGGTTTGCTGCGGAAGAATCCCAATCCGAGCGAGGACGAGATCAAAGAAGCGCTCGGCAGCAACATCTGCCGCTGCACCGGCTACGTGAAAATCATCGAAGCGGTGAAGTACGCCGCCGCGCTCAACGGGCAAGGGGTGTCGCCGTGAACGAAATCGTCCCGGCGCACAATATCGGCGGCTACGTGCCGATGATCGACGGACCGGAAAAAGTCTCCGGCCGCGCCAAATACACGGCCGACATTCTGGCGCCGGGCCAACTGGCGGGCCGTATCTATCGCAGCCCCTTTTCGCACGGCGAGATCGTCGACCTCGATGTGTCCGAGGCGCTCAAAGTTCCCGGCGTGCGCGCCATCGTCACCGGCGCCGATTGCGACAAGGCGTTCGGCGTGCTGCCGATCGCGCGCAGCGAATATCCGCTGGCGCGCGAGCGCGTGCGCTATCGCGGCGAACCGGTGGCCGCGGTCGCGGCGGTCGACGACGCCAGCGCGCGCGAAGCGCTGCGCCGCATCAAGTTCAAAGTGCGCGAATTGCCGGCCTATTACACATCGAAGGATGCGCTCGCGCCCGGCTCCGTGGCGCTACACGAGAAGAAGCCCGGCAACATAGAGCGCGACGTGTTGTTCGAATTGGGCTCGACCGAGCAGGGTTTCGCGCAGGCCGATCTGGTGCGCGAGGGCACCTACAATTGCGCCGAGGTCTGCCAGAACCAGATGGAGATGCACGCGGCCATCGCCGAATACGACACGCTGCGCGACCGCATGACCGTGCACGCCTCGACGCAAGTGCCTTACTACGTGCACCTGATGCTGTCGCAAATCCTCGGCATGGAGATGTCGCGCATCCGCGTGATCAAGCCGCATGTCGGCGGCGGCTTCGGCTGCCGAACCGAGACGCTCGCCATCGAATTGATCGCGGCACTGCTGGCGCGCAAGTGCAATGGCACGGTGCGGCTGGTCACCACGCGCGAGGAAACCTTCATCACCCATCGCGGAAGGCCGGAAACCGACATCCGCCTGAAGGTCGGTATGCACAAGGACGGCCGCATCACCGCGGTCGAATGCGATTGCGACCAGCGCGGCGGCGCGCATTCCGGCTACGGCATCGTCACTATCCTTTATTCCGGCTCGATGCTGTACGCGATCTACGACCTGCACAACGTCAAATACGTGGGCAAACGCGTGCTCACCAATACGCCGCCCTGCGGCGCCTTCCGCGGCCACGGCACTGTCGATATCCGTTTTGCGTTCGAGAGCCTGCTCGACGAGATGGCAGGCGAACTGGGGCTCGATCCGTTCGCGGTGCGGCGCGCCAATTTGCTGACGGCGCCGACCTTCACCGACAACGACATGATGGTGAATTCTTACGGCCTGCCGGAATGCCTCGACTGGGTCGAGAAGCAAAGCGGCTGGAGCAAGCGCATAGGCAACATGCCCAAAGGCAAAGGCCTTGGCATGGCCTGCTCGCATTACATCAGCGGCGCCTCCAAGCCGGTGAACTGGACCGGCGAGCCGCACGCCACCGTCAAGATCAAGCTCGATTTCGACGGCTCCATCGTGGTGCTGTCGGGCGCCGCCGATATCGGCCAGGGTTCCACCACGATTCTGGCGCAGACCGTGGCCGAAGTGCTTGGCCTCGATCTAGCGCGCATCCGCGTCGTTACCGGCGACAGCGAAGTGGTGCCGAAGGACAACGGCTCGTACTCTTCGCGCGTCACCTTCATGGTCGGCAACGCGGCGCTCGACGCCGCGCGCAACCTCAAGAGCCTGCTCACCGCCGCCGCCGCCCGCAAACTGGAGGCGCGGCCGGAGGACATCGAATGCCTGGGCGAGCTCTATCGCGCCGGCGCGCAGGACAAGGGAGCCACCTTCGACGAGGTGGTGACGGAAGCGCTGAAAGATTCCGGCACCATTACCGTCACCGGCAACTATTCAACCATCCCGGAGTCGCACGGCAGCAAGAAATACCGCGGCGCCGCCATTGGCGGCACCATGGGCTACAGCTATTCGGCGCAGGTGGTCGAGGTCAGTGTCGACGAGGACACCGGCGTGGTCACCGTCGACAAGGTCTGGGTCGCGCATGACTGCGGCAAGGCGCTGAACCGGCTGACGGTGGAAGGCCAGGTGCAGGGCTCGGTCTGGATGGGCATGGGCCAGGCCATGAGCGAGGAGGCGGCCTATCACGACGGGCTGATGCTCACCGCCAACATGCTCGATTACCGCGTGCCAACGATCCAGGATTCCCCGCCGATCGAAGTAGGCATCGTCGAGAGCATGGACCCACACGGGCCGTTCGGCGCCAAGGAGGCCGGCGAAGGTTCACTTGCCGCGTTCCTGCCGGCGCTGACCAATGCCATCGCCGACGCCATCGGCATCCGCTTCAACGATCTGCCGGTGACGCCCGACCGTGTGTTCGAGGCGATCGAGAAGTGCAAGCGCGCACTCGAAAAGACGCCAAAGAAAAACGGGGGCGCCTGATGGATGCCCTGCCCAATTTCCGCGTACTCAGTCCGACGACGCTCGCCGAGGCGCTGGTCGCGCGCGCCGCCAATCCGGGAAGCCAGCCGCTCGGCGGCGGCACCGATCTCGTCGTCAATATCCGCCGCGGCATCGTGGCACCGCCGGTGCTCATCGACATGAACCGGGTCAAGGAGCTGTCCGCGATTCATGCCGACGAGAATTCGCTCGAAATCGGCGCCTCGGTGCGGCTGACCGCGCTGGCCGAGCATCCCGCGATCATCAAACATTATCCGGCGCTGGCGCAGGCCGCCGGCCACATCGCCGGCCCCACCCAGCGCAACATGGGCACGGTCGGCGGCAATCTCTGCCTCGACACCCGCTGCATCTTCTACAATCAAAGCGAATGGTGGCGCGACGCCAATAACCATTGCCTGAAGACCACCGGCACCATGTGCCATGTGGCGCCCAAAAGCCGCGGCGTCTGTTTCGCGACCTTCTCGGGCGATCTGGCGCCCGCACTGCTCGCGCTCGGCGCCGAGGTGGATATCGCCGGCCCATCGGGCAAGCGCAGCATCCCGCTCAACAAGCTCTATATCGGCTTTGCGCGCCAGGACGTACCGGTCAGCGAGACGCAAGGCGACGGCAAGTTCTATCTTTCGTTGCGCCCGGGCGAGATCGTCACCGCGGTGCGCGCGAAAAATACGCCCGGCCTGCGCTCGGCCTACGACAAGATCCGCATCCGCAAGTCGATCGAATATCCGGTCGCCGGCGTCGCGGTCGCGCTCAAGCGCGCAGGCGACCGCTTGACCTTCCTGCGCGTGGCGTTCACCGGCACCAATCCGCGCCCGGTGCTGCTCGAAGGCACCGCCGAACTCACCGGCGGCAAGCTCGACGAGCGCGTGTTCAAGGGCCTCGACGCCTTGGTGCGCGAGCAGATCATGCCGATGAAGACCACCTTCACGCCCGGCCACTACCGCCGGCGCGTCGCCGGCGTGCTGGCGCGGCGATTGCTGACGCGATTGTTCGAAGGCTGAAGGGCGAAGGGGGATAAGCTTGTCCGACGATTTCAGCGCGCGCCGACCCTACAATGCCGTCTCGGATTTCGTCGACGCCAACGTGGCGCGCGGGCTCGGTCCAAAGATCGCCTTCATCGATCCCGACCGCTCGCTCAGCTATGGCGAGCTACAGGCGCGCTCAATCCGCTTCGCCAATGCGCTGCGCGCGCTCGGTATCGCGCAAGAGCAACGCGTCGCGCTGCTGCTGCACGACACGGTCGATTATCCGGTGGCGTTCTGGGGCACAGTGCGCGCCGGCTGCATCGCGATTCCGCTCAACACGTTCCTCAATGTGTCGCAATACGCCTATATCCTCGCCGATTGCCGCGCCACCGCGCTGGTCGCCGCGGCGCCGCTGGCGCAGACGATCTGGCCGATGATCGAGCGACTCCCTCATCTAAGAACCGTGATCCTGGTCGGCGCCATCGCCGACGACAAGGCGGCGTTCCCCGGCCGCGACGTACATCTGTTCGAGGACGTCATCGCCGCCGCTGATAGCGCGCCGTTCAGCGCCGACACGGTGTCGGACGAGGTGGCGTTCTGGATGTACACCTCCGGCTCGACCGGCGATCCGAAAGGCGTCAAGCACGTCCATTCCAATCTGATGGCGACGGCCAAACTGTTCGGCCAGGGCGTGCTCGGCATCGCCGAGAACGACGTCGTGCACTCGGCGGCGAAATTGTTCTTCGCCTATGGGCTCGGCAATGCCATGACGTTTCCGATGTCAGTGGGCGCCACCACCGCGCTCTGGCCCGAGCGGCCGTCGCCGGAATCGGTTTTCGAGATGATGCGCAAGCATCGCCCCACCATCTTCTACGGCGTGCCGTCGCTCTATACCGCCATGCTATCGCACCCCGACATTTGCAAAGGCGCCGGCTCCGACCGGCTGCGCCTCTGCGTGTCGGCCGGCGAAGCGCTGCCCGCTCATATCGGCCAGCGCTGGCGCAAGGTGGTCGGCGTCGACGTGCTCGACGGCATCGGCTCGACCGAACTGTTGCAGACCTTCCTGAGCAACCGCCCCGGCGACATTCGCTATGGCTCGACCGGCAAACCGGTGCCGGGTTATGAGGCGCGCATCGTCGACGAGAAAGGCCGCGAGCTCGGCACCGACGAAATCGGCGAATTGATTATTCGCGGGCCGTCGGCCGCCGAAGGCTATTGGAACCAGCGCGCCAAGAGCCAGCGCACCTTCGCCGGCGAATGGACCTATACCGGCGACAAATATCGCCGCGACGCCGACGGCTACTATTACTACTGCGGCCGCACCGACGACATGTTCAAGGTCAGCGGCATGTGGGTGTCGCCGTTCGACGTCGAGGCGGCGCTGACCTCGCACGAGGCGGTGCTGGAAGCCGCCGTCATCGGCAAGCAGGACGCCGACGGGCTGGTGAAGCCGAAGGCCTTCATCGTGCTCAAGAACGGCTATGTCGCCGACGACAACCTGCTGGAAAAACTGAAAACCCACGTCAAGCAGCACGCCGGGGCGTGGAAATATCCGCGCTGGATCGACGTACGCACCGACCTGCCGCACACCGCCACCGGCAAGATCCAGCGCTTCAAGCTACGCGACGAAGACTTGCGGGCGGCGCGCGCCGATTAAGCGTCGGCGATCTTCACATACTCGAAATCGCCCGGCTTGTTGTCGATGCCGACCCGCGGTGGCGCGATCCAGCTTGCGAATTTGTTGGGCTCGAACTGCGGCTGCATCAGGCTTTCGATGAATTCGCGGTCACTATCGGAGGGAAGGAATTCAGCCTTGCGCTTCTCCCATTCCGCGTCGCTGAGCAGGTTGCCGTTCACATCCGCCTTGATCGAGGCAAACTCGCCGATGTGACGATGGAAGGCGACGTGCGGCAGCTTGATCTCGAACGGAATGCCGTGCTCGGCGATCACCTTGTTCCAGCGGCCGACGCCGATGTTGGCGTCGACGACGTAATCGTCGCGCAGCCGCATGTTGAGCGCGGAGAGCGCCGGCGTATCCGCGTTCTGGATCTTGCCGTCGATTAGGCGCAGCACCGGATAGGTGACATTTTCCAGCTGGTGGTCGTCCTTGAGCCGGTCCTCGCGGTAGCGGCCTTTCAGGCCGGCGTGGAAGGCGTTGGCGGCGTTGGTCGAGATCTCGTTGCCGAACAGGTCGAGCGTCAGCGAGAAATGCATGTTCGCCTTCTTCTGGATGGTCGGCAGGTCAATCACGCCGAGCTTGCGCACGGCCTCGATATTGGTGGGATCGTTGATGCCGGCCTCCTTCATCGCCTCGCAGGTGCGTTGGATGACACGCGTGACGCCGGTCTCGCCCACGAACATGTGGTGGGCTTCCTCGGTCAGCATGAAGCGGCAGGTGCGCGAGAGCGGATCGAAGCCGGACTGCGCCAGCGCCTCGAGCTGCATCTTGCCGTCGCGGTCGGTGAAATAGGTGAACATGAAGAACGACAGCCAGTCCGGCGTCTTCTCGTTGAAGGCGCCCAGCATGCGCGGCGTGTCGGCATGGCCGGAGCGGCGCTGCAGCAGGGCTTCCGCCTCCTCGCGGCCGTCGGTGCCGAAATATTTCTGCAGCAGATAGACCATGGCCCAGAGGTGGCGCCCCTCCTCCACATTGACCTGGAACAGGTTGCGCATGTCGTAGAGCGAGGGCGCGGTCTTGCCGAGATAGCGCTGCTGCTCGACCGAAGCGGGCTCGGTGTCGCCCTGGATCACTATCAGGCGGCGCAGCATAGCGCGGTATTCGCCGGGCACTTCCTGCCAAGCGTCCTCGCCCTTGTGCATGCCGAATGGAATCTTGCGGCCCTCATGCTGCGGCGCCAACAGCACGCCCCAGCGGTATTCCGGCATGCGCACGTAATCGAACTTCGCCCAACCTTTCGGATCGACGCTGATCGCGGTGCGCAAATAGACCAGCGACTCCTGGAAGCCTTCCGGCCCCATGTCGTTCCACCAATTGATGTAGCCGGGGTGCCATTTCTCCAACGCGCGTTTGACGCGCTCGTCCTGCCCGAGCCCGACATTGTTCGGAATCAATCCGTCGTAGTCGACTGCGGTGATGTTGATGTTCATGGCTACACCCTTTCCTTATTGAAGGTCGGCGACACGCCGCTGCCATAGAGTTTAAGCGCGCCCTGCTCGCCGATCGCGTTCGGCCGCTGGAAGATCCAGTTCTGCCAGGCGGTCAGCCGTCCGAAAATCTTGGTTTCCATGGTCTCCGGGCCGGCGAAGCGCAGATTGGCTTCCATGCCGGTCATGGCGTCGGGCGAGAAGCTCGTGCGCTCCTCCAGCATGACGCGCAACTCGTCGTTCCAGTCGAAGTCCTCGTAGGCCATGGTGACGAGGCCGAGCTCGGCGGCCGCTTCGCCTTCGATGGCCACGCCGATCTTGTCCTGGGCTTGCTTGATGGTGTCAGGCTCGCCCAGAAAGCGGGTCTGCAATCGGGTGAGACCATTACCCATCGGATAGAAGCCGAAATTGACCGCGCCCAGCGTGATCGCCGCCGGCGGGCGGTTGTCGCCCGCGCGGATGCCGACCAGCATCAGCGAGCGGTCGGCGGCGAAGGCGAGCTCGGCCAGCGTACCGGCAAAACAGGAGCCCGGCTCGATCAGCGCGATGATGCTGCGCGGCGTCACGTCGATGCGCTTGAGCACACGTTTGAGGTAATGGCGGATCTCACGCATCAGCCAGTCGCCGTTGGCCTTGGCGAGAAAATCGTCGTGCTCGAGCACGGCTTGCGCGTTGCCGTCGGTGCGCAACAGCACGACGCCGATGGTCTGCTCGTTGGCGCGCAGATGCAGGATGGCGTCTTCCAGCTCGCGCGCCACGGTGAGCGGCCAGAACTTGTCGCCGAGCGCATGCGCGGCTTCGACCGAGTCCGGGGCGCTTTGCCAGGGTCCGCGCACGGTGACACTTGCCAGCCCGCGCGCGCGGTCGATCTCGACGTCGACATGCGAATAAGATACCCGGTCGGCTTCGATCTTGCGGCCGAGCGGTGTCAACGTAATGCCCTTGGCGTTTGCCGGCCGGTCCGAGCGCGCGGCGATTTCGTGCGCGCGGGCGGCTACCGTCTCTTTCCATTTCGAATTGGGCACCACCTCGTCCACCAGCCGCCATTCGACCGCCTTGGAGCCGCGGATGCCTTCTTCAATGGAGCAGAACACGTCGGCGCGGTCACGGCGCACCTTGCGCTTGTCGGTGACTCGGGTGAGCCCGCCGGTGCCCGGCAGCACGGCGAGTAGCGGCGTTTCCGGCAGCGCCACCGCCGAGCGGCGGTCGTCCACCAGCATGATGTGGTCGGCGGCGAGCGCGAGTTCGTAGCCGCCGCCGGCCGCGTTGCCGTTGATGGCGCAAATATAAACCTGCTTGGAATTCTCCGACGCGTCCTCAATGGCCAGCCGCGTCTCGTTGGTGAACTTGCAGAAATTCACCTTCTGGCCGTGCGTCGATTTACCCAGCATGCGGATATTGGCGCCGGCGCAGAACACATTGTCCTTGCCGGATTTGATGACGACCGCGCGCACTTCCGGGTGCTCGAAGCGTAGACGCTGCACCGCGTCGTTGAGCTCGATATCGACGGCGAGATCGTAGGAGTTGAGCTTAAGCTCGTATTGATCGGAGAGCCCGCCGGCCGGATCGACATCCATGATCAGATAGGCGACGTCGCCGTCGTGCTTGATGCGCCAGTGGCGGTAACGCGCGGGCTCGGTCTGGAAATCGATGGTCTGCATGATCTGACCGGCGCCGGATCGAAGCTGCCCGGCGGCCTTCTCCCTGTATGCATTATTTTGCATACTAATAACACTCCGGCGGGCCTCATACAATGGGTGCAATAAAGCCCAACAAATACCCCCTATTGCTTTGCATTATAATGCATGTTAGCCGATAGGGATGAAACTCGCCCGCGCCAAAGCGGCTCCCGGCCACGACAGCGACCCCTATTTGCGCCGCCTCGGCGAGCGCGTGCGCACGCTGCGCA
>Ga0066789_10001527_pt1 | contig 10016 bp, 7 predicted proteins | sample OrgsoiDNA2013049_FD_70960 | JGI IMG/M metagenome (GOLD analysis project Ga0066789, IMG submission 70960) | Permafrost soil microbial communities from the Arctic, to analyse light accelerated degradation of dissolved organic matter (DOM) -... | ecosystem: Environmental > Terrestrial > Soil >...
GGCGTCGCCCGACAAGTGCGCCATGATGCGCAACTCGATTTGCGAATAGTCCGCCGCCACCAGTGACTGCTGCGGCGGCGCCACGAACGCCTGGCGGATGCGCCGGCCTTCAAGGGTCCGGATGGGAATGTTCTGCAGGTTGGGGTCGGACGAGGACAAGCGGCCGGTGGCCGCAACCCCCTGGTGATAGCTCGTGTGGATGCGCCCGGTTGCCTCGTCGATCTGGTCGGGGAGCTTGTCGGTATAGGTGGACTTGAGTTTGGCGATGCCCCGATATTCAAGGATCAATTTTGGCAGCGCGAACGAGACGGCCAATTCCTCGAGCACATCCTCGGCCGTCGACGGCTGGCCGGTCGGGGTCTTGCGCAGGACGGGCAGGCCCAGCTTGCCGAAGAGTATTTCTTGCAATTGCTTGGGCGAATCGACGTTGAACGGCCCTCCCGCCTCGGCGTGCGCCTGCGCTTGCAGCTCCAGCATGCGCGCCGCGAGTTCGTGGCTCTGCGCCTTGAGCAGTCCGCGATCCACCAATACGCCGGTGCGTTCCATGCGGTACAGCACCGGCACGAGCGGTTGCTCGATGGTCTCATAAAGATTCTTCAAGCGGGGCAGCGCCTCGATTTGCGGCCAGATCGCCAGATGCAACCGCAGCGTGACGTCCGCGTCCTCGGCCGCGTAGTCCACCGCGCGATCCACGTCGACTTGATTGAAGGTGATCTGCTTCGCGCCTTTGCCCGCGACATCCTCGTAGAGAATGGTCTTGATCCCGAGATATTTCTCGGCCGTCGAATCCATGTCGTGGCGAGTGGCCACGCTGTTGAGCACGTATGACTCGAGCATGGAATCGTAGCGCTGTCCGCGCAGCTCGATCCCGTAGTTCGCGAGAATATGGGTATCGAACTTGAGATGGTGACCAAGCTTGGGAGCTGCGGCATCCTCGATCCACGACTTGAGTGCGGCGAGCACCCGGCCGCGATCGAGCTGTTGCGGTGCGCCCGCATAATCATGACCGAGCGGCATGTAAGCCGCCTCCCCGGGCGTTATCGCGAATGACAGGCCCACGATCTGCGCACGCATGTAGTCCAGGCTGTCGGTCTCGGTATCGAAGGACACGAGCGGCGCCGCGGCGAGCCTGGGAAGCCACGCATCAAAGGCCTCTTGCGACAGGATCTTGTGATAGTGGCGCGGCTGCGCCAGGGCGAGCGCCGCGCCTGCATCCGGCGCATCGCCGTTTGCAGATTGCGCCATCGCGGCGGTGGATGCGGCCTGCACCCCGGCCGGCATTTGAGCCGGACTCGACGAGGGGGGCTCCAACGACTTCAACAGGATGCGCAGTTCCAGGCGCGTGTACAGATCGCGCAGCCGGTTGATGTCCGGTGCGCCGCCAATGAGGTCGTCCGGCCCCTTGTCGAGCGACAGGGACTTGTCGATGGTTGCGAGCTTGCGGCACAACTCGAGCACCGGCAGCTCGTTACGCAGGTTCTCGCCCACCTTGCCGGTGATCTGCGCCGCATGAGCGATGAGCGCATCCAATGTCTGGTATTGATTCAACCACTTGGCCGCGGTCTTGGGTCCGACGCCGGCGACGCCGGGGATGTTGTCCGAGCTGTCTCCCACCAGCGCGAGATAATCGATGATCTGTTCGGGGAATACGTCGAACTTCGCCTTCACGCCGGCGCGATCCAGGCGCGTGTTGCTCATGGTGTTGATCAGCGAAATTCGTGCGCCGACCAGCTGTGCCATGTCCTTGTCGCCGGTCGAGATCAGCACGTCGTAGCCCGCCGCGGCGCCCTGTTCGGCGAGCGTACCGATCACATCGTCGGCTTCGACGCCGGGGACGCGCATAAGCGGCAAACCCATGGCCTGCACCGCGTCCAACAGGGGCTGTACCTGCGACCGCAGCTCATCGGGCATCGGCTCGCGATGTGCTTTGTACTGCTCGAACAAATCGTCTCGAAACGTGCGGCCGGGTGCATCGAAGACCACGGCGATGCGCTGCGGCGCCTCCTCCTTGACCAACTTGTTCAGCATGTTGAGAACGCCCAGGACGGCTCCTGTGGGCTCCCCTCGGGAATTACTGAGTGGCGGAAGGGCGTGAAACGCGCGATAAAGATACGAAGATCCGTCAACCAACAGCAGCTTTCGCGCGTTCATGGGTTCAAGGAGAGGGCTGCGGCGGGGCGGGAGTCGGGTTCGGCGCCGCATCGGGCGCCGTTCCGGCCTCAGGCGGCGCAGCCGGTTCCGGGGCGGGAGCGGCCGCGGCATGATCGGCGGAGCCGGCAGGAGTTGCGGAGGCGGGCGATTTTGATGGGACCGGAAATTTCACTTTTTTATGAGGGTGCTCTGCATCGGGAAGCACCAACGGCCCTTTTTGCCCGCACCCGCCAATTGCCGCGGCCAGACCGACGAGGACCCATAGGCACAGAACTCTCATGAGCTAAAGTATACCGCTGGCCGCCGCCCGGCAGTTCGATCGGAACTTCCTTGTCGGCGGACCTGTCCGAAGTCTTGTAGCAGTTATCGTGGAGATTGCCGATGAATCGCAAATTACTGGCCTCATTGACCCTTATCGCGCTGGGCGCCTCGACTTCAGCGTTGGCCGGCAATCCGCTCGGGGCTTACATCGGGTTTGGTGTGGGCGCGTCCAATGTCGGCAACAACTACAACAATGGCAACGGCAACGGTTACGGCTATGGCTGCGGTCCCTATGCGTGTTATGGCGGCAATTACGGCACCAGCGTCGTTTCGTGGAAGGTGATGGCGGGCATACGGCCGATTTCCATCCTGGGCGCCGAGCTCGAATACATGGACTTCGGCAGCGCCAACGGCGACAACGGCTACTACAACAGTAATTATTATAACAACGCGAATTCACATCCGAAGGCGACGATACTTTACGGAGTGGGGTATCTGCCCTTGCCGTTGCCCTACCTCGATGTCTTCGGCAAGCTCGGCGTCGCGCGGCTGCAGGTCAACCAATCCAGCTTTGTGTATCCAAACGGTGCGGGCACCTGCTCCTATCCCTGTGTTCCGATCGGCTCGGACATCAACCAGACGAACGACAAATTTGCTTATGGCGCGGGCGTCCAATTCAAGTGGCAGGATTTCGCCTTCCGCGCCGAATACGAGGGCGTCAGTTCGAACTACGGCAGCCCCGCCGCGGTGTCGATCAGCGCGACCTGGACCTTCTAGATCTGCGCCAAACCGATCCGACGAGCCGCGCGCCGGAGCGCGCGATCCTTGGGTTTAGTTCGTCGCGGGTTGCGCGGTGGGGGACACCGGCTTATGCGGGGGAGGCGCTGCCGGAGGCGGCATTCCGCCGCTCGCCGCGGCACCCGCTTTGGCGTTCAGCACTTCCACCTCGAAAATCAGCACCGAGTTGGCCGGAATTCCCGGTCGCGGAGTCGGCCCGTAGGCGAGTTCGGCGGGGACAACTAACTCCCAACGGGCGCCCGGCTTCATCATCACCAGGGCTTCCTGCCAGCCCTTGATCACCCCGCCCACGCCGAAGGTTGCAGGCTGGCCCCGGGAGAAGGAGCTGTCGAATTCCGTGCCGTCGAGCAATTTGCCGCGGTAATTCACGGTCACTTCGTCGCCGGCGCCGATCGGCGCCGCCTTGGGATCGCCCGCCGCGACAACCTTGTACTCGAGGCCTGAGGCGGTGGTCTTGACGCCCGGCTCCTTGCCGTTCTTCGTCAGAAATTCCTGCCCGGCGGCTTTATTGCGGGCCGCAAACGCGGTCATCATGGCGCGCGCATAGTCTTGAACCTGCTGCCGGTCGGCCTGCGTCGATTTCTTGCCCTGCAATCCGTCCTTGATGCCGCGGCTGATCGCATCGGCGGTGAGTTCGCTCGAGACGCCGATGCCGCGCAATTGTTCGCCGAATGTCAGGCCGAACAAATAGGCGGCTTGTTCATGGGAAATCGGCGCCGGAGCGGCCGGTGCCGCGGGCGCAGCAGGCGCCGCGGCGGCGGCCGGCGGGGTGGCCGTTGCAGCAGGGGGAGATTGCGGGTAGGCAAGGGGCGCTACCGCGAGCATGACGCCGAATCCGCCGAGACCGCGCAGCAATCGAGAAGTATGGTGTTTCATGGCCGCGAACGATACCCGATTCAATGTTGCGATGGCTAGCCAATTCGCAATGACCGCTTATGTGTCCTTAGAACCCGAATGGGGGTCACTTGCGCTCGCGGGCGATCCACGCTTCCACGTCCTCGAGCTTGCGGGGAATGGCGGTGGTGAGCAGGCGATACCCTTGCGGGGTCATCAGGACCTCATCCTCGATGCGCACGCCGAATCCCTTGGACGGAAGATAGATCCCAGGTTCGACGGTGAACACCGCGCCCACGGGGATGGGTTTCTCGTAGTCGCCGGCGTCATGCACGTCGAGACCGACGAAATGACCGAACCCATGAATGAAATCGGCGAGATAGCCGGATCGGCGCAAGGATTCCTCCGCCGCATGCTGCAAATCCGCCATGGACACCCCCGGCTTGATGGCCGCAAAAATATCCTCCTGAGCCTGGTATACCGCGCGGTAAACCGCCGCCTGTTCCGCCGTGAAGTGTCCGGACACGGGGTAGGTGCGCGTGACGTCCGAGGCATAGCGGCCGTAGTCGGCGGCGGCGTCGACCACGACCAGGTCGCCGTTCTGCAGGATCCTGGAATTCTGGTCCCAGTGCAGAACCGCGCCGTTCGGGCCGCTGCCGACGATGGACGAATATGCGAGACCGGTGCCGCCGTTGGCAAAGAACGCATATTCGAGCTGGGTCTGAACGTCGCGTTCCGATACGCCCGCAACCGTCGCGCGCGCGATGGCGTTGTGCCCCTGCGCGGTAATCGCGATGGCGCGCTCCATGCGCTCGAGTTCCTCGGGCCCGTGAGCCGCACGCAGGTCGGCGAGCAGGCCCCGCTTATAGACGACCTTGAGGCCGAATCGGCTGGCGAGACGCAGCGCCAGTTCATCGTCGTTGCGGTCCGCCTTGCCCATGCCGGCCGGTGCGATGATCGCGACGCAATCGTGGTGCAGCCCGGTGCCGGTGAGCGCGGATTCGGGCGAGCCGCGCAGGACGCGATCGACGCCGTATTTCTTGAGCAGGTCGGGCGAAACCGGTTCGCGCGGCCCGGTCCAGCGCTCGGCCTCCGGATCCCGCGGCTTCAGGAACAGCAGCACTTTGCGGTAGGTCGCCTTGGGCTGCAGCACGAGATAGGCGTTCGGCTCGTTGATGCCGGTCAGCCAGTAAAAGTCGGCATCCTGACGATAGTCCTCGGTGATGCCGCTTACTTCGCCCTGAGAGGCAATGACGGCGGCGCAGCCGCCGAGCTCGGCCATCAGGCGGGCCCGGCGCTGCTCGTAGACGGCCACGGGCAGATCGGCCGGCGGCGTCGGGTTCGGATGAGCGAAGCTTCCGCTGAGGTTCGCCGCGAGCAGGAGGGCGCTGAGCATACTGAACGTTCCTTATGGAGTCGCGGGTACGGACGCGACCGGAATTTCAGACTACGCCGCGGCCGAGCTTTCTCGCAAGCATCCCTGTTGAAGCGGCCGCCTTGGGCGCATCAAGGGCTTCGGGTCCTCAGCTCTATTCCTTGAGGCGTGCCGCGATCCGCCGGTACGCCTCGCGGAACGGAATGTTGTCCTTGGCCACCAAGGCATTCGCGGCCGCCGCGGAATGAATGCCGGGCTCCAGGCGAATGTTGTCCGGCCTGAATCGAACGCCGGCAAGCGCGCTCGGCATGATGTCGAGCGTCTGCTGACAGGAGTCGATCCCGCGGAACAGGGGCGCCTTGATCAGCTGCAAATCGCGGTGGTAGCCCGAATTCAATTTTTGGGTGATGCCGAGCACCTCGTTGAGCGCCGCCTGCGCCACCGCGCTGCGTCCGCGCATCAGCTCGAACACATCCGGGTTGCGCTTCTGGGGCATGATGGAGGAGCCCGTGGTAAAGCCTTCCGGCAGACTCACAAAGCCGAATTCATGCGTATAGAACAGCAGCAGATCGGCCGCCAGACGCCCCATGTCCTGGGTGAGCAGCGTGAGCTCGAACAGCAGCTGCGCCTCGGCCTTGCCGCGCGACAGCTGCACCGCGGTGACCGGTTCGTGCGTGACCTCGAAGGAGAGCCGGCGGCGGGTCGATTCGCGGCTGATGTCGAGATTCGGCGTGCCGTATCCGGCCGCGGATCCCAGCGGGTTCTTGTTCGCGCGGCGCAGCACCTGCTGCAGCCCGTGCGCATCGTCGCGGATTTCCGCGGCGAAGCCGAGCGCCCACATCGCGACGGTGCTCGGCATCGCCTGCTGCATGTGCGTGTATCCCGGCAGCGCGATCGAGCCGTCGCGCGCGGCGAGCGCATCGAGCGCCGCGGCCACCTCGAGGGCCCCGGCGTGCAGGGAATGCGTGGCATCGCGCAGATACAGGCGCAATGCCGCCAGCACTTGATCGTTGCGCGAGCGGCCGGCGTGCAGGCGTTCGCCGCGCGCGCCGATTCGCGCCGTCAGCAGATTCTCGATCGCCGTCTGGCAATCCTCCTGATCGAGCGTGACGCGCCATTGGCCGCGCGCATGTTCTTCGCCGATTTCGCCGAGGGCGGCGCGAATGGCGCCCAGGTCCTCGGCCGCCAACAGCCCCTGCTCCCCGAGCATCTCAGCATGGGCGATGGACGCCTGAATGTCGTAGCGCACCAGACGGTTGTCGAGCAGGTGATCGTCGCCCGCGGTATAGGCGAGCACCCGCTCATCGAGCGATGTCCCCTTGTCCCACAGCCGCGTCATGATCGCGCCGCGCTCGGCGGCACCGCCGTGCTCTGCTGCTCCGCCGGGCTCAGGGCCTTCAAATCCGCCACCACCAAGGTGCCGGTGCCTTCGTTGGTGAAGATTTCGGCAAGCAAGCTGTCGCTCGATTTGTAGGTGATGACGTGTACGCGCCGCACCCCGCCGCGGATCGCGCTCTCGATCGCGGCCGCCTTCGGCAGCATGCCTTGTGTGAGGCTGCCCGCATCGCGCAGGCGCTTCAAGCCGCTGAGGTCGGTGTACGAGATCACCGAACTCGGGTCCGTGGCGCGCTCCAGAATTCCCGGTGCCCCGGTGCACAGCACCAGCTTCTCGGCCGCCAAGGCGCCGCCGAGCGCGGCCGCCACGGTGTCTGCGTTGATGTTGAGCAGCGTGCCGCTCGAATCGGCCGACAGGGGGCTCACCACCGGCATCAGGCCGTCCGCGAGCAGCTTTTCGATGACCGCCGCGTTCACCGAATCGATGTCGCCGACGAAACCGTAATCCACCATCTCGCTCGAACCGGCCGACACCTGAACCGGGCCTCGCTTGTGCGCGCCGATCAAGCCGGCGTCGACGCCGGAGAGGCCGACCGCTTCGATGTCGAGTTCCCGGCAAATCGCCAGGATGCGCGTGTTGATGAGTCCGTTGAGCACCATCGCCGTCACGTCGATCGACTTCTGGTCGGTGACGCGCCGCCCATGGACCATCCGGGTCTCGAGCCCTAAGGTCGTCTGCATGTCATCGAGTTGCGGACCGCCGCCATGCACCAGCACGGTCTTGATGCCCACCTGGTGCAGGATGGCGACCTGTTCGATCAGCGCACGCGTGGAAACCTCGTCGCTGAACACCGCGCCGCCCGCCTTGATGACGAAGACCTTGTTCTTGTACATGCGAATGTAAGGCGCCGCGCTTTTGAGGGCGCGCACCGCGATGGAAGGATCGGGTCGACTCATGATCATTCACTTAACTCCGGTACATCGGCGGTTCAGGTGAGCATGCGGTGCAAAACGGCCATCTGCACCGCCAGGCGATTGAACGCTTCGCGCCTCACCACGGCGCGCGAACCATCCAGAACTTCATCGGCGACCGCGACATTGCGGCGCACCGGCAGGCAGTGCATGAGCTTGGCATCCGGCTGGGCGGCTGCAAACCACCGTTCCCGGACGCACCAATCGTTAAGCTCCGCACGCAGCCGCGCATCGCCCGCGGCATCGCCGTAACTGCCGGTGGCACCCCATTCCTTGGCATACAGCACGCTCGCGCCTTTGAGCGCGGCGGCGCGGTCGGCGGTCTCGGTCACCGAACCGCCAGCCGCGGATGCCGCCGAGCGCGCCTTGTCCATGATCTCGGCAGGCAGGGCAAAGCCTTCGGGGCGCGCCACGACCACCTCCATGCCGCGCATCGCGGCCATGTGCACGGTGGCGGCGGGTACCGCCAGCGGCAACGCCTTCGGATGGTAGACCCAGCTCAGCACGAATTTCGCGCGGCTCGGCACTTTGAGTTCGTCCATCGTGCGCCAATCGGCCAGCGCCTGACAGGGATGATTCACGGCCGATTCCATGTTGATCAGCGGCTTTTCGCACAGCTCATCGATCATTCCAAAGAGGGTTTCGCGCAAATCCGCCTGCAGGTCCTTGCCTTCCGCGAAGGCGCGCACGCCGAGCGCATCGCAATACGATGCCAGCACCGGGATCCCCTCGCGAATGTGTTCGGCGGCGGCGCCGTTCATGACGGCGTTCAACTTGGTTTCGAGCTGCCAGGTCCCCTGACCCGGCGTGATCACGAAGGAGGAACCGCCGAGACGCGCCATGCCGGCCTGGAACGATGCCAGGGTGCGAAGCGACGGATTGAAAAACACCAATCCCAGTATTTTCCCGGCAAGCGCCTGCGGCTGCGGCTTGTCCTGCAGCGACTGCGCGAGCGCCAGCAGATCGCGAACCTGCTCGCGCGTGAAATCGGCGAGATCCAGGAAGCGCTTCATGCCGAGATCGTCGACAGCGCGTCGTGCAACTGGTCGACGTGCCCTTCATTGAGGATGTACGCCGGCAACAGCCGCAGCATCGTGGGGTCGGCGCTGGTGCCGGTCAGAATATTCCTCTCGAGCAAGGCGGCCTGCACTTCCTTGGCGGGTCGCGAGGTCTTGAGGCCGAGCAGGAATCCGGCGCCCTGCACGCCCGTGACCGGGCCGATCACGCAGGTCGAACGGATGTACGTCGACACCTGACGCACGTTCGCCAGCAGCGATTCGGATTCGATGGTCTCGATCACGGCCTCGGCCGCGGCGCAGGCGATCGGGCCCCCGCCGAAGGTGGTGCCCATGTCGTCGACCTTGAGTTCGCGCGCCACGCGCGGCGAGAGCAGCAGGGCGGATACCGGGTACCCGTTGCCCAGGGCCTTGGCGGCGGTGACGATGTCGGGAACCACGCCGTGGTAGTTGGCGCCGAAGGGCGCGCCGGTGCGACCCATGCCGCATTGAACCTCGTCGAAGATCAGCACCGCGCCGACCTTGTCGCAGCGCCGCCGCAACGCCTGCAGCATCGGCTTGCCGACATCGTAGGCCCCGCCCATGCCTTGAATCGGTTCGACGATGACGGCGGCGGTATCCCGATCGACCATGCGCTCCACCGCTGCGGGCTGGTCGCGGGGCAGGAAATTCACATCGAAAGGAGTGCGCGGAAATCCGTACCACTTCTCCAAAGCGCCCCAGGTGACCGCGCCGGCCGCCGCGGTCCGGCCGTGCCATCCGTGTTCGAGCGCCACCGTCTTGCCGCGTCCGGTGATTTTGAAGGCCAAACGGAGCGCATTCTCGTTGGCTTCGGCGCCGCTGTTGACCCAGAACACGGTGTCGAGTCCCAAGCCGGCGAATTTCACCAGGCGGGCTGCCGCGCGCTCGCGAATCGCCATTGGCAAGGCATTCGTCTGGAAAGTCATTTGACGCGCCTGGCGCTCGAGCGCCGCCAACCAGCGCGGGTGCCCATAGCCCAATCCCGCGACCGCGTGGCCGCCGTAGAAATCCAGGATCTTGCGGCCGTCGCGCGCATACAGCCAGACCCCTTCGCCATGCGCCACTTCGATGGGGTATTGCGCGAACACTTGCGCGAGGTGGCTTTGCGCCGGACGGGAAACGATGGGCGTATTCATGGCGCTCTCAAGTCCAGCCCGGGGCCGGCGCGGTGAGTCCCGCACATTCGTCGAATCCCAATAGGCGGTTCATCCATTGCATGCCGCCCCCCGCGGCTCCCTTGTTCAAGTTGTCGA
>Ga0066789_10001528_pt1 | contig 10014 bp, 11 predicted proteins | sample OrgsoiDNA2013049_FD_70960 | JGI IMG/M metagenome (GOLD analysis project Ga0066789, IMG submission 70960) | Permafrost soil microbial communities from the Arctic, to analyse light accelerated degradation of dissolved organic matter (DOM) -... | ecosystem: Environmental > Terrestrial > Soil >...
CCAACACCGTGAACCAGTCGGTCGCGGACGCTATCAACCTGGCCCTCGGCGGGTAAGCCCTCCGCGTGGGGCTATTTGGACGGCGCGCACGACCACCGTGATGAGCAGTCCAGGGATCCCCCAGCCGATGAGCCCGACGGTTACGAGGAACGCGACAACGACAATCTCCTCGACGATGCCCTGTGGGTGGGCCTGTGGGTGGGCCTGTGGGTGCGCTGTGGGTGCGCCTGTGGATGAGGTTGTGGGCGACCCCGTAAACGGCCTGTGGATAACCCTGTGCACGAAACCTGACGGCGCGCTCGTGCGGCGCGCGTGCGGCACGCGTAAGCGTGTCTGACGTAGGCTGACGCTCAGTTCGTTCGCCCGAGAGGGGGGACGACGCCCTTCGAGGCGGTCGGCGATCTACAGCGACGACTTGACCGAGACTGGCTCGCGAACGCGATCAACCATGATCGGCGCATGCCCAACCGTTAGACCGCCCCAACCCGTTCCACCTGTTTGTCCCCCGACCGTGACCAAGGAGGATCGCGTGGCCGAGAAGTACAGTGGCGAGGCCTACTGCGTGAAGTGCAAGGCAAAGCGCGAGTTCGAGGGCGACGTTGTCGTCAACGACAAGGGCACCAAGATGGCCAAGGGCAAGTGCCACGTATGCGGCACCACGCTCAACCGGATCCTCGGCAAGGCCTGATCACGCCCGTTAGGCACAGTTCCAGCACTGAGCTTGAGACAGCACTGAGCTTGAGAAGCACTGAGCGGGGGCCGCGACAGCGGCCTCCGCTCAGTTTTTTGCGCTAGCTATGAGCGGTAGAGCAACGAGCCCGGAGTCGTGAGCAACTCCCCCGTCTCGAGCCAGGTCTTCAGCCCGGACAAAATCATCGGCCAACCGCCGTAGAGCTGGTTGTTTGCGCCTTCGCGAAGCTGGTCGTGCGTCACGGTGAGTCGGCACGAGTCGCCCACTGGTTCGATTTCCCAGGTCACCCGCGAGGTGCCCTCGCTTTTCACGTCGTCCCCCCACAGCGCGACCATGCTCTGGACGAGCCGGCGTGGCGGGTCGATCTCGAGGTTCTCGCCTTCGCCCAGCAACTGCCCCAGCTCGCCGTCCGGGCCGTCGCCACCACCGGCGCGCATCTCGTAGCGCGACCCTGGGGTCCAGTCGGACGTCGCGCGCATCCCGAACTGGTACTTGCTCCGGATCTCGGTGTCGGTGATCGCCTCCCACAGGCGCTCCGGCGTGGTGTGGATATAGATCTCGAAAACCTTCTCCATCGGAGTCTCCATTCTGTGCTTCAGGTCGCTGAGTGCGGCCGTCCAGGGCTGTGCGTACTTGCTCACCCAGCGGTCGTGGACGAGCCGAATCGGTACCGGATTGAGGAAGTGGAGCTTCTCTCGGCCGCGGCGCCGGCTCACGACAAGTCCCGCTTCCTCGAGAACCTTGAGGTGCTTCATCACGCCGAAACGTGTCATGGCGAAGCGCTCCTCGAGCGCTCGCAACGGCTGCCCGTCCTCACGGAAGAGTTCGTCGAGGAGCGCCCGCCGCGTGGGATCCGCCAGAGCCCTGAAGACCTCGTCCACGCCGTGAACAATAGGTGACTAGATGGTCACGTGTCAAGGCTTGCCCACAGCTGGCGCTCGATCGCCTGCACGGCTGTGGACGAGCGCCCGACCGCGGCGTTGTCGATGGCACTCTTCAGGGCAGCCGCGCCTGCTCCAGGTCGGCGCACACGTGCACGACAAGTCGAGCCGGAGGTGACCATTGCGTCCGGTCGTGAAGACAGCGCTGCGACGGCTGTGGCGTGACTCGACAACGCTGCAGATCGGCGTCCATCACGAACGAGCTGTCGTGGTCGCTGGGATCGGTGAACAGGTGGGCAGGTTGTTGGCGGCATTCGACGGCGCGCACGATCGGTCCGCGCTGCGTGCGCGGGCGCGTTCACTGGGACTTGACGCCTCGATCGTGGATCGGCTCGTGTCGATGCTGACCGAGGCAGCTGTGCTCGACGATGCAGCCACCGACGCACGTCCACTCTCCGTCTTGCCGCGCGTCGAACGCGACCGGCTCGCACCCGACCTCGCATCGATGTCGTTGGTATCCGGGCAACTCGACGCTGGGTTATCGACGGTGTCACGGCGGCAGCGAGCGACGGTTGGCGTGGTTGGCGGAGGTCGGGTAGGCGGCGCCGTGGCGACGCTCCTTGGTGCTGCCGGTGTCGGCCACCTCGTAGTCGACGACGCTGCAACGTGCCGGCCGGCCGACTGCGGGCCAGCCGGTGCCGCGATCGGCGATACCGGGTCGACCCGTGCCCAGGCCGCGCACGCGGCGATCCACCGGATCAGCCAGGTCACTAAGACAACCGCATTGACGCCGTCCCAGCGCTACGACGTGGTCGTCCTTGCCTCGGGCAGTGCACCGACAACGTCCGCGATCAACGAACTGGTCCGCTCCGGCGTGCCTCACCTGCGGGTGGTCGTCAAGGAAGCGCGGGCCGTCGTAGGTCCCTTCGTGATACCGGGAAGCACGTCGTGCCTTCGCTGCCTCGAGTTACACAGGTCTGATCGCGATTCGGCGTGGCCGGTGCTCGCCGCGCAACTGGCCACCGGTGGCTCGCGCACGGACACCGAAGCATGCGACATCGTCTTGGCGACGTTGGCCGCGAGCATCGCCGCATTGCAAGTACTGGCGTTCGTCGACGGCGGCGACCCAGTCACTCGCAACGGAACACTGGAACTCGCGTTGCCCGACTGGCGGGTGCGGCGAAGGAGTTGGCGTGCGCACCCGTTGTGCGGCTGTTGCTGGGCCGATGAAGCGGTGTAGCGGCCGAAGAACCGGTGCAGTAACGATCCCCGAACGATCGGTAGCGGACAATGGTGGTGTGAGCGAAATCCCGCGCCGCACGATGAGCCGCACCGCACGCCTGGCTGGGCTGCCGATCGGTGCAGCTGGCCGTGCCACAGTGGGTCTCGGCAAGCGCCTGTCAGGACGCTCGACCGACGACGTCATGGCGGAGTTTCAGCAGCGTACGGCCGAGCAGCTATTCAAGGTCCTTGGCGAGCTCAAGGGCGGTGCGATGAAGGTCGGGCAGGCGCTGTCGGTGTTCGAGGCGGCGATGCCGGAGGAGCTCGCGGCGCCCTACCGCGAGGCGCTCACCAGACTGCAAGAAGACGCGCCGCCACTGCCCGCGCCGACCGTACACAAGGTGCTCGCCAGCCAACTCGGCCCGGACTGGCGCCAGTTGTTCCGCTCGTTCAACGACAAGCCCGCCGCGGCCGCATCGATCGGGCAGGTGCACCGGGCGATCTGGGCCGACGGTCGCCCAGTTGCCGTGAAGGTTCAGTACCCCGGTGCCGGGAAGGCGCTGCTCTCAGACTTGAACCAGTTGGCCCGCATGGGCCGCCTGTTCGGCGTCATGTCGCCGGGGCTCGACATCAAGCCACTGCTGCGCGAATTGCGCGAACGCGTCGCCGAGGAGCTCGACTACCGGCTCGAGGCGCAGTCGCAGCACGCCTTCGCGCTCGCGTTCGCCGATGACCTCGACATCTTCGTTCCTGACGTGCTGGCCGGCGCCGACCGCGTACTCGTTACCGAATGGGTCGACGGCACGCCGCTCGCGAAGATCTTGCGCAACGGCAGTCGCGAGGAGCGCGACCGGGTCGGTCTGCTCTATGTCCGCTTTCTGTTCTCCGGTCCGGCGCGCGCGGGTCTGCTGCACGCCGATCCGCATCCGGGCAACTACCGGGTCCTTCCGGACGGACGCCTGGGCGTCCTTGACTTCGGTGCGGTGAACAGGTTGCCCGACGGCTTCCCGCCGGCGATCGGCAGATTGCTCGCGCTTGCTCTGCGCGGCGACCACGAAGCAGTCCTCGAGGGCCTGCGCGTCGAAGGATTTGTCAATCCGGGTCACCGGGTCGACCCCGACGAACTGATCAGTTACCTCAACCCTTTCCTGGATCCAGCACGCCACCCGACCTTCCACTTCTCGCGGGCATGGCTGCGCGAGCAGGCCGCGCGGGTAGGGGATCCACGCACCCAAGCCGCCGCATTGGGGCGTCAGCTCAACTTGCCGCCGTCCTATCTGCTCATCCATCGGGTGTGGCTCGGCGGCGTCGGTGTGCTCTGCCAGCTCGACGCACGTGGGCCTTTTCAGGCGGAGATGCGTCGCTGGGTACCGGGCCTCACGCCTACGCACTGACTTGGCGAACCTTCGCTGACAGCTCATGCAAAGGGACCGCACCCAGAGCTGGGTGCGGTCCCTGCCTTGCTGCATTACCGGACGGCGATCAGCAGCCGTCGGATCCACCGTGAGGTGTCTTCGGCTTTGCGCTTGGACCGACGACGGGCCGCGATGATCTGCGACCGCCGTGCGGCTGCCTGCGCTTCCTGCTGTCGCTGCGTCGCCATGACGCGGACGTGCGCATCGTTGCTGAACATGAGAACTCCTGATTCGGTCTATCGACGTTCGCCTGTCGGTCGGACGGGCGGTTTCGGTGGGTGTGATCGCCGCCGAACGCCGAGTGACTCCGACGATCAGGCGGCAACTTCCTTGCGCGGACGGCCACGCGGACGCTTGCGCGCCACGATGGCTCCCTGGACAAACAGCTCGGCGCCCCAGACGCCCCACGGCTCCTGGCGGTCGAGTGCCGCCGTCAGGCACGCGGTGCGCACCGGGCATTCCGCGCACATCGCCTTGGCGGTCTCGACGTCCTCCGGCGACTCGGCGAAGAACAACTCCGGGTCGACCGTGAGACACGGGACTTCAAGCGACCGTCGCAGCGCTTGTGCGAGCACACGGTCAAACGGGCCGGTCAGCATCTGCGTCACCCCCTCGGGAGGTTGTAGTGACAGGTCATCCTCGTTGTGAGGTAAGACATTTCGGTGGCTCCGGATGGAACAGCGGGAGAACGAACTGGACAACAAAAAAGCCGCGGATCCCGGTGAGGGTTCCGCGGCCTGGAGAGCCGGTCTGAGGTGTCTCAGACCGGGAACCCCCAAGGCGAGGTTCCCTTGTTGTCACGACCGGCATCCGGCGTCGTGACCACGTCGTGCTTGATCTGGGTGTGGAGCGCTGCGGGCTTGAGGTTCTGCGTAGGTGCGACGATCTGGTGCTGTGCGGTCTCGACTGCTGCCGTCTTAACTGCCGCCGTCTTAACTGCTGCCGTCTTAACTGCTGGCGTCTTGACTGCTGGCGTCTTGACTGCGGCCGGATTGGCTGCTGCGGTCGTCGGACGCCACATAGCGGCGGCGGTCATGCCGCTGCCCTCGAGCCCGGACACGGAGCACGCAGCAGCGAACCCAGGAACGAACGCCACTGCCTTAGTTACGGTCTCCACTGCGGTTCACCACCTTCCGATCTCGGGCTGCGCCCTCTCGGGCGCGCCAACACCAACAGTTACCAGTGGGCAGGCTACGGCCAACGTCGCGAAGCGGGCAACGTATTTATTGGGCATTTATTTGCAGCCGATATTCGCAGCCGACGAGCCACACAGCTCGAGCACCTCGGCCGCGTAAGCCGTGAGCTTGGCGGGGCCGACGCCGCCAATCGCCGCGAGTTCCTGCGTGCTTTGCGGGCGCACCTCGGCGATCCGCGTCAGAGTCGCGTCGGTGAACACGCAGAACGCCGGCTGCTTCAGTTCCCTGGATCGCTCGAGCCGCCACGCACGCAAACGCTCGAACAACTCTTCGTCGACGCTGCCCGGGCAGTCGGTGCACCGGCCGAGCTTGCGGGCAGCACCACCGGTCAGGAGCTTCTGGCAGACCCGACACCGCTCGACCCGGTCACGGCCCGACTTGGCGGCCGACGGCGACCTCGTGGCGGCCGGCTGAACAGAACCACCAGCTGTGGCCGCCCGCACATCGTCGAGAAAACGGCTCGGACGCCGGCTGGCGCGCCCACCCGGAGATCGCGCTGCCGCCCACGACAGGGCGAGATGGCGCCGGGCCCTGGTGATGCCGACGTAGAGCAACCGTCGTTCCTCGTCGACCTGCGCGGTCGTCTCGGCGTAGACGATCGGCAGCGTGCCGTCGACCAAACCCACCAGGAACACGGCGTCCCACTCGAGACCTTTGGCTGCGTGCAGCGAGGCCAGGGTTACGCCGTCGACGACAGGCGCGTGCTGCAACGACGCTCGTTCCTCGAGGTCGGCGACGAAGTCAGCCAGGCTCGACCCACGCCCCGCGTTCGGACCGGTGGTCGAGTCGACCGGCAGTGCCGTTTCAGGTGCGGCCGCGGGGTTGCCAGCCGCGGAGTTCCCAGCCGCGGAGTTCCCAGCCGCGGAGTTCCCAGCCGCGGAGTTCCCAGCCGCGGAGTTCCCAGCCGGGGGGTCCGCCACGCGCTCCTCCGCGAGTCGGACCAGCGCGGCTAGGGACTCCCACCGATCACGTCCCACTCCTGATCCAGCCGGCGGCACCGGACCGAATCCGAGCGCGACGAGAACACCGCGGACGGCGTCGGCGAGCGTGCCGTCGTCGGGCTGCTCGGCCCGCGCCGCACCGCGTAGCAAGAACACGGCTTCACGAACCTCGGGACGCTCGAAGAACCGCTCGCCGCCGCGCAGAACGTACGGCACTCCCGCCTCGGCGAGCGCCTGCTCGAAGGTCTCCGATTGCGCGTTGATGCGGAACAGGACGGCGATTTCACTAGCGGGCGTACCGTCGGCGATCAGCCCCACAATCTTGCTCGCGACGGCGACCGCCTCGGCAACTTCGTCGGAGTAGCTGTCGACGGCGGGCACTGGGCCTGGAGGCAGTTGTGCGACGAGCACACCGCCGGACAGCCGGTTGGCTAGAGCGACAACCTGCGGTGTCGATCGGTAGTCACGAACCAGCCGGACGACAGTTGCTTTCGGGTATCGCGTCGAGAACCCGGTGAGGTACTCAGGCGACGCGCCGGCGAAGGAGTAGATCGTCTGCTCCGGGTCGCCGACGACGCACAGATCGTCGCGGTCGCCGAGCCACGCATCAAGCAGCCGCTGCTGAGCCGGATTGACGTCTTGATACTCGTCGACCACGAAATAGCGGTACTGGTCTCGCACCTGGAGAGCCACTGCTGGCTCGGTTTCGAGAAGCGCCGTCGCATGCAACAGCAGATCCTCGAAATCGAACTGGTTCTTGCGCACTTTGAGGTCTTCGTAGCCGGCGTAGAGCGCGGTGATCTCGGTGACCGGCCGCGGGGCAATGCGATGTGCGAGCAGCACGGACGACGCGTAGTCGTCGGGCGGTCGCTGGAGCGCCTTCATCCACTCGATCTCGGACGCCACATCGCGCAGGTCGGACGACGAAAGCCCGAGGCGCAATCGCCCGGCGACCTCGGCGAGCAACGGAACCTTCGACTTCAGGATCGCCGGCAGTTCGCCGCCAATGGTCCGGGGCCAGAAGTACTGCAGCTGACGCAACGCGGCGGAGTGGAAGGTGCGGGCCTGGACCGCGCCGGCCCCAAGGCCGCGCAGCCGGCCGCGCAGTTCGCCGGCCGCCCGGGCGGTGAAGGTGACGGCAAGAACGTGCGCCGGCGACACCGTCCCGGAATTGATCGCGAAAGCGATGCGGTGGGTGATCGCCCTGGTCTTGCCGGTGCCCGCGCCGGCAAGGATGCAGACCGGCCCCCGGACCGCCTCTGCCGCGGACCGCTGCTCGGGATCGAGCGCGCTCAAGATCTCAGGCTCAGCCACCGCGGTCACCGGGCCATCTTGGCAGGGCCGGCGGACACCTCGTCGTAGTACAGGCGACAGCTGTGGGGACACTGTGCCTGAAGTAGCCAGGGCAGAAAGAGCCTGTGCGGGAAGAAGCAGCGAAGGAAGAAGCACGGGTGGTCGACAGTTGTCATAGTTTGACCGCTGCCTGCACGGGCGGCGCCGCACGCAATCCAGAGGAGTCCCACCTGTGACCGCCTCAGTCGAGGTTCCGACCCCGCTGGTGATCTTCAGCACGACGTGGTGTGGGTACTGCCACACCCTGAAGCGCCAGCTAGGCGACGAGGGAATCGCGTTCACTGAGGTCAATATCGAGGAGACCCCCGGCGCCGCAGAGTTCGTGATGGAGATCAACCGCGGCGCGCAGACCGTGCCTACCGTGCTCTTTCCCGACGGCAGCACCCTGACCAACCCGCGGCTGTCCGCCGTGATCGCCCAACTGCGCGGCGCCGCCCTGAGCGGCCAATAGTCCCCGTCAGTCGGCCCTCTGAGTGGCCACGCGCGCGAGGTCGCCGCCGAACCAGCCATCAACGAGGTAGAACGCAACGGACGCGAGCATCGGTAGCCGCAACGAGCCGTCGGTGATCGCCGTCCGCAACTCTGCACGGCTGAACCAGCGCGCGTCGGCGATCTCCTCCGCGTCGATGGTCAGCTCCGTCGTCGTAGCCTTCGCGGTGAACGCCACCATCAAGCTCGACGGGAATGGCCATGGCTGACTCGCGACGTAGCGCACGTCGCCGACCCTGACGCCAACTTCCTCGAACACTTCGCGGACGACGGCATGCTCGAGTGTCTCGCCAGCCTCGACATACCCGGCCAGGGTAGACATCCGACCCGCTGGCCAGCTCGGCTGCCGACCGAGAAGGCACCGATCCTCGGCGTCAGTCACCAGCATGATCACGGCTGGGTCGGTTCGCGGATAGTGCTCGCTTCCGTCATCGACGCAGCGACGCACGTGGCCGGCAAGCGCGACCACCGTTGCCGCACCACACAACGGGCAGCGCACGTGGCGTGCGTGCCACTGTTCGAGCGCCGCGGCGTGTGCCAACAGTCCAGCGTCAACGTCTGACAGGTTCGCACCCACCTCGCGCAAGTTCGCCGCTCTCATACCGGACGGCGGTGGGTCGGGCAGTAGCGCCGCGACGGCGAACATCCCGACGGCCGCGTCGACGTCTGAAGGTGCTGCTACGCCGAGGAAATATCGCTCACCAGTCTGAAGATCGGCAGGGTGTGAAACCACGAGTGCATCGTGCTCGTCGACGAGCGCGCGGCCCCCGTCGACGACGATCAAGCGCGACAACGGATTGGCCCATGCGCGCGCCAGCCACTCGTCGTCCGCCCTCAAGTGCGCTGCACGATCGATGCCGGCGCGGCCCAACGGCGGTGGCTGCCGGGTCATCGCGGAAGCGCGGCGAGTTCGTCCCACAGGTAGGCCGCGGTTTCGGCGCCCTTGAGCAGCACTGATATGACGGCGTGCTCATCGGGCGCATGGACCCTGTCGGTGGGCAGGCCAGCACCGAGAAATATGAGCGGGGCTTGGAGAATCTCAGCGATATCGGCCTCGGGTCCGGATCCACCTTCGCCGGTGAAGAGCACCTCGGCGTCGTACGCCCGGCGCAGTGCGCGTACCAACGCCTGCACAGTGGGGTCGTCGATCGGCACCAGATAGGGCCGTACGCCATGGCCGAAAAACTCTACGTTCGCGGTGATGCCGGCAGGAACGTTCGCCTCGACGTATGCGCGCATTGCCGCCTGGACGTCGAGTGGTCGCTGATTCGCGACCAGCCGAAACGACACTTTCGCGTGCGCGTCGGTCGGCACGATCGTCTTGTGACCGGGACCCATGTAGCCACCCCAGACTCCGTGAATCTCGCACGTTGGCCTCGCCCAGATGCGCTCGAGCGTGCCGTATCCGGCTTCGCCGAATGTGGCGCGACTCTCAGCGGTCTCGAGCCACAGCGCGTCGTCGAACGGCAGCCGCGCAATCAGGTCGCGCTCGACGTCGCTCAGCTGTGCAACATCGTCGTAGAAACCGTCGAGTGTGATCCGGTTGTTTTCGTCGTGAAGACCCGCGAGCAGGTGCGCCATCACGGTCAACGGGTTCGGCACCGATCCGCCGAACGAGCCCGAATGCAAATCGACGTCCGGCCCGTGCAGGTCAATCTGGCAATCGGTCAGACCGCGCATGCGCACACAGGTATTGATCACGCCGGCGGCATAGAAGCCGTTGTCGCTGACGACGACGACGTCGCAGTCAAGGCGATCGCGCTTCTCGCGAAGCAGATCGGGGAACGCGGGCGACCCGGACTCCTCCTCGCCCTCGATGAGCAGCTT
>Ga0066789_10001530_pt1 | contig 10002 bp, 7 predicted proteins | sample OrgsoiDNA2013049_FD_70960 | JGI IMG/M metagenome (GOLD analysis project Ga0066789, IMG submission 70960) | Permafrost soil microbial communities from the Arctic, to analyse light accelerated degradation of dissolved organic matter (DOM) -... | ecosystem: Environmental > Terrestrial > Soil >...
GGCATCGCTTGCTCTTGCGGCCCCAAGTGCACGGTGATGAACGGGCCGGCGTCGTCAGACGAGCGCGACAGCTCGACCCAGGTGTGCTTTTCCTGATCGTCGAAACGTGCACTGACGAGGTCGTTCTTGGCGGCGTCGACCACTACGACTTCGTCGGGCGCGAGCTCGGGACTGCGTTGCCAGGTGAGGTAGGCGGCGACGAGTGCGGCTACCGCCAATCCACCTTGCGTAGCGACTTGGCGGAAGGTCATGACTTCACCTTGTTCTTGCCCTTGTTCTTGCGGCGCTTGCGCGTGGCTACCCAGCCCGCGAGTAGCACGAGCGAAGGCGCCGCGAACACCGACGAGTAAAACCAGAACACGTCCTGTTTGCGCGTATGCCGGACGGGAACGTCCTCCTCGCTGTTGATGGGACCCGTGCTTTCGGGCTCACCCAGAAGCCAGCGAATACCGTCGAAAGCGAGCATGGCGTTGGCTCGGTTGTGAATCAGGAGATCGCAGAAGACGTCCGAATCGCCGAGGACGAAGGCGCGTGCGTCTTGTTCCGCGCTGCCGCTTTTTCGCAAGGTCACGGCGGCCGCGACGGGCAAGCTCTTGCGTTCTTCACTGCCTTGCTGGAACTCGAAGTCGCCGTTCTTGTCCTCCCAGGTGTTGGGCTCGGTTCGGATCACGAAGTCGACGGTAGGTGCTGGACTGGGCGGCGTTGCAGTCTTGCTGAGGGCGCCAGCGGCCAAGAACACGACCGGCATTTGCGACCCGTAGGCCGACTGCGAGGAGAGGACGGCGTGGCTCGAATAGCTGGTCGGCACAATGCCCAAGCGATCTGCTTTCTGGTGCGTGCGCGACAGGTAGACGCGGTCATTCACCAGCGGCAGGCTCGACAGTCGCAGCGAAAGCGCCGCGAGCAGGGGCGTTGCCGCGGCTGCGCCTTCGGGATCGACGGCAATGAGCAGGCGGCCTCCACGCTGGAAGTAGCGCACGAGCGACGCAGTTTCTTCGGCTAGCATGGCGTGCTGAGGTCCGATGACGAGGACAACGCCCGCATCGGCCGGCACGTCATTGGCCAATCCCTGCGCCAAGCTGAGATCGCGGACGTCGAGGTTCTGGTTCACAAGCAGGTCCCGCAGAAGACTGATACCTGCGCCGGAGTCGTCGCCGTCGCGGGGCGCGCTAGACGAGCGCTCTTCGTGGCCCTGCACGATGTACACGGTTCGTTTGCCGCGGGCCACGCTCACGAGGCGGCGGTAGAATTCTTGGTCGAGGCTGCGCAGGCGACCGCGAGCGCTTTCCAGCTTGGGCGAAATCGTGATCGACTCGTGCACGCTACCGCGAGCCAGCACCACGGTGCCATTGCCGCTCGCGCCGAGGGCTTTGGCCTTCGCGGGATCGACCGCCTGGTCGGCGCGCACCACCGTCAGCTTGTTCGAAGCTCGGACGAGATCTGCGAAATAGGTCGCGAGCTCTTCGGCGACGTCGCTGCCCGGTGGGTAAAACAGCGTCACCTCTACGGGCTCGGCCAGAGCCGTCACCAGCTGTTTGGTGGTCTGGCTGGCGCGCGCCGTACGGAAGAACGACAGATCGGCCTTCACGTTTCGCTCGGCCGCCACGTAGCAAATGGCAAAGCAGAACACGAGAGCGAAGGTGATGCCGAGGCCCGACATCAGGGCCGCGCGGACACGGCGCAGATCGATGAGCGGCGAGCGGGCCATGCCGGCCAGAGCGAGCTCGACCATGAGTACGGGCAGGGTGCCGGCAAGCAGCACCGCGGGCCAGAGCACAGCCAGCGCGCCGCCTGTGCGAGGCATGCTGACCTCCAGCGAACGCCATCCGAGCAGGCCGGGAACATCGCTGCGCAGGAAATAGAGCACGAGCGCCACGAGCCCGACGAGGTAGAGCATCGGCAGCGTGCGGCCGGCTGCGCGACCTCGGACAAAGCCGACGATGATGGCGGCGAGAATGGCGACGAGCCCGAGAGTCGTAGCCGTCGTACTGGCCGCGCCGGGGCCGAGCACGCGCTGGCCGACGTAGACTGCAGAGAGGCCGGCCGCGTACATGATCGAGACGGTCTTCGTGTGCGCTAGTTCCATCGCCGGGCCTCCAGCACGCGAATCGAGGCGAAGAGCGCGAAGTAGGTAACAGCCAGGTAGTAGACGACGTCGCGCAGGTTCAGCATGCCGGCTTGGAACGGCGGAAAATGCCGGCCCCACAGCGCCAGCGCAAAGAAGACGTCATTGAGGGGCCGCTCGGTGACCGCGCCCAGCATCCAGACGACGATCATGCAGACGAGCAGCGATCCCGAAAGAATGGCAGCCAGCAGTTGCGAGCGCGCCAGCGTCGAGCCGAGGGTGCCGATGGCCAGCGCCGATGCGCCCAGCAGAAGCAAGCCCAGGTAGCCCACGGCAACGTGCCCGAACGCAAGCTTGCCGTTCACCAGAATGAGCAGCGGCATGAAGATGCCCGCCAGGGTCATGAGCGCCAAGAAGACAAACGCCGAGAGAAATTTGCCTAAAATAACCTCCCGTTCGCGTACCGGCGACGACGCGAGCAGTACCATCGAGCCGCTCTGCCTTTCTTCGGCCAGCAAGCGCATCGACAGAAAGATGGCCGCTGCCATGGTCAGGCCGCTGGAATTGAAGAAGAACTCGCTCAGCACTTCGGACGACAGCCGATCCTGCTGCGCGCCCAGCGCGCGCACGTTGAACAGGATGCCGTCGACGAAAAGCACGATGGCAGCGATGACGTAGCCGCTCATGGTCCGCAAATAGCTGCCGAGCTCGCGACGAGCGATGAGCCAGGTGGCAGTCATTGCGGGCCTCCGGTCGGCGATTGCGTGAGGTTCATGAAGATGGATTCGAGGCGCGATTCGCTGCGATCGAGTCGAAGCAGATCCACGCCTTGCCCCACGACGAGGCGCGCGGCCGCCGCGCGAACATCGCTGGCCGCGGAAACCTCGACCACGGTCGTGTCCACGCCCGGGCGCGCGTTCACCTTGGTTACCGTTGGAATCTGGGCCAGCTTTTCTACGAGGGCAGCAGATGGCCCCCGAATCTCCAGCTCGACCATGGAGCTGCCTTGTCCCATGGCGGTCGCCAGTTCGCCTTCGCTGCCTTGACCCACCAATTCGCCATTGTGGATGACCAGCAAGCGGTCGCAGGTCTGACTGATCTCCGTCAGGAAGTGACTGGAGATGAGCACCGTGTGCTCGCCGTGCAACCCGCGCAGCAGGGTGCGCATCTCGATGATTTGTGCCGGATCGAGCCCGGCCGAAGGCTCGTCGAGGATGAGCAGCGCGGGCTTGTGCACGATGGCTTGCGCCAAGCCGACGCGTTGCCGGTAGCCGTGGGACAGCTCGCGGATGACTTCGTTATGCACGTCCCGCAAGGCCGTCTTTTCTTCGGCCTCGGTCACGCGCGAGGCAGCCTCTTTGGCCGGTACCTGGCGCAAGCGTGCGGCGAACGCCAAGTAGGCTCCGACGGTCATTTCTGGGTATAGCGGCGGGACGTCGGGCAGAAAGCCGATCTTGCCGCGAATCTCGTGCGCGTTCGAGGTCACTTCCAGACCGTCGATGCGTACGCTTCCCGAGGTTGGCAAAAGCAGGCAACCGAGGATGCGCAGGGTCGTGGTCTTGCCAGCGCCGTTAAGACCCAAAAAGCCGACAACCTCGCCCTTGGCGATCGAAAAAGAGAGAGCGTGAATGGCCGCCCGCTCGCCAAAATACTTCGAGAGGTTCTCCACATCGATCATGGCAGGGACGTAGGAGTACACAGCTTTTTGTTTTCAAGCAAGGGGCGGAAATCGAGCGGAAAGACGGTAGTATTGGTGCGTGACTCGTGCGCTTGCCTCCATCCTCGTTGCGCTCGCCGTGGCCAGTTCATGCGCGGACGTAGACGACGTCGTCGTGGATGCGGCCGTGGCAACCGATGCGCAGGACGCGGCCAAACCCGACACCGCCGAAGTCCGACCGCCCGGCTGCTGGGACGATCCGCCCCTTAGCGAGGACTTCGATCCGCGGCGCGCGGACGTGCTAATCGTTCTTGACCGCTCGGGCTCAATGGAAACGGCTTTCGGTTCGGGCACGCGCTACCAGGCCATCTCGGCGGCGCTTTCCTCGGTCGTCCGGACCTACGCTTCGCACGTTCGCTTCGGCTTTCAAGAAATGCCCGGGCGACAGGGTTGTGCCAGCACGTCTCTCGCGTCCTGTTGTGTGTCGCCACCTCTCGTGCCGATCGCTGACGGAAATTCCGAGGCCATTGTCGGCGCTTTGGCCGCGGCCGGTCCGCTGGACGGAAACACGCCTACCGCCGGCGCGCTACGCGCAGCACGAGAGTACTATCAAGGGCTCGACGATGGCGTCGACAATCGCTACGTGCTGCTTGCCACCGACGGCGTTCCCAACTGCGACATCTCCGGGGCGCTGGCTCCGTCGGTCACCTCGAAAGACAGTTCCGGCGGATGCGCCGACGCAGTCGCGGAAGTTGATGCCCTGGTTGGCTTCGGCATTCGGGTCATCGTTCTCGCGATGGGGCAGGGGCTTGCCGACGACATCGGCGGCGGTACAGCATGCCTCGATGCCTTGGCCCACGGGGGTGGAGCTGCGGCGTCGCCGGGCTCACCTGGCTTCTACGCGACCAGCGACCCGGCGGATCTCACGTTCGCCATCGAGCAAATCTTCGGCGGCGTGACGAGTCCGAGTTGCCGAATACAGCTCACGCAGATTCCCGACCACTATTCCTCCAGGGATGAGGACGTCTTCCTGGACGGACAAAAGATCGATCACCTCAACTGGGGTTGGGACTACTCGCAAAATCCTCCCTTCGTCGTCATCTCGGGTTCGGACTGCGAGCGCATTCGGCACTTCGAGGTCTCACAGATCACCGTGAAACTTGCGTGCGGTGACTCGTCGTCGAAGTAGCGGCCGGCGGAGACGGTCTAGTCGCTCGGCGTCTTGCCCAGGAAGGCGGCAAGCTCAGCCGATGCCTTTTCCCAGTCGGCCATGCGCTTGGCGAGCAACCCGTCGAGCTCGCGCTCTTTATCGGCCAGCTCGTGCAGCTTGTGCCAGTCGCCGCCATGATCTTCGCTCAGCTTGCCTCGCAGGGTGGAAAGCTCACCTTCCACGCGGGCAATTTCCTCTTCCAGCGAGGCCACCAACCGCTCCAGTCGTCGCTGCTGGCGTTCACGGTCTTTCTTGGCGGTGCGTGTGACCTCGGTCGAAGACTGCGTGACTCGCACCGGCTCCTTGGCGGCGGGCTTGGGCGCTACCTCGGCCTGTTTGCGGCGGTACTCGCGCCAGTCCGAGTAGTTACCGATGTGCGCTTCCAAGGTATCGCCGGAGAACACGTAGAGCCGCTGGCAGATGCGATCCAGAAAATAGCGGTCGTGGCTGATGACCACGAGCGTTCCCTCGAAGCCGTCGAGCGCGTGCTCGAGGGTCTCGCGGGCGGGAATGTCGAGGTGATTGGTCGGCTCGTCCATGACCAGGACGTTGCGGGGGAAAAGCAGCATTTTCGCTAGCGCCAGGCGGCTGCGTTCGCCGCCGGAAAAACCGCGCACGATGCGGAATGCGTCGTCGCCGAAGAAGCGGAACTTGGCGAGGTACTGGCGCACTACTTCGGGAGAAAGATCGTCGCGCACCGACTGAATTTCTTCGATGGCCGTGCGGTCCTCGGCGAGCGAGCTTAGCTTCTGGTCGAAGTAGCCGAGGCGTACCGATGAACCGCGCTCGACGTTGCCGCCGAGCGGGGGAAGCTCGCCGACCAGGGTCTTGATGAGGGTGCTCTTGCCGCAGCCGTTGGGTCCGACGATACCGACGCGGTCGCCGCGGTAAATGTTGACCGTGACGTCTTTCAGGATGGGCTTGCCGGGATAGCCGACCGTGATGTCGGGGGCGCGAAGGATTTCTTTGCCGCCCAAATCGCCGCCGGCCGAGAAACGCAGCGCGATCTTGCCCGCGAGCTGCCAGTTGTCCTCGGGCTTTTCCAACCGCTCCAGCTTCTCCAGCATGCGACGGCGGCTCTGTGCCTGCTTGGTATTCTGCCCAGCGAGATTCTTGCGGATGAAATTCTCGGTTTTTTCGACGTGCTCTTTTTGCCGCTCGTACTCGATGCGCGCGCGTTCGAGTCGCGCGTCGCGCTCGACGACGTATTTGTCGTAGCCGTAGGCGTAGCGGACGAACGCGCCGTCCTCCAGCTCGACGATTTCACGGCAGGTGCGCTGAATGAACGCGCGGTCGTGCGACACGACGATGAAAGCGCCCGGATAGTCCTGCAGATGCGCTTCCAATCGTTCGATGGCGGCCAGGTCCAAGTGATTCGTCGGCTCGTCGAGTAGCAACAGATCCGGCTGGCGCGCCAGCACCTTGGCGAGCTCCAACCGGCCGCGCTCGCCGCCAGAAAGCGTCGTCACCGAGCGGGTGAGGTCGGTTTGGGCGAGACCGACTTCCTCGGTCAGCATACGCACTCGACTTTCGATCTCGTAGCCGCCCTCGACGCGGTAGCGCTCCTGCAGGTCGCCGTAGCGCTTGAGATCGCCTGGATCGGCGTGGCCCAGGCGCGCCTCCAGCGCGAGCATCTCGTCGTGCATGGCGCGCAGATGGGCGAAGGGCTCTAACAGCGCATCCATGACCGAGCCTTCGCCAACCTGTTGCTGTGATTGCTGGAGGTACGCAACCGTCGACGTACGGCCGAGCACGCGCACGTCGCCTGAATCGGCGGAGAGCTCGCCCGCCAGCAGTTTTAGGGCGGTCGACTTCCCGGTGCCGTTGGGACCGAGCAAAGCGATGCGATCGCCCGGACGAATGAGCAACGAAGCGCCGGTCAGGATCTCCTTACCGGGAAAACCAAAATGAACGTCGGCGAACTGCGCTAGAGACATGAGGAGAGGGCACAGAGATGGAAGGAGAGGGCACAGAGGGGAAAGGAGAGGGCGCAGAGGAAGACTAGGCACCCCGGGTCGTGAGAATAGGGGCGCAGAGGGCGGATGCTTCTCTGTGCTCTCTGCTTTCTCTGTGCTCTCTCAGCCGTTCGCGGCAGCGAACGCTTTCATGTGCGTCGCGAGCAACTGGCAGCCTTCGATGGGCATGCCGTTGTAGATGGACGCGCGAATGCCGCCCACGGTGCGATAGCCCTTGAGTGCCACCATGTCCTTGGCGGAAGCCTCTTTGACGAATTTGTCGGTCAGCTCATCGCTCGGCAGCCTAAAGGTGACGTTCATGTGGCTGCGCGCGGCCTTGTCCGCGACGGTTCCCTTGTAGTAGCCGCCCGACTCGTCGATGGCGTCGTAGATCAGCTTGGCCTTGTCGGCGTTGCGCTTCTCGATGGCGGCCAGGCCGCCCTGGCGCTCCATCCACCGGAATGTTTCCAGCAACACGTAGATGCCGAAAGTGGGCGGCGTATTGAGGCAGCTCTTGGCGTCGGCGTTCGCCTTGTAGCTCAAGATTTTGGGCACGCTCTTCGGGATGCGGTCGTAAAGGTCCTTGCGCACGATCATCAGCACCACGCCCGACGGGCCAAGGTTCTTCTGGGCGCCAGCGTAGATGATGCCGGTGCGGCCGACGGGGTGGGGGCGCGACATGATTTCCGAGCTGGCGTCCACGACAAGGGTTGGATGCGACGGCCACTCGGCGAAGCGGTTGCCGTGCACGGTCTCGTTCGAGCAGATGTGCATGTAGGCCGCATTCGCATCGGAATTGATGGGCGCTGGCAGCCGGTCGAACTGCGTCGCCTCGCTGCTCGCGATGACGCGAATCTTGTCGCCGGCGAGGCCTTTGGCAGTGTCGGCCGCTTTCTTCGACCACTCGCCGCTGACCACGTAGTCGGCAGGGCCCGAGAGGAAGTTCATCGGAATGACGACGAACTGCTGGGTGGCGCCACCTTGCACAAAGAGAACATCGTGGGTATCCGGAATCGCCAGCAAGGTCCGGCAACGAGCGATCGTCTCGTCGAGAACCGCATCGAATTCCTTCCCGCGGTGACTGCACTCGGCAATACCGAAGCCCTTGCCTTGGAAGTCGACCAGAGCAGCGGCGGAGGCCTCCAAAACCTCGAGAGGCAGCGTGGCGGGACCAGCAGCGAAATTGAAGACGCGCTTTTTCATGGAGGCAGAATAGTCGAACGAGGCCGCCCATGCCAGCCCTCGCGGCAACGGCCGTGCCGGCAACGGCGCTGTCTCATCCGTAACAGCGAGCTCCCCGACGGTGACAGGTACCACGCAGATCGGCATACGGATTTGACAGCAGAGCACTTTGGTACGTAGATAGGCAGCGAATTTTCCGTGGGAGTGCGCCGCGGCTCGCTTCCGACATTCAAAAAGGAGAAATCAATGACCCGTACACTCAAGATGCTATCGACTCTCGTCCTCGGTGGAATGCTGCTCTCCAGCACGGCCTGCGAGGATAAGGAGTGCAAAGATGCTCTTGCCAAGCAGACTACGGCCCTTGAGGCCGCGACGAAGGCTCAGGCTGCCGCGACGGCAGAGCTGAACGCCGCAAGGGCCAGGCTGGCCGGCAAGGACGCCGAGCTGGCCCAGGTCAAGAAGGACCTCGACGCTGCCAAGGCAGCCCCGAAGCCCGAGGAGCCAGCCCCGGCCGAGCCCGCCACGAAGAAGGGTGGCAAGAAGAAGTAAGAGGAAGCCATTCGACTGCCGTCGCTCCTTGAGGAGCGCGACACCAAGAAGGGGCCTCGCTGTCTGGCGAGACCCCTTTTTCATGGCGCTGGCTATGTGTTGGTAGCGGCGTGAATGCGCGTGCGCAGCGCCTCGTTCTGTCGCAACAGCTCTTCCGGCATCCGTGTGCCAAACGTCTCGAAGAACTGTCCAATGGCATCGATCTCGGCGAGCCAATCCTTGGGGTGGATCGCCAATAGCTTGGCCATGGTTTCTGCCGGCAAATCGAGGCCGGTCATGTCGATGTCTTGGGGGTTGGGCACGATGCCGATGGGCGTCTCGATGCCGTCGACTTCGTTGCGGTAGCGCGCAAGGATCCACTCGAGGATGCGCAGGTTCTCGCCGAATCCGGGCCACAGGAACTTGCCTTTCTCGTCGGTGCGGAACCAGTTCACGTGGAATATCTTGGGCGGGCGACGAATGCGCGGGCCCATGTCGAGCCAGTGCCCGAAGTAGTCGGCCATGTTGTAGCCGCAGAAAGGCAACATGGCCATCGGGTCGCGACGAACTTCGCCGACGGCACCGACCTGGGCGGCCGTGCGTTCGCTGGCCATGCCTGCGCCCATGTACACGCCGTGCTCCCAGTTGAATGCCTCGTAGACGATTTGTTTCTTAATGACTCGGCGACCACCGAAAATGATGGCCGAGATGGGAACGCCGTGGTGGTGCTCGTAGCGGAACGAGTGCGTCGGGCAGTTGGTGAAAGGCGCGGTGAAACGGCTGTTGGCGTGGCTCGATACGATCGGCTTGCCGTCTCTGTCTTTCAATCCCGGGCGCCAGGGTTTGCCCTGCCAATCGAGCGCCTCGGCCGGAGGCGGATCGTCATGGCCCTCCCACCACACGGTGCCGTCGGGCCGGAGCGCGACGTTCGTGTAAATGGTGTCGTGGGTAATGGTGGCCATGGCGTTGTAGTTGGTCTTCGAGTTCGTGCCCGGCACCACGCCGAAGTAGCCCATCTCGGGATTGACCGCCCACAGCCGGCCGTCGGTGTCGACCTTCATCCAGGCGATGTCGTCGCCCACCGTCCAGATGCGGTAGCCCTTCATCTTGAGGCCCTCGGGCGGAAGCAGCATGGCCAGGTTGGTCTTGCCGCACGCGCTGGGGAAGGCGGCCGCGATGTATTGCACGCGGCCGACCGGCTCCTCGATGCCGAGGATGAGCATGTGCTCGGCCAGCCACTTTTCGCGCTGGGCTTGCACGGTGGCGATACGCAGGGCGAGGCATTTCTTGCCGAGAAGGACGTTGCCACCGTAGCCCGAGCCGACGGACCAGATAGCGTTGTCCTCGGGGAAATGCAGAATTAGGCGCCGATTAACGTCGAGATCGGCCTTGCTGTGCAGACACT
>Ga0066789_10001534_pt1 | contig 9989 bp, 7 predicted proteins | sample OrgsoiDNA2013049_FD_70960 | JGI IMG/M metagenome (GOLD analysis project Ga0066789, IMG submission 70960) | Permafrost soil microbial communities from the Arctic, to analyse light accelerated degradation of dissolved organic matter (DOM) -... | ecosystem: Environmental > Terrestrial > Soil >...
GAAGATCAACGGTGCGCTCCGCCATAGAAGCGGAACGACCATCGCCAGATCAGCCCAGACATCACCTTTGATGAGCCGCATGGCCTCTCTCTGCAGCATGCCGTCCGCGGATACGTCGGAAATAGGATCGTGGTTGCGCTTGAATTCTCGTTCAAGTCTTATTCGCTCAGCCCGAGCCCGGTGATAGAAGCTGATCGTATTTTCCGGGAGGCCTGCGATTTCCGCCGCCCTGCCGTGGTCATAGACCGCCGTACCGGGAACTCCTCCGCCGAGCCGCTCGAGGCGGCCGCCGAGATCCAAATCCCGAGGACTGAACCCCAGTATTGAACCGACTTCGGGTTGCAGCCGCGGTCGCGCCCAAACATAGAAGCTCCCCCGGTATTCGATGGGCGTCACCTGATTCATGAGCGCTCGAGTATAGAGAGCGAAGCCGCCGCGGTCCGAAATCAGAGGTCGGCCAAACGCCTGGAAATTGCGAGCGATCCAGGGCGCGACGACAATCGCGAATGTCCCGACCAATATAAGGATATGGAAGAAGCGCTGGCGTCGCCCCGGCTGAGTCTCCGCGCGCGCATAGCTGAACAGCAACACAAGGACCAGGCCGACGAAGACATATAGCGTCGCAGCCTTGGTGAGCGTGAGAATGCCGAAGCACAGCCCAGCGCTCACCATTGGCCACCTCCTCCCTCCGGCCACTGCGGACGCAAGCGAGAAAGAGGCGCATATCATCAGAACCGTCGCAGGCAGCTCGGTATATAGATTGTTAACCCCGGCGGCAGTGACGCCGTTAAGGAATGGTTTTACGGCGAGCAGGCCTGCGGCAACCGAGAACCAGAAGGAACCGGTGAACCAGCGCGTCGCCGCAAGTACCGCCGCCCACAGAAGAATCACCCACAGGGTATTCTGATACTTGATGTACTTTGCCCGATCGCCGGAGAAATACCGCGCCGAATCGGCTTTACCAAAAAAGTGATCGACGATCTGCACCGCCGCCGCGCTCGTCGCCACTGGAATCGGTTCTCGGTACATCGTACGGTTGTATGGCGGATTCTCGTCCATAGACATTACGCCGTAATGGCTGACATTGATCGCCATTTGCAAATTCTGAGCGGCGTCGTCGTCTATCGAAGCACCGTTGGTCAGGACGAAAGAAACCGCACTGAGTGCCACGGTGATGATCGCGACGACGACCCACTGGAGCGGACCGACTCTGTGCATCATGCTAACTCCCGCCAATCAAGTCGCGATTGCCGACCCGTGTGACATATGCAGCACCATGCTGTCGGAACAGCGCGCATGCTACGAAGGCAGGTAGCATAGACTTCAGTAGTTCCAGTGGGTAGCAGTGAATCAATCAAGCAACGCGTACGTTGCAATCGGAAATATTTTACAAAGAATCACTTTCCTTGGCTAAACTCCTTGCTGGTGGCAACACGGCTTCCGAAACGCGGCTTGACGGTTTACGTGCTAACACCGAGCTTCCCTCCCACGCTCGGCGGGCAGGAAAATCACTTGTTGGAGCTCTCCGCGAGCTTGATAGCGGCCGGCGCCGCCCTCCTCGTCATCACCCGACGCGTGACTCGCAGTATTCCGGCCAGGGAATACCTTGGCACGGTTCCCGTACAGCGCCTGACGCCTTTTGGCGCAATCAAGGGCGTGGGCTTTCGCGCCGTGCCGCGGCTCGGGCTTCTGTTGTGCAAGATGATTTGGCGATTGCTACGTGACAGACGCCACTACGATGTCGTACTGGTATCGGGATTTAACTTCATGCCCCTCGCCCCCGTCCTTGCCGGCATGCTGACCGGTAAACCCTGCGTGGTCCGGCCGGAATCACCTCTCGAGGTCACCGAACCGGTGGGTCTCGACAGCCGCAGGAAGATGGGTCTGTCCGAGCGCTCCGCGGCCATTCGACTGTTGGGCGGCTTGCGTCGCCGTGCGGCGCGCCGGGTCGACCGTTACATTGCCATTTCCTCCGAGATACGTGCCGGGCTCGAACGAGCCGGAATCGATGGCGGCCGTATCGTGGCAATTCCCAATGGCATCGCGGTCGAGCGGTTCGCGCCGGTATCTGCGGCGCGCAAGTCGCAGCTGCGCGCACTGCTTGCATTGCCTGTAAACCGCCTGTTGTTGATTTACACCGGCCGACTCGCCGTGTCCAAGGGTGTCATGATGCTCATCGACGTGTGGCGCGAAATCGCTCCCCTTCATCCGGAGGCGCACCTCGTCATCTTGGGCTCGGGCCAAGGATGCTTCGACGACTGTGAGCCCGCCTTGCGCGATTTCATCGCCGCGCATGCCATGGGTTCGCAGGTCACGTTGACCGGAACTGTCGCGAACGTGCACGAGTACCTGCAGGCCAGCGACGTATTCGTCTTTCCAAGCGACTATGAAGGCTTCAGTCTGTCGATTCTCGAAGCGATGACCGCGGCTCTGCCCATGGTCTGCACGCGCGTCGGCATAGCGGCGGAGCTCGCGGACAGCTGCTGCTTCGGCCTGCTGGTGCCACCGCGAGACCGAGAGAGTTTTCGGGATGCCCTGCAGCGTCTGCTGCCGGATGCGGCGCAGCGCGCCGAGATGGGCGCGAACGCGCGCGCCGCGGTGCAGAGCCAGTATTCCTTGACCGCCGAAGCCCGCCGCTACCTCGACGTCTTCGCCGCGCTCAGCGAACACCGCCCGTGAAAGCGCTCACCAAATTTTTCCTGCGCGCGCTGAGCCGCACCTCCCGTCCCTATTTGCGCTCTCAGGGCTTGTTGCGTGTCACCAAGATATTCAATAAATCCGCGCTCGAGTGGCAACCGTCCGACGAGCGCATCGTGGTGCTCGCGCCGCACATGGACGATGAGGTCATCGGCTGCGGCGGTACTCTGGCACGGCACATTGCCTGCGGCTCGCACGTCACGGTGGTGTTCCTGACCGACGGGGGCGGGGGCGGCGCAGCGGGCAATACAGCGGCTGGGGAGGCGAGCATTGCCGCCACCCGCAAGCACGAGGCCCAGCTCGCGCTGGCGGAACTCGGCATCACACGAATGGTGTTTCTCGATGCCGAAGACGGACGCCTCGGCGCTAATGCCGATTTGGTCGATGCGCTGCGTTCTGCGCTGGTTGCGGCGCGCCCGGATATCGTCTACCTGCCGTTCTTTCTCGAGGAGCACCCCGACCACAGGGCTGCGAGCGCACTTCTGTCTAAAGCTGGCGCCGGCATGAGCTTCCAATGCCATGGGTATGAGGTGTGGACGCCGCTGTTCCCGAATTGCCTGGTGCGAATCGATGAGACCGTCGAGGCCAAGCGACGCGCCATCGCGCACTACCAGAGTCAGCTGGCTGAGGCCGATTATTTGCATACTGCGCTCGGCCTGAATGCGTATCGGTCGAGCGCACTCGCGGATGGCGAGTGCCGATTTGCGGAGGCCTTCTACGCCGTTTCGCTGTCGCAGTATCTGGACCTATTCCGCTCCTACGGTGGTTCCGACCCCCACCCCAAGTGCCCTGCTTGACAAGGACCCGCAACACGGCCTGGTTGACGGGCTGCCGCCTCGCCGGCGACCTGCTTAACTTATTACTGTTCGTAGTCATTTCACGCCAGTTCGGGCCCGGCGGTGTCGGTGCCTATTCCTACTGTTTTGCGGTCGCCACTTTCGCGTTCGTGATCGGATGCTTGGGAATCGAAGAGTACGGCTTGCGGCAATATGCACGTATGGATGCGGCCCAGCGGCCTGCTTTTCTGGGCGAGCTACTGGGTATGCAGACACTGATGGTCGCGGCCGCGGTGATTGGCTTGGCGGGGTACCTCGCGTTGACGCGGCCGTCGCCGAGCACGCTCATCATGGTCGGCGCACTCGGGGTGTACCAAATCACGGCCGCAATCGTCGCTACGCTGTTCATCCCGGCAATGGCCGAGCAGCGCATGTTGTGGCCGGCACTCGCCCAACTTGCCACGCGCACAGTGGCTTTCGCGGCCGCGGGCTTTGCGATCCACATCGCCCACGCGCCATTGGCGCTTGCTCTGCTTGGATTCCCGCCTGCCGCGATCATCTGGTTGTGGCTCGCAATTCACTCGACACGGCGCTACGCACCGCTGCTGCGACTCACCTTCTCCTGGGCGGGTACGCGCCGGATCCTGGCAATTTTATGGTCGTTCGCCCTGCTCGAGATATTCGCACAGCTGTTCGCGCGCGTTGGCGTCATCATCCTGTCGTTGGTTGTCAGCGATGCCGCGGCTGGTCTTTTCGCGACCGGATTGCGCCTAATCGAAGTGGCCCTGATGCCGCTCAGCTTCCTGGGGGTAGCCGCCTATCCCGGCCTTAGCCAGCTGTTCGTTACCAACGTACCCGCGTTCCGACGTTCGGCGGTAGACTTGATGTGGATCATGCTGCTCGGTGGCGGCGCGGTCGCTTGGGGTCTTTACTTCGTTGCACCCTCTCTCTTGGTGCCTGTTCTGGGTCAGCGCTTCGCCGGCGCCGAACCGGTGATTCAGACCATGGCGGTATTCGCTCTCGTGCAGGCGGTGGGGGTGGGCCTTGGACGCCTGCTGCTGTGCGCGGATCGCCAGACCGCCAACGCAGCATTTGTCGCGGTCGGCGCCATTCTGAGCGTGATCCTCAACGTTCTGTGGGCACCGCGCTACGGTGTCAATGGCGCGATCTACGCAGGGGCGGCGGCATACGCCGCCATCGACGTGTTGTGTGTAGGTGCTCTGCGCCAACCCCTCACCGGCGCCGCGCTCCGACGAATGCTGGTATCGCTCGGCGCCAGTCTGGCGGTCGGCGGCGGTCTCGCCGCTCTCCTCGCCCTGCGCGGCTTCTCCGCGTGGCCGCAGGCCATCGCGTCAGTTGCCGGGTTCATCGTGATTGGCGCAGTCGCGTACCGGTACCGGCATGGCGGTGCGGGGCGATCGCAATCGACGGTATCGTGCTAATAGGCCCTGCAGGAGCGCGACGGAACTGCCCCGCTCGTAGATCCACTCGATAAATGATACGAGTGCGAGTCCGGCACGGCTGCGGAAGATCCTCAAACAGTAGTTGCGCTTTGTCTGACCGTTCCAACGGTACTTGTACGCTTCTTCGCCCCGAGAGAGATCGAGTTCAGTCCAGTGGTTTGCTATGCAATCTTCGATTGCCATTCCGAGCAAGACGTTGCCGACGCTGTACTTCTCGTAGCTAGGCGAATGCGCAAAGACATCGGCATAGAATTTGTCGCGCAAGACATAGCCCAGCAGTCCGGCAGCGGGCTTCTGGTCGGCATACAGCAGATAGAGGCGATACCAGCCCGCCTCCGAGAACCGCAGGGCAATCTCGCGCTCGAATCGCGCCGACGCGCTCTCATCGAAATGAGTCGCTCCTTTTCCCTGCCAACGGCCGCGGTAGATCGTGATCAGATCATCGAGGGCAGCGCTGTCTGTGCGCGCGCTCTCGAAAATTCTGAAATCCACTGCAAGGTGCTTTGCCAGATAGCGGCGGTCGTAACCCACATCCTTGCGCACGCGTTTGCCCAGAGTGGCCACGAATTCATCCCAGCTGGGGGTTAGCGCGACCGTGACGCACAGTTGCACCGATTCCAGACTGAGAGCCGGGAAAGCGCGCGCACTTTCCCGCAATAACGGCAGCAGGTTTGTCGAGCGCTCGCAGAAGTCCTTCAGTTCAATGAAAAGCCCTTCCCGCGGTCCGCTGGCCAGGAATTCGAACAGTTGCCGGAAGAAGCCGGCCTCGTTTGCTGGCCGGACGATGAAATCAAGATAATCAGTTCGCTTGTGGGCGATGAAAGTCAGGTGCTTGAGCGGCAACCCGCGGAAGCGTCTGGCGACAAACAGCGGGGCAATCCCGATGAGCCTGCCGTCCTCCTCCACGAGGACCAGGCGCAGAGCGCCCGATGTGCCAAAGTGCTTCCACCACGTGAAGTTCCAATGCCAGGACTGATAGGGGCTGTTATTGGGATTGCTGTCGAACAGTTCTTGCCAGGTCGACTGCAGGGCGCTGAATTCTTCTTCCTTCGTGAGCACTCGGACGGGCATCGTGTTTAAGAATACGCGATCGCGTGCTGAAACGGAATGTCGAGGTAAGGCAGAACGCGTTCGTCCGCCATCATTTCAATCACTCTGTCGACTGCGTACTTGAGATCGACTCCGCCGGCGCGAGTGTCCTGGGATGGTCGATCGCAATGATGTGGTGCAGATCACAGTTTCTGGCGGGTTGGCGCGCTAAGCCCGATATGCGTCAAGCCTCTACCGATGGTAGGGTGCAGGGATGTGTAGTGATGCGGCCAGACCGGCCTGTACTCTGGTCGACCGGTGCGGAAAGGGTGAAGGCTGCGGCTACCCGGATCAAGCCTTTCGACCACTTTGACAACGATATCGCCTATTCAGCGAAAACCGGCGTACGTCATTCACTAGAAATCGGCGGAACTATGAACCCGTACATCAAGATTGCGCGGATCGACCACTGGTTCAAGAACGCGTTCATGATACCCGGCACCGTCCTGGCGATGTTGCTCGTCGGTATTCCTTTTGGGAAAGTGCTCTTGCCTTCGTTGATCGCATTGTTAAGCACCTGCCTGGTTGCATCCGCGAATTACGTCATCAACGAATTCCTCGACGCCGAGTTCGACCGGCACCATCCAGTCAAATGGAGCCGGCCTTCGGCGGCCGGCAACGTCAAGCCCATCTTCGTTTACCTGGAGTATTTTTTGTTCGCCGCGGCCGGTCTGGGCTTTGCGAGCCTGCTGACGCGCGAATTCCTGCTGTTTTCAGCTGCCCTGCTCGTCATGGGTGTGGTTTACAACGTTCGACCGTTTCGTTCGAAGGATCGAGTCTATCTCGACGTCCTATCGGAGTCGGTGAACAATCCGCTGCGGTTTTTGCTCGGCTGGTCCGCGATCGTCTCGGGTTACCTGCCGCCGTCGAGTATTTTGATGGCCTACTGGATGGGCGGCGCATTTCTCATGGCGGTCAAGCGCTACGCCGAATACCGGTTCATCGCGGATCCGGCGAAGGCCGGACTCTACAGGCGATCGTTTCTCTATTACACGGAGCAAAAACTACTTCTTTCGTCAGTTTTCTACGCTCTGACATCTTCGTTTTTCCTGGGTATTTTCTTGATCAAGTACCGCATCGAGCTGATGCTCAGTTTTCCGCTGTTTGCGGTGTTGTTCGTGTGGTATCTGGCAATCGGTATGCGCCCGCATTCGCCGACCAAGGATCCCGAGAAGTTCTATCGCGAGCGAGGCTTCATGGCCTACGTGGTGTTTCTGGCGGCTGCGGTCTGGTTGCTGTTGATCGTGAATATCCCCATGCTGAACATATTTGTCGAACGCGTTAAGTACTGAGACATTGTGGCTGACCCTGTGCTCGTAAATACAATGTCCATACCGGCACGGCAGCTGCGCCGCTATCTTGTGGCCGGGGGTACAGCCACGGTGGTCCATCTCTGCCTCCTAGCGGCGCTCGTGAAACTGCTGGCGATGCCCGCGACCCTGGCCAGCGCGATCGGATTCTGCGCAGCCTGTGCCGTCAACTACACGATTCAGTACTATTGGACGTTCGCCGCCGTCGGCAGTCATGGCATTCTATTCGCCCGCTACGCCCTGGTGACGCTCGTCATGCTGGGTGTCAATACCGTGTTTTTCTGGCTGCTGTACAGCCGTGCCGGCGCGCCCTACCTGCTGGCGCAGGCGCTGGCGACTGCTCTGGTGGTTGGCCTGAATTTCGAGACCAACCGGCGCTATACCTTCAAGAGCCCTTGAGGTCGCGTTTCATGCCGCTGGTTCTTTCGCATAGAGATCAGCGAACTTACGACAAGGCCTGACTCTGAGGTGCGAGACCGAGCCAGCGCAGCAAGCGCGCCTCGCGACCGTGCATCAGGTTCGCGAGTATCTCACGATCCGATTGTGAGATCCCGGAACTCCTCAGAAATGCGAGCGCGCCCATGCCACAGATCACGCCGCCGATGGCCATCTGCACGATCGCCGGCAACGGAGGCAGAAACATGCGCAGGAGACTGCAGACAGCTACCACGCTCCCCCAAACGAGCAGACCCATCGTCAGCACTCCTTTGAAGTTACGCCATTGCACCTCGCGTCGCATTTGCCACCAGATCCAGAAGTTCCGGAATGCATGGAATGTGCCGGTAGAAAGCGCTGCTCCATACAATCCAAGCGCAGGTATGAGTACGAGCATTGCTCCGACTTGATATAGGCCGAATAACTCGCTAGCCAACATCAAGCCGGCGCGCTCGTGGTATTGGGCAACCAGTGATATCGGCACCGACATGCTGCTTGGCACGATCGACAAGGCCAGCACCAGTGGGAACAGATTGGAGTACTGAAGATATTTTCCGGCAAAAAATACCTGGACCAGCTCGCGGTGATAAACGATCACAAAGGCGATGGCTGGGAGTTGCAGTGCCAGGTTGAGATCGATGAGTAACGTAAAATAGCGAGATAGGCGCGTATGGGATTCGGCAGCAGGTACCGCGAAAAACATCGGCTGTATGACGTTATCGAACAGCTTTTGCGGCATTAGGTTGTTGATCATTTCAGTCAACCTCGCATAGAACGCGTAGGCCGCTACGGCCACCGGCGACAGCATGGCGCCGATGAAGAAATTATCGGTCTGACCGTACACCAGCAGTGAACTTGCATCATTCAGATGATTAAATACAGCGTAGCGAGTAAGACGTCTTCGTTCGGACGCGTCAAGGTGAAGGCCGGTAGACTGCGGTGTCTTGGTCCGGAGCCGCCAATGCGCCACCGAAAGGAGCATGTACCCAACGCCATAGGCGGCAATATCTGCAAGAATCGCTGAGCGCAGAGTAAGGGATCCGAAGACAGTGATTGCCAGGTAAGCAAGCAGCTTTCCGACGGACATTGCAGCGACCGACCCGACGCTATATTGGTGCATCATATGGGAAGCCAGGGACAGCTGCAGGATGATCGTTTGGAGGTAGAGAATGATGAGAACGCCGAAAACTGCGAAGTCTGTCCTATAGCCAATTAAATCGAATCGTTTTGCGATCACATTCCAGGCGAGCAGAATGATCGCAAGCATGAGCACCGTGGAGGCGAAGCGCGCGCCAGCGACAGTCCTCACGAGCCACGCGCTCGCCAGAGGCTTCGCCGTGCGGAGATATTCCGGCTGAAATCGCCGCAATGTCTGCTCGAGGCCAAACGAAGCCAGCGTCGTTATCACCGGAATGAAGGAATAAAATAGATTGTAGATACCGAACGCGTGCTCCTGCATACCGCGCACGAGAACGATGTAGCTTAGGACCGTCGCGACTTGCGAAATGGCACGAAAGCGGATCGTCTTGAATATTGAACGCCGCGCTTGTTGAGGAGAGTACAGAATCAACGGCTGATCACTTTGATAGCCGCACCCATTGCTAAACACCGCCGCCTGAGGGCGCCCTTCACCAAGGTTACCGATAATGCTGGCATGAATCCCGTCTGTGGACTGATCAGCGTTGCTGCGCTTCCATCGTAAGATTAACGTGCCGTTCGGTTATGCTCGGCGCTCTTCAAAAACAATAGCATATGTGCAATGGGCGACGAGGATCTTCGGGGCTTGCGCTCAAAGCATAAAGTTTGAGGCCTAACAAGCCTAGGCTGGATGCCTTGGCCGCTAGATCCAAAAGTCATTAAGTTAAGATGGCACGACGCAATTTCTGCTTTGAAATTCCGATGCGCTCTCGCCAAGGTGGTAGGATTTCATCATGCGAGCGCATCGTCGATGCTTGAATCCAGCCCAGTCGTGAGGAACACCTTCAAGGTAGTCCCGTGCATCGGGTCGGTGCACTGCGTTTCAGCCGGATCCGAGCACCGCAGGGAGGCCGACCGGTGTGCGGCATAGCGGGATTCTTGTGCCTCGGGCCGTTGGCCGGCGACAAGGCAGCCGAAGATTTGCGCAGGATGGCGCATACGATCGCGCATCGCGGGCCCGACGGAGAAGGCATTTGGCACGACTCGGCGGCGGGCGTCGGACTAGCTCACCGCCGGCTGGC
>Ga0066789_10001535_pt1 | contig 9988 bp, 10 predicted proteins | sample OrgsoiDNA2013049_FD_70960 | JGI IMG/M metagenome (GOLD analysis project Ga0066789, IMG submission 70960) | Permafrost soil microbial communities from the Arctic, to analyse light accelerated degradation of dissolved organic matter (DOM) -... | ecosystem: Environmental > Terrestrial > Soil >...
GCGCCGGCGCCGGCGAACGAGAACGGACGGGTGCTCCGGCGGGAACGGCTCGGTGGCTTGCTCAACTACTACCACCGCAATGCGGCTTGATCGGGGCTCGATCCTATTTCGGGACACGACGACCACGTGCTCTTCGTGATCGACTTGGCGACGCGGAAGGTAGAGATCGCGGGGATCTCGCGCAGCCCGGACGGACTGTGGATGGATCAGATGGCGCGGAACCTACTCGATGCCGAGGACGGGTTCCTGTTCGGCAAGCGCTACCTGATCCTCGACTGTGATCCGCTCTACACGAAAGAGTTTCGAACGATGTTGCGGAGGGGCGGGGTGAAGGTGATCCGGCTGCCGCCGAGGAGCCCGAATCTGAATTCGTACGCGGAACGGTTCGTGCTGTCGATTCGCACGGAGTGTCTCGACCGGATTGTGCCAGTGAGTGAGCCGCAGGTTCGGCGCTCGATTTCGGAGTACCTGCTCCACTACCACGCAGAGCGGAACCATCAAGGACTCGGGAACATACTGATCGAGGGCGCTCCGAGCCCGGCGAACACGAACGGCCGGATCGAAAGGCGGGAGCGGCTCGGTGGGCTGCTCAATTTCTACCACCGGAAGGCCGCGTGAAGCTTTCGACGCGATTTTCGCACACGACGCCAGCCGATGTGGATCGCCATCTCGGTGGAGTTGGGACCCGGGATGAGGTTGGTCGCGCCGAGCAGGTCCAGAAAGCGTTCCTCCTTCAGCCACTTGCGACGACGCACCACCTCGTCCCGCATCATCGCGATGTGCGCCGCCAGCCCTCCGAATGCGGTCGCGCCGAGTCTAAGAAAGAGGAGCGCTAGCTCCGCCAACGAGGTCCTCGTCGCCAGTGCATCTTCGGGCGATATTTCGTTAACTGTCGCCACTTCCCACGTCAAATCGTGAGCTGGTAGGCCAGGTATGCTTGCCCCCGAGCATCACCTCCGAATGCTGGTCCCGCGGATGCCAGTAGGTGGTGTTTGTCGCTGAAGTCGACCACGAGCCCCAGGTTCACCTGGAGCTCTACCGGATTGCCTTTCAGGGGGAACGTGAAGAACGCTTCCGCCCCGAGGGCGATCACGTCAAGCAGCTTGCGCTGAAGGAGCCAGCCGGCGATGACGTCGTCGTCTCCGGAAGCGAGGTGCAGGCCCGCACCTCCGTATGTCATCCACGGCCCGAAGCTCTTTTGGATCCAGATCGGCAACAGGATCTGCGTCGTCCCCACTCCCAGCCCGCGCTCTTTCGAACCGGTCGGCAGCAGCACCAATGGAAAAGTCCCGATCTGTGGTCGCCGTGCTCCTTCTTCGACGAAGCGGTACTTGGCTCCGAGCTCGATGTCGCCGAGGCCATACTCGATCGGTTGGCCACTCTGCCAGGCGAGGGTGGCGGGTACGATGGCGTGGAGTTGTAGTTCCGGAAGGGCACCGTAGTTGACCTCAACGTGCGGTGCGGAACCGGCCGCTGAATGATCCGCCGCTGTCCATTGGGACGCCAGATAGAACTCCCAGTGGCCAAGCTCGACCGGTTCCGGATCGTCAGTGAGGAAGGGGGGACCGCCCCAGACCGTTCGGCCGAAGAAGACCGCTCCTAACAATAGAGCCGTCCCGAGAAGGGCGGGATGGCTCACGCGTCGTCGTTCACCCAGATGGTTCGCCACGGCACCTAGAGCGTGTTCAAAAAGTGGACGGGAGGCATCGGCGGCGTGACGCTGGCGATGCCTCCCGTCACGTTTTTTGAACACGCTCTTAGGCGATCGCGTCCTTCACCGCCTTGACCGGACGAGCCTTCACGACCTTCCGTGCCGGCTTCGCCTTGAACACGGTCGGCTCCTTGGTGAAGGGATTGATTCCTTTGCGCGCCTTCGTCGCCGGCTTCTTGACGACCAGAAACTTCGCGAATCCAGGCACGAGGAAGACGCCGCTCTTCTTGAGCTCCTTGTGGCCGACCGTCACGAGCGCCTCGACGACGGATTTCACCTGACGCTTGGACGTGCCGTCGGTCTGGAGCTTGGCGATCGATTCGATGAGAGCGGACTTCGAAAGCGGGCTGGGCATGAGTGAAAGTCTCCTTGGGTCCGTATGTGGGGCCAGGATGCTGTGACAAGAGGCCGACGCTGTAAAGGGTTCCTATTGCATGGATAGTCGCTATTTCCGCGGGGAGGGTCGCCGAGATGTTTCGCGCCTCGACACGAGACGCGACCGCTCGTTCCCTTCTTCGGGTGCTGACGGTCAGCTTGTCGCCGAGCGGGCGCCAGCCGAACCGCGGATAGCATGACGGGGACAGAGAGTTCGTCATTGTCCCGAGGCTGCCAATCGATTCTCTATAGCGTCGACCTCCAGATCTCGGTTCGCGAAAACGCAGATCTCTATCCTCTCGTAGCAGAACGGCGCCGACGGAGGCGCGCATGATCCTGGTCGTCTTTCGGATGCTTTTCAGGCTGACGCCCTCGGGTTTGTCGCCCGAGTCTCGGGTCGGCAGATGCGGGCTGAGGGGTTCCCAATACGACGCCCATCTTTTGACGGAGCTACTTGAGCTTCAGGACTGCCGTTGTGTCTTCTAGGAACTGATAGACACGTCGCCTCCCACCTCGATGTGCCAGTGGAGGCACCGGGAGTCGAACCATCATCGGCGTTTTGTCTGACCATCAATGGTCACGCGGACTTGCGAGACAAAACGCGGGGTTGAGATGGAAATCGGCTCCCGGCGGAAGACCGTCTCAGACCGTCTGGATCCGTTCGGGACCGCGTCGGCTGACAACCAGCTGCCAACGAAAACGGCCGATTTTGCCCTTGGCGCTCGGGGGATTCCCCGGAGCCGACGGGCGTTGGCAGCTGTTGGCAGGCAGTTGGCACGAAAATCGTGGAGAGCGTCGCGCGCCGCCGGAAAACGCAGGGAGGGCTCGATGGGGTGCTGACACGAAAGAAGGCGACCCCAGCGGGATTCGAAATCGAATCCCGCGATTTCCCAAAACCAAGCGGGACGTGACCTTGGCCGGTAAGTCCCTGAATGTTCGACGAAATGCGGTGCTTTCTCAAGCGAGCCGTGTCGGCTCGAGTCGTCTCGGGAGCAGAGTCACGGCACTCTGACGGCACTTTAGACTGTCGCGCGTACCGCGTCTGGGTGCGGACCCCTCTTCACGCGCTTCAATTGGGCCTGAGCGCGTCCTCGAACCTCAGGCCCGGACGGGTTTTCGCCTGTCGTCTGACCCCGGGCTTCAACGAATGTGGTCAGGCGTCCGTCGAGGCCCGAGCGAGACTGGTTCAATCCCGCGAGCCAGCCAGTGCCTCCGCGTAGCGTCTGCCGGCCTCGAAAGTGTCGAGCTCCCATTGCGGGCGCCTGAGGGCCCGAAAGCGGGCCTCGTAGTCGTCCGCGGTGGCGACGTCCTTGAGGGCGCGGGCAACGTTCGACATCGTCGCCAACATCCACTGGAGATCGGGCCTCTCGAAGGCGGTGTGCTCGCCGAACGCGCGCGTCAACGTGTCCTGCACGCGCCGACGGACCTTTTGGGCGGTCATTCGATCGTAGTTCGCTTCGACCGGGTCGGTCTGATCCTTGGCACGCAGGTCGAGGCAGAGCGCGTAGTTTTCCCCGTTATAGTAGTCCCCTTTCACCTCGAATCCGCGGCCGTAGCACCTGACCGAAGCATTGAGGTGGGCGCGGGCGGTCGGATCGCTCTCCCACAGGCGCCTCCGGATCGCGCCGGTGATACCGAGTGTCTCCGGATCGATCGAATCGTCCGGTGTGAGCTGCTGGATGATCGCGAGCGCCGACCTCAACGCCTCGACAGGGGTGGGCTGCTTTGCCTTGTAGGTATGAAGCGCGAGCTGCTGTACGACGAACGGATCGACCTCCTTGTCGATGCCGTCTCCCTTTTGCAGGTCGTGGGCGCGCCGGAACAGGTCGCGCGCCTCGGCGTGTCTGCTGGCCTCTGCCGCCAACCGTCCGGCGGCGATCAGGGCCGCGCAGCTCTCGTCGGAGGCGTTCTCGACGCGGCGAACGGCCCGATCGAGCTCCTGGTCGGACATGATCGGCTGCTGCAGGCCTCGAAGAAACGTGTAGACCGGGCTATCGGTCTCCCGGTGCGCGAGGACCGCGCGGATCAGCCCCTCCAGCGCCGCCTGTTTCTCGCGGGCCTCCGTGGCGCCGATGTCTTCACCGAGATGCTTGTATTTGACGGTGGCGAGATGGCTGAGGTCGAAGAGGAACTTCTCGTCGAGCTCCTTGATCACGATGGTCGAATAGGGGCGCAACGCGTGACGAACGCCCAGCTCATAGAGCGCATTCGGATTCGCCGTCGTGATGTCGGCGATGACGAGATCCGCCCGGAGGAGCATTTCGTACATGCGCTGGTCGATGATGCCCGACTGCTGAACCTCGTCGGAGCGAACACAGTGCAGACCGCTGGCCTTCACCGCCGGCGAGATGATGTTGAGATAGGTCTTGTCGAGATCGAGCGTTCTCGGCGGCTCGGCGGAGTAGTTCGTCTTCTTCCCGAAACCCATGATCACGAAGCAAAACGGATCAGGCATCGCTCCTCCTCGGCATCGTTGCCCAAACTCACGCTGAAGCCTGCGGAACTGGCGGCCTGTCAGGGCCGCTCCACTTCGCGACCCAGCTCTGGTTCTCGAAGGCGATGATCGACTCGCACCGTTCGACGAAGGTCGACCAAGCCGGTGGCGAGAGCGTCGGAGGTTCCTTGAAGTCGAGCAGCGATTGCTCCAGGCGGCGCGCGGTCGCGCGGTAGCTGGTGACCAGGAAATCGTACCGAGAGGCTTGGATATGAGCCAGAATGGTCGCACCGATGGTCGTCAAGACCGAGGTGAGCGCCGCCAGATCGAAGGAGAAATTGGTCACCGGGTACTTCTTCAGGACGCCGACTACGGCGGTAATGACGGTGGCCAGCAGGGCGAAGAACACTTCCAAGCCGCGCAGCCTCGACGCCAGGACGCGGAAGCGATCGGACTTGGGGTTGTAGAAGTCGTCGATCTGGCCGCGAACGCGCTGCTTGACGTACTGATCGTGAGAAATGGGTGCGGCGGGCGCGCTGCCGGCCTTGGAAGAGCGTACGAGCTCATTTGTCAGGGCGTCGACGCCGGCCTCGATCTTTCCGGTCTCTGCCTTGAAAACATCTTCCGCGGTGGCCGGGACGTCGTAGGGGGCGGCGCCGGCCGCGAACTTGAACGCCTCGCGTTTCAGGGCTTCAGACGCCGCGCGTGCCTTGGCCCAGTTTGCCGCGCGCTCCGCGGAACCGAAGCGCAAATTTATGAACGTGGCCACCGAGAGCACGACGGCGCCGGCGACCGCCACGTACTTCCGTTCGTCTCCCTCCTGAAGCTGGCTCGCGACAGTGGCCAAGATGGCGCCCAGGATCGACAGGCCGAAGGTCGCCCACCGCGCACGATCGACCGCTGCCTTGAGCCTGTTCGCCGTGACGGACCATTCAGCTTGGCGCCTGGCGACGAGGTTTAACGAATCCATGGTGGTCCCTTCCACGTAGTAACGCCCAAGCTCCCGGATCTTTCAATGGTCTCGGCAGCAGGGAACCGGTCGCGCGATCGCTCCGTAGATTCCCTGATCGCCGCGATCGAACTGCCCTGCGTTAAGGGACTGTGACGGTATGCCCTACGGGCCGCTGACATACCCGCGAAGCTCGGGAAATTTAGCGTACGCCTCGGTCTGATGCTGGCCGACAATCGCTCGGATCGCTCCATCGAAGGCCTTCCGCATATCGGAGTTGTCGACCACCGTCGCCGCACCGACCGCCGCGCCATCGCGGAGCGTACAGACTGCCCCGTTGGCGGCGGAGGCGTCGAGTAGCGCCGAGACGCTTTGAATTCCCTGTTGAGATCTCCCAAGCACTTGCGGCGAGTAGGTCTCACCCGGCGATCCAAATCTCTCGGCAAACATCTGTAAAAGCGATGTGTTATCGAGCTGAAGGTGGGACACTCCGCGCTTCGGCGCGTATGGTCCGGCGACGATTGTCGGTGTGCGCGGCCCTGTTGTATCGAATGCGACACCGTTGGGATGACGATACTTCACGGCCAAGGGCCGGACATGATCGAACAGACCGCCATGTTCGTCGTAAGAGCAGACGAGGACGCTACGGGACCATTTGCCCGGGTGGGAGGTCAAAGTCTTGTAGATTTCGCCCGCGAATGCTTCGCCGGGCGCCATCGCCAGAGGGGCGTGATTGTCGCAGGGTGGATGAAAATGGATCGGACAGTCGTAGTAGTCGGGCTCGATGAAGATTACTTCAGGCCAGTCGGCAGCGCTTTCGTTCGCGACGTCATTCGCGAGATCCGAAAGGCGCCTGAAGTGCCCCGTCAGAATCAGCGGAGCGATCCTAGGCATGAGCGCAAAGAACGGTAGGCCGGCAGCGTAGACGCGCCACCGGACGCCGTGGGCTAGGAGCCAGTCATAGACCGTGGCCTGCTCTGGTAGGAAGATTCCCGTCTCGGCGATGGCCGTCTCCCCGCACATCGACATCAGGCGATTGGGTGCGGTTGACGTTGGGACGCACGCAAACCAGTTGTCGCACACGGTATATTGGCTTGCGAGCGGGCTCGTGGTCGGGAGGTCCTTGGCACGGAGCAAACCCATAACCGGTGAGTCGTCGACGATGGTGTGGAACTGGTCTTCGAAAGCGCGCACGAAGCCGTCCATCAGAAAATCGTTAGCGAAGATCGAAAAGTTCATCTGTTCCCGGACAGCCGCCGAGTTATGCGGCAGATCGCTGACGAATGGAGCGTCAGCTCTCCAGAATGGGCGAATGCCGATTCCATCGGTATTCTTGTTCATGTAACGGTCGTTCTTGAAATCCTCGACGCCGTTCACCTCGAGCCTGTTGCCTTCGTCGGGATGGCGCAGGTGACCGAGAACGTTGTCGAACGAGCGGTTTTCCATCATGAGGACTATGATCGTTCCAACCTTCGTCTTGAGTTCGTCAGGCGTCATTTCGTCCCTCCGGTACAACCCGTGTATGCATAGACCGTCAAGACGTGAGGCGCGTTGGTGCAGGACTCGCCCGGGCCCAGCCTTGCAGTGAAGATCCATTGGCCATTCACCGGCAGCGTTGCGAAGGCGTCGGTAGTCTTGCCCGGCCCCACGTGCGCAGTGATGGGCCTGCCGGCGGCGTCGAGGCGGCTCACGTCCAGCTCCCGCTGCTCGCCATCCTGCACGGTCACGACGATCGCCTTCATGTCCGGCGAAAAACCCCGGATCTGCGGCTTGAGGGTCAGGACGCCCCCCTCACATGATGGACTGTCGTTCAAGTCGGCCGCCAGGGATTCATGGCCAGACATGTGAAAGTCAATATCGGCGCCCGTTGGTTCGCCGAAGGACCGCGTGACCCTGATCGAGGCCCTGGTGTTCTGGGTCGGAATGAAGCTAGTTTGACCGATTGACGGGACTGCGCCGCGAACAGTACCCGGAACATCAGGAGTGACCTCGAACTTAGCCGAGCCGGTCACGTTCCATACGATGTCGACTCGCTGTCCCGGGCAGACGTATCGCACCGATGCGTCGAACTTATTGACGTGAGCATTACAACCGGTGCCGGCCAAAGCCGACGCAACGAACGCCCAACGAGTCAGGGAGGCCCAGAGGGAGGGACGTGCCGTTCGACTGGGACGTCGTCCTTTGTGTACTGCCGGTGTCCCAGGCATCGAAGGGATCCACTGAAGGGTTGGCTGCCTCAAAGAGGCGAACAGTCTCCGTGTTCGTGCGTCCAAATGCAGAACGAAAGAGACGACCTCCACAGTCGGCATTAGACTCTCCTTCGGCGAACAGCAATCCCGAAAACCATCAATGGAAACAACAGGACTTGGATACCTGAGTGTCAGTTGTAGCGAGGAGCCAAGTTGAAAGTCAACGCGAATGCAGCCAGGTGACGTGGCTAAAGGCGATGCAGCCACCGGTCGCCCGTTGCAGCTTTGGGAGCAACAACTCCCGGTCGCCACTTGTCCTGAGCACCTTGCGGCCATCGCTCGAGAGCGGCCGGGGGAGGGGCTGGTCCGGGTTCGGTTCCCCCGACGACCATCAAGATCGCGACGCACCGGAGATTCTCCCTTCTTTCGCTGGCGTTCGGAATGCGAAACTCGACGGTGCCGTGCTCCTGCCATAGTGCCCGTTGACTGGCAGGGTAATGCAACTTACGGAACCTACGCTCAGAATCCTTTTCCGGGCCGCGGGAGCCCGCTCGTCGTGGTTGCAACAATCGGTGCCCGATCGACGCGGATAGCGGTGATTATTCCCTCGCGATGAACTGAGCAGGAGCACCACCCTCGCTCGAGGAATGTTGCAAAATCAGCAGATAGGAGTTCTTCAGTGTTTCGCGAAGAGCCAGCACCATGTCGGTCTACAGAACCCTTGGGACGGCCCACCGGGGCCTCTTTCGTCGTTTGGCCGGATACCTACCCGGACAATGGAAGGAGCAGTCAGTTCCGAGTGATCTTCGAACTTCCCCAAATGGAACCTAGGGGCAGCCGTGGCCGGGGCGATCGCAATGTAGGATCTCGTTTCCTTCGAGGTACTCAGGCCGTCCTCGCCGTAGCGATCACTACACTTTTGTGCGCAGAATGCTCTTTCAGCAAGACTGCCGCTGAGGTGGCGCATGCGCAGCAGGCGGGCGCCGAGTTGCTTAGGCGCGAGAGCAGCGTCGCGTTCTCGCTCTGTCGGCAAGAGGCGCTTCTGGCCTATTTCGAGGCATCCCTAGGGAAGATTACTGGCGACATTGTCCCTCCCCCACTTTCCTTCGAGGAGTTTTGGGTTCAGAAGCCCGCCAAGCGAGACATCCACGGCGCGCAGATCCCTTGGGCGGGCTATTGCGGCGAGCTCGACAAGACTGGTGAGATCTTTCATGCGGCCGTGTTAGCGCTCGGTGACTACGCCCGTGGGATCGCGGAGTTGACCGACGCCACCCACGTCTCGGAGGGTCGAGTTGCGTCTGTCCCGGTCGCTCGGTGCGCGAGTTGGTCGTGGGATCGACGATCAAGCCACCGCGGGGGCAGCGCTCGTCGCCGTTGGTCAAGACGCCGGCGGCATCTCGCGCCGCGCCGTTGACCCGGCATGCTGTCCGCCGCGGTAGTTGCGAGTGCCGTTGGCCGCGGCTTCCGCCTAAGCGAGCCGCAACCATCTTCGGCACTGCCCAATTAGCCTCAGGGGCGCTCGTGGACGAGGAGCTCGATCGCTTCAAACGGGTAGCGAACGCCCAGAGCTGACACCGGCCAGGGTACCGGCCGGGCCAAATCTATTTCTGCACCGTCGTGTAGTCTCTAGACCGACGCGCTGACGCAGACGAAGCGTCCCCCGCGAGGCGCGGCCCCGAATTCCGTACGGTCGCGGACTTACCGCTGCTCGTCGGCGTTCCGGACCTTACGGAATTGGAGAGGGCACCTCAGGAGCGCGGACCTGGGCGAGCCGAAAACCGAAGTCCGAGGCGCGGTGCCTCTCGGGGACCTCCTTCAAACGGAGGTAGCTCCGTAGCTGATAGCGATTGTTCTTGTACGACCCGCCGCGAAGCACGCACCAACCCGACCCCGGGTCAGCGGCGTCGACGAATTCCCAGACATTCCCCACCATGTCGAGGCAGCCGAACGGGCTCGCGCCGCGCTCGAACTTGTTCACGGGCGTCAGCCCTTCGCGGTGGCTCTCCGCCGAGTTGCACTTCTCGGCGTCGAAGGCGTCGCCCCACGGATAGATGAGGCCGGGCTCGGCGCGCGCCACAAACTCCCATTGGTCCTCCGGGGGCAGCGACCACGTCCAGACGGGATCAGGAGCGACGCGGTTGCACCAGTTGACGAAAGCGCGTGCCTCGACGACGGAGACTGCGCTCACCGGATGCTCTTCGGATCCGGGCTGGAACGTGTGCGCGTCGAGCCATCGGCCCGGCCCGGCAGACTTGCCGTCCGAGGTCACGAAGCCCCGTCGCGCCTTCGTTGACGACGGCCACAGCGAGTCGTCCGTGTATCCGCCGGCG
>Ga0066789_10001536_pt1 | contig 9984 bp, 10 predicted proteins | sample OrgsoiDNA2013049_FD_70960 | JGI IMG/M metagenome (GOLD analysis project Ga0066789, IMG submission 70960) | Permafrost soil microbial communities from the Arctic, to analyse light accelerated degradation of dissolved organic matter (DOM) -... | ecosystem: Environmental > Terrestrial > Soil >...
TTGACCGGCTACGGCAATATCGCCACCGCGGTGAACGCGGTGAAGCTCGGCGCCGTCGATTATCTCGCCAAGCCGGTCGACGCCGACGACGTAGTGGCCGCCCTGCTCGCGCACGAAAACAAAAAGATCGATCCGCCGGAAAATCCGATGTCGGCCGACCGGGTGCGCTGGGAGCACATCCAGCGCATCTACGAATTGTGCGGCCGCAATGTTTCGGAGACCGCGCGCCGGCTCAACATGCATCGCCGCACGCTGCAGCGGATTCTGGCCAAAAGGGCTCCGCGCTAGCGGAGACCGTCTTATAAGAAAATGCGCGCACCGCGCTGAACTTCAAGTCACATCTCCGTAAGGCCCGTTCGGATCGGCCAGCGACGCCAGCCGCAGCGCGGCGGCGCGCGCGAACAGCAGCATCATGGATTTGCGCGTCGCCGCCGGCAGCCGGTGTTCGGGCGCCTCGCAGATCAATTGCGCGCCGAAGGCATCGGCCACGATCAGCCCGGTATCGGGCGGGAAAATCTCGCACGGCACGTCCATGCAGGTGGCGAAGAACAGCCGGTCGCAATGGGCCCGGTAGTCCTGCCATTTCTGATCGGCGCGAAAGTCAGCGACCGAGGATTTGATCTCGACGATCCAGATTTCGCCGCCTGAATCGAGCGCCACCAGATCGGCTCTGCGGCCGGACGGCAGCGGCAATTCGCTCACCACGCTGAAACCGTGCGCATGCAGCAGCCGCGCGGCGCCGCGCGCGATGGCGAGCGCGGTCTCCGACTGGCGACCGTCGACGGGAAGCTCCAGCGGCTGTTTGGCGGCAAGCGTCATCATGCGAGTTTAGCACGTTCTGGAAATGCGGCAGCCAACGCTGCGCGGCTGGCCGCGATCACGCCACGCTCGGTGACCAGCCCGGTGATCAGCCGCGCAGGCGTGACGTCGAAACCGTAATTGGCGACCGGCGAGCCATCCGGCACCACCTGCACGGTCTCAATGCGCCCATCTTTGGTCTTGCCAGTCATGGTCGTGACTTCATCAGGCGAGCGTTGCTCGATCGGAATTTCGGCGAGCCCGTCGCTGACGGAAAAATCGATGGTGGGCGACGGCAGCGCCACATAAAACGGCACGCCCGTATCGGCGGCCGCCAGCGCCTTCAAGTATGTGCCGATCTTGTTGCAGACGTCGCCTTGCGCGGTGACGCGGTCGGTGCCGACGATCACCAGGTCGACCAGGCCGTGCTGCATCAGATGGCCGCCGGTGTTGTCGGGGATCACGGTGTGCGGCACGCCGTGGTGGCCGAGCTCCCAGGCGGTGAGCGAGGCGCCCTGGTTGCGCGGCCGCGTCTCGTCGGCGAACACGTGAACGGCCAAGCCCTTGTCATGCGCCATATAGATCGGCGCGGTCGCCGTGCCCCAATCCACCGTCGCCAGCCAGCCGGCATTGCAATGGGTGAGCACGTTGACGCGCTCGCCTTTTTTGCGTGCCGCGATTGCCTCGATAAGTTTAAGGCCGTGGCGGCCGATCGCCTGATTGATGGCAATGTCCTCGTCGGCGATTTCGCCGGCGCGTTTGAAGGCGGCGGCGACGCGTTCGGCGCGCGGCCGGTTGCGCACCGCGGCCAGCATCTGATCGAGCGCCCATTTGAGATTGATCGCGGTCGGCCGCGCCGCCAGCAGCGCCGCAGTGGCGCGCTCGAGATTTTCGTCGGAGGCGTCGGCCCGCAGCGCCAGCCACACCCCGTAAGCCGCGGTCGCCCCGATCAGCGGCGCCCCGCGCACTTGCATGGATTGAATCGCACGCACCGCATCGTCCAGCGTTTTGAGCTTTATTGTGGCAAAGCGATGCGGCAGCAGCGTCTGGTCGATGACGCCGACGCATGTCCCGTCGCTCTCGACCCAGATCGTGCGCGTGTTTTTGCCGTCGACTTTCATGCGCCATTCATAACGCGCTTCAGGACGGCCGACAAACCGCGCACAAATGCCGCCACAAATCGGTCCGTAGCCGGCCCAAATTCCGGCCCGCGCCCGACGCGATGGCCAAGGAACATTCCCCGGTCTGAGATTCTTCCACCCAGAGGGAGTTAACTCATGCTTGCTATGCGCGCGAGGGCTGCGGCTCTCGCTTTTTTTATGCTGCCGTTCGTTTGGTCCGGTCAGGCCACCGCCAAGGCGGTCACGGGTAAGCCCGTGGTCGAAGTCGCGTTCGTGCTCGACACCACCGGCTCGATGGGTGGGCTGATCGAGGGCGCCAAACGCAAAATCTGGTCGATCGCGACCGCGATCGTCGATGCCAATCCCGATGCCGAAATCCGCATGGGGCTGGTCGCCTACCGCGATATCGGCGACGACTATGTCACCAAAAAATTCGAACTCACTACCGATATCCAGGATCTCTACGCCAATCTGCTGGAGCTGCACGCGCGCGGCGGCGGCGACTGGCCCGAGAGCGTCAACGAGGCGCTGCACGTCGCGGTGACGAAACTGTCCTGGACGCAAGGCTCCGAGATTTGCCGCATTATGTTCTTGGTCGGCGACGCACCGCCGCACATGGACTATGCGCAGGACGTGAAATATCCCGAGGTGCTGCGCATGGCGCGCGAACGCGATATCGTGGTCAACGCCGTGCAAGCGGGCGGCGCACGCGATACCGAGCGGGTGTGGCGCGAAATCGCCCAGATGGGCCACGGCCGCTACATCCCGATTCCGCAGGACGGCGGCCACCTGGTGGTGATTGAAACGCCGTACGACACCGAGATCATCGAGCTGCAGAACAATATCAACGGCACGGTGATCCCCTACGGTCCGCGCCAGCAGCGCGGCGATGTCGAGAAAAAGACCCGGCAGGCCGCCGCCGCGCCTGCACCGGTCGCCACCGAAATGGCCGGCTACATGTCGCGCAACGCGGCGAAAACCTCCGGCGAAGTCATCACCGGCGCCGGTGACCTGGTGGCCGACGTCAAGGCCGGGCGGCAAAAGCTCGACGCCGTCAAGCCCGAAGACCTGCCGGACTCGCTGCGCGGCATGAATGCGGTCGAGCGCCAAAGCTTCATCGACAAGCAAGAGGCGAAACGCAACGCGCTCAATGAACGCATGGCCGCGCTGGTCAAACAGCGCGACGGTTACGTGCACGACCAGGCCAAGAAGTCGCCGACCCGGACGGCCGACAGCTTCGACCGCGCCGTCGAGGACACGCTGCGCGCGCAGATCAAGCGCTAGGCTTGCCGCGTCGACGGCTTTGCCGCAATCTCCCGCCGGTGCAAATCGGCGGGAGAAGTGGCGATGCCACCGATCGATTACGAAAAGGAATACGACAACCGCGGCCGGGTGCCCGAACATCCGGAGATTTTTGCGCGCTGGCAACGCGAGGCGGTGGCTTATCGCGAAGCCGCGCAAGACGCCGAATTCGGTCTCGCCTACGGCCCCTCGCCGCGCCAGATGATCGATTTGTTTCCCGCCAAGGACGACGACGCGATGACGCCGCTCGCTTTGTTCATTCATGGCGGCTGGTGGCGCTCGCTCGACCCTTCAATGTTCAGTCAGGTGGCGGCCGGGCCGAACGCGCGCGGCATCACCGTCGCGGTCGCCGGCTATGATTTCTGCCCGCAGATTTCTATCGCCACCATCATCGAAGAAATGCGCGCGACCTGTTTGTGGCTGTGGCGCAGATACGGAAAACGCATTTTCGTCTATGGCCATTCCGCCGGCGGACATCTGGCCGCCTGCCTGCTGGCGCAGGACTGGAAAGCGTTTGCGTCCGACGCGCCGGCCGATCTGGTTCCGGCGGCTTACGCGATCTCCGGCGTGTTCGATCTGGCGCCGCTGGTTCACGTGTCGCAGAATTCCGATTTGCGGCTCGACGAAGCGGAAGCGCGGCGGGTATCGCCGCTGCATTGGAAAGTCCCCGCCGGGCGCACGCTCGATGCGGTGGTCGGTTCGCTCGAATCGAGCGAGTTCCTGCGCCAGAGCAAAATCATCGCCGAGGGTTGGCGTTCGCGCGGCGTCGCGGCGCGCTACGAAGAGATTGCCGGCACCAATCATTTCACCATTGTCGATGCGTTGAGCGATCCCGGCAGCGCGATGACGCGGCGGGTGGCGGAGCTGGCGCAATTCACCAGCGCGATCGTAGTGTGATGTTGCTTCTCCGCGCGTCCCCGCTTTCGCGGGGACGAACGGTTGGAACATATTTAATTGTCAAACAGCCAATTAGCCAACGCAAGCGCGCGCCGGGTTTGCCCGGTTCGCGCCAAGACAAGCGCTATCGCCCGTATTCTTTGCGGCCCCGGGTAGGCCGTCTTCCACTTCCTCGCCCCTCGAAAAGCGAGGGGATGGCGCGCCGATGGGCGCGTCATGCAGTGTAAGTCACACCTCCTTGCGAAGGTGTGGCGCCTCTCGGCGCGCCATCGCAGCGTCTTTGCGGCGCCGGGCCGCGCTTCCTGCGTTCCGTTTCGTCCCGCCTTCGGCTCTCGGGCGCGGCCCCTTTTGGGTAGCCGCACCGTCGAGCCTCAGGCAGAGCTAACAGCCCGCCGTCAGCGAGCTCCTCGCGGGGGGCCATAGTGCCCCCGAGCGGTGCCCCGGCGCCGCCCGAGTGCAGGAGGAGCGTTCGTCTCCTGCCCGCGGGCGCCGCATCCGATCCCACTTTCATCACGCTTCATGAGAGCGCCCTCGGTGGATCGGACGCGGCCATAATAAACCCGCCCGGATGAGCGGGGATAAGTTTTCTGTCGAGTTTTGTTTTGCTGTGTCGCCGGCGCAACAGCGTCACGCTGCCCCTGTGCTGTCATGGCCGGGCTTGACCCGGCCATCCATGAGGCAACTCGGCAACGGCAGACTTACGTAAGGTTTTCAATTGCTGCCTCTCATCATGGATGCGCGGGTCAAGCCCGCGCATGACACAGAATTTTTTGCATGCCTTTCCGTGCAAACAAAAACCCCGCCGGCGTCCCGGCGGGGCTTTTGCGCGTCCAACCAATGACGGCGATCAGATCGCCATCTTGAGTTCCTTGGTGGCGCGAAACGCTACTTTGCGGGCGGCCTTGATTTGGATCGGCTCGCCGGTCGCAGGATTGCGGCCCATGCGGGCGGCGCGCTTGCGCACTTGCAGAATGCCGAGCCCGGCGATCTTCACCCGCTCGCCCTTTTTCAGGTGCTTGGTGATGAGACCGACGAGGTCGGCCAACATTTCCTGACCTTGCTTCTTGGTAAGCTCGTGCTGGTCGGCCAGCGTGTACGCCAACTGCTTGGTGGTGATCGGCTTGTCTGCCATGACCTCTGCTCCTGTTGCGCACCATGCGCCGTTACTCCAGCCCTATGAGATTCGCGGCCTGCGGGAAAGGGCCGAAACGACCGGGAACACAGAAAATCGGGCTTTTTTGCACTGCGGCAGGGCGTTGCCGCTGGCGGGCGTTTCGTCTATTGAGGCCAATAGGCGCCCGTAGCTCAGCTGGATAGAGCGTTGCCCTCCGAAGGCAAAGGTCGGACGTTCGAATCGTCTCGGGCGCGCCAAATTATCCAATACATTAACGAGTTCCGGTGGTTGAGGAGCCGGCAGAGCGACCTCCCCGGCGAAAGATGAACGGGCCAAATGAGCAATCAACTTGGGCGCCTTGTTACTGTTCCAGTGCGCGAAGTATGGACGCACGAAGCGAATCACTTCACGCCGTGGCTTGCGTTATCCGAGAATATAAAACTGCTCGGTGAAACCCTCGACCTCGGCGAGATAGAAGTTGAAGGGACGGAAAAGGATGTCGGACGATTTTCTGCTGACATCGTTGCTCGCGATGAACGTGGCGCGTTCGTCTTAATTGAGAACCAATTAGAGGCGACGGACCACCGTCACTTAGGACAAATCCTCACCTACTTGGCGGGCCTTGAGGGCGATCCGACAATTGTTTGGATAGCAACAAAATTTCTTGAAGAACACCGAGCAGCGATTGACTGGCTTAATACAAACACCAATGACCGCTTTGATTTTTTCGGAATTGAAATGGAAGTTCTAAAGATTGGTGAAAGTGCTCCGGCGCCGCGATTCAATGTGGTCGCCAAGCCAAATGACTGGAGCCGAAGTGTACGCTCAGCAGCGCGCCAAGTGGGAGGCGTTGTATTAGCAGACCGTCACAGGTTGCGCATGGCGTACTGGGCCTCGTTTGGGGACTTTCTTAAAGCTCGGCAATCTGATTTCAAGATTCGTCGGGCAAACAAAGACCACTGGTTTCAATTTAGAATCGGCCGTAGCGGATTCAATTTAAATGCGCTTATTAGCACTCACAAGCATTGGCTAGGCGTCGAGCTATACATGCCTGACGACGCCGCAAAGACGACGTTTCGGGCGCTTGAGATGCAAAAAGAAGCTATTGAACGAGAGTTTGGTGAACCGCTGGACTGGCAAGAGTTGCCAGGCAAGAAAGCATCGCGGATCGCTCTCTACCGTTCGGACACAGATCCATCCGATGAGAAGCTAAGAGAAGAACAGCACCGCTGGATGTTGGAAAAGATGGACGCCTTTAAAAGGATGTTTGCCAACCGCGTCAAATTACTTCCCGCTGCAAGGTTGGCGGAAAGCGACGAGGACGAAGAGTGATCTCATAGGAGTAATACCATGCCGATCTCACGCCGCACTTTGATCGCCGGGCTCGGTCTCGGTTCTACGCTGAGCCTGCTGCCGCGCGCGGCGTTTGCCGCCTATCCGGACCGGCCGATCCATCTGATCGTGCCGTTCGCGCCCGGCGGCAATGCCGACATTGTCGGCCGCATCGTCGGCGAACGGATCTCGAGCGCGCTCGGCCAGCCGGTGGTGGTCGACAACCGCGGCGGCGCCGGCGGCAGCATCGGCGCCGAAGCGGTCGCGCGCGCCACGCCCGACGGCTACACGCTGTTCGTCGGCTCGAACGGCCCGCTCACCGTCAATCCGTTCGTGCAGGCCAAGCTCGGCTACGACCCGCTCAAGGATTTCGCCGCCGTGGCGCTCACCAGCTACGTGCCGCACGTGATCATCCTGAACGAGAAGGTCGAAGCCAAGACATTGCCGGAGCTGATCGCGCTGTCGAAGCAAACGCCGGTCAACATCGCCACCAGCGGCGTCGGCAGCGCGACCCACATGACGCTCGAGCGCTTCAAGGCCGCGACCGGCGCCAATGTCACGCACATCCCCTACAAGAGCGGCGGCGCGCTGATGCCCGACCTGATGGGCGGCAGCATCCAGGCGGCGATGACGGAATTTTCCACCGCGCTGCCGCTGCACAAAGGCGGCAAGGCACGCATCGTGGCGGTCGCTTCGGCGCAGCGTTCGCAATTGGCGCCCGATATCGCGACCTTCATCGAAGGCGGGGTGAAGGGGTTCACCGCGCAGAGCTACATCGGCATCCTGGCGCCCGCCGCCACGCCGGCGGCCATCGTCACGCAGGTGCAGAAAGCGATCGTCGCCGGCCTCACCGGCGCCTCCGACAAATTACGCGCCATGGGTTCGGAGATCGCCACGTCCGAGCAGATGACGCCGGAAGGCTTTACCGCCTTCATCCGCGCCGATTACGACCACATGCGCGAGGCCGCCAAGCTCGCCGGCATCGTCCCGCAATGAGCGGCGCGCTGCCGGGGGGCGCCTGCGACTGCCACTGCCACGTGTTCGGCCCGGCCGCGCGCTTTCCCTATGCGGAGCCGCGCAGCTACACGCCGGACGACGCGCCGCTGGAAGCCTATCTGGCGCTGCTCGATCGCCTCGGCTTCGATCGCGGCGTGCTGGTGCAACCGAGCGCCTATGGCCGCGACAACGCGGCGATGCTCGATGCGCTGGCACGCGAACCCAAACGCCTGCGCGGCGTGGCGGTAGGCGGTGGCGAATTGAGCGCGGCGACGCTCAAAGCCTGGCACGCCGCCGGCGTGCGCGGCTTGCGCGCCAACGAATTCCGCCGCGACGGCAAGCCCTATTACCAGAACGGCGTCGGCTTAATGGAGATCGAGCCGCTGCTGCCGCTCATCGCCGATCTCGGCTGGCACCTGCAGCTCTGGATCGACGCGCGCGACCTGCCCGACATGGCAAGCGCGCTTGCGCGCGTGCCGGTGCCGGTGGTGGTCGATCACATGGGCCGCCTCGAGCACCATCACGGTACGCACAATGCCGGCTTCCAGGCGTTGTTGCGCGGGCTCAGTGAAGGAAAATTATGGGCGAAGCTGTCTGGCACCTACCGGCTGGGCGCGACGGCGCCCGATTACGGCGAGGCGCGGCCGTTCCACGACGCGCTCATCGCCGCCAATCCGCGCAATCTGGTGTGGGGCACCGACTGGCCACATCCGCGCCCGGAAGGGCCGCTGCCGGACGCCGCGCGGCTGCTGCGGGTTTTTCTCGACTGGACCGGCGACCGCGCCTTGCGCCGCGCCATCCTCACCGACAACCCGGCGCGGCTGTACGATTTTCCGAACGCGTAAGATCGCGGAAAAGCGAGCGTCATGAAGTTGCCCGGCCCCGATCATCCAATCACCATCGCACGCAACGCCAGCCGCGTGCGCGTTGTGTTCGCGGGCGAGGCAATCGCCGACACGACGCGCGCTCTCACGCTGCGCGAGGCGGGCTATGCCCCGGTGCACTATATCCCGCGCGCCGACGTGGTCATGCACCTGCTCAAGGCCACCGCGCATGCCAGCCATTGCCCCTACAAAGGCGACGCCAATTATTTCTCGATCGTCGCCGGCGGCAAGACGGCGGAAAACGCCGTGTGGAGTTACGAACAGCCTTACCCGGCAATGAACGAGATCAAAGAATATCTGGCGTTCTATCGCAACCGCGTGGACAAAATCGAAGAAAGTCCGGCCCGCTAGTGCAACCTTGGCCCCTTGAGAAACTTCGCCCGGTCGGATGAATTCACCCGCACGTCGAAGGTGACGCCCTCGCGATAGAGCGTGAGCGGCACCTCGGCGCCGGCTTGGCCGAGCGCCCAGACCTTGCGGTAAAGGCCCGCGAGCGTGGTCACACTCTCGCCCTTGACCGCCAGGATCACGTCGCCGGTTTTGAGTTCCGCGCGCGCCGCCGGGCCCTTGGGCGCGATGCCGACCACCACGATCTTGTCCTCGATCTCGGTCGAATAGACCCCGAGCCAGGGCCGCGCCGGCTTGTTGACGCGGCCGAATTTGCGCATGTCGTCGAGGATCGGTTTGAGCAGATCGATCGGCACCACCATGTTGAGATGCTCGTTCTTGCCCTCGCGCGCACGCTCGAGCTGCAGCGAGCCGATGCCGATCAGCTCGCCCTTGGGCGAGATCAGCGCGGTGCCGCCCCAATTGGGATGCGCGGGCGAGGTAAAGATCGCCTCGTCCAGCACGTATTCCCAATAGCCGGCGAATTCCTGTTTGGCGGTAATGCGGCCGGCGAGCGAGCGGGTGCGCCCGCCGGCGCCGCCGATCACCACGCGCTCGCCGATCTCGGCTGAGCCCGACGAGCCGATGGGCAGCGCCGGCAGATCCAGTTTGCCAAGCGCCTGCACCAGGCCGAAGCCGGTCTCCTGGTCTTGCCCAAGCGCATGGCCTTCCATCACGCGGCCGTCGCCGAGATGCAGCCAGACGGTGGCGGCTTCCGTGATCAGATAGCCGACGGTGAGCACTAGCCCGTTGTCGATCAGCACGCCGTTGCCGGCGCGCTCGACCCCCAGCGTCTCGGCGGTGAAGCCGTCGGGCGGGATGATCGAATGCAGGCCGACCACCGCGGACAGCGCGTGCTCGAGGTCGTAAGGATAGTCCTCGGCGCGCGGCTGCGCGGAGGGCGGCACCTTCCATTCGGTCAACGCGGCCATGCCGGACTCCATGTCTTTCCCTATCATACGCATCCGGGCGCAGGCGAGAAGATGGCGTCCGGCATGATAGAGTAAAGCCCGACCATGACCCCGCTCTCCATCCTCGATCTTTCGCCCGTCTCGGCCGGCTCGACCGGCGCCCAGGCGCTGCGCAATTCGCTCGATCTGGCGCGGCTGGCCGATGGCCTGGGCTATGTGCGCTATTGGGTGGCCGAGCACCA
>Ga0066789_10001537_pt1 | contig 9983 bp, 12 predicted proteins | sample OrgsoiDNA2013049_FD_70960 | JGI IMG/M metagenome (GOLD analysis project Ga0066789, IMG submission 70960) | Permafrost soil microbial communities from the Arctic, to analyse light accelerated degradation of dissolved organic matter (DOM) -... | ecosystem: Environmental > Terrestrial > Soil >...
CGATGCCCGATTGCATGCGCGGCCTCAACGAGAGCGGCCTGCGCGACGTCGTGCAGGAAGTCATTCGCGACCGCCCATTTCTCGGCATCTGCCTGGGATTGCAGATGCTTTTCGACGAGAGCGAGGAAGGGCCCACTTCCTGCCTCGGCTTGCTGCATGGCCGCGTGGAACGTTTCCCTGACGCTGCGATGGTCGATGCGAGCGGCGCCAGGCTCAAGGTCCCGCACATGGGCTGGAACCGCGTTCGCCAGACGCGGCCGCACCCGCTTTGGCAAGGCATTGCTGACGCAACCCGCTTCTATTTCGCACATAGCTACTACCCGGTGCCGGATGACAGTGCGTTGACGGCCGCCAGCGTCGATTATCCAACGGCGTTTACTTGCGCGATTGCAAGCGCTAATATCTTTGCCGTGCAGTTCCATCCAGAGAAGAGTCACCGCGCCGGTCTCCAGCTGCTTGCCAACTTCGTCGCCTGGAACGGACGCGCCTGAGGTAACTTCGGTAACTTCGCGCCGCTCTCCCGGCCGCGACCCCACCGCCGCCATGCACATCATTCCTGCAATCGATATCAAGGACGGGCACTGCGTCCGCCTGAAGCAAGGCGAGATGCACTCGGCCACCGTGTTCTCCGAGGATCCGGCGGCGATGGCGCAGCATTGGCTCGAACTCGGGGCAGGGCGGCTGCACATCGTCGATCTGAACGGCGCGTTCGCCGGCAAGCCGAAGAACGAATCGGTGATCCGCGAAGTCGTCAGCGTCATCGGCGAGGAAATTCCCGTGCAGCTGGGCGGCGGTATCCGCGACCTCGACACCATCGAGCGCTATCTCGATGACGGCATTACCTATGTGATCATCGGCACTGCCGCGGTGAAAAACCCCGGCTTTCTGCACGATGCCTGCTACGCGTTTCCGGGCCACATCATCGTCGGGCTCGACGCGCGCGAGGGGAAGGTCGCCACCGACGGCTGGTCGAAGATGACCGGTCACGATGTCGTCGATCTCGCCAAGAAGTTCGAGGACTACGGTGTCGAGGCCATCGTTTACACCGACATCGGCCGCGATGGCATGCTGACCGGCGTGAACATCGAGGCGACCGTCAATCTGGCGCGTCAACTCAAGGTTCCGGTGATCGCGAGCGGGGGCATCAACAGTCTCAAGGACATCAAGGAACTCGCCAGCTTCGAGAGCGAGGGCGTCGCGGGCGCTATTGCCGGTCGCGCGCTGTACGAGGGCACGCTCGATTTCAAGGATGCGCTGAAGGCTGCCCGGGGCAAGTAGGTCCGATTTCATTCGGACCGCGGTGGTAGTCTTTGCGTCAGCGCGCGAATGAATTCGCGCCTACACTTATGGGCCTCGCCAAACGCATCATCCCCTGCCTCGACGTCGCCAATGGCCGCGTCGTCAAGGGCGTCAACTTCGTCAACCTCAAGGACGCCGGAGACCCGGTCGAGGTCGCGCGCCGCTACGATGAACAAGGCGCCGACGAACTCGCCTTCCTCGACATCAAGGCGAGCGTCGAAACCCGAGGCCTGCTCTACGACATGATCGAAGCGGTGGCCGATCAGGTGTTCATCCCGCTGACAGTCGGCGGAGGCGTCGCTCACGTGGACGATATCCGCGCACTGCTCAACGCGGGCGCAGACAAGGTCAGCATCAACACGGCGGGCGTGAAAGATCCGGCCCTGATCGCGCGCGCCGCGCGCCGCTATGGCGCCCAATGCATCGTGGCGGCGATCGACGCCCGGCAGTCCGGGCCGGGGCGGTGGGAGGTTTACACTCATGGGGGCCGCAACGCGACGGGGCTCGATGCCCTCCAGTGGGCGCGCGATGTCGTGAAGCTCGGGGCCGGCGAGATTCTGCTCACGAGCATGGATCGCGATGGCGTCCGTACCGGCTTCGACCTCGGCTTGACGCGCGCGGTCGCGGACGCAGTCGATGTACCGGTGATCGCATCCGGCGGTGTCGGCACGCTGCAGCACCTGGTTGAAGGCATTACCCAGGGCGGCGCAGCCGCCGTGCTTGCGGCGTCGATTTTCCACTATGGGGAATTCACCGTCGGCCAGGCCAAGGCCGCGATGGCCGCGGCGGGCATCGAAATCCGGGAATGAAAAGACAATGCAGGAAAATTGGCTCGACGCGGTAAGCTGGAACGATGACGGCCTGGTGCCCGCCATCGCGCAGGACGCCGGCACCGGCAAGGTGCTGACGCTCGCGTGGATGAACCGCGACGCGCTCGCGCGCACGGCGCAAACGCACCTCGCGCACTACTGGTCGCGGTCGCGGCGCAAACTGTGGCAAAAGGGCGAGGAGTCCGGTTACGCGCAGCATGTGCGCGAGATCCGGCTCGACTGCGACAACGACGCGATTCTTCTGGTCGTGGAACAGGATGGAGGCATCGCGTGTCATACCGGCCGGGCGCGCTGTTTTTTCCAGAAGCTCGAGGACGGCGCCTGGCGCACGGTCGAGCCGGTACTCAAGGACCCGAAAGCGATCTATGGAACCAAGTAAAGACACATTGCGCAGAATTGCGGCCAAGATCGAAGCGAACCGCAACGCCGACCCGGTCGTCTCCTACGTCGCGACGCTGTTCGCGAAGGGAGACGACGCGATCATCAAGAAGGTCGGCGAGGAGGCGACCGAGGCGGTCATGGCCGCCAAGGATGGTGATAAGATCCGGATAACTTCGGAGCTTGCCGACCTCTGGTTCCATTGCTTGGTCCTGCTGGCCAGGTTTGGCATGGGTCCGCAAGACGTGCTGGACGAACTGGAACGGCGCGAAGGGATGTCCGGGCTCGAGGAAAAGGCTGCGCGTGGAGCACCCGGCGCGAAACGCTGACAAAGTGCGCAGACCTGCCGGCAGCGACGCCATGGACGACTGTATTTTCTGCAAGATCGCGCGGGGCGAGATCCCGTCGAAAAAAGTCTACGAGGATGACGAGATCCTCGCGTTTCACGACATCAACCCGCAGGTTGCGGTGCATTTCATGATCATCCCGAAAAGGCACATCGCGTCGCTGGGCGATGCGAGGAGCGAGGATGCGGGCGTGCTGGGAAGAATGCTGGCGATGTCGGGGCGGCTGGCGCGGGAGCAGGGTTCGCGCGACGGCTACCGGACGATTATCAACACCGGTCGTATCGGCCGACAGGACGTGATGCATTTGCACATGCACATCCTGGGCGGACCCGAGCCGCTGGGCAGAATGCTGCCCAAGGATTGAGAGCCGAACAAGGCCCCAAAGGAGATCGAGCATGGGTGGACTGAGCATCTGGCACTGGCTGATCGTATTGCTGGTCGTGGTTCTGATATTCGGCACCAAGAAGTTGCGCAACATCGGGCAGGACCTCGGTGGCGCGGTGAAGGGTTTCAAAGACGGCATGAAGAGCCCCGACGGTTCCGATCCTGCGCCGCCCGCGAGCGCCACGCCGGACGCTTCGCAGCAGATCGCCGGACAAACGATCGAAGGCGAAGTAAAGAAAGAGAAGACGCTGTAGCTGTGCGGGCAGGATGTTCGACATTGCGTTCAGCGAGATTGCGCTCATCGCCGTCGTGGCCCTGGTGGTGATCGGCCCGGAACGGCTGCCCAAGGTCGCGCGCACGCTGGGGCACATGTTCGGGCGCCTGCAGCGGTACGTGAACGACGTCAAGGCCGATATCAACCGCGAAATCGAGTTCGATGAGTTGCGCAAGCTGAAGAGCGAGGTGCAATCGGCCGCTCAGGACATCGAGCGCTCGGTGTCGCAGGCGGCCTCCGAAGTCGAAACCGGCGTGCGCTCGGTCGAATCCCAATTCAACGCGGCTGGATCAGAGGCGGCGTCTGCGGCAAGCGCCGACCCGCCGGCGCAGCACACGGAAACGGCGGCTGGCGATGCGCCGGGCCAAGCACCCAAGGCGAACGCCGATATGCCCAGGCAATCGACGCTGCCCGGTCTCGATCGCATCTGACGTGCCGGCGCCGGCTGGCGCTGTACCTGACCCCCCAACCCGGCGCGCTACAATTGCGGCCGCAACTGCGTGCCGCTGGCATTCCCGATGACCGACCCCGCTTCCAACCCTGACAACACGCAGGAAACCTTCATTTCGCACCTGGTCGAGCTGCGCAGCCGGCTGATGCGCTCGATCATCGCGGTCGTCATCGTGCTGCTGTGCCTGTTTCCGTGGGCCAAGGAAATCTACGCGTTTCTCGCGGCGCCGCTGCTCAAGGCGCTGCCGCACGGCAGCACCATGATCGCCACCGACGTCACCGGCACGTTTCTCGTGCCGCTGAAGGTCACGGTGATGGCGGCGTTCCTGATCGCGCTGCCGTACGTGCTGTTTCAGATGTGGGCATTCGTCGCGCCGGGCCTCTACAAGCACGAGCAGCGGCTTGCGGCTCCCGTCATCGTGTCGAGCATGTTCTTCTTCGCCCTCGGGATGTCGTTCGCGTATTTCGCGGTGTTTCCGATCGCGTTCGGATTCTTCGCCAACTACGCGCCCACGGGCGTGCAGATGATGACCGACATCGACAAGTATCTGTCGTTCGTGCTGACGATGTTCATCGCGTTCGGGATCACCTTCGAAGTACCCGTCGTCGTCATCGTGCTGGTTCGTCTCGGCGTCGTGAAGCTGGAAACGCTGCGCTCGATACGCGGCTACGTCGTGGTCGGCGCGTTCGTGGTTGGCGCGATCTTCACGCCGCCCGACATCCTGTCGCAGGTGATGCTTGCGGTGCCGTTATGGCTGCTGTTCGAGCTGGGATTGCTGGTGGCGCGCTTCATCAGCGTGTCCAAGCGAGAAGACGATGCCGCCGAGGAAGAGAAGTCGACTTAGCGCGAACCGCCAGCACGTTCAGCGACAGGGATCCTGCATGACTTTTCGTCTTCGCGCTGCCGTCGCGCGCCTGGTCGTTGCGCTTCTCGTGCTCGTCAGTTGCATGGCCGCTGCCGCGGATCCGGCCAAAATCCTGCGGCTTGCCACCAACGACATCGACACGCTCGATCCGCAACAATGGCAGGACCGGTATTCGCAGGAGATCGGCACGTCGATCTTCGAGTCGCTCTACGAGTGGGATTACCTCGCGCGGCCGCCGGGCATGGTTCCCAACACCGCGGCGGTTGCGCCCGAGGTCTCCGCGGACGGGAAGACGTGGACGGTCCGACTCAAGCCGGGCATTCACTTCACCGACGATCCCGCGTTTCGCGGCAAGCCTCGCGAACTCGTCGCCGAGGATTATGTTTACGCGCTGAAGCGCGATCTCGATCCCAATCTTCGAAGCGGCGGCGATGCCATCTCGACGGACCTCATCGTCGGCATGCGGCCGGTCGTGGACGCCGCGAGCAAGCCCGGTACGAAGTTCAACTACGATACCCCCGTCGAAGGTTTGCGTGCGCTGGATCGCTATACGCTGCAGTTCCGCCTCACCGAACCCAACTTTCCGATGATGACCGTCAGGCTCGTCGAAACGCTTGCCGTGGCGAGAGAGGTGGTGGAAGCGGCGGGCGGCGACATCCAGACTCGTGTCGTGGGCACCGGCCCGTACCGGCTCAAGGAATGGAAGCGCGGCACGAAGATCGTGCTGGAAGCCAATCCTGCGTACCGCGCCATCACGTTTCCGGATAGCGCGAACCCGGCGCATGCCGCGATGGTGCGCGACATGAAAGGCAAGCGCCTGCCGCAGGTCGGGAGGATCGAATTCAGCGTCATCGAGGAAAATCAGGCGCGGCTGCTGGAATTCGAGCGCGGTGGCCTCGACGTCATCGAACTCAAGGGCGATGGAGCGATGCGACTGCTCAAGAATGGCGAGCTCGATCCCGCGCTGGCGAAACGCGGCGTCCGCCGGCAATCCTATCCGCTGAACTCGGTGCGGTCGGTGTCCTTCAACATGGAAGATCCCGTCGTCGGCGGCTACGACAAGGTGCACATCGCGCTTCGCCGCGCGATCGCGCTTGGTTTCGATGTCGATGCCTTCATCAGCGTCGTCTATGGCGGCCAGTCACTGCCCGCAATGCAGATCCTGCCGCCCGGCGTTTCGGGTTTCGATCCGGAACGCGTGGGCAGGCCGCGCTACGACCCGGCGACCGCGAACAAGCTGCTCGACGCGGTCGGCTACGGCAAACGCGACAAGGAAGGCTTCCGCCTCGCGCCTGACGGCAAACCGCTAGTGCTCACCATGACCACGTTCACCGGTACCGTGTGGCGCGAAATGCAGACCCTGTGGAAGAAGAACATGGATGCGCTCGGCGTGCGAATGGTGTTCCGCTCGGTGCCGACGCAGGACCTGTTCAAGGAAACCGCGCAGGGCAAGTACCAGCTCAGCGTGCACGGACGCAGCACCACGCCAATGGGGCTCGTCTTCATCACCCTCCAAAGCAAGCAGATGCCGGAGACCAACGATCCGCGCTTTCGTTTCGATGCCTATGATCTGGCGCTCGAGCAGTACATGCATGCGCGGACCGATCCGGAGCGAATGGCCGCTGCGCGCACCATGCACGACATCGTCGCCACTTACGTCCCGATGATCCCACTGGTCGTCGACGTCGAGAACGCCTTCGTGCAGCCATGGGTCAGTGGCTACAACCGCTCGCCGTTCGCCACCTACTACAAGTTCGTCGACATCGACCTGGCAAGGAAAGGCGAGGCCGGCGCGCGCTGAATGGGCGCTAGCGAGGTGAGCTACCGGAAGGGCCGAACTGCTATTACGACGTGCGCACTTTCGGCCGTTTGCCGACTGTCACTTCGAGTTCGACCGGTTTTTTCTCGCGCAGCACCTTGAGTTTCACTTGCGTGCCGGGCGTCAGCGCTGCGATTTGCGACAGCAGCGCGGAGACGTCGTGCGTTGTCTTGCCGTCGAGTTCGAGTACCACGTCGCGTGCCTGCATGCCGGCGTGATCGGCGGGTCCGCTTCGGAGCACCGCGCGAATGAGCACGCCGTCGGTCGCGGGCAGCGCCAGTGCCGAGGCGAGCTCGGGAGTGATCTCCTGCGGCTCGATGCCAAGCCAGCCGCGCGTGACTTCGCCATCGCGGATGATCTGCTCGAGCACGTTCCTGGCGATCGTGACCGGAATCGCGAAGCCGATGCCCTGGGACCCGCCGCTTTGCGAAAAGATGGCGCTGTTGATACCGATCAGGTTGCCGCCGCTGTCGACGAGGGCGCCGCCTGAGTTGCCCGGGTTCACGGCCGCGTCGGTCTGGATGAAATCCTCGAACCGGTTGATCCCGAGATGGTTGCGGCCAAGCGCGCTCACGATGCCATGCGTCACCGAGCTGCCGAAGCCGAACGGACTGCCGATGGCAAGCACGGCATCGCCGACCTGCACGTTGTCGAGCTTGCCGAAGGTCACCGCGGGCAAATCCTTGCCTTCGGTCTTGAGCACCGCGAGATCGGACTCCGGGTCGCTGCCGCGAACCGTCGCGCGCATCCGCCGGCCGTCGGATAGCACGAGCTGGATGTCGTCGGCATCTTCGATCACGTGGTTGTTGGTCAGCACGAAGCCTTCGCTGCTGACGATCACGCCTGACCCAAGGCTGGTCGCGCGACGCGTCTCGCCTTCGGGGAGGCTCGGAAAAAAGCGGCGCATGATCGGATCGTCGAGCATCGGATTGCGCTGCTTGACGTCCTTGCTCGTGTAAATGTTGACGACCGACGGCGTTGCCTTCTTCGCGGCATCGGCCAGGCTGTCGATTTTCGGGCCCGCGATCGTGCCCAGCGATTCTTCGATCAGAACGACGTTGTTCCTGCCAGTGAAGCGCGCAAGCAAGTCCGGACGCAACGTGACGACGACAAAAAGGACCGCCAGGCAAACGGTGGCAACCTGAGCGAACAGCAACCAGAAACGACGCAGCATGGCCAAGACGATAATCCGTGAGTTGCGTTCAACTTGAATTATAGACGCCCGCTATCGCAACGCAGCATCGGCGTGGACGGCACGCGCCGGCGCCCGCTGGAGCGCCGCCGCTAATCGGCTGTTTTAATAGCGGTTTCTGAGGCTTTTCTGACGCGAGGCTTCCGGAAAAGGGGACAAATCCTTTATACTTCCAAGGTTTGGGGATTCGCTGGCGTAGGGAACAAAAGGGGACATGAGGGGACCGGCTCAAATGGCAAATGAGGCACAAGACGGCAGCATGGACACAAAGAAGCGCCGGTTCCTGATTGGGGCAACGGCGGCGGTCGGTAGCGTGGGCGTCGTTGCGGCCGTGCTCCCCCTGGGCTGGAGCATGATGCCCAGCGAGCGGGCCAGAGCCGCGGGCGCACCGGTTGAAGTGGACATCAGCAAGCTCGAGCCCGGCCAGCAAATCAAGGTTGAATGGCGCGGCAAGGTCGTGTGGGTGATCAACCGCACGCCGACGATGTTGCAGAATCTGCCCAAGCTCGACAGCCAGCTCGCAGATCCAAATTCGAACGATTCGATTCAGCCGGCCGACGCGAAAAACGGTTATCGCTCGATCAAGCCCGAAATATTCGTCGCGGTGGGCATTTGCACGCACCTCGGATGCTCGCCGACGTATCGGCCCGATATCGCGCCTGCGGACCTGGGTCCGGAATGGCTGGGCGGATTCTTCTGTCCCTGTCATCAATCCAAATTCGACCTCGCCGCCCGCGTCTACAAAGGTGTCCCGGCACCGACGAATCTCACTATCCCACCGTACAAATTCGTGAGCGACACCAGGCTCCTCGTCGGTTCAGCCGACAAGTCGGCGTAGGCGGAGCGCGACAACATGCAAAAAATACTGACGTGGATCGACGATCGCTTTCCGCTGACGGCGCTGTGGAAGTCGCAGGTGTCGGAATACTACGCACCGAAGAATTTCAATTTCTGGTACTTCTTCGGCTCGCTCGCGCTGGTCGTGCTGGTGATGCAGATCCTCACCGGCATTTTCCTGACGATGAGCTACAAGCCCGATGCGACCAAGGCTTTCGAGTCGGTCGAATACATCATGCGCGACGTTGCAGGCGGATGGTTCATCCGTTACGCGCATTCGACCGGCGCGTCGGCCTTCTTCATTGTCGTCTACCTGCACATGTTCCGCGCGCTGCTCTACGGCAGCTATCGCAAGCCGCGCGAGCTCCTGTGGATCGTCGGCTGCTTCATCTATCTCGCGCTGATGGCCGAGGCGTTCTTCGGCTATCTGCTCCCGTGGGGACAGATGTCGTACTGGGGCGCGCAAGTCATCGTCAACCTGTTCTCGACCGTGCCGATCATCGGTGACGACCTGGGAACGTGGATTCGCGGCGACTACACGGTTTCCGACGTGACGCTGAATCGCTTTTTCGCGTTCCACGTCATCGCGGTCCCGCTGGTCTTGCTGATCCTCGTGGCGGTGCACCTGATGGCGCTGCACGAAGTCGGTTCGAACAATCCGGACGGCGTCGAGATCAAGGACAGGAAAGACCCGACGACTGGACACCCGCTCGACGGCATTCCGTTCCATCCGTACTACACCGTGAAGGACATCGTAGGCGTGGTCGTGTTCCTGGCGTTTTTCTCGATCGTGGTGTTCTTCTGGCCCGACGGCGGGGGTTATTTCCTCGAAGCCAACAACTTCATTCCCGCGAATCCGCTGCAGACGCCCGAGCATATCGCGCCCGTCTGGTACTTCACGCCGTTCTACGCGATGTTGCGCGCGGTACCGTCGTTCCTCAACTCGCAGTTCTGGGGCGTGCTGGTCATGGGCGCTGCGGTCGTCGTGCTGTTTTTCCTGCCGTGGCTCGACCGCAGCAAGGTCAAGTCGATCCGCTATCGCGGTTCGCTTTACAAGGGCTGGCTCGCGCTGTTCGTCGTGAGTTTCCTGATCCTGGGCTACCTTGGTGTTGTGCCGGTAACGGTATGGGGACAATTCAGCGACAAGGTGCCGCTGCTAGCTACGGCCGACAAGGCTACGGTCGTCGCGCGCGTGCTGACCGTCGTGTATTTCCTGTTTTTCCTGTTGATGCCGTGGTACACCGCGCGGGACAAGACCAAGCCGGTACCGGAAAGGGTGACCGGATAATGAAAGCGATCACCGGAAT
>Ga0066789_10001538_pt1 | contig 9982 bp, 8 predicted proteins | sample OrgsoiDNA2013049_FD_70960 | JGI IMG/M metagenome (GOLD analysis project Ga0066789, IMG submission 70960) | Permafrost soil microbial communities from the Arctic, to analyse light accelerated degradation of dissolved organic matter (DOM) -... | ecosystem: Environmental > Terrestrial > Soil >...
TGCCGCCAGCACCACCGTTGCCACCGTTGCCACCCGGGCCGGCCCCGCCGCCGCCACCGGCACCTGAGGTGTCGGTGTTAGTGTTCGACGCTGTCGCTGCGCCGCCGGTTCCAGCACCGGTTGTGGCTGCGCCCGTGGTTTGACTACCCGGGGTCGCCGCCCCACCGGTATTCGTCGACGTCGTCGCGCCACCGGTCGCCGCGCCAGCGGTGTTGGTCGCCGTAGTTGCGCCACCCGTGGCTGTCCCGGTCGTCGCCGCGCCGGAAGTGGTCGCGCCACCGGTCGCTGCGCCACCCGTGCCCGCCCCGGTCGTCTCGGTGCGGGTTGCAGACCCGGCCGTTTGAACCGCACCCAGTTGAGCTGGACTCGTCGTCTGAGTGACTCCGGTCGGATTGTTGATCGACAACGAAGGCGATGATCCCGACGAAGCGCCATTGTTGGTGAGCGTCGGCGACGCGGTGCCGCCATTGGCACTGCCGCTCGTCGCGGTCGTGCTGCCGGAGTTGGTTTGTGCTCCCCCGGTCGCTGCGCCCCCGGTTGCCGATCCGCTGGTCGCCCCGCCGCCTGCCGCGCCGGCGCCGCCGGTTGCCGTCGAAGTGGTCGCGCCACTCGAAGTTGCCGTCGGGTTCGCGTTGGAGGTGTTGGTGTTGGTGTTGGTGCGATTGCTGGTTTCGGTACTCGTGCGCGTGTTAGTTTCAGTGCTGGTACGAGTGTTACCAACCGTACTATCGTTATTGGCAGTCCCTGCGCCGCTTTGTGTGATGGTGTCGGCGGCAAGCGCCCCACCGGTCGAAAACATGGCCGAAATGACCATGGCAAGTAACGTCTTGTTCATTGCAAACTCCTTGTGAAGTGATTTTGAAGCGTTCTTTGTGCGTGGTACCTGCGCCGCCACGCAGTGGCCACCACGCCCCCACTGCTGGTTCTTGCACGCTTCCTTTCGATGGACACCCCGCCCCACCCGAAGCAAGGTCAACGTCGCCACCAGCGGTCAGTGTGAGAGCGGCACGACTCGCACGTAAATCCATCCACCGATATGTGTTTGTATATCTTTCGGTATAGCGTTGACATCGCAAGCGCGCGAAAGATGCTGCCGGGATGCGTGCCGGCCGGGACAGACGAGAAGGCGCTGGGCCGATTCGTCAATCGATCCCGAGGCAGCAAGTGTCTGCTCGCCCGGACGGGAGTATCGTATGTCCAGGAGAACGGGTTCTCTGGCCAAAGTTGAGATCGTGTCGCTAGAATATGGATAGTCCATCGACGCGATCAGGACTGTGTTGGGTATAGGTTTGCGAAAGGTGGGCGCTATGGGTAGGAGATCACGATCGGCGGTCCTATGGATTGCCTCATCGACGCTGGCTATTCCCGTTCTAGGGCAGAGCGTTTATCCCGTGCAAGGACAATCGCCGGAGCAACAAAAGCAAGACGAGTCCCGTTGCTCTGCGTGGGCCATGCAACAAAGCGGCTTCGATACGGCGAAGCCATGGCTTGCTCCGCAGGTTTCACCGTACTCGATTTCGGGAAGCAGCACGCGCGTTCGGGGCGCGACCGCGGCCGCGGTGGCTGGTGGCGGGACACATCCCGACGCTGGCGATGCGGTGGTAGCTGGCGCCATCATCGCAGCGTCTACGCAGCCCGCGACGGGCGCAACGACGGACGGGTCAATACGCCGCGAGGTCTTGGCCGCCGGTGCAGGCGCCGACCGCGAAATGCGCGCGCAACCGCGCGACGCGAAGATGCGTCAAGACTCGAGCATCGCCGGTAGTACTGCGTCGACATCTCTCGCGGCGAGTGCTGCGGCGGCTGCGATACTGGGTCGAGATGCAGGCAACGTGACTGCCGCAGGCGCGGTTGCTGCGCCGACGCCGCGCCGCGACATTAATCAGATGATCGTCCTGCAGGAGGAACCGCCCGTTTCGCAGCAGCAGCCGTCGCAGCAGGCATCATTCCAAAAGGCCCGAACTGAGTGCCTGGAGGCGCGCGGCTACACGGCGCCGTAATCGCTTTTCACGATGTGGCAAGTTGACGGTGCGCCATTGTTGAATAGCACATCAGTCCGGTGCCAACCTGAGATGCGGGCTTGCGATACTTCCCGCAGTACATATCAATGAGCCGCGAAATCAGCCATTTGTCAGGGACCGCGATCGCGATGGTCGTCGCTTCCGCTGCGTGCTTCACCGCGATCGACACCATCGTCAAGTATCTCGGGGCGCGCTATTCCGTGCCAATGCTCGTCTGGGCACGCTGGGGCGTCCCTGCGCTTATGATGATCGTTCTGCTCGGGCCGAAAATGCGTTGGGGCCTCTTGCGAACCGCCAATCCCAAACTCCAGTGCGTGCGCGGCGTTGTGCTCAGTCTGTCGTCGCTGTGCTTTTTTGGCGCACTCAAGTTCCTGCCCCTGGCCGAGGCCACCGGGCTCAACTACTCGACGCCAATCCTGGTTATTCTGATGGCCGGCTGGTTCCTCCACGAACGCGTCACGCGATCGCGCTGGCTATTTGTCGCAGCGGGATTTGTCGGAACGATACTCATCCTTCGCCCCGGCGGCGCGATGCTGCACGCGGCCTCGCTTTTCGCCATCGGCGGCGCAGCGCTCAACGCGACGTTTCAGATCCTTACCCGCAAGCTCGCGCACGAGGATTTGATGGTGTTGATCTTCTACCCCAGCTTGGTCGGCTCGGTGTTGATGACCTTCACTTTGCCGTTCTTTGCCGAAGCGTCGTTTGTGACTTCGGACATTCTGCTGTTCGCAGCGATAGGAGCTATCGGCGGATTGGGACATTTCCTCTTTATCCAGGCGTTTCAACGAGCGCCGGCTTCAACCATCGCTCCGTTCACTTATATGCAGCTCGTATGGTCGACGCTGGCGGGCTGGTTGATATTCGGCGCCTTCCCCGACGCGTGGGCGCTGGCGGGCATGAGCGTAATCGCGTCCAGCGGAATGCTGCTGGCGGGCTATGAACGCTGGCGCGCGGGTCTCTCCTCCGGGAACGCCGCAAACGAATCGCGACCGAGCGCGATGATAGTGGCTATCCCCGGTTCAGGTGTGATGGAGATCGCATCCCAAGGATATCGACGAGGCGTCTCTCCTGGAATATTTCCATTCGGGGCCGGCGAAACGGCGATGGTGTCTTATGGGGCGGGTCCTCCGAGGACCATCGTCAGGACCGACTAGCGGGCTTGCGGCGCGCCTCGTCGCAAAACGCAGCCGCAATCTGCTCGAGCGTCCGACGAGGTGTTGGCAAGCTTCGAATCGGGCAAGCTGCCACGCGCTTCCGGCGAAAGGCGTTGTGTTCGCAGCCGACGCGTGACTTCGCGATCATGCAGCTGCCACGAAAGTCACGTCGCCGAGAAATTCCTTACCCTGCACGAGTAACGTGCCGCTTCGCCCCGGAACCGTGCCGGGGGCAACCTCATGGCGCGGCAACGCGAGCGGCTGCACGGTCTCGTAGAGCCTGCGCATCGAAGTGACGTCGTAACCTTGCGCCTTCCAGCCCGGGATCAGCGCTTCGATTACCGGCGACAGCAGCATGCCTTCGAGCTCGGCGTGGAGGGTAAACACGTGACCGTGGCCGCGGGACGGCGGTGAAGCCGTCAGCGCCAGCAACCGCTCGGCCACATTGTCCGGCGTGACGCCATCGGTACCGATGAGTTCGTCGAGCGTCGGCAGCGTCGTCGGAAACTGAGGACAGCGGATCAACTCCGCGTTCCATACCGGCAGGTGCGGCAGCGCGCCGCGGCCGTCCGAGCAGTAGTCGAAGCCCAGCGACTGCGACAGGCGCAGTGCGTGCAGATTCATCTGCCAGCCTGCGGCGCCGTGAGTGCGCGGCGGCTCCTTGAAAATGTCGGCGAAGCGCTCGCACGCGAGCAGCATCTGCCGCTCGGTCCAATGCGCGCCCGCACCCGCCACGCCGTCCTGCCATTTGGTGTGGTCCCAGGCATGGATGCCGACCTCGAAGCCTTCGTCGCGCACGTGACGCATCACGTCGCCGCCGCGTTCGCCAATGTCCGGTCCGGGCAACAGCGTTCCATAGAGCAATGTCTTCATGCCGTAATGCTGGACGACGGAGGTTCGCTGCACTTTGCTGATGAAGCCCGGACGAAACACACGCTTGATCGCACGGCCGGTGTGGTCGGGGCCGACGCTGAACAGGAAGGTCGCTCCCGCACTGTGGCGGCGCAGGAGCTCGACCAGATTCGGCACGCCCTCGCGCGTTCCGCGCAGCGTATCGACGTCGATCTTGAGCGCGAGAATCATCAGTCGACGAGATGTCGAGCTTCGCCGACCTGGCCGCGATACGCATCGAAGATGTGCTTCAGCGAGTCCGCCATCGTGACCTTCGGTTGCCAATGCAGGTCGGCGCAGGTGTTGGCGATCTTCGGGACGCGGTTCTGCACGTCCTGATAGCCCTTGCCGTAGTAGGCGTCGGCGGTGGTCTGGATCAGCTCGACATTTTTCGCGTTGTCACGGTACTCGGGATAGGTCAGCGCCAGGTCGAGCATCATGCGCGCCACATCCTTGACCGAGCAGTTGTTCGCCGGATTGCCGATGTTGTAGATCTTGCTGCTGGCGATGCCGTTGTCGTTGGCGATGATTTTCAGCAGCGCGTCGATGCCGTCGTCGATATAGGTGAACGTGCGCTTCTGCGTGCCACCATCGACGAGCTTGATCGGTTCGCCGCGAACGATGTGGCCGAGGAACTGGGTGATGACGCGCGAGCTGCCTTCCTTCGGGGTATTGATCGAATCGAGCCCCGCGCCGATCCAGTTGAACGGGCGGAACAGCGTGTAATCGAGACCCTCCTGCATGCCGTAGGCGTGGATGACCCGGTCCATGAGTTGCTTCGCGCAGGAATAGATCCAGCGCGGCTTGTTGATCGGGCCGAGCACCAGGTCGGAACTCTCCGGGTCGAACTCCTTGTCGGGCGACATGCCGTAGACCTCGGACGTGGACGGAAACACGACGCGCTTCTTGTATCGCACGCAGGCGCGAACGATGGGCAGATTCGCTTCGAAGTCGAGCTCGAACACGCGCAGCGGCTCGCGGACGTAGGTCGCGGGCGTCGCGATCGCCACCAGCGGCAGCACCGTGTCGCATTTCTTGATGTGGTATTCGATCCACTCGCGATTGATGGTGATGTCGCCTTCGAAGAAATGAAAGCGCTTCTCGGGCAGCAGATCGGAAATCCGCTCGGTCTGCATGTCCATGCCATAGATCTCCCAATCGGTCGCCGCGACAATCCGATTGGAGAGGTGATGGCCGATAAAGCCGTTGACGCCGAGGATGAGGATTTTTTTCATTGGGCGAACGTGCTACCGTCTACTAGGATACCAAGCGCAGAGGTGGTGGACCAAACTGCCTGATCAGCGCATCGGCAGCAACCGGAGCGCCATCGATTTCCAGGTCCAGCACCGTCAGCATTCCTCCGCCGCCGCAATAGGCAACGATGGCACCATGCTCGACGGCGAGCGCGGGCGCGTGGCGCCCGGTTGCGTCCAGGATGCGCGTGCGCAGGATCCGCGCGGGCCTGCCGCCGAGCGTCGTGCGTGCGCCTGGATACGGTGGTGCCACCGCGCGAACCAGGTTGTGGATCGACGTGGCGTCGCTCGACCAGTCGATGATCCCGTCCTCGGGCTTGCGGCCTCCGAAATAGCTGCCGCGGCTCAGATCCTGCGGCGTGCGCGGTGCGGTTCCCGTGGCCAGTGCCGGCAATACGCGATCAAGCATGACCGCCGCGGCGATCGTCACTTTGTCGAAGACTTCCTTGGCAGTGTCCTCCGGCAGTATCGGCACCGGGGTCTGCGCCACAACGTCGCCGCTGTCCGGCTTTTCGGCCATGTAATGCAAGGTCGCGCCCGTCTCGGCCTCGCCGTGGATGATGGCCCAGTTGATCGGCACGCGGCCGCGATATTTCGGCAGCAGCGAGCCATGCATGTTCAGCGCGCCGCGCGGCGCCAGGGCGAGCAGCGGCGCCTTGAGCATCAGCCGGTAGTAAAAGGAAAACAGGAAATCCGGCTTGCACGCGGCAATGCGTTCGACGACGTCCGGAGCATTGGGATCCTGCGGTGTGATCACCGGAATGGCGTGCTGTGCTGCGGTCCGCGCCACGCTGTCGAACCAGATCGTCTCGCCGGGATTGTCGTCGTGCGTGACGACCAGCGGCACGTCGACGCCCCGGGCAAGGAGAACCTCGAGACAGCGGACGCCAACGTTGTGATAGGCGAAGACGACGGCACGCGTCATGGAGAACTTGCGCGCTCGTCCGTCGTTCGCTCCAACGCCGCTTCGATCATGAATCGCGGCCGCTGGCGCACCTGCTGGTAGATGCGTCCGACGTATTCGCCGATCAGGCCGAGTCCGAACAGCAGCATGCCGATCAGGAAAAACGCCAGGATGTCGCGATCCCACAAAGTGGCCAGGCCTTCGCGCCAGCCCGAAAGCACCAGGCGGTTCGCGATGACGATCAGGTACGTGGCCAGCGCCCCGGCCGACACGATCATGCCGAACATCGAAAACAGCTGCAGCGGCACCAGCGAGAACCCCGTGATCAGGTCGAAGTTGAGGCGTATCAATTTGTACAGCGAATACTTGGACTCGCCCGCGGCGCGCTCGGCGTGGTCGACGTCGACCTCGGTGGGATTGAACGCGAATGTGTATGCCAGCGCAGGGATGAAGGTGCTGACCTCGCGCGACGCGACGATCGCGTTCACGATGCCGCGGCTGTACGCGCGCAGCATGCAGCCCTGGTCGGTCATCCTGATGTGGGTGATGCGCTCGCGCATGCGATTCATCGCTTTCGACGCGAGCTGCCGCCACCAGGAATCTTCGCGCGTGCGGCGCACGCCTCCGACGTAGTCATGGCCGGCGTCCATCGCGGCGAGCAGCTTGGCGATGTCCTCGGGCGGATTCTGCAGATCCGCGTCGAGCGTAACGACGCGGTCGCCGCGGCAGCGCTCGAAGCCGGCGACGATCGCCATGTGCTGGCCGTAGTTGGCGTTGAACAGGAACACGCGCGTGACATCCGGGCGCCGGGCGAACTGTTCGCGGAGCATGGCCGCAGAACGGTCGCGGCTGCCGTCGTTGACGAACAGGACTTCGTAGGCGATACCGAGGCGGTCGAGTGCCGGGTAGAGCCGGTCGAACAGCGCCTGCAGCCCGGCTTCCTCGTTGTACACCGGGATGACGACCGAAACTTGCGGAGCCTGCATCGTCATTGCCTCGCCGCCGCAATGATGTCAGCGACCGCTTCGCACACGCGATCGACGTCCGCTTCGGTCATTTGGGTATGAAGAGGAAGCGTCACCGTCTCGCGTGCGATGCGTTCCGCGTTCGGGAACTGCCCTTCGCGCCCGCCCTGCTGCCGGCCCAGCGTGCACAGGTGCAGCGCCTCGTACGACATGCCCGTGGCAATTCCGTGCGCTTCGAGCGCGTCGCGAAACTGCCGGCGGGTCATGTCGAGCCTGTCCAGCGGCAGCAATATGCAGAACATGTTCCAGCTGTAGTCGTCGTCCTGCGGCGTGCGCGGCCGCGGCGGCAGCACGCACGCCGGATCGGTGGCGAGACGCTGAAAATAACGGTCGACGAGGCGCCGCCGCTGCGCGAGGAACACCGGCAGCTTCTCGAGCTGCGCGCAGCCGATGCGCGCATTCACGTCCGGCAGGTTGAACTTGCCGCCGGGGAACGCGACATCGCGCGTGCGATCGGCCAGGTAGGTAATGCCGTGAAAGCGCAGCGTTTCGACCCGGGCGGCTTCGGCATCGTCGTTGACGACGAGCGCGCCACCTTCGATGGCGGTGATGTTCTTGTTGGGGTGGAAGCTGAAAGTCACCAGGTCGCCGAACGCACCGACATGTGTTCCGTTCCAGCGCGACCCCTGCACCAGCGCTGCATCTTCGATCACGCGCAATCCGCGCCGGCGCGCGAGTGCGTACAGCGCATCCATGTCGACCAGCGCGCCCGGATAGTGCGTGGGAATGATCGCCCGCGTCACCGGCGTGATGGCGGCTTCGACCTGCACGAGGTCGATGTTGCGCGTGACCAGATCGCAGTCGACGAAGACCGGCTTCGCGCCGACCTTGACGATCATGTTGAGCACGGTAAAGAAGCTCTGAGCGGACGTGATCACCTCCGCTCCCGGGCCGATCCCGGCGAGCTGCAGGCCGACTTCGACGGCCGCGGTCGCGGACGTCAGGACGCGCACCGGGCGGCCGTCGCAGAATGCAGCAAGACGTGTTTCGAATTCGCGCACCCAGGCGCCGCTCGTGATGTGCCCCGAGCGAAGCACGTCGGCGACGCCGGCGATGGTCGGCTCGTCGATCTGCGGGCCGGCGAACTTCAGTGGGCGAGGGGCGTTCGGGTCCATCACCTAACCTCGCGCAACGAGCCACACGCCGAGCACGATGAAGCCGATGCCGAGCCAGCGGACGATGCTGACCGATTCACCGAGCAGATAGTGCGCGGCGATGGCGTTGATGACGTAGCCCAGCGACAGCATCGGGTACGCGATGGAAACGGGGACGCGCGACAGACCGATGATCCAGACGATCAGGCTGAACCCGTAGCACGCCACGCCGCCGATGAAATGCGGCTCGACCGCCATCCGGCTCAATTCGCCGGTCCAGTTGTCGCGCGTGAGCGTGATCACGCCGAGGACGTTGGTCCCCGCCTTGAGCAGCAGTTGCGCAACGGCGTTGAGCGCTACGCCGGCGAACAGGAACGAGAATGCGGTCCACGTCATGATCGCTACCTGCGGGCGACGATGACCCGGCGCGCATCGCGTCCGAGTTCGCGCATCGGCACACCTTCGCGCCGCAGGCTGTCGAATTCGTCAGGTTGCATCATCGCATACGCGTCCTGGACTGCGCCCCAGATCGGGCGCCAATGCGCGACGGTGTCGATGGCCTTGTCCGGTTCGCTGGCGATGCCCATCGCCAATTCGTCCGGATGTTCCACCTGCGTCACGGTGCGCCCGAGATAATACGGCAAGGTCTGGTCGTACATGTGTACCGTATAGAACGGGACGTCGGCGCGCAACGGGCCCTCTTTGGACGCGATGCGCGCGAGCAGCGGCGCGCTCGAGCGGGATTCGGCGAGCGTGTCATGCCCGGTAAGCACGAGCTGCGCCGCAATGAGCGTCGTAAATGCGATGGTCAGCAGCGCAAGCCGCCGGCGCCGCACGGAGAGCGCCCACATGCCTGCGATGCCGCCTGCAAAGCCCACACCCAGCGCCCACTTGAGCCACGGTCCGAACGCGAGCAACGGACCGACGGGCTGCGCGTCGCTGGCGAACTGCGTCGCGTTGGCGTCGTATCCCAGCAGCAACGCGAGCCACGCGACACCGGTCAGCGCCACCAGCGGCAGCGAAAGCCGCCACAGCAGAGAATCTTCGATGCTGGCAAGCTGCCAGGCGATCACCAACGACAGCGCCGGGAAGATTGGCAGTATGTACGACGACAGTTTCGATCCCGAAAAACTGAAAAAGACGAAAATGAATGCCGCCCAGACCAGCGCGAAGCGCTGCCAGCAGAAGCCGTTGCGGTCCGCTGGCGCATCGGTCCACGACCGCTTCGCCGTCCACGCGAACAGCGTCAGCCACGGGAGCATGCCGACCGCCAGAATTGGAAGAAAATACCACCACGGGGCCTCGCGCTTCGCTTCGTTGGTCAGAAAGCGCGCGAAGTGCTCATGGATGAAAAAGAAATCGAAGAATTCGGCGTTGCGCTTCGACACGACGACGAACCACGGCGCCGCGATGACGAGGAACAACAGCGCACCCTTGACCAGATGCAAACGCCGCCACAGGCCCCAATCGCGCGTGAGCAGCGTATAGAGCACCAGTGCCGCGCCCGGCAGCACGACGCCGATCAGCCCTTTGGACAGCACCGCCAGCGCCAGCGCCGCCCATGCGGCGAGCATCCAGTTGCGTTGCTCGCGCGGTGCCGCGTCGGCGCGCTGCGCGATGATCAGCCCGCCCATGCCGAC
>Ga0066789_10001540_pt1 | contig 9978 bp, 12 predicted proteins | sample OrgsoiDNA2013049_FD_70960 | JGI IMG/M metagenome (GOLD analysis project Ga0066789, IMG submission 70960) | Permafrost soil microbial communities from the Arctic, to analyse light accelerated degradation of dissolved organic matter (DOM) -... | ecosystem: Environmental > Terrestrial > Soil >...
TTGCTGCGGCGCATGAGTCTTGTTGGCACCAAACGGACATGCCGGGGCAGGCTGACGATGTCTGCTGCTGAGGATAAAACGGACGTGCCGCGCGAACCCGGGCACTTCCGTTTTTGACCCATAAGAGACGTCCCGCGAACCCACTTGATCGCAGATCAAGGCGACGTCGCCCACTGGGCCAAGGTCATTTGGGACGCAGGGATCAAACGGATCGAGTAGGATGTGACAGTCACCGCGACTGCGCGTCCGGGGGCAAAGGGATGGTTGGATCGGGCGCCCCGCTTGCTTTCTGCGAGCCGTAGTGGTCGGCGAGCTCCTCGCCGGTGAACGAGCGGGTGAAGCTCTCGGCGATTTCCGGCAGCATCGACGCGCTCCACGCGTCCCACTCGGCGGCGATTCGGTCGTAGACGTCCTTGTGGCGCTCCTTAAGATTGGCGCGCTCGAGCGGATCCTCGACCACGTTGAACAAGAAAGTGTTGTCGAGGATCTTGAGGAGCTTGTAGTTGCCGATGCGTGCGGCGCGCTGCCACTTCCCCTTGTAGCGCCAGAACAGCTTTCGATCGACCGCCGCGGCGTTGCCAGTGAGCACCGGCAGCAGGTTCATGCCGTCGGGCGAATAGCCCGGGTCTGGCGCGGTGTCGGCGGCGGCCAGCAGAGTCGGCAGCCAGTCCATGCTAATGGCCACCTGGTCGCTGGTGCGGCCCGGCGTGATGCGCGCCGGCCACGCGATCACCATGGGGATGCGCAGTCCGCCTTCCAGCAAATCGGTCTTCTTGCCGGTGAACGGCCAGGTGTCGGCGAAACGCTCGCCGCCGTTGTCGCTGGTAAAGATGACGATCGTATTCTCGGTCAGACCGTTGGCGTCGAGAGCCTCGAGCACGCGGCCGATCTGCGCGTCCATCGCCCCGATCATGCGCTGATAGGTCTTCTGCGTGCCGCCATCGAAGTCGCGCAGGCTCGTGCCTTCTAGCCGTTTCGATTCCGCTTCGTCGCCGGGCCCCTCCCATGGCCAGTGCGGCGCATTGAAGTGCAGGCTGATCAGGAACGGCTGGCCGGACTTCGCATAAGAGTTTACCGAGTCGACCGCGCGGGCGCCGAGCTGCTCGGTGAGATAGCCGACCTGATGGACCTCGACGTCTTGGTCCCACAGATCATGGCGCTGAAGCGGGTTGACATGCGAGAAATAGTCCACGGCGGCCCCGCGGAAGCCGAAGAAGTGATCATAACCGCTCTTGAGCGGACCGAATTTCGGCAGGGCGCCCAGATGCCACTTGCCGATCAGGCTGGTGCCATAGCCCGCCCTCTTCAACAGCGACGGCAGGGTGGGATGCTCGGGTGGCAAGCCTACCTCGGGGTTGCCAGACAACGGCTCCTCGAGCCCCAGGCGCAGCCGGTACTGGTAGCGGCCGGTGATCAGCGCGAGACGCGTGGCGGAGCAGACGGCGGAATTGGCGTAACCTTGAAGGAAGCGCATTCCTCGCGCCGCGATGCGGTCAATATTGGGCGTGGTAAAGTCGCGGCGTCCATAACAGGACACGTCGGCATAGCCGAGGTCGTCGGCGAGAATAAAGATGATGTTCGGTGGCCTCGAGGCCGGCTGGGCATATGCACCGATGCCGCCCGCCGCGAGCGCAGCAGTCCCGAGGGCGGTATTGCACAGGAGAGTTCGACGCGTCACTCTAGGTTGCCATCGCATCGGCGTGTCCTTCGTTCAGCGGAAATCCACCCTATCAGCTCATGAGCCCTAGCGACAGGTGCGACTCCGTTCGCGGACGCGTGCAGGATATCCAAATCTGGCACGCTTGAGAGATGCCGACCGACGCTGACAATGTCTGTTGATCGGGGAAGACCGGAACTGGATGGCGGCAGGTCAGAATGACGCTAATGACCCTCAACTGACATGCCGCCTAGTCTTACTCGTTTCGCACGAGCGTGGTAACGTCCGGGATTGCGCGGTACCCGAACAACGCTGTCAGTCTTCTCTTTGGGAGAGACCAATGAATTTGCGAGTGATTTTTGCCGCATACACTATCGCGGCTTTTGGATCGTCCATGATGACATTCGATGCGCTCGGCCAGAAACAATCGTTGAAAGAGCAACTGGTTGGTACTTGGACACTGCTCTCGTGGGAGCAGAAAAAAGGTGATGGCACCAAGGTCGAGCGCTATGGGACGAGCCCCAAAGGCATAGCCTTTTTTGATGCGGGTGGGCGATACATTATCACGGTGATGCGATCAGATCGGGTCAAATACGCGAGCAATGCCCTGTGGCAGGGAAGCGCCGAAGAAAACAAGGAAACGGCCGACGGGACGATAACGTACTTCGGAACTTATTCGACAAGCGAGGCAGATAGCAGCATTGCAGTTTACGTCGAAGGCAGTTCCTTTCCGAACTGGAATGGCACGGATCAGAAGCGCTTTGTTGCGATAGCGGGAGACCAGCTCACGCTGACCGTTCGTCCTCCAGGTGGAGACGTGGTCGATGTGATTTGGAAGCGATCGAAGTGATCAAGCCCGTCAAGTCAGCTTCTGACCCATTAACGGAAGTCAGCCCTAGGCCAACGGCGGCCCAATATGCTTTGATGCTTGGGGCATGATCTACCAATCTGGGAGTCTTTTTTGACCAGAGAACGAGTGGAACGGCGGCTGGCGGCCGTGCTGGCGGCGGATGTCGCGGGTTACAGCCGGCTGATGGGTGCTGATGAGGAAGCCACCTTGGCCAGGCTGAAGGCAATCAGAAGGGCCCTTGTCGATCCGACCATCGCCGCCCATCGTGGCCGCATCGTCAAAACCACCGGCGACGGCATGCTCGTCGAGTTCGCCAGTGCGGTAGATGCGGCCCGTAGCGCGGTTGAGCTCCAGCGCGGGATGACCGAGCAGAACGAAGGCGTACCTCAGGAAAAGAGGATCGAATTTCGCATCGGCATTCACGTCGGCGACATCATCATTGACGATAACGATATATTCGGCGACGGCGTTAATATCGCAGCACGCCTCGAAGGGATCGCGGAACCCGGCGGCGTCTGCATTTCCGATGACGCGCAACGGCAAATCCGCGGCAAGGTCGATATCACTTTTGAAGACATGGGTGCGCAAGATTTAAAGAACATCGCGGAGCCTATGCGCGCATGGCGAATGCAAATCGATCCGAGTGTTTCTTCGACGGCTGCCGCAAAGCTCTCGGCCGGGCCTGCCCAACCACTCGCGCTTCCCGACAAGCCCTCCATCGCCGTGCTGCCGTTCCAAAACATGAGCGGCGACCCAGAGCAGGAATATTTCGCCGACGGCATGGTGGAAGACATTACCACCGCACTGTCGCGTTCAAAATCGCTCTTCGTCATCGCCCGCAATTCCAGTTTTACTTACAAGGGCAAAGCTGTCGACATCAAGCAGATCGGCCGCGAGCTGGGTGTTCGTTACGTGCTTGAGGGTAGCGTCCGCAAGGCGGGCAATCGCATTCGCATCACCGGACAGCTCGTCGATGCCACGACGGGTAACCACATCTGGGCAGACAGATACGACAGCACGCTGGAAGACATTTTCGATCTGCAGGATCAGGTGACGATGAGCGTGATAGGCGCCATCGCGCCGCATCTTGAGCGGGCCGAAATTGCCAGGGCCCAGCGAAAGCCAACCGAGAGCCTTCAAGCGTACGATTACTATCTTCGCGCGTTGGCAAGCTTTTATCGGTTCTCTACGCGAGAAGCGAACATAGAGGCATTCAGGCTGGCCGAGACCGCCTGCCATCTCGACCCCGACTTCGCAGCGCCATTCGCGCTGGCGGCTGATTGCCTTGTGCAGAGGTGGGGGTTCGGCTGGAGTAGCGGTGGGGCTGAAGAGGTTGCCGAGGCTTTGCGGCTGGCGAGACGGGCGCTTGAGCTTGATAAAGATGATCCGACGGTGCTTGCATCGGCCGGATTGGTCCTCGGACTATTCGTTGGAGAAGTCGAGGAGGCGGCAGCGCTATTGGCTCGGGGAGTTAGCCTCGATCCAAGCCTGGCCCTTGCGCGAATTTGGAACGGCTACGTGCAGCTTTATCTCGGCAACGGAGATGCCGCGATCGAACAATTCCAGATCGGTTTGCGGATGAGTCCCCTCGACCCGCGTATTTTCATGGCCCAAGTCGGAACGGCATGTGCGCATTTTTTTGCTGGTCGGTACGAGGATGGTACCTTGTGGGCGAAAACTGCTGTGCAGCAGAACCCCAATTTTGTTGTGGCACATCGCATCCTGATGGCATGCCATGCAATGGCGGTCCGAGTTGAAGAAACGCGACAGGCCTGGGAGGCTGCGCGGCAAATCGACCCGGCTCAGCGTATCTCGACTGTGATGAAAGGGTTGCACTATCGCCGACCCAAAGACCTTCAATTATTTGAAGGCGCGTTCCGGATCGCGGGCATGCCGGAATGAGTGGGACCAGCAAATCCGATGCGGACTCGGCGCGTGTTACGGTGCATGATCCGAATGTCGGTTGTTGGCACCAAACGGACATGCCGGGACAGGCTGACTATATCTGCTCCTGAGGGTAAAACGGACGTGCCGCGCGAGCCCGGGCACTTCCGTTTGGAGCCAGAACGAACCTGGAGCGCGTTATTCAATCACCTGATCCGCGGTGGCAAGCAGCGACGGGAGAGCAACACGGCGGACTGGCTTCGGGAGAAATTCCCGGGCCTGATTTTTTTGTGAGGACCGTCCCGTGGTTCCGCGGGAAGCACCCGAGAGACCCTTTCCACAGAACCATGGGAAGTACAGAGCGGTGACAACACTCAGGGGGTTCAAGATGGCGGCGATCATGTCACTCGATGAACCGAGACCGCGCGGGACGTTGCTCGGCGAGCGCGCCGACAGGCGTCGGATTCGGGAAGTCGAACATTTTTTCCGATGCAAGGCGTGCAACGGCTGGATCGATGCGCGGGATTACGTATGGGTTGAGGATCACGAAGGCTCGTCGTCGCAGCCGGCGCAAGATCAAGCGCAATAGGCGGCACGATCGATTAGCCCGTTTTTTCACGATCAGGCCATTATTTAATTGTTTGCTCGCCTTGACGGAGGCGTTCCATGGAGGGTGGTCAGAGCGGGGAGGTCTGCCGCAACCGAGGAGAAGGGCGGCTATACAATTTCTTTATGGTGCTGACCACAATCGGATGTTTTGTCATCCTCGGCGTTTCCGTCGTCTATTATTTCGAGGGCTATTGCGGCATCTTCGAATGTATCCCCCTGGTTCCGTATAGGCACGTTCCCGTCGCGCTGGCGTTCTTAGCCATTCTTGCGAAGTGGTTCGAAAAGCTATGGCGTAAGCCGCCCCCGCCAGCCGCATCTTGATAAACGCATTGGGTTGGCACCTGAGGGCGAGGCAGGCCGGCATGATCCTTCCGGCAGTGTAGGGCGTCAACCTGTGCCTTTTTGCAGGTGATTGTCGGCGTCGATCGGTTCGCGGAGCGCTTCATAATAAATTCGATATTATCCGATTGCAGATGGCGCCAGCTCCCGATCTCGGTCTGGTATCGATGCTTCTGGAAGCGCTCGAAATATTCCGCCGCGAGCTTCTTCGCGGCTTGGCGCAATCTGGTGAACTTCTCCCGGATGAAGGGGTCTTGCGGCATTCCGAACCACCTACCTCATTCCTTCAGAGGCAGCCCGACGCGCGAGCAATCTGGAGGAGGGGGCGCGCCGGGCCGGCCGAAATTGCCAGGGGGGCGCCAAGCATTTCGGCTAGGGATAATACTACAGCGGATGTCGGCGCGCTTTTATCGCGATCGCGTGACTACGCCGAACCCGGATCGATACCCTTTTCAATCCGCAGCAACGTCGGCAACCGCGCTATCTGGGCAGCCACTCGCCGGGCTTCGTCTTTTGATAGCCGCTGCAACTGCGATTGCCGGGTGGGCTGGTCTTCGAAGTGGACCGTTGCCAAGTTCAGGCCCGCGCCGTCCCGCACCTCGTAAGCGCCATCGCGCTCGGTGACACTCCACGGTCGCACGAACCGGCGGGGTTTGGTTGGAGCCGTTTCGCCGATCGTTATTTTCTCAGGGCGCTCGGTCATGGTGCAGAAATATGTAGGACATCGGCACGGTCAATGCGTGCAGCGGCGGCGCACCTGCCATTCCGGCCGGGCAATCATTGGTCCCGCTTGAGCTTCCGTTTTCCTCAATGCGAATCTTTACGATCAGTTAACATTCGTTCGGCGTTTCGGTTCAAAGCGCGCAGCACCCCGATGCGCGCGTGCATCAAGAAATTGTGGCCTTCCGCGGCGCCGATCAGGCAGCCGATGCCATTCCTCAAGGTCCTGATCGGCCTTCGGCAGTTTCATGATGTAGTCGGCGGCATCGCGCAGAGTCAGCAGTTCGCGCCCATCCGGTAGCAGGATAGCATCCTCGAAGGGGCGAGCCCAAGCGGCAGCAGGCTTCAATTGTGCGATTAGCTATCCGCTATCAAGCATGTGCTGAGCGCTCAATACTGGCGCTCTTTTCCGCTGCTCCAGTCTGCCGCACTTTCTCGGCAGATTGTTCCGCTTTCCTGAGCTTTTCACGGAGTTCGTTCAATTCGGAAATTTGCAGAAGGAGATCGGTTGAATTACCCGTGAAAATTAAAAGTCTCTTTTGAAAGAAAGTTAAACGTCTCTCTTGGAAAGAGCGCATCATTTACACTCACTGTTTGACGCTGACACTCCATTGGGGCCCATGTCGGCCTGCACGTGGGTAATGAGCACCATAAGGTGCATATATTACCTTTCAAATACCGTAGAAATACGGGACCCCTTCAATGGAACTCGCTCAGCCAATCGGTGTTTTCTACTCATGGAGTAGTCCATGATTGGAAACTGTCATGAAGCAAAGCAAGCTTGATTCAATGTCTCTCGACGAGCTGTTCACGCTTCACGAACGGGTCACTACAACGCTTGACGCAAAAATCACGGCTGAGAAAAAAGCGCTTATAGATCGGCTGAAGCAGGCCGAGATGCGCGTGCACTAGCGGAATCAAAGCGCATGCCGCAGCGGCAGGCAAATCGCCCTATAGATTTGGGCTGGGAACACGTTAGGGACACTGCCGCTCGCGGATGTTGTTTGACAGCGACTTGGGCGTGGGTTTGCCGGGCATCGGCGATCAAAGTTTTCTTATGAGGTTTTCTGCTGCAAGCTGGGCCTCCGTCTCGGAAGCGAAGTCATCAGGCGTCACAAAGCTGCGCACCCTCTCGCCACCGACACTCTCAAACCGCCGCGTCTTCGGGATAATGGCCGCGCGCCAGTGCCCCGGTTTGCGCAGGTACGTGACAATCGAAAACTCCGAGACATTCGCCATTGATGTGCCTCGGAGGTCAGACTCTCGCCTGCTACGGTGCAATGTCAACGGCCTGTTGGCAGCGCCGCGACCCGCCGCGTAATCTTTCGGCATCAACCGAACATCGGGATGGCCTGCCGTTCGGTCAATCGCGGCCTGATCGCGCACGGGCCGCGTAGCGCGGCCTCGTGGTTCGCGCAATCATCGTTGCCGTCGCCTTGATCAGCGCACGCGCCAGCGAGGCTTGCCTCTCGACGTCAACGCCGCGACTGCGTATCAGCTCGCCCATCTCGAAGGACCGCAGATGTCTGACGTGAACAAGGCCGCGCTCTCATATCTCGCGGCATCCAACGCGCAATCTGCATCGTCGAGTCCGATGACGTCTGCACGTTCCAGCTCAAATTCGATCCTGGCGCCATCTCGATCTATTGGCTTCGCGATGAGCAGGCGAAGGCGCTTCTTAAACTGGCCCGCCATGACGCAGGGCGGGCTCCTGATGCGGTCACGGCAGAGGCCGCGCTGCACGGCGCTGCCCGCGACCAGGGCATCACGCTCACTGCGCACACCGTTGCAATGGAGCGTGCAGGCGGCGCTGCAAAAAAGCTCGACGAATTTCTCGGTGGAATGCGCGGAACCGGCGTGTTGATGCAGTTCAACAAGGAATACAAACGTCGGCGCACCGAGGCCACCGCGAACGGTTCCGGCTTCATGATCTACAGGGTTGCCCTTGGCCGGCTGCGCTCGCGCTGGTGCCGCTGCTCGTCGGCGGCCAGCAGCTTTCGGTTGGACAATCGTTGTTCGCGCAGGTCTTTCGATAAAATTTTCTGATTCCGCTCAACTGTTGCGTGTTGCACGCTCTCTGTGATGATTTCCCCCGCATTACTATGGGTTCCGAAACAATAGTTTTGACTCCAGCATTGATCCGGTGCTTATCGGCGCCACAAATTGATTACCTCCCACACCGGAAACTTTCCGGTGCGCGCGCCTCCCGGTTGAGGCTGTATGGGGGAAGAGCCGTCACTTGACGGTTGATGTGACGTTGGCGGGGAATAAAAGCCCCCCATTGCGGGCGACTTCTGCGCCCGGATGTTGATACGGGCCCCAAGAATAAACTCGCCCGGACCTCGCCAAACGCAAATGGTGTTGTGCCGGGCCTGCTAGATCGATCCAATCAACTACGCCCGGAATCACACCACCAATCTCTTACATAATGTGGTGGTGCCGAATGCTGGACTTGATTGAACTTCGCGAACTTTCCAACCTGTCTCCGTCGATCGATCGCCGCGAAGCCGAGCGTTGGTAACACTAGGTTGCCCAAGGCTTACGCCAACGCCAAGATCGCGTTGCAAGCGTGTGTCAACCTTGACGAATGCCAGACTTGGGCCAACAAAGCCGAAGCCATGGCCTCGTATGCCAAGCAGGCAAACGACACTGAGATGCGCAAAATGGCGGACCGTATTCAGGCCCGCGCGATCAAGCGTTGTGGTGCTTTGCTGCAAGAAATTGATCCGAGCAAAGGTGGCCGGCCCCCATCGACCGAAACTCGGGAGGGTACCTTTCGACGACCAGCTCAGCTCGGTGAAGGCGCGTTGCCGCAGCCGACATCGACCCAGCGTAAGCCGGGGCGAGGCGCTATCCAATCAACGAAGATTTCGCCCGCGAGCCTGCTCCAGGCTCCCATCATCCGCTCGTAAAGGCTCCGAAAGCAAAAATCGTTGCCGACCCAATAGGCATCGGGGTAAGGGTCGGTGGGCGGTATTGCCCTTGGATTATTGTGTTAGGGCTGCGTGTCTAGCCCAAATATCAGCCTCGGCTGGTTAGCAGTTAGCGGCGCGCGGGACGACGTGACTATTCAGATGAAATCTCAGCCTCAACCAACGACCCAAGAAGTTTTGGCGGGCCCGGTCGAGCGCGTGACTTTTCACAACGATGACTCCGGCTTTTGCGTCCTGCGGATCAAGTCTAGTCCAGATGCATCAAAAATGTCGCCGTTATCCAACCGCAACCAGAGGGCGTGCGCAAGAAGGAAGTTTACTGCGTAAATAGAAAGGCGACCGCGAGCATCGCGATCAAGCCGGCGATCAACAATAATGCGATAGTCACCGCAATCCTCTTCGCTTTGGGACTATCTTTCCACGATCTGCGGCGATGACTTGTGGCGATCATGTCTTCACCCCTGGCCCGTGCTCGACCAGGCGGCGGATGGCTTCGCGAACTTGGTCTGAGGTTGCCGGGTCCTGAACCTCCAAAGACTCGTCATGCTCGACCAGCTGTCATGGCTTTGAGAAGGGCTTTACCTCGCGTTCCATTGGGCCATTTCAGCGCCTGGCCGCCCAAAGCAGGAGCGCCGTTACCGCCTGGATGCCGTGGGGCGCAGTCGCCTCGAATACGCCGCCGAGCCACGCAGGCGGTGCACCACGTATCGGAACGAGGGGCGACGGCCTGCCCGAATGCCGGCGCCGTTATCAACACGAGGGCTGCGAGAGCGGCGATCCTGGCGTTATGCAAATCTCGTCTTTTTGCATCGATTTTGGTCTTGGTTTCGGGGCGCGTTATGCAAAATATGCGATGTATTTCAAAGGGCGCGACGAATTTTAAGTCCCTTGCGTCTACCAGTTCCGCCACGTCCGCTTTGGTCGTTAGATCAGATACTTAGCGCGATTTCCGGCGAAGTGGAATGAGCCTCGCCAGAAAGAACGCG
>Ga0066789_10001542_pt1 | contig 9974 bp, 8 predicted proteins | sample OrgsoiDNA2013049_FD_70960 | JGI IMG/M metagenome (GOLD analysis project Ga0066789, IMG submission 70960) | Permafrost soil microbial communities from the Arctic, to analyse light accelerated degradation of dissolved organic matter (DOM) -... | ecosystem: Environmental > Terrestrial > Soil >...
GCGACAAGGACTACATCGTGCGCAACGGCGAGGTGGTGATCATCGACGAATTCACCGGCCGTATGATGCCGGGCCGTCGCTATTCCGAAGGGCTGCATCAGGCGCTGGAGGCCAAGGAGCATCAGCCGATCCAGCCGGAAAACCAGACGCTCGCCTCGATCACCTTCCAGAATTATTTCCGCATGTACGAGAAGCTCGCCGGCATGACCGGCACGGCGCTCACCGAGGCCGACGAGTTCCTCGACATCTATAACCTCGACGTGCTGGAAGTGCCGACCAACATGCCGCTGGTGCGCATCGACGACGATGACGAGGTCTATCGCACCGCCAAGGAAAAATACCGCTCGATCATTTCGCTGATCGAAGACTGTAAGCTGCGCGGCCAGCCGGTGCTGGTCGGCACGACCTCGATCGAGAAATCCGAGCAACTCGCCGAAATGCTGCGCGAGGCCGGCTGGGAGGCGCACGACTTCACCGACCCGAACGCCTTTGCCGCGCTTTATTCCGGCGACGACGGCGCCACCAAGACCAAGGTGTTCGCCATCCTCAACGCCCGCTATCACGAGCAGGAGGCGTTTATCGTCTCGCAGGCCGGCGTGCCGGGCGCGATCACAATCGCCACCAACATGGCCGGCCGCGGCACCGACATCCAACTCGGCGGCAATGCCGACATGCGCATCCGCCAGGAGATCGCCGACATCGAGAATCCGCGCGAGCGCGAAAAAAGCCCGCGCGCCGATGAGATCCGCGCCCAGATCGCGCGCCTCAAGCAGAAGGCGCTCGCCGCCGGCGGGTTATTCGTGCTCGGCACCGAGCGGCACGAGAGCCGCCGCATCGACAATCAGTTGCGCGGCCGTTCCGGACGCCAGGGCGACCCCGGTCATTCCAAGTTCTTCCTGTCGCTGGAAGACGACCTGATGCGCATCTTCGGCTCCGACAAGCTCGACGGCATGCTGCAGAAGCTCGGCCTCAAGGAGAACGAGGCGATCATCCACCCGTGGATCAACAAGGCGCTGGAGAAGGCGCAGCAGAAGGTCGAGGCGCGCAACTTCGACATCCGCAAGAACCTGCTCAAGTTCGACAACGTGATGAACGATCAGCGTACGGTGATCTTCAAGGAGCGGCTCGATCTGATGCGCGACGAGGCGGTGGACGAGACCATCGCCGACATGCGCCGTTCGGTGATCGAGGATCTGGTCGCCAAGCATATTCCCGCCAACGCCTATGCCGAGCAGTGGGACGTCGCCGGCCTCGACACGGCGCTGCGCGAGGTGCTCACGCTCGATCTGCCGGTGAAGGAGTGGGCCAAGGAAGAAGGCATCGCCGACGAGGAAGTGCTCGAACGCATCGAGCGCCGCGCCGACGAGCACATGGCGGGCAAGGTGGCCAAATGGAGCCCCGACGTCATGCGCTACGTGGAAAAATCGATCCTGCTGCAGACCGTCGACCATCTCTGGCGCGAGCATCTGGTCATGCTCGAGCACCTGCGCCAGGTGGTCGGCCTGCGCGGCTACGGCCAGCGCGATCCGCTCAACGAATACAAGGCGGAGGCCTTCAGCCTGTTCGAGGCGATGATGACGCGATTGCGCGAGGCGGTCACCGGACAGTTGATGCGCGTGGAGATCGTGCAGCAGCCGCCGGCGGAAGAGCCCAGCAAGCTTCCCTACATGGAAGCGCACAAGGTCGATCCGGCGACCGGCGAAGACGAGTTAGCGCCCGCTTTGGCGCCAATGCTGGTCGGCAACGGCAATGGCGCGCAAGGCGGGGCGCAAGCCGAGCGCAATCCGAAAGACCCCGCGAGCTGGGGCAAAGTCGGCCGCAACGAGCCGTGCCCCTGCGGCTCCGGCAAGAAGTTCAAGCACTGCCACGGCAAATACGCTTAGACCGATTACGGCGGAACTGCAGCCCGATCGATGTTCCATGCCGGAACGAATGGACGGCAAGGGCGTTATAGGCTTGGTGTCGCATCCTTTGCGATGACCCGCTCAAACCGTTGGATTTTATCATGGCTTTCCGATCGCTCTCCGCGGGCAACGCGGTGCGAACCGCAAGTGTTGTTCTTGCTATTTGGTTGGTAACGACAAGCGGTCATACCCAGGGCGCAAGCCCATTCGCCAATCTTGCGGGTCAATGGGCGGGAAGCGGGACAATTGAGCTCGCGAATGGTGCGCGCACGCCAATCAAGTGCCGGGCAGCATACGATGTGTTGGAGGAGAAAAATAATCTTCAACTGAATATTCGTTGCGCCAGCGATAGTTATAATTTTGATATGCTCGCCAGTGCGACTTTGGCTTCGAACGCCGTCAGTGGCAGCTGGAGCGAAGCCAGCCGGAACGTCGCCGGAAAAATTTCCGGCACAGCGGAAGGCGATCACATTGACGTCGTGGCCGACAGTGCAGCGTTTTCCGCCAGTCTGGCCTTGACGACGCGCGGCGACTGGCAGTCGGTGGTTATTAAATCCAAAGAAGCCAACACCAGCGTCAAGGGCGCTACCATTACCCTCCAGCGCAGCTAATCTCGCGACGTAATCGCTATCGCAAGATGCCATGAACGGTGCAAAAATACGCCGGTTTCGCGCCGGCGTTTTTTTTGAAACGTGGGCGCAATCCGGCCGACACGTGGCGTGCATTGCAGCGTTGCAATAGGATGCCCCTCGAACTAGCAACGGAAAGCCTAAGTTCGCGGGTTTTGCGATGACAATAGTCGAGGATCGTACGCGTCATACGCCGCAGGCCGACGCCGAAGGCTGGCTCACGGCATTCGAAGCCGCCTTGCAATCGCAAGATGCCGCGGCGGCGGCGGGGTTGTTCCTGTCCGACGGACTCTGGCGCGACGTGCTGGCCTTCACCTGGAACATCCAGACCATGGCCGGCCGGCCGGCGATCGAGGCGACGCTGCGCCAGACGCTGGCCCGCACGAAACCTGCGAATTTCCGCATTCCGCCGCGGCGGACGCCGCCGCGCCGGATCAGCCGCGCCGGCACCGAATGCATTGAAGCAATCGTCGAGTTCGCCACGGCGTTCGGCCCGGCCAACGGCATTCTCCGTCTCGTCAACGATGGCCAAGGCCGGCTGCGCGCCTGGACGTTGAATACGAACCTGCAGGAACTCAGGGGCTACGAAGAAGAATTCAAGCGCCGCGCGCAACCAGACTCGACACGCGACTTCGGCGCCGAAAATTGGTCCGACCGTCTCACCCGGCAGCGCGCCTATGCCGACCACGATCCGGCGGTGCTGGTCGTGGGCGGCGGCCAGGCCGGGCTCTCCATCGCGGCGCGCTTGCATCAGCTCGGGATCGACACGCTGATCGTCGACCGGCATGAACGGATCGGCGACAATTGGCGCAAGCGCTATCATTCGCTGACGCTGCACAACGAAGTGCACGTCAATCACATGCCCTACATGCCATTCCCGCCGACCTGGCCGGTTTATATTCCAAAGGACATGCTGGCGAATTGGTTCGAAGCTTACGTCGGCGCCACGGAGCTGAATTTCTGGACCGGCACCGCGCTCACCGGTGGCAGCTATGACGCTGCGCGCCGGCAATGGAACGTCACGCTGCGCCGCGCGAACGGCAGCGAGCGCGTCATGCACCCGCGTCATCTCATCTTCGCGACCGGCGTGAGCAGCATTCCCTATACGCCGGAGCTGCCCGGGCTCGACACGTTTGCCGGCACGGTCGTGCATTCCGGCGATGTCGAGAACGCCGCGCAATGGAAGGGCCGCAAGGCCCTGGTGCTGGGCACCGGCACCAGCGGCCATGACGTGGCGCAGGAGCTGCACGCGCACGGCGCCGACGTCACGATCATCCAGCGCAGTCGCACTTACGTCGTCAGCCTGAAAGAGGCGCAGAGCGTGTACGCTATCTATTCCGAAGGCATCCCGTTCGAGGACTGCGACCTGCTGGCGACCTCGTTTCCCTATCCGGTCCTGCAGCGCTCGTATCAGCTCTCCACCGCGCGCGGCCGCGAGGTCGACAAGGCGCTGTTGGACAAGCTCGAAAAATGCGGCTTCCGGCTGCACTACGGGGAAGACGACACCGGTTTCCAGATGATGTATCTGCGGCGCGGCGGCGGCTATTATTTCAACGTCGGCTGTTCCGACCTGATCGTTTCCGGCCAAGTCAAACTGCTGCAATATGCCGACATCGAAAAGTTCGTCGCGCAGGGCGCGCGGCTGGGCGACAGCCGCGTGGTGCCGGCCGACTTGCTGGTACTGGCGACCGGCTACAAGAATCAGCAGGACACCGTGCGCGCTTATCTGGGCGCGACAATCGCCGACGCAATCGGCCCGGTCTGGGGTTTCGATGACGGCGGCGAACTGCGCAATATGTGGCGGCGCACCGCGCAGCCGGGATTGTGGTTTACCGCCGGCAGCCTGGCGCAGTGCCGAATTTTCTCGCGCTATCTGGCGCTGCAGATCAAGGCGCTCGAGGAAGGGCTGTTGAATTAAGCGCGCATCGTGCCGGCGTCATCGCCGAAGCCGAACAAGCGGCGCGGCGTATCGCAAAACAGCGTGCGGCGCTCGGCCGGATCGGGGAACAGCAATTCGGCCAGTTCGACCAGCGGGCCGTAATCCTGCCGTTGCGGCGCGCGCAGAAACGGCCAATCCGAAGCCCACATACATCGGTCAAGCGTGAACGCCTCGACGATGGCGGCTACGTACGGCCAGCAGTCGTCGAACGGGTAGGGCCTTCGCGAAAATTTCGAATAGCCGGACAGCTTGACGCTGACCCGCCGGGTGGCGGCGAGCCGCAACAGCGCCTGGAAGCCGGGCTGGTTCAAGCCCGCTTCCGGCGTCGGGCGTCCGCAGTGGTCGATCAGCACGCGGATCGGCATGGCTTCGATCCAGGGCACGAACAGCGATAGCTGATCGTGCTCGCTTTGGATTTGCAGAAACATGTCGAGCTCGGCGAGTCTGCCGATCAGACCGGCGGATCGCTTGTAGTAGTCGATGCCGTGGAAGGTCGGGTTGAATGCCGCGCCGACGACTCCTTGGGCTTGCAATTCGCGCAACGCCGCCAGGTCGGCGTCGAAACCGACGATGGCGATGCCCTTGAAGCGTCCGCTGCCGCGCGCGATCGTATCGAGCATGCACGTGTTGTCGCTGCCGTAGCCGGAATTCGGCTGCACCAGCAGCGCGTGGCTGACGCCGTAGGTCTGCATGACCTGGCGAAGCTGCGCAGGCGTGCCGACCTCCGGGCCGGACGGCTTGTATTCGATATGCTTGCCGTACGGAAAATTGACCGGATCGAGCACGTGGACGTGGCAGTCGATCCTCGGCTCTTTGAAAATGCTCATTGGGCGCGTTCGCCTTTCAGCGCCTGCGCAAGCTTTTTGCGGAACGCGCGGTCGCGCTTCAAGTGCCACTCGCGGCTCATCGCGGCGCGCTTGCTCTTGCAACGTTCCGAGTGCAGCAGCACCCAGACGCGCCCGCGCGTCGTGCGTGCGCCCTTGCCGGAATTATGCTGCGCCAGGCGCCGCGCGACGTCGCTGGTCCAGCCGACATAGGTGAGGTGACGGGTTTTGCTGCGGGTACCGAGAACGTAGACGTAAGCGCCCATGCGTCGTACCGCGGCTGGCGCTCAAATCGCGCGGGTCAGCGTAGCGCGGTCCAGCGGCTCTCAAACGAACCGGCCGGAACCACCGGCTGCGCACCCTGCAACATACCGTTGTTGCTCGCGGGCGGCGGCGACGAATAGGCGGTGCGCATATCCGGCGCGGGCGACTTGTCGTCCTTGCGGGCTTGCTGCACGGCCGACGCCGGAGCCGGTACATTTTTCGCCACCGCCGTCGGCTCGGCGGACGCGGCGTCCTGCGGCTTGGCATGTGGCACGGCCGGCGCTGAGGCAGTGTGCACCGGGGTGGCGCGTTTCGGTTTTGCCGCCATTTTGGTATTGCTGCCGCGCAAGGCAACCGTCTGGCTCTGCGCCGGCTCGGTCGGCCTGGCTTGCGCACCGCTGAACAGATTACCCAGCAATCCGGCGATCGACTTCGGCTTCTCCGGCGGCGCTTCGCCTTCCTTGGCTTGCGGCGCCGGCTGCGGCATCGGCACGCTCGCCATCACCACGGGCTGGCTGGTCCGCGCCGGCTCGGCGGTCACGGCCGGCGGATTGGGCGTGCGCGGTAACGCGCCAGGCACCTGCGCACCGCTGGCGATCTGAGAATTGCCAGCGACCTGATCAATGCGGCCGTTATTGTCGAATATGTTAGGGCTGGTGAGCTTGGCCGCGAACACCGAGTTCGTGCCGCCGTCGCCGACGCGGAACGGCACGGTCGCGACATCGCGCGCGATATAGTTGGCCATCTGAACCTGCTCTTGCCGGCGGTGATCGAGCACTGCGTCGGCGATGGTCGGGTCGAGCCGGAATACCGGGCATTGGCCGCGCGCATCGAATTTGAGCGGCCTCGTAGCATTTTCAGGCTGGGCCGGGTCGAACACGTAGCGCTTCTCGCAGACCGCGACCTTCGGCTCCTGGTGGGTGGCTTCGAAATGATCGTAGCCTTCCTTGATCATCTTCCAGAACGCGAAGTTCGGATTGTTGCGGTGCTTGGCCATGTTCAGCGCGGTCATGCGGAACGGAAAGGCCGCGAGCTGGAAGTCCTTCTGCCCGCCGAAGAACGACTCGCGCGCCAGCGCGTAGATTTCCTGGATCTGCTCGTCGGTCATGGCGTAGCAGCCGCGCGACGAGCAGTCGCCATGCACCATCAGCTCGGAGCCGGTGCGGTTCCAGGCGCGGTCAAAGGCGTTCGGATAGCCGGTGTTGAAGGCGAGGTAGTAATTGGAATTCGGATTCATCTGCCCGGGCGTGATCGTATAGAAGCCCTCGGGCGCCTGGCGGTCGCCTTCCTTCACCTTGGGCCCGAGATCGCCCGACCAGCGGCAGATCGGATAGGTCTTCAGCAGCGCGAATGCGCCGTCGCGGTTTTTCTTCCAGACCTCCATCTCCGCTTCTTCCTTGAAGATGCGGACCAGGATTGGCGAATCCTTGTCCATTTGCTTCGCATCGATTTCAGCGAGCGTCTTCTCGGAAATTGGGGCCAGGGAGCGGCCGGTGGGGGTAATGCTTTCGGGGTCGCAGCCCGCAAGCGCAATCGCCGCGGCTACAGCCGCCGAGACCAACAGGGCGCGGACAAGCGGTCGTTTCAAACGCGGTACTCCCCGAAGGGGCGGTCCCTCATTGATATATCGTTATCCATAAGATGTGGCATCCGCAAGGCAAACGAGAGCCCCTGTGACTACCGGTAAGCCTATGGTGAACCGAAGGTAAAAGCCGAAAAAGTCATGCTGATTCAGGCCCCTGGGGCAGCCGAAACGCATCGCCACGGGCGGCCTTAAGCGGGCGTGCGGCCCATCGCCAGGAACTTCTCGCGCCGCTGCCGGCGCACCGCCTCGCGGTCGAGCACCCGCAACTCGGCCAGCGCATTGGCGATCGCTTCGCCGGTGGCGGCAATGGCGGCCTGCGGGTCGCGATGGGCGCCGCCAGTCGGCTCGCTCACCACGGTGTCGATCACCCCGAAGCGCACCATGTCCTGGGCGGTGATCTTCATGTTGGTGGCCGCCTCCTGCGCCTTGGCGGTGTCGCGCCACAGGATGGAGGCGGCGCCTTCCGGCGAGATCACGGAATAGATGGCGTGCTCCAGCATCAGCACACGGTTGGCGGTGGCGATGGCGATGGCGCCGCCCGAGCCGCCTTCGCCAAGAATGACGGCAACATTGGGCACGCCGAGCGCAAGGCAGGCGTCGGTCGAGCGCGCGATGGCCTCGGCCTGGCCGCGCTCTTCCGCGCCGATGCCGGGATAGGCGCCGGCGGTGTCCACCAGCGCGATCACCGGAATGCCGAAGCGGTCGGCCATTTCCATCAGCCGCACCGCCTTGCGGTAGCCTTCCGGGCGCGCCATGCCGAAATTGTGCTTGATCCGGCTCTCGGTGTCAGAGCCCTTCTCGTGGCCGATGATGCAGACGCTCTCGCCACGGAAGCGGCCGAAGCCGCCGACGATGGCCGCATCGTCGCCGAATTTGCGGTCGCCGGCGAGCGGGATGAAATTGGCGATCAGGCCGGCGATATAGTCGAGGCAATGCGGCCGCTGCGGATGGCGCGCCACCTGTGTCTTCTGCCAGGGCGTGAGGTCCGCGTAGAGCTCCTTGAGGGCCAATACCGCCTTGACCTCGAGCCGATTGATTTCGTCGCCGACCGAGACGGCGCTGCCGGTCTCCGCCACGGTGCGCAGTTCCTCAACCTTGGCCTCCAGTTCGGCCACCGGCTTTTCGAAATCGAGATATGTGCGCATGTTTCCGGCTAGCATTTGATTGGGTAGTGACGCAGGCGAAGGCTCTAAGTCAAGCAGTCGGGTTAATATGGTTTTTACGGCGCTTTTTGGCTAGCCGTCCGTCAGCGGGTGCAGGTCGCGCACCAGCGCTTTCAGCCGTTCTTCCAGAACATGGGTGTAGATCTGCGTGGTCGAGATGTCGGCGTGGCCGAGCAGGGTCTGCACCACGCGCAGGTCGGCGCCGTTATGCAGCAGATGGCTGGCAAACGCATGGCGCAGCACGTGCGGGCTCAGCCGCGCCGGCGCGATGCCGCAGGATGACCCGAGCCCCTTCAATTCGCGCGCGAAATGCTGGCGGGTGAGGTGGCCCTGTTCGCCGAACGACGGGAACAGCCATTTCGATTTGTCGTCTTTCGCTTCGGCGCGCAGCTTGAGATATTCATCCATGGCGCGCTTGGCCGCCTGGTTGAGCGGCACCAGCCGCTCCTTGCCGCCCTTGCCGCGCACCACCAGCATGCGTTGATCGCGCCGCGCGGCGGAAGCCGGCAGCGCCACCAGCTCGGACACCCGCAAGCCGGTGGCGTAAACGACTTCGAGCAGGCACAGCAGCCGCGCCGCGCGCAGGCGATGTGCCGGCGGCTGCTCGGCGTCTTCCATGTCTTTGCGCGCCTGCGCCAGCAGACCGTCAACCTCCGCGATGGAGAGAATCTTCGGCAGCGAGCGCCCGCGCTTGGGCCCTTCCAGCACGGCGGCCGGATCGTCGCCGCGTTTTCCTTCCGCGTAGAGGAAACGATAAAGCTGGCGCACCGCCGACAAGCGCCGCGCCAGCGACGAGGCCTTGAAGCCGCGCTCGGTCAGGCTCGTGAGAAATCCGCGCAAATCGTCGGTATCGGCGCCGGCAATCATGCGGCCGGCGGCGCGCAGATGTGTGGTGAGATCGGCGAGGTCGTTGCGATAGGCATCGAGCGTGTTTTTGCCAGCGCCGCGCTCGGCCGCCAGCATGTCGAGGAACAATTCGACCAGCGCTTCGTCGGATGCTGTTGGCCTGCGGGCCATCGCCTGGTGCGGTTCCGGTGCTATGGTTTTTTGAGGAATTTGTCGGGAGGAATCGTCACCACGATCTCGCGTGGCTGGTACTTCACGAAATTGGCGAGCGAGAACACCGCGACGTATCCGATCCCGCCGATAAGGCCGACGAAAACCAGAAATCTGAACAGGCTCGGCATGATCGAGGTCCGGCGGCGGCCCGCGCCAAACGGGCGAATTTCACGTGTGGTGGCCGGTTTCCTTAACCAGGGGCAAGACCCGCCCACGCGGTTGTCTCAATTGCTGGTATATGGAACCGTGGCGTCGATTTGGAACTCTAGCATGGCTAACAGTGCCATTCAAAAAACGGCGGAAAACGGCCCGGAATCGGCGATCGTGCGCGCACTCGGGGCCCGTTCCATCGTGCTGGTCGGCATGATGGGTGCCGGCAAGTCGTCGGTCGGCCGCCGGCTCGCCGCCCGGCTCGCGATTCCCTTTGTCGATGCCGATAGCGAGATCGAAAGCGCCGCCGGCATGACCATTCCGGAAATCTTCGACAAGCACGGCGAGGGCTATTTCCGCGCCGGCGAGGCGCGCGTGATCGCCCGGCTGTTGGACAGCGGCCCGCAGGTGCTGGCGACCGGCGGCGGCTCGATCATGGACCAGAATACCCGCGACC
>Ga0066789_10001544_pt1 | contig 9971 bp, 10 predicted proteins | sample OrgsoiDNA2013049_FD_70960 | JGI IMG/M metagenome (GOLD analysis project Ga0066789, IMG submission 70960) | Permafrost soil microbial communities from the Arctic, to analyse light accelerated degradation of dissolved organic matter (DOM) -... | ecosystem: Environmental > Terrestrial > Soil >...
CCAACGCGGTCGTCCCACCAGCGGTGGCCGCCGCCATCTTCGACGCCACCGGCGAGCACGCTCGGCGCCTTCCGTTAACGCCCGCGCGCGTGACCGCGCTACTCAAAGGCTAGTTAGACATGGACGTACCTGGCCGGCGACTCGGCCAGGTCGCTTTGTAGTTGCGGCGGTTCCGAAAGATGTCATCATTTCTCTCGCCATGAAGCGACCCATTCGCGCCTTTGTCTTTCTCTTCCTTCTATTCGCAGCCGGCATTTCTGCTGCAGACAAGCCCTATTTTTCCGGTTCGTACACGCTCACCGGCGTGAGCGGCCCAAAATACGAGAAAGGAACGATTCAGAAACTCCGCGTGGTCCAGACCGGATCATCCGTTGAAGTCACGCAAACGATAAGCGGACATCCGAATGTGAATACCTATCCCCTCAGTGACAAGGAAGGTGTTTATGAAAGTCCCGGGGGAGCGAAAGGAACTTGCAAGGCGCAGTCCAAGAAAAACGAGCTCGTTTTGGATTCTGTCGTCACGACGCGCCCCGATGTCACCAGCCCGATCGTCCAAATTCACACCAAACAAAAATGGCAGTTGTCTCGTGACCTGAAGACGCTAACCATTCGCAATACCGTGGACTCTCCGCAATCCGCCATCAACATCATCGAGCCCTGGACAGAAATCTACACCCGCGACTAACATTCGGCAGGATTTGCCGCGCGCCTAAGACGTTCTTGCCGAGTCCGCTGTGTCGAAGACGCTTGGCGGCTGCCCCGTCTACCTCGCCAACATTGCAAACAAACACCTTGCGAGCTTTCTTATCAACGGTCGCCGGTGTGGTACCGCGAATGCATCTCCGTAGATTGCGTTTGCCGCCTAAGGCTAAAGTATCAGCCGCGAAGGCCGATGAGATTGCTTTGGGCCGCGACAAGCGAAGCGCAGGCCATTCGAGAATCTTTACGATCGGGAGGCGATCATGTCCGTTTCCGGTGTTTCCACCAGCGACCTTTTGCAAACTTCAGTTGCGCAGGGTGCGCAAACCAGGTTCCGGCAAATTCAGACTCAATTCCAAAAACTTGGCCAGGACTTGCAATCGGGAAACCTGACCCAGGCGCAGTCCGATTTCGCGACACTCACGCAAGAACTTCCGAATCGCCAGCAGTCCACTGCGAATGCGACCACTGCCGCCGCAGGTGGTGCCTCCACGCCAACCAGCACCCTTGCCAAAGCCTTCCAAACTCTTGGCCAGGATCTACAAGCAGGCAATCTTTCCGCCGCACAAGCCGATTTCGCCACCATCCAGCAAGACGTCCAGCAAAAGTCGGGTCAGCCTCAGGGTCACCATCACCACCACCACGGCGGCGGGCAGCAGCCCACCAATACCCTGCAACAGGATTTCGGTGTGCTCGGCCAGGCCCTGCAATCCGGAAGTCTTACCTCCGCGCAACAGGCTTACTCGACGCTTCAAGCCGATTTTCAGGAACAGTTCCCGAATCTGACCACTGCCGCCGGCGGTAGCACCGGTACGCCGTCTTCCGCGATCGCCGGCAGCGGCAGCAGCTCCGTCAACGTCACGGCCTAGCGTTCGGCCCTGACTTCGCCGGTCTTGCAGCCATTCTTTTTTCTCCGGGGAATGGCACGCACTCAGTAACTTCGGCCCGGATGATTTGTGGTGGCCGATCTTTAGATCGGGTCGGCTCCGTGCGATCCACCCTCCGGTCATCTCCTTCGGCAACTTTGCCTTCCCATCGATAGCCACGATACATTGGGACGGCGCAGCATGGATTTGTCGCGCGTCCCGAATTGAACTTCCTCTACCTTGCCGTCTACCGCGCGTATCTTGCTCTCAAGAAGGGCATTGCCGTCCCACTATTCCGCCGCTGGCCGCATGCGGAGGCCAAGTTCAACAACGTCAAAGTTTTCGTTCAACGCCATGCGTTGCGAAGCAGAAAGATCTGGGTACAGGTGCAGTCCGGCTTTGCCCAGGGATTGTGGATGCGGCTGCACATCCCGGAAGAAGCCGGCTTCTGGCGCGGCGACCACGAACCTGGCGTCCAGAGCGCGATCTCCGCGATGCTAAGTGCAGGCGATGTCTTCTACGATGTTGGCGCGCACCTGGGATCGCTCACATTGGGCGCCGCGCGGCTGGTCGGCTCGTCCGGTCGCGTGGTAGCCCTCGACGCTGATCCCGAAAACATCGAACGCCTTTGCGAAAATACACTACGAAATGATTTCGACACCCGCGTGCAGGTCGTGCATGCTGCGGTATGGTCCCATGGGCCTCCATCAGGAATTCCATTTCGCCGTGGCAAAAGCGAAAAGTCACAAGGCGGAGTGGAGGCCGACGGACAGCATCCGGTGCTGGGAAATGGCGACCTGATCTCCGTGCCGGCGACCACCCTCGACGATTTCGTGGTCGCGGGCGGATTGCCGCCCCAATTAATAAAGATCGATGTGGAGGGTGGCGAGTACGAGGTCTTACGAGGTGCATCAAGTCTGTTCGCGATCCACCGCCCCTTCATCATCGTGGAAGTTCACCATCAGCAGGCCGCGGAAGACATTGGGGCTTGGCTGGTGCCACTCCGTTACTCCGCCGAATGGCGAATCCCCAACGAGAATTTTCCTCGCTGCTTGATCGCCTGGCCGGTCGAGCACATTCCGTCTGCGCTCTCCAGGCCCGAATCTATTCGGTAGGCTACGGAAGAGACTGAGGCGACGGGTCGTTCCTGTGGGTGTGCCGCGGTGCGAACCAGTTGACTCAGGATTCGTGCCGAAACGGAACGGACCGTTCCCAGAATCGTATGAGAACACTGCCTTCCATGCGGAATCCAGCCCCTAAGAGCGCGGATGCCAGCGAAAGCGACTGCAAAGAAAGCCAAGCAGTTGGACCTAAACTTGCGCCCACAAATCGCCGATGGACCTGTTGAGCGGAGTGCCGCATGGCGCAGCCTGGTGAATTCGATTTTTTTCGGGCGATCTTGGAGAACCTGCACGTCGCCGTGTACGTCGTTGATCGGCAAGCCAAAATCTTGTTCTGGAACGATGGCGCCGAACGCATTACCGGATACCTCCGGCAGGATGTCATCGGTCGCGTCCATCACGACAATTTTCTCGGCGAAACCAACGGCGAAGACATCGACCTGGATGGGCCGTTTGCTCCGACTGCCGTAGTCATGCGCGAAGGCCGGCCTTTGAAAGCGGAGATTTCGTTACGACACAAATCGGGGCACCGCATCCCTGTGAAACTTTGGGCCTTCCCAATTCGCGACGCGGATGGCGTCATCGTCGCCGCTGCCGAAAGCTTCGAGGAAAATATCTGCATCACCGATTGGGACCGCCGCCAGGCCAAGCTAGCCACTTACGGCTGCATCGACCGGGCCAGCGGTCTCCTCACACACGGCATGATCCATTCTCACGTGCGGGAAAACCTCGGAATGTTTGCCGAGCACCGCGTCCCATTTTCTCTCCTGTGTATCCAGATCGATTATCTGGAAAGAGTCCTGGCGCGCGACGGGCCGGGCGCCATCGCCGCGGTTCTTCGTGTGGTTGGCCAGACTTTGGAGAATACTCTGCGACCCACGGATTTTCTGGGCCGCTGGCAAGAAAATCAGTTCCTGGCCATTTTGTCGGAATGCAGTGGAACAGAGATCTCGGGTGCATCGGAACGCTTGCGCCGCATGGTCGGTGCATCGCAAATCTCCTGGTGGGGAGACCGCTTGCCGGTGACGGTCTCGCTGGGCGGGACCACGGCAAAGCAAACCGATACCGTTGACACCATGATCTTGCGCGCCGAAGAAGCCCTGCAGGAAAGCGCCGCCTCTGGCGGCAATCGCACGACGGTTCGCAATGACTAAGACAGCGCAGCATCCGAGGATCGATTCGCCATGTTCGTGATTATCGGAATCGTAGTGGTCTTTGGCGCGGTGATCGCCGGCTACCTGATGGAAAAAGGGAACCTCAAGGTTCTCATGCAGCCCGCGGAGTTGATCATCATCGGGGGTGCCGCGATTGGCACCGTGCTCATCGCCAATCCCCTGTACATCCTGAAGGCCATTATTGGAGGAGTCATCGGCGCCTTTGGCGGCGCCAAATACAGCAGAGACAAGTACCTCGAAACCATGAAGATGATGTACGAACTCTTCAGCCGCGCACGCAAGGAGGGGCTCATGGCTTTGGAGACCGACAGCGACGCGCCCGACAAGAGCCCGGTTTTTTCCAAATATCCAAAATTTCTCAAGGACCATCACGCTCTGCATTTTGTTTGCGACACCGTGCGCATGGATGCGGGTGGCGGCGTGGAACCCTTCGATATGGACCAAATGATGGAGCTGGACATGGATGTCCACCACCACGGGAGCGCGTTGCCCATCGCGGCACTGTCCACCATGGCCGACGCCCTGCCGGGTCTGGGAATTGTCGCCGCGGTTCTGGGCGTGGTCATCACCATGGGCGCGCTGGGCGGGCCGCCGGAAGAAATCGGTCACAAAGTGGCCGCCGCGCTGGTGGGCACCTTTCTCGGAATTTTGCTGTGCTACGGGTTGATCGGACCCCTGGCCGCCAACATGAGCAAAGCCTCAGACGAAGAACACGCCTACTACTACGTGTTGCGGGTCACCATGGCCGCGTTCATGCGGGGAACGCCGCCGGGCATTGCCGTAGAATTCGGCCGCCGCGCGGTCCCCGGGAACGTGCGCCCCAGTTTCCAGGAGGTCGAGAAGCACATCAAGAACAAGGGTGACGCGGGCGCCCCTGCCGCCGAACCCGCGGCAGCCTAAAGCAAGGATTCCGTGGCCACTGTAAAACCCATTATCGTGATCAAGAAAAAAGGCGGCCACGGCGGCCACCACGGCGGCGCCTGGAAGGTCGCGTACGCCGATTTCGTTACCGCCATGATGGCGCTGTTCATTGTGCTGTGGCTGCTGAACACCAGCGAAAAAGTCCAGAAGGCGGTTGGCGGCTATTTTAAGGATCCCTCGGGCACCTCCAAGCTGGCGGGCAGCGCCATGCAAGGCGCCGAAGAAAATTTCGTGATCACCAAGGACAACATGGAGGAGCTGAAGGAGCAGCTCCAGAAAACGATTCGCGAAGTTCCGAATTTTGACAAGCTCAAGAACAACATCGACATGACCGTCACCAACGAAGGCCTGCGCATCGAGCTGACCGAATCCGCCACCGGCACTTTTTTCGACAGCGGCAGCGCCAAAATCAGCGGCGACGGCAGCGAGCTCGTCGTGGCGCTCGCCGAGGAGCTCGGCAAACTCCCGAACACGCTGGCGATGGAAGGCCATACCGACTCCAAGCCGTATTCGGGACGCGGCACCTACGGAAACTGGGAGCTGTCCTCCGATCGCGCCAACGCCGCGCGCCGCCTGATGACCCAGCATGGCATCCGCCAAGATCAGGTGACCCAGGTGCGCGGATTCGCGGACCAGCGCCTGCGCAAAAAAGACGCCCCGCTGGACCCGTCGAATCGCCGTATCTCGCTGATCGTGCAGTACCTGAAAAAGGCGCCCAGCGAGGAATCGGAAAAATCCGACGCGGAGGCCAAGCCGGGAGAGGAAGGCAAAGGGGCGCTGGAAGGCAAGGGCGCCGCGGAAGGCAAAGCTCCGGAACAAAAAGCCCCAGCCAAGGACTCGAAAGCCGCAGCCGAATCACCGAAGAAATGATCGCGCCTAGTTAACAGTTTGCCTGCCACCCCCCTCCTTTACTGTAAGTGCGGATTGCAAAGGACTTTAAGTCCTTTGTTTTTGGATCTGCGGATTGTAAAGGAGTTACGCGCGTATTTTGCGGATCTGCGGATTCTAAAGGAATTAGGCGGTTTACAGTCGGCAATTGAAGGTCAAAAGTAGAAGCGCGACGGCACGCACTCCCGGTGTTTTCGTAACAGTGGCAGCTAAAGGACTTACAAAATGCGGAGTGCGTAAGAGCGCCAGGGAACGGACTTAGGAGACGTCGTTTTTGGAGTTGAAAGCAAAAGAGCAAGAGGGACTGGTAGTGCGCAGGAACCTTTGGATGTTGCGGGATGAGCCGAGCGACGCACCCTTTGATCAGCAGGGCGAGCGGCGTAAATGGACCGGCGTTTAATTCGGCACACACAGTAAAGCATAGCACGTGAGTATCAATTAGCTAAGTATTATGCAGGGAATGGTAGGAATTGGAGATTGAGAGGGCTGAAGGGCGTGTGCTCAAGATTTGGCCGATTGGAATTTGCGGGCGAGGAGGAACGGAAACACCAAGACCCAGGTTCACGAATTGACCCTGGGGCACCCTACGTGCTTTGGTGATTGACGAAAAGTCGAAAAATTTCTTGTGCCGATCGAAACAGACGATTGAGGCAGCGAGTTTATTGTTCCGGGCACCCGGCAAATACGCACATAAATACAGGGGATTCAGCGTCTTAAAATCAGGGGACGAATGAATACAAAGCTAGTCACATCAATTCATTGCTGCGGTGGCGTTTTTTTTGCGTTGCTTACGCTTCCACCAAACGTAGGCTATGCCAACCTCGATAGGAAAGATGATGAATGGCAGGACATGCATGAGCGTTCGAACGGCCTGAAAGTCCAGGTTGAGTGCGACACCGATCAATCCACTGAGCGCACCTCCGAGGAAAAACGCGATCAGGAATCCAGCATAGCCGGACATAACGACGAGAACAATCTTGCCGAGTATTTGCAGAAGCACCTCGAGCTAAGATGACTTTTCCATCAAGGCTTATTTGAATTGAGCCATGCGTAGGATGCCGTGGCGATCGTTGTGACAAAAAACGCAATGCTGGCGTGGACGAACGTTGAATGCCCGATTGCGGCGTTGCTCGAGGGCACCAACAACCGGAAGGCGATTGCCGCCTTCCAAAGCACGCCGATGAGCAAGCACGCCATGCCTAGCCAGTAGCTCCCATTGGCGATCAGCTTTTCCATGGCTCCTCCAATCGATGCTCTCGGGCCCACCGGGAAAATTCACCGCGCACAACGTACTCCCGCCGAGGAAGACAGTCAATACCCGCCCTGAAGGTGGACAGAACGCAGCATGTGTCCGGTCGGCAATGGGCCCGCAGTCTCGGAGTAGGCAGTTAGCTCGTTCAGGCGGCGGTGCAACCGAGCCCCGAATCGAACTGGCTGGGTTGCACTCCACTTGCTCGGTAACCCGGGTGGATTCTTATAGGTAGATGCAACACCAGTTCGAAGTTTTATTTGGCGGGAGTTTCAAAGGCGAAGTTCGTTCGCGAGCGTTGATTCAAAGGAAAGCCACGACCATGAAAGGCAGATCGTCAAACGGGGCTAAGGGGTGACGGCGTAGCGGCCGACCATGCCGCCGGCGCTGTGGAAGGAAATGTGGCAGTGGAAGAGCCAGATGCCGGCGTCGTCGGGCACCATGTCTGCCGTGACCATCTGCATAGGTGCCAGCGAGGTGACGTCGGTGCGCATCTGATTGATGACGACGGTGTTGCCGTGCCAATGCGGCGAGTGGGCGTCGAAGTCGTTGGTGCCGGCGAATACATACCAGCGGACGCGCTCGCCTTTATGCATGGTGAGCGCGCGCAGAGGCATGGTGCCGTGCTCGTAGCCGTTTAGAGAAAACGTGACGAAATAAGGGTACGTGCCGGTTGCGCTGAATGGCTTCATTAACACGGGCAAGGCCGGTTCGGTCGCCATGTTCGCGGGGAGATTTTCTTCAGCGTGCCAGCTATCTTCCTCGTGATCCTGGACGAACATTACGATGAATTCGCGATCCACGCCTTGCGGAGTGCCGTCGGGCTTGGCTTGGCCGCGCGCCGTGATGATCATCGGTCCGACCAAGCCTGTGTTGGGATCGCGGTGCTCGTCGACATGGGAGTGATACATCCACAGCACGGAATTGACGTCGCCGGAGGCAGGGCCAGCGCGCTCCGGGACTTGCCACGTGTATTTGTGGGTGCCACCGGGAGGGACGCCGTCGTCGGCTTTGTCGGCGCCGGAGGTTCCGTCTTCGTAGGGCGCTCCTTCGGAGTCTTTGTTGTAGAAGACGCCGTGTGGATGCATGGAGTAGGGGCGCTTGGAGTTGTTGCGAAAGATGACGTGAATGGTGTCGCCGACTTCCGCGCGGATGAGCGGGCCGAGGAAGCCAAGATGCTCCCATTCTGGCGTGAGCGGCTTCAGAGTCTTGAACGTGGCGTCCGTGTATTCGCGGTAGAGAGTCTTTAGGTAGGTAGTGGGGACGAGCCGGTCGACGCGTTTGCCGGCAACGTGGAACGAGCCCAAGGATCTAAACGGCTGACCGGTGATGACGTCGACGCCACCGGGAACGTAGTCCCAGGTCACATCGTCGGCGGCGATGTAGTAGGTGCGCGTGCGACCGGGCGAGGTTTGGGGCGAGGCGCCGCCGGTCTTGGAGGCCATGTTGGTCATCGTTTGCGTGGATGCGATCGCAGGACAGAGCAAAAGCGCGACGAAACACAAAGAGAGTTTCACCGTGCGACTGGTCATGATGCCTCCGAAATTGTGGGGCCGAACGCCTCGACCGAAAAGGGGAACCTGCGCGGATTGTACATCGGGACCAGATGCGACCGCCATTCGGGTGCCGGTGATCGCAGCCTTCGACGGCGACTTCGGAGGTCAAGAGTAGCGGAACATCCGACCGCCCGCCCAATTCATTAGTGCTCGCCAAATCCAGGTTCGTAAAATTAAGTCCCGATTAACCCGCTAACCCCACAAGTCGCCCGACCAGAACTACATGTCCGGTTTATGCGATTTATCAGGACCTAAGCCGTGCTGCTCACGAGGCTTAACCTTTCAATTTCGTAGCATCTGCTACTGTGGCGTTTTCAAGTTTGACTTCGAGGGCCGCTGCTTTTTCCATGGCCTCACGGAGTGCTCTGCGCCATTCGTCCGGTGTATATGCGGGGTCGCGGCGATTACTGCGTCCTGATTTCAGGCCGAACACGACTCCAGCGGCAAAGATTTCGACAACTTCTGGGTCTGCGACCGCCCACGCTTCGCTGGTTCGACCTTCCGCTTTCCAACTTTCGGTCATTCTGGCCTGCTCAGCTTTTATTTCTGCGAAGCTCCTTCTTTGAGCCATTTCGAGGCCTCCTGTGTATCACCAGTGTCGAAGGAATCGCCCGGCGACGCCCCTTGTACGAAAGGGCATGTTTGTTCAATCAGTACTGAACCGAGGGTTGATGCGAGATGGTGTTGAATTTGGGCTGGCGCGAATCTAAACCCCGCCCTCGCGGCGAGGGCGGCTACAGGGAGCCCTTCGGCTAAATTGCGCTAGTGGGCGGGAGACTCGGGATTTTAAACCTTCACGCAGGCTTCTTGGCGATCAACTGATGCATCCGGCAGTGCGCGACCAGGGTGTCGGGTGAAGCATCGGCTTCGTTCATTCCGGCAACCAGCTCTTCGAGGCGCGCTGCTGTCAAGGTTCCCTCTGCCACCATCCCGAGGGCGACGGCGCGCAGCGTCCAGTTCCAGAAGCCCTTGTGTTCGCCGGTGACGTAGTGCGGGTGATAGGCGTCTACATGGACGATCTCGAAGCCCGCTTCCTTGGCCCACAAATGGGCGCGGCGTCCGCCTGCATAGTCCACTCCCCGCTGCCGGGCGCCTTCCATGCAAATGTCGCGCAGTTCGTTATAAGCGGCCGACGGGGGTTCCGCATACACCGCGCTCACATCCGCTTCTTCGCACACCATCACTCCGCCCGGCTTTAAGGCCGCATGGATGGCGCGCATCGCATCCACGGGCCGGTTCAGATGAACCATCAGCCAGCGGGAGTACGATACATCTACGCTCTCCGGTTCCAGGCCAGGTTCGTAAATGTTAGCGGAACGAAACTCCGCAGTCTTCAGTCCAGCTTGGCGCGCCATGTCCGTTGCGACTGCCAAGTTATCTTCGTTCAAGTCGATCCCGGTGGCATGCGCGCCTTCGCTGGCGGCCCATCGCGTGACGTAGCCCAGGCCACAGCCAAACTCCACGAAACGGTGCCCCGAACGGAATCCGGCCCTCCG